>ERZ888423.772-NODE-772-length-31753-cov-43.505679_pt1 | contig 31753 bp, 50 predicted proteins | sample MGYA00520523_ERZ888423 | MGnify/ENA primary metagenome ERZ888423 (study PRJEB32303, sample SAMEA104408611) | aquatic metagenome | biome: Brackish water; feature: Pelagic; material: water | place: Baltic Sea | collected 2014-06-08T10:24:00 | depth 30,27 m ...
AAAAAGGTTGACACGAGATCCAATTGATAATAAACATGTAACTAAAATATAAAACTATGCAACTAAACTCAGAAGAATTAGCTATCATTTATAGCGCACTTGAAGACTGCTTAAACTCAGACGACTGGAAAAACCTCGGCTTACCTATTCAAGAAATTATGAGCAAAGTAAAACTACAACTAAAACAACCTCGACAATAAATAATATGCTATACACAAAATAAAGGTTGACACGAAACACATTTGATAATATATACGTAACTAAAAAACACAATTATGAAAACACTAAAACAAAGACTTCATCCTCAGTACAAAACACTATTAGTAGCCTATGGCAATCATTATCCTTCACTCGGCGAACGTGTAAACAACGACCTCAACAATCTTGAATTCATCGGCGATCTAAGACTGACTGTCCTAATTGATATGCAACAAGCATTCAAACTAAAAAATGTAACTGACGTCTACGACATCTTTGACGAACAAACTACGAACTACTAAAGATAATACACATGTACAAAGCAACACAAATAATCGGCAAAATAATCGGTATCGCAATAGTAATTTTATTAATCGCATCTTGCGGACTACTAGTCAGAGATTTATTGAACTAAAAAGTGCGACAATAGCCCCCTATATAACCTTATTAATAGGCTAACGTCACAGTTTTGCAACAAGGTCACACAGTGAGACGTGGTGTTATAACAGCCAAGCATATTTTTGGTATAAATAAAACATATACTTTACTACTTAACTATAAATAAATTTAATACTATGAATAACAATAACTTAGGACAATATAGAATTGAGCTACAGGCTGCGAAAGACACAAGGCAATTAATTGAGTATAGTTTTTATGCTGAAGATATACATGCGGCGTATTATGAGGCTGCGGCGTTTGCTGCACGTCAAGACGAAGAATATACATTAAAATATTTAATTAGGGTATGGTCATGAAGCTATATAAAGATACAATACAAGCAATTGCTATACACGCTGCAATTAAGAACATAGATTTAATAGTTAGTTTTACACAATTGAAAATTGAGTACAAACATGTGCTAAAGGAATTAATTATTGAAATGCAAAAAGAGATTGACAAAATAGATAACGATTTACAATTATGAAATATACAAAAGATCAATTGGATCAATTGGTAGAATTATTTGATGCGGATGGCGTTTGGGCGCAGATGCAAGATGAGGGTTTAGACGACGAGAGTTTTTACATTGAACAAAGATATTTTAATTTATAACATTATGAGAAGCACAAACTATTTAACAATACTTGACCACAACTCTGGAGTTGTATGGCAAATTGATATGGAAGAGGTTGACGGGTTCGACTACGACTGGGGAACATCAGCTTTTGAAAATTATATAACCAAAGACCTTAAGTTTTATTTGCATGAGATAGATTATATGTTGCATGCAGATGCGGATATAAGAAGGGGTTGAGATATTTAATAGACTTAACACGAACAACAATTGATAATATAAATGTAACAACTAAAACAAACTAAAATGGAATTACTTACACAAAACACAAAACTAAAAAAGACAAGTAAAGAACTTGGCAAAAGGGTATTTAACTTTGGTATACCAGCATACAAATCTGCAAGTGGTAAATTAACTTGTCCGATGGCCCTTGAATGTGTTAAGTTTTGCTATGCCAAAAAGGGTGCTTATATATGGTCTAATGTTAAACCGGCCTTTGAAAAGCGGTATGAACTTACAAAAACCGCAAACTTTGAGGGTGCTATGATTGCTGAAATAAACAAAAAGAAAGTGGACTTTGTCCGCATCCACGACTCAGGTGACTTCTATAGTAAAAAGTATTTAGACAAGTGGTTGTATATTGCGGCCGTTATGCCTCATGTAAAATTCTATGCCTATACAAATATGGTTGAGATGTTCAAGAACATAATACTACCCGATAATTTTGATGTTATCTTTAGCAACTCAGGTAAACAAAAACATTTGATTGATCGCACAACAGATCGCCATACAGAGATCTTTAAAAGTAAAGATGAGCTAATGGCTGCGGGTTATGCAAACGCTTCTGAGAATGATTTGAACGCAACTAAATGGTTCAATAAAACAAATAAAGTAGGATTAATATACCACTAAAATAAAATAATATGGATAATTACACAGCAACAGGATTAGCAGAAGGTTTTATTGAAGCCGATAACGAAGAACAAATTATTGAAGCTTGGCAATATTTACACGACACAGGTTTAGCCTATCAATTACAAGGTTGGTTTGGTAGAACGGCAACAGATTTAATTGAACAAGGAATAATAACAAAATAATAAGCTTAACACGAACAACTATTGATAATATAAATGTAACAACTAAAACATACAACTATGACTGAATTTAAAGAAAACTTACAAGCTATGATAATAGCTAATGTAAAAGAAGAAATTAAAAAGCACAATGCTTTACAAACAACTGACAGCGCTTTGCTTTACAATTTACAACAATATTTAAAATATAACAACATATAACTATGACACACTTTGAAAGACTTTACACTGAACGAATTTTATTAAACTTAAAAGATTATACTATTCAAGATCTAGACGACTACCACGATGCTATACACGAAGTTATTGACAACATGTGCACCTACACTAAAGATAACAAACTAGCAGTTGACGATTTAAATTATGATATATTTCAAGAAGACGATTTATTTGGCAAAGCCGAAAACTGGGGTCAAGCAGCTTATGCAGCAATCTATCAAAACTTCTACGAAAACGGGCCATGCTTTGAAGAGTATGCAGCTAACAACTTAATCGCACAATAATGACAAAGCCAGAATATCAAGAACTATCTAGCGAGCTATACGAACTTACTTGCGACTTTGTAAGCGAACAACTGCTCGAAATGCTTTATGATAAAGATATAATCAAAGAGACAAACGATGCAGCAATGGAAATATTTAATAAAACATTAAAACAATATTATAACACACACTTAACTAAAACTTGGTAATTATGTCACACTATAAAAAATTAGTAATTGAAAAGTCAGGTGCAATACTTGACACCGAACACAGAGGATCAGATTATGATGTTACATTTGAATCTATATTAACCGCTGATGGCCACGATATTTATGCGGCTATGGATCAAGGCGACTGGCGAAATGTAATGACTGATAGAGATTTATATATTGACGCATCAATGCTACAAGGTGAAATTGAATCTTCTATAAACTTAGGATCTAATATATATGTTGATCAGTATATACTTGACGCATGCGAATTAGACGACGATAGCGACCGTTGGGAATACTTATGGAATGAGTGGTATATAAATAACCTTGGATTTTTATAATAATATATACGATGACTAAAGAAGAATTTTTACAATACCAAGAAGATCAGCGCAAGCAAGCAGCTTATGCACGTATCAAAAAATTAGCAGGCCTTGGCGAATGCAAAGGATTAACTGACGAAGAGTGGGACACTATTGAAACACCCGGCAAGTCAAGATTTAAAAATAGCTTAATTAAACAAAGTTCATTTAAAAAATAAACTTAACACGAAAAGCAATTGATAATTTAGATGTATGATAGATAAAAATCTAATAACACCCAGCAACAAACGCGCTGCAATAGTTTCAAAATTATTTAAAGCATTAGCTTTACTAACTTGGGCAGCAACAAATTATATTATATATATTAAATTTAAATAGTGTTACACAAAAAAAATTAAACTTATGGAAGAAATATTAAAATTAACAGCAAGTAATGAACAATTAATTCGTATCTTAGCATCAATGCACGATCGTATAACTGATTTAGAAACACAAAAAGATAGAGAATGGATATAAGGGAGAAAGCATACAATAAAGTTAATGCCAAGTTGCAAAATGCTATACACAAGTGGCAACAAGCTGAAGCTGACGACTGGCAATGGATGGGTATTGATGAAAGTCCCGCTGTAAAACGCAACCAGATCAAACAACATAAACAAGAAGTAGAAATATATAAATACACTTTAAAACTAATTACAGATGACAGAATCAGACATGCAGCGACTATCCACGCTAATAGCGGAGAAAATATTTGAGGTTAGCGAACAGCGAGCAGCTAAAGAGCCTGAACAGTTTTATGCTGTTGATGAGCACGGCGTTAAGTATGAAATAACCGAATATGAATTTATAAGTTTTCAAATTGAAGAACTGGAAGATATTGAACGTGAGCACGTTAACAAAGAAGAATATACCGAAGCATTAGACATCCAAAAGAAAATACAAACATTAAAAACTAAAAGAAACAAATTATGAAAGTAACTAAAGAAAACCTAGAAGTAAACTCAAGCGCAATTTTAAAAATGTCTTATAGCTTTGAAGACAAACTATTAACTGTCAAGTTCTCAAGTAATAGAACGTATGAGTTTAAAAATGTAACTGCTGAAATATTCTATGCTATGAAGCATTCAGATTCAATTGGCAAGTTCTTTAATAAGAACATTAGATGGAACTATAAGTTTAATCCAATAACTAAAAGCTTATAATGGGTAAGCTTATAATAACCGATAGCAATGGTCGTCATGAGTACCTGATCAATACAAGACTGGCTGACCATGTTATCGATGACATTACAAGTAAAATATTGAAAGACTTCCCACAAGATGCAATAGTAGATTTCGAACAATTATATTAAATATTATGACAGTACAACTAGAAACTATAAAAGATTATATTGAAGCTAATGTAAAAGTTAGTTTAAAAAAGAAAACAAGAACTAGAGATATGGCTTATGCTAGAGCTGTATACTACAAGCTTGCTAAAAGATACACGGTGCAATCATTGACTGCTATTGGTAAATTAGTAGATAGAGATCACGCAACAGTATTACACGGCTTAAAACTATTTGATGAAGCTGTTATGTATTCAGAACCGCTTAAGGTTGTATATGATTCATTCTCTGTTAATGTAGAAAATAAAAACCTGGAAGACGCAGACTCTAATATGCTGGATATTAAAAAGTTAGCAGAACAAAACAAAAGACTAAGAAGAAAAGTATTTAAACAAAACCTTGAAATAGATATTTTAAAGAAACAAAAAATAGAACCTACAAATAAAACAGAAGAGTTTATTAATTTAATTAATTCAGTGGACGAGGATAAGCTTGATATGCTATACACACGTCTTGACGCAATTGTAAAAATGATATGAAAACAGAAAAACAACCTTACAGAATAACAATAGAACAGTACGAGTATAAATACTTTATAGAAGTGCCTCATTCAGATATAGAATTTACAGAGTATGTAGATATTTTAAGGCAAATATCTTTAGCATCAGGTTGGAGTACAAATATGGTAAAAGAATTTTTTGATGAGTAAAAAAACAATATGGAAGATAGAAATTACAAAAAATTAGAAATTAAAAACAAAAAGAAATGAAGGCATTAATAGCAAGTGTAGTAGTATGCGTAACAGCAACCGTATATAATGCAGTACCAGAACAAACCAATGAGGATCCTTCGCATACGGCATCAATGTATGAGCTAGACTTAGAAGATCCATATAAACATCGTATATTAGCCGTGTCGCGAGATTTATACAAATTAGGGTATAAGTTCGGCGCTAAGGTAAAAGTGTCCTGTGATTGTCCCTATGAAGGCGTATGGGTAGTTAGAGACTTAATGAATAAACGATATAAAAGAAGAATTGATTTTTTAATCAATGAGGATATGCAAATCGGCAAATGGAACAACGTTCAAATTAATATAACCCAATAATGCGACGTTAGGCCATTAAGTAAATATATAGTAGGGGGCTAATGTCACACAATAGAAATTTGAAATATTTAATCCAAAACCGCATCGTATATAGAAGCGATCCTAAAAATGATCAGCCTACTGAGGTTTATCCTTGGGGTTATTATTTTGAAGACGGAACATATGAGTGTTACTCACTTTTCAATTCTAAAGCTAAGATAACATCGTATAAATCTTTAAAATGGCACCTATTAGTATTATGGTATTTAAACCCTCAATTAGATTATAATAAGTTTGTAAATATTAGTAACTTTATAGCGGATAAGTCAAATGGTTTTACTACATTTACCCCATCAGCGGATGTTATAAACAGTATAACAAGCGATATAAACAAAACTGATTTAGAAAAACCGCCTAAGAATAGAAAGCGTAAAGTTATATTTAAAGATAACACAGGGCTCACTACAAGCGAGAAACTTAAGATCGTAGGTTCTATTATAGGGAAGCATAGAAAAGCAGAACCAGAAGACATATACGACGCTATGATATGTGTCCATGAGTTAGATCAAAAAATAACAATATCTAAAATAGCAAAATTTTTAAACGTAACAACTAGAACTATATATAGAAGCATAACTTATGATTTGAATGAAATAAAAGCAAAATTAAATAATGAAAAAATTCAACGTTCCAAATTACGTAAAGTATAAAGATGACGTGCAACAAAGCATAGACCGTGTGGTAGATAACCACCAAGATGAAGAACCTAATCAAGAATGGTCTCGCAACGAATTAATTATTTACTTTCTGCCTTTAGTTGAAGAAATTGCAAGAAGATTTTCAACATCAGATCAAGCGTCTGGGGTAATGGATATTTCAGATTTAATACAAGATGGTTCTATAGGTTTAATACATGCTGTTGACAGAATAGATTGGGAAACAGTTAATATAAGCGCTGACAAGCTTAATACTTTAAGATCTTTTTTATCTAAAAGAATTAAAGGGGCTATACGAAGAGCTATTGATATTAATAGAGGCGATATAAGAATACCAGAGCATAAGCTAAATGAAATAAGACGTACTGAAGATGAGAACGACAAAATAGTGCAAATGTTTTTTAACAGCATATTCTTAAGTATAGATTCCTATGCTACCGAAGATGAAAATATAATGCACGAAGTTGAAGATAAATCTGAAATATATAATATAGATTTAATGAATGTTTACTTACTTACTTTAATGGATAAGCATTTGAATGAAAAAGAATATGAAGTATTAAGAATGAGCTATGGATTAGATTGTGAAAAGTATTCTGCAAAAGACATAGCAGACAAATTAAATATAGAAGGCACGGCTAGTTATGTTAGAGTGTCACAAATAAAAAGAGAAGCAATAGATAAACTTATAGCAAGTGTACACCCAGACCAAGTAATAGATTTTTTATAAACCATAAACCCACACACACAATGAAATTACACGAAAAACTAAGTAAGATTCAAATTGAATTTAAATCGAAAAAAAGTAGGTTTAATTCTTTTGGTAAGTATAACTTTAGATCCGCTGAAGATATACTTGAAGGGCTAAAGCCTTTTAATGATAAGTATAATGTATACTTTAAAGTAGATGAAGAGCTTATTGCCACCGAGCCTGTGCCAATGTTTAAATCAATAGCTACAATATCCGATGGAACAGATACAATATCTGCCACAGCTTTAGTAGGAGTTGACTTAAATCAAAAAGGAATGCAAGTACCGCAGCAATACGGCAGTGGTTCTTCGTATGGGAAAAAATACGCATTAGGAAATTTATTATTAATAGATGATACAGCTGATTCAGACGCAACGAACCGACATGGCAGATCAGTAACTAAACCTAAATTAGAAGGCGTTGCTCTGGAAAAAGCAAAAGAGTTTATTAAATCAGGTAAAGGAACTATAGGAGACATTGAAAAGAAATACGAAGTAGATTCTAAACTTTTAAAAACACTATAATGAAAAAGGCTCAGTTAAATGACATACTAAAAAAGCTAGAAGAAGATGAACTGTACTACGGTGATTTTGGAAAACAGTTTTTATCGAACTCTAACATAGGAACTCTTTTAACTGATCCTCTTATGTTGCACCAACCCCAGCCCGCTAATCCAAACTTGGTAAAAGGAGCTTACTTCCATACTTTAGTTTTGGAACCGGAAAAATTGAATAGGTATAAAATTATTGATGCAAAAACCCGCAACAATAACGAATACAAAGCCTTAACTAATCCTGAAATATGTTTACTACAACATGAAGCAGATATGCTACAAGCTCTAAATGAAACTTTGATGGCTAATGAAACAGCAAAAGGTTTGATTCAGGATATAGATGTTGAGTACGAGGTTCCAGGCCTTATAGAGTTAGCGGGTGAATGGTGGAAATGTAAAACAGATATTAAGAATAACACTCAAGGAGTTATTGTTGATCTTAAAACATCTGGAGACATAACACGTTTTGAGCAAAGCGCAAGAAACTACAACTACGATAGCCAAGCATTTATATATTCAACTTATTTTAATATGGATTTTATTTTCTTGGTTATAGATAAAAAAACAAAAAAAATTGGTATCTTTGACTGTTCCCCTCAGTTTCTCGAGCGTGGTAAGTTTAAAGTCGAGGAAGCCGCTGAGCAGTACAGATTGTACTATAAGGACCAGAGTTTTGATCCTAAGAATTATTTTATATCTAAAACACTTTAATTAATTAAAAACAACTAAAAATGGCAGGAATTATCAATGGTAGTATCAACCTTAGTATGATACCAAAAGACAAAATTATTGACGGTAAGAAAGGAAAATACTTACCAATTACAATCACAATTAATGATGAACCAGATCAGTTTGGTCAGCAAGGACCAATTACTGTATCTCAGTCAAAAGAAGAAAGAGAAGCTAAAGGCGATAGAGTATTCTTAGGCAACATTAATGTAGCGTGGACAAATGGAACATTCCCAGATAGAGTTCCTCGCGATGGACAACAGGCTGCAGCGCCTGCTCAACAAGCTGCACCAGCGGATGATCTTCCGTTTTAGTAAATTTTCATAATGTGTGTTAATAAGGGGAGCGTGAAAAGCTTCCCTTATTTTAATTAACTTTAATTTTTACCCGATGCAAACAACGGAGATAAACGGATTTCAAATAGAACACTTTAACCAGTATGATTTACCAACAGGTAAACCAGAAGGCACTTGTCCTGTTTGTTCCGAACATAGAAAACCTGAAAATAAGAAAGCTAAGTGTGCATCTTATGATTGGGAAAGAGGGCTAGGCACTTGCCATCACTGCTCAAACACATTTCAACTTCACACATACCAGCGTAAAGGAAACGCTGAAAAGATCTACATCAAGCCAGAACCAATACAACCAAAAGAAGTAAGCACTAAAGTTCAAGAGTGGTTTCAAGGTAGGGGAATTTCAAATGATACATTAAAAGCTCTTAAAGTTACTGAAGGCTTAGAGTATATGCCACAAACCGGCAAAGAAGAGAATGCTATTCATTTCAACTATTTTATGGGTGATGAACTTATAAATGTAAAGTATAGAGATGGAAGAAAAAACTTTAAGCTTTATAAGGGTGCTGAAAAAGTTTTCTATAACATAAATGCAATAGTTGGATATGAGTATTGCGTAATTGTAGAAGGCGAGATGGATGCCCTTAGCCTGCATGAAGCTGGTATACCAAATGTTGTTTCTGTTCCTAATGGAGCAACACTTGGTACAAACAATTTAGATTATTTAGACAACTGTATAGATTACTTTACTGATAAAGAAAAAGTAATACTAGCTTTAGACGGAGATGAGGCTGGTCAGGCCTTGCAAAACGAGTTTATTAGAAGACTTGGTGCTGAAGTTTGCTTTATAGCAACTTTTGATGACTGCAAAGATTCAAACGAATATTTATTAAAACATGGAAAAGAAAGTCTGGCGCAGCGTATTGCCGGTGCAAAGCCAGTTCCCCTCGAAGGAGTTACAACCTTCAAAGACATCGAAGACGAAATTACGGACTTCGTTAGAAACGGATTCAAACCAGGTTACCAAGTCGGATTATCTAATTTTGATTCTATATTTAGTACTTATACCGGTCAGTTCATTACTGTTACTGGCATCCCTAGTAGTGGGAAGTCTGATTTCGTTGATCAGATGGTTGTGGGGTATAATATGAAATATGGTTGGAAAACGGCATTTGCTTCACCTGAAAATGCACCAACGTACTTGCATGCTCATAAGCTAATGAGAAAAGTATGGGGAGATATGCCTTCTAAAGAAGATATTGGAAGCGGCAAATGGAACCAAGTAGCAGAACATTGCAACTCAAACTTCTACCATATTGATATGGATCGGTATAGCTTAGAAGGAGTGCTTAGAAAAGGCGCTGAGCTTGTAAAGCGTAAAGGAATTAAATGTTTAGTTATAGATCCTTTTAATAAAGTAAGAGACTACGACGGTAATTCTGGCGATGTTAACGCTTACACCCTTGAGTACTTAACTAAGATTGAAATATTTGCAAAGAAATATGACGTGTTAGTTATAATAGTAGCGCACCCTACAAAAATGTATAAGGATGCTAATGGCAAAATTGAAGAGCCTACTATGTACAACATTAAAGGTGGTGGAGAATGGTATGATGCTTCTTATCATGGATTATTAGTGCACAGAGATTATGAAAACAAAACCGTTAAAGCCAAAGTACTCAAAGTTAAGTTTCAAAACTTAGGAGAGAATGGAGCTGAAGCTCATTTTAAATGGGAGCATAAGTCAGGATGCTTTTTACCAATACGAGATCCTAACCAGTCTATTGCTGACAAAGACGCAATGCCTTGGGAAATGTAATGGGTAGCGGATTAAAAAATAAAAAGAAAAACAATTTGCCAGATAATTATATTGCAAATAAACAAGAAGCTAAAGCTTATAAGTGGTGTTTACATAACAACATAAGAGTTGGCCTTCAAGCAATAGATTATGTACAGAACCCTGATAAATGGAAGATAGCCATAAGTATAGGGGAAAACTACAAAGCTTTTCATTTGTCGCCTAGTATATATACAAAAGACAATGTATGGCCGGAGTATTATAAAGCATGCTTATATTATTACAACAAACACAATAAATAATGAATATTCAAGAAGAGTACAACAAGCTAATGTCTGAAACCTTATATCAAGGCAAAAAGAAATCTGATCGCACAGGCACCGGAACACTAAGTGTATTTGGTAGAACAATAAGACACGATATGAGCGAAGGCTTTCCTTTGCTTACTACAAAAAAAGTTTGGTTCAATGCTGCTTTAACAGAAATCCTATGGATTTTACAAGGTAGAACTGATATAACTTATTTGCAACAACATAAAGTTCATTACTGGGATGCTGATTATGAAAGATCAGGTAGAACGGATAATACTTTAGGCCCTGTATACGGCAAACAATGGCGCGATTTCGGTGGCGTAGATCAGCTTAAAAACCTTTTAGCAGACATTAAGTCTAATCCAGATTCAAGACGCCTTATAGTGAGTGCATGGAACCCAATAGAAATGAATGATATGGCATTACCACCTTGTCATTATGGATTTCAAGTTTATATTAATAACGGTGTTATTGATTTAATGTGGCAACAACGTTCTGTAGATATATTCTTAGGTCTACCTTATGATATTGCAATGTATGGATTGTTATTAGAATTTTTAGCTAAAGGTAATGGTTTAAAAGCCGGTTCTTTAATTGGACAACTTGGGGACTGCCACCTTTATAGTAACCATATAAAGCAAGCTTCTGAGCAATTAGAAAGATATACGTACGAGTTACCAACAATTAGTGTTGAACACGGTTTATATCTTGACAACGACGCTATATTTATGCCGGTACATAATTCAGTATCTTTAAATAATTACAAATCTCACCCTGCAATTAAGGCTCCTTTGTCTGTAGGATAAACCCAAGCAATATGTTTTACATCTACCATATACCAGGTAAAAAAATAGGCGTAACACGTAATTTAAATAAACGCGTTACTGAACAACAAGGCTATAAAAAAGGCGAATACGAAATCTTAGAAAAGTCTGAGGATATAAGTTATGTATCTAAAAAAGAATTAGCTTTACAAAAAGCTTATGGCTATAAAGTTGATAGACAATTGTATTCTGAATTAAATAAAATTAAATCCAATAAAATGAAACTTAACGTAACGGAGCAAACAACAACTTTTCCTGTGCCTTTAAATAAACTTAAAGGTCATTTGATGGACAACAAAGGTCTTAAATGGGAAACATCATTAGGAGAATTTAAAATTTCTAAAAAAACAGTTGAATGGCTAGTGCACAATGCTAAGCCAAGTATGTACAATGACGACAGATGTTTTATCTATAATAAAGCATATCATGAAGCGTTTATAGCTGAGCCAGCTTTAGAACCTACTAGTACAAAGTTTGAATTAATAAGACAATGGGCGCAAGAGCGGGGAATATATGACAAAGGAGATACAAAAACGCAGTATATTAAATTACTTGAAGAGACTGGTGAACTTGCTAAGGCAATTCTTAATAATGACAGACCAGAAATTATTGATGCTATTGGGGATTGCGTTGTGGTTCTTACTAATCTTGCCAAGCTCGCTGATCTTAATATTGAAGATTGCATCGATAGTGCTTATAACGAGATCTCTGCTAGAAAAGGAAAGATGATTAATGGTACTTTTGTTAAAGAAGAAACTCTTAAACATAAAGAAATAAACTTTCACTTATAATGGCTACTAAAAAAGAAATTACATTTCGCGATCCAGTTATAGAAAGCGTTGTAGACAAGTTTGTTGAAAGATCTAATGTAGGCTTTAAAAAGTATGGCGTTACTCTTGATCAAGATCCAGGTGATCTTAATGTTTGGATGACACACTTACAAGAAGAGCTTATGGATGCGGTTAATTATATTGAAAAGCTTAAGCGTGTTACTACTGAAGTTTTGCAAGATAAGCTTGTACAGAAGTATGAGGCTTCGCATGACGGGCACATGCTAGACAATGATGACGTATGGCAATAAAAAGAAGAAGTAGAAAGAAGGGGCCAGTAAGAGCAAATAAAGTATCATTTGATGGTATTGACTTTGCTTCGGGTCTTGAAAAGTATATGTATATGGCTTTAAAAAAAGCTAAAATACGATCTAAATATGAAGGAGAAACATTTGTTTTGTTAAATGGTTTTCATTTTGAAAACGAAGCTTATGAAAAACAATCAAATGGCAAAGGTGATTATATAAATAGAGGTAATAAAAGAATTCTACCAATTAAATATACGCCGGATTTTATAGGTGACGATTTTATAATAGAAACAAAAGGTAGGGCTAATGAGTCTTTTCCTATGAGGTGGAAGTTGTTTAAAAAACTTGTTTCAGAGCAATTTCCTAACATTACTTTGTATAAACCTCAAAACCAAAAAGACTGCGATAGAACTATAGAATTAATATTAGAAAAAAGAAATGGAAAAAAATAAACCAGCTAATATTAAACAGCAAAAAGCCATATCTAAATCGATGTATCAAAAAAGAAAGGTAGATCAGTTTGTTAAATGGAGTTTTGAAATAAAAAATAAAGTCCACTGGCGTGAATTGGTTGACTTACAAACCCAATTAGGAATTAAAGTAGAATAATTATGAGAGACTTTGAATTAACATTAGGACTTTACCCAGGCATTTTGTTAGGAATTAGAACTTATCCGCAGCCATACTCAACGCTGCATGTATTATATTTACCATTCGTAGATATATGTTTAGAGCTATTTAATGATGAAGAAGAATAAATCCGCTACTATAGAATGGTGGGTAGATGATATGCTTACAGAAATGCAAGCACTAAAAAATAAGGGGGTCACTAAAAAAGACCTCCTTTTATATCTAGACTCATGGGGGTCAACATTAAGAACAATTAAAACAATAACAAAAGACTAATGGGATTATTTACACCGAGAATTGAGTATAAGCCATTTGAATACCCAGTTTACTACACGGAAGGTTGGTTAAAACAAGCACAAGCGATGTGGTTACACACTGAAATTAGTATGTCAGGAGATGTTAAAGACTGGAATGAAAAGCTAACAGCTGAAGAAAAAAGTTTAGTAGGTAACATATTATTAGGTTTTGCGCAAACAGAATGTGCGGTATCTGACTACTGGACACAAAAAGTAGTTGGGTGGTTTCCTAAGCATGAGATACAGCAAATGGCTATGATGTTCGGTTCTCAAGAAACAATTCACGCAGTCGCATATTCTTATTTAAATGAAACACTTGGACTTGAAGACTTTAAAGCATTTTTGCAAGATGAAGCTACCATGGATAGGTTTAATAACCTTGTTGCGTATGAAGGAACAGATACGAAAGGTATTGGTACATCTTTGGCAGTCTTTTCCGCCTTTGCGGAGGGAGTAAGTTTGTATTCTGCTTTTGCGGTATTATATAGCTTTCAGCTAAGAAACCTGTTAAAAGGTATTGGACAACAAATGAAATGGTCTGTAAGAGATGAATCTTTACATTCTAAAATGGGTTGTCAGCTATTTAGACACATGTGTGAAGAGGATAAAAAATTATTAAACAATTGTAGAGAAGATGTTTTAGCAGCTGCTACATCAATGTTACAAGCAGAAGAAAATTATATTGACAGAATGTTTGAAGCAGGAGACGTTGAAGGAATTAAAGCTTACGATCTCAAACAATTTATTAGAAAAAGACTTAACGAAAAGCTCGTTGAACTTGGATACGTCGACCTTGGGTCCTACTTTTCATTTGACGAAAAAGGATCAAAAAACCTCGATTGGTTTTATCACCTTACAGGTGGTGTTACTCACACTGACTTTTTTGCTACTCGCCCAACAGACTATAGCAAAGCGGGTGAAGGGGAGGATTTTGAAGATATATGGTAAATTAAATTAAATATAATGAAAGAACAGACTTTATTAGAAATGAAAAACAAAATTGAAATGCTTGGAGGTTTAGTCCAACAAGTGATTCAAGAAATGAGTAACCTTAAAGATCTATCTATTGGTAGTTTAGAAACAATCAAAAGAATGCCAGGCTACAAAGATGCAATAGATGAATTAATAGAAGAATCAAAAAAAGATAAATAATGAGCTGGAACAACGACTGGGTTAAAGGAGTAGACTACCCCTCTTGGGGAAACACTGAGGTGTATAAAAAAACTATTGTTGGTGGATACCTATTGTCAGGTGAAACACCAAAAGACGCTTATATGCGAGTAGCAAACACTGTCGCAAAGCGGTTATATAAGCCAGAATTAGCGGATAAGTTCTTTCAGTACATATGGAAAGGCTGGTTGAATTTAGCTTCTCCAGTGCTCTCTAATACGGGCACAGACAGAGGTTTACCTATATCATGCTTTGGTATTGATGTTGGGGATAGTATTCAAGAGATTGGTGCTAAAAACTTAGAAATGATGTTACTAGCTAAACACGGCGGGGGAGTTGGTATCGGAATTAATATGATTCGTCCTGCTGGAGCTAAAATAACAGGAAATGGCACATCAGATGGGGTCGTACCCTTTTGTAAAATATATGACTCCACAATTCTTGCAACTAATCAAGGATCAGTTAGACGTGGAGCAGCTAGTGTTAATATTAACATTGATCACGACGACTTCGAGGAATGGCTTGAAATTAGAGAACCAAAAGGTGATGTTAATAGACAATCCCTTAATTTACACCAGTGCGCGGTTATTGGTGATAAATTTATGCGAAAGCTTGAAGAAGGAGATTCAACAGCTAGAAGAAAGTGGAGTAAGCTCTTGCAAAAAAGAAAAGCAACTGGAGAACCTTACGTCTTGTTTAAAGGAAATACAAACAAGAGCAACCCCGAAGCGTACAAGAAAAACGGTTTAAAAGTACATATGACTAATATATGTAGTGAAATAGCATTACATACTGATGAAAATCATAGTTTTGTGTGCTGTTTATCATCATTAAATCTTACGAAATATGAAGAATGGAAAGATACTAATCTTATTTACGACGCAATTTGGTTCCTTGATGGAGTCCTTGAAGAGTTTTTACAAAAGGCTAAAGGCCTTAAAGGATTTGAAAACTCAGTTCGTTCTGCAGAAAAAGGAAGAGCGCTTGGTCTTGGAGTCCTTGGGTGGCACACTTACCTCCAACAAAACGGAATACCTTTCGAAGGGCTTCAAGCTCAGTTTGAGACTAGGAGAATATTTAGCCAGATTAAAATTGAAAGCGAAAGGGCATCTCGTGCACTCGCCGAGGTATACGGAGAACCTCTTTGGTGTCGTGACACTGGATTTAGGAATACTCACCTTAGGGCTATTGCACCTACTGTATCAAATAGTAAGTTATCTGGGAATGTTAGTCCAGGTATCGAGCCTTGGGCTGCAAATGTATTTACAGAACAGTCTGCAAAAGGCACGTTCATTCGTAAAAACAAAGAGCTTATAAAAGTTTTAAAGAAAGTTGGGATTGACACAGAAGAAACCTGGGGCAAGATACTTGAAGATGGCGGTAGTATTCAAGATATAAATATTTTAGATGATTGGGGATATATAAATAAAAAATTAGTATATTTACCTGACGCGTCTGAGCAAGATATGATGAATGGATATGATGCTGTTAAAGATGTGTTTAAAACGTTCAAAGAAATAAATCAGTTGGAACTAGTTAATCAAGCTGGTATACGCCAACAATATATAGATCAGTCTGTAAGTTTGAATTTAGCATTCCCAAGTACAGCTACACCAAAGTGGATTAATCAAGTTCATTTTGAAGCATGGAAAAAAGGGGTGAAGACTTTATACTACACAAGAACTGAATCAGTATTAAGAGGAGATATTGCTGCAAAAGCTATGGATCCAGATTGCCTGTCTTGTGACGGGTAAAAAAAAATCACGGAGTAGTTACCCGTGACTTTAGTTAGTTAGTTGTTCATATTAAACGCCGTTGATTAATTTCTTCGGCGTTTTTTATATTACAGCATATACTGTTTTATTTTTATTCCTTGAAGCTCTTAAATTACGCTTTCTATTTTTACCTGGCCCTACATAACTTACATGCACCCAATCAGGATTTTCATCCGTTCCAAATTCCCATATAAGCTGATCGTATTCTAGGTTGTCTTTAATGTAGTTAAACATTTCTGCGTTTGTTTTAAAGCCGTGTGTGTCGTCTAAATCCATTGCCTGACCATAACAGTGCTGAGATTTTTTAGATCCGCCTATGGCTTTATTTAGCTCGGGAGAACGAAAGAAACTATTGATTCTTATTGGTCCACCAACCCACTTGCGCAATGGTTCAAATACATGATAAGCTAAATCCCTAGCGTTCTTAACTTCATAAGCTCCAGGTTTGTTTTCTATACCTAATCTTTGTGCTGTATTTGATTTAATAAGTTCTTTAAAAGATATATGATCGCTAATTATCATTATTCATTATTTCTTAGTTCCTGTATCAATTCTTCTTGCCTTTCAAAGCTTTTTCTAAAGCTTACTCTATCTAGTTTAAAGTCGAGTACTTCGTTTTCTAATATTCTAATATCTGGGAAAACATAAGTGTTTTGATTAAACCTTAAACTTTTGGCTTCGTCTTCCACCTCTTTTATTCTGTTCTCAAGACCTAAATACATATACACGGCTGTACCAACTAATAAAACAATTTGTACCAACCATTTTATGTTTATAGATAACGAACTATCATCACTTAGTTTTGGTACAGTCATTTTTTATTTTTTACGTCTTTTATATATTTCAACCCACTTGCTAATAGTATACCCAATGGAAGCCATAAGCAATATAATCTTCAGTCCCATTTCCACGTTAGAAAATGACACGAGTAATGACACGGTGTTTATCATATATATTTTCAAATCTTCCATTAGTAGTTTCATTGGGGCATATTATAGTTTTACACTTAATTAGTTTATTTTACGTTTTTTCTTTTTTATTGGTTTCTTTTTTACAACCTTATTTTTAGAAGTTGAAGATTTAAATTTAGCTTTTGCTTTAGCCAATTCTATTTCTTCATTTTTTAAACCTAAATCCCAAGAGTTATATCCTAAAAACAACGCAGTGCGCTGCCAAGCTTCCGCATCTTGTTGGGTCATAGCTTGTAAGTTTTGAGCTTTTGTAATAATCCTGTCTAACGGAACGTTAATTATTGCAGAACTTAAACTACCAACAATTCCATAATATGGGTGATTTGGATTAGTGTAACTAATATCATCAATAATTTTTTTATTGTATTTATAAGTATTCATTGCGGTACTAATTTTTCTAGCTTTAATACCAACAGCTGGAGAAACATTTAATAATTCTATTAAAACTTTTGAATTATCAGCTGTCCAACCTTTATCATCTTGTTTTTTCCAAGCTATAATAGCATTTTTTAAAGTAGCTAAAACAGCACCTCCTATTCCTGAACCCCTAAGAGCACTATCTAAAATAGTGTTTGCGGCTCTTAGTGTTTTATCATCTATTTTTAAATCTTCATCATCTTCATCTGCCCATATTGCGGCAAATAATGTGTTTTGGAAAAAGGCAAATAAAGTGTTTTGTATTGCGCTATAATATACAAACCTAGATATATTTGTTTTAAAGTCTCCTCTTCTATTTATTATATCTAAAGCAGATTTTTTCTGTATACGCGTCATCTGCATAGTAGTATTTTGAAACGCTAAGAATAATCTACCAGTAATACTTACTTGTTGATTAGACAATAAATCTTGTCTTGAAGATTGCTGAGTTCTTTCGGCTAACTCTTGAAAATCTAAAAAAGCTTTTTCTTTAGCTTTTTCTACAGTCAGACCATCTTTAATATACTTTTGTTCTCTGTTATATAAATATGGAGCTCCTCCCGTAGCAATTGCAATGTTGTCACCATATTTTGTAAGTAAAAATCCTTTTTCTAAAATGTAAGCTAATAAAGCTTTATTTTTATTTTTGCTACCCTCTAATCTTGCAGCAAGCTCAGATTCATTTATATCTGTTTTTAATCCCTGTCTACGCTCTTTCATCCAATCTGAATTGAATATTTGAGTCCAATACTGGGCATATATTTGAGGGCTGCCAAGTAAAAATTTAGCTTGAGCTATTGGGTTGTTTTCATTCCAGTTAGTAAAGTTAACAATGGAAAGCTGCTGTAACAACGCTGTCCTGGTGTTAAAGAACATGGTCGTCGATACAGACCCTCTAACCCAGTTTAAATAAGCATTAGCTAATTTGTTGTTTCCAATCTCTCTTGCCCTACCGTTTTTTATTCTGTAAAGCATATCTTCTAAAGCGCTTCTCAATGCTGGTCCATATGCTGCTTCAATTTTATTTAAATTACCTTCTGAAAATATAATATCGGCATTTGTAATATACTCTTCAAATATTCTGGCTCTACCAATTTTACTTAAAATTTCTTGAAGATCCATTTCAACTGTGCCAGCAGTCCAATCTTGTTCCGGTTTCAGCCAGCTTTCTTTTTTATCTGGGATAGCAATAAGCTCTTCTGCAAATTTTAATAATTTTTCGCTAGAATTAACAGACTCTATTAATGAGGATTTATCTGTTTCGCTTATACCTGGAATTTCATAACCAAGCTTATCCCACATCCAAGTTCTAACAGCATGGTCATTTGTATAAAACTTGTAATCATTTTCTTTTCTTAATAGCTTAGTAATGCCTTTATTAGCTTTTACTACTCCTTGCCATTTTTGTTTTATTGCCTGTCTTTCTGAATTTAAATTACTATTAGCTTCAGCTAAAGGTGTAAGTAATTTGTCTTCAAAAAATTGTATATCAGCATCTCCTTGCTTTCCTGTGCCTAAAAAGTTATAAAGTAAACCAACAAAATCATCAGCAGACGGCGGTACAAAAACTTTAAATCTACCCTTTTTTTGCCCTTGCAATTTAGCGGTTGCTTTTGAAATGTTCTCAGTTGCAGCAATACCTTTTTTGCGTTCTAGCATTTTATTAAAGGTTGTACTCATAGCCTCTAATTTTTTGCTTTCTACAACTTTATCCTCTTTGATAGTAACTAATTTAAAACCGTCTATTGCAACCCTATCTTCAATTCCTGTTTTTGTTTTTGGAACTGTTTGTTTATGTCCGTTATCTGTAATAATTTTGTCCATTGACTTAGGAGTTATATAAGCTTTTGAACGATTTATTATATCTTCTACTACTTTAATATCGGTTAAATCCCCGGCGATATAAGCTATAGCATGCCTTGCTAAAGAAGATACTGGGGGGTTGTGTTCGTATACATGAATTTCATTCGATGTATTTTTCCCCACAAAAATACCTTCTAATGGGTACATTTTTCTTATTAACGCTTTTTGGTCTGAATATAATGTGCGGAATATTAAAGCCGCGTCAATAATATCCATAGGATTGTTTTTGTCAGCTACAGCGGTTTGTAAAGCTTTAATTATTTCTATAAAAACTTTTTTGCTTTCTTTAGAAACAACATCTGTTACTTTTTTGCTTTCTAAAGCTTTTGTTTTATTCAAACCTCCGGAGCTTATAAGATCTTTAAAGCTTGCTGCCGTGCCGTAATAAAAGCTTTCTGTTGGTTTTATTTTGGTGTATATTGTTTTTGGTTTTCCTTTTTCAATAATTTTTTCAACAAATACAAACTGACCATTTATAACTTCTATATTTTGTATTTCTTCCTTTGTTGTAATTGGCTTAATTAAATTTTCAAATATATCATTATTTGTTAAGAAAATACTATCGTCTTTACCATGAGAAAAAGCTCTAGACAAGTGTTTTATTGTAAACTCCGCTTTGTTTAGTTTAGTTGAAACTATTTTTTTCAAAACAGGAGTAAAGTTTTTTATAGCTTTTTCTACGCCCTTTGCGTTATTTCTTATTGATATTTGGTAGTCTAAAACCCTAGCGGTTGCATTTATACCTCTAAATTCAGACATGGCCTCCCAAATTTCATGATTTAAATACTCTTGTATAGCTATGGCGGATCTTAGTTCTTCATTATTAAGAACATATCTTAATTTTTCATCTAACTCGGATATTATACCATCTAACTTTTCTTTACCTAATGGCAAAACCTTTATAGTATAAACTTCTTTAAATGCTTTTTCTGTGTTATAACCGTTGTTAATTAACTTTTCAATAAAAGAAGATGAATTATCATAGAAAATGCCTACCTCAGTTTCAGTTAATGATTTTAAGTATTTAGATTCTTTAATTAAACCTCTGTCTAAATCTTTTGCTAAATCATCTATAGTCTCTTCTACTACAATAATATCATGTAGATCTGCTCTTTTGAATATTTCAGTAGTTAATTCACCGTTATTAGCTAAATCATTTTTTAATACATCAAACCCCATTTCAGAAGCTATTTGTCTAGCCATAGATGCAATCGGATTTTGCTTTGCTTTATTTCTTAAAGCGCCATCTTGAAAATGATAATCAATAAATTCATTTTCTTTTATAACGTTTTTAATATCAGGGTTTCTTTTAATAAATTCAGGACCAGAAGTTAAACCTCTTCCGGCTGCATTATCCCTATCTATTTTAAGTTTATTGCCATTGTCGTCAACCCAATCATATTTGTATCCACTAATTTTTCTAGGTGGAGTCCAAACGCCATTAACTCTTTTTAATATACCTTTTCTAAAAAACGGATGTTTAGATAAAAATGTAGTGGTAAAATTATCTAAAACAGCCTCTCTATTATTTCTTAAAAACTCTTCTAAGCCTTGGCTTTTAATAGCTTTAACTAAATCTTTTTCTAAATAGTTGGCTAAATCTATTTTTAAATCAGCCACAAATGGAGATATAGTTTGATTCTGACCTTTAGCAGTGTCAAACTTTTTAATGTTTAAAGCTATTCCCTTTACCAATGCCTCATCAAATTGAGACATAGTTTCGTTTAGAAATTTAATTTTTTCTAATAAAGTTTCTTTTTTCTTTACTGGTTTTTCTTTTGCAATTTCCTCGCTTTTTAAAACCTCAGACTCGGCTGTTTCTGTAGCCATTAAATCTTTTTGGTCTTCAGCAGCAAAACCTATTCCCATTCCGCCTTTTTCAACAGTAGATTCAATACCCATTTCCTTAGCAAGAGCCAAAGCTCTAAGTCTAAGTCTAGACATCATAAACTTGCCTATGGATTGTTTAGAAGGCACGTATTCATTAGAAACCAATGTAGCTGCTAATGATACCAAATCATTTGCATAGTCTTTTCTGGTAATGTCTCTTTTTGCGTCAGGAGCAATGCTGTCAAAATTTGCTCTAGTTATTTTTTCAACTAATCCACCTATTGATTGACCAAATTCTGATTTTGAAAAATCAAATGTTTCTTTTCCTTCTGGTGTTATTAATAAACTATTACTAACTAAATTTACTTTATCATTGCCGTATTTTTTATATAGCTCGTCTAAAGTTTGTATTGGTTTTGATTCAGTTACGTTAGTTTGCTTTTCATTTTCAATTTCTTCGTCAGCTTCTACTGATTTGCTTTTTACTACGGGTATCCTAAGAGATTTAAAATCTTTATCTCCAATTTTATTATATTTTTTAATAAAATCTAACAGCTGAATTGCATCAAAATTTGCGTTTAATTCTGGTGATAAAGCACTAATCTTTTTATTAAAAATATTTGCAATTTTATCTAAAGTAAAACCAGCCTCAACTTTATTATCCCCTTGCAATATGCTAAATACATTTGAAAAATCTGAAAGAGATGTTAGGTATTCTTCGTTTTGAATTCTTTTGTTTCTGCTTGAATAGCTAGCTTGAACCCTTGCTTTAGCTAAATCATTTAATGAAATCATCTCTTTACTATTAGAGTCATTCATTTCATTTTTAACGCTGCTAACTAAATCGTTTAATTCAGTGTCGCTTAACTTATTCGTTAAAAAATGCAACGCTTCATGGTGTACTACGTTAGAAGCTGTAGATATATTAAAATCAGAAACTTCTTTATATATATTAGTTTTTGTAGCGGCGTCGTTTATTAATGCTGTGTTGCCTATAAAAACAGCTGATGTTTCTCCGTTTGAAAACCTTTCTAAAGCTTGCTTATCTTCGCCTTTTATAGATTCATCTTCAAGGAGTAAGTTATCCGCATAATTTTTAGATTCTTTTGTATTGCTAAAAAATTTTATTTCTAAATCTTTTAAAGATCCTTCATTTGTATTGTTTACTACATCTGCAAATTTCTTGCCTGAATTAGAATATCTATTATAGTATAAAAGCTTGGCTTCTATTTTTTTGGATTCGTCTAAACGCTTTTGCGCGTTAACTAGTTTTATTTCATCGAGCAAAGTATTCTGATTATTGCTCTTTAATTCATCTATACGAGACTGAATATTTTTTACTTCTCCTTCATTTCTTTTTGAGTCAAGAGCTAAATTAAAAGCTTCTACTTTTGCTTCTTTACCAAGTCCTTTATATATTGGACTTTTATTTATTTTTTCAGCTTCTTCAATTTGCGAAAACAATTCATCTTTTTGTTCAAAAGATATTTCGCCTGTTTTATATTGATTTTCTATGTTTGCTTTTAAGGAGTTAGCCAATGTTCTGACATGAACAGGGTTGTCAAGAGCAGCAATATTAGTTGCAAGCTCATTAATAGTGCTTGAAGTAACTTTTGTTGCTCCCCCTAAAAATGGAGTTGTTAAAGCCGTTTGGATTGTTGTTTCTAAAAACCTATTAAATGTTATATCATACTCACCTGTAGATGCTCCAACCCCAACGGCTGAGGATAATTCCTGTAAATTTTCTGTTACAACTTCTGCCAAAGTTGCTTGTCCAATCTCCTTAGTCCCTTGGAGACCACCTTTTGCAATTGCTTGTTTTACTTTGCCTTTTAATAAATTTCTAAGAACAGATTTTGGTAAAACTTTTGCTGCTTTACCTATTACAAAAAAGTTAGAAGCTAAATCCAATCCAGCATTTGCCGCCCCAACTGCAACGGCTGGTTCTAAATTTACTTGGCCGTTGTCAAGCAATTTTAAAAACAATTCACTTTTTTCTTTGACAGGCATTTGTTCTATTCTTGCCTTTGCTTTGTCAAGGGGCTCTCCTGGCTCTTTTATATATTTTGCAGCCTCTATATTTAAAATTTCTAAAGCCGCTCCGCCTCCTTCTTGAGTGTAAGTGGTTAATCCAAAACTAGCCATGGCCCCAAGCATTTGAGCACCTTGAGTACCAATTGCTTTTTGCAAATCTAAAGCATTCTCTTTATCAAAAACACCACTATTATCTAAAAATTGTGCATCTGACGGAAAAACTTCAAGTATTTTTTTCCATTCTTCTGTTTTAACAACACCTTGTATAAAGTCTTTTTGAAATTGTGACGATAATTCTTTAAGCTCTTTTAATTTTTCTTCTTTTGTAAGGGTTGGTTTTCCTATTGATATACCGGAGCGCGTTAATCCTTGTTCTTCCTCTTTAGAAAAATATAATTGATCTTTATTTTTGTTTTTTTCAATAAGCTCAATTTGTTTTTTATTAGCAGCAACTCTTAATCCGCTATTCATAACAGCAGTGCTACTAAAGGATGATGGTATTGTTGCAGCCGCTGTCTTGTATAAGTTGGCGACAACATTGTCAGGTAACACATTTAAAAAACTGAAAGGTGTTGCGCTTATCATATCTGCAGCAACAGCGGTTTTTGCAGCATCCAAGTCTTTAGCGTCTAATGTTAACTTGTCTTGCAGGCTTTTAAGATCTGCCCCGGCGGCTTGTGAAGCGGCTGACTTATAAGAGTTTAAACGTTGATTGTATGTTTCAGACCTAGCTGCGGCATCTTGCACTAAGCTATCGTAGTAATCGCTTAGTTCTTTATTAGCTTTTTCAAAATCTGCCTCTTTTGTTAAATCATATTTTTCTTTAATATCTTTTATAAAAGAATTTACAGAATCTTTATTGTTTTTTAAAACCTCTAATGGAAATGATTTAAAGAAATTATCATTTTCAACAAGCTTGTTTAAAGTTGTGTTTGCATTAATAGAAATTTTATCTTTATCTTCTCCTTTAGGTAAAGCTGAGTAAATGTTTTTAGCGGATTCAAACGCATATTGAGCGCTTACTATCTCTACCTCTTTGTTGTTTTCAGCTTCATATGTTATTGGGTTGTCCGTTTTTAGAAATGACGAATCCCAAGAAGAAGTTGCCAATGGAAATACCGATGGACCAAACTCCTTTTCCTCCGCCAGTTGGCCCATAGTTGCCGTCGGAGGTTTTGGCTTTCCCTCATCAGAAGGTTTGTCTATTTTATTTATACCATATTGGCTAACGTAAGTATCTATATCTAATCCTTTTTCCTTAGCCCTTACTTCTACTTCTTCGTAAGTAAATTCAAATCCGTTATATTCAAACATATAATATTTATTTTATGGTAATTGATTATCTAATATTTTACCTTTAAAGTTAGCTCTTGCTTCGGTGGACATAGGAATATAGTTTACTAAAAACTCTTCCAAAGATTTAGCACTCTTGGTATTTACAGGTAATGGTTTAAACGCAAATGTTCCGTCATTAAATTGATCAAATTCGAATATTTGATTACCACTTCCCGGCGTTTTAGCAGGAATAGAATCCTCGTCCTCTACTGCTCTTCCGGGTTTTTCGCCTATAAGATTTCTAAATTTTTCTCTCATTACATTAGAGTCAGCCCATTCTATTTGTTTGTCTTTTTCGTCCTTTCCAAATTCAGCATTTCTTTGTTTTGCAGTCAAACCTTCTAGTCTGTTGTTTTCCATTTCAACAAACTTTTTAAATGCTTCTCCTCTTGTTAATAGAGTAACTTCGTTTTCTGGATCAAAAGATTTAATTTTTTTAATTATTTCTTTTACTTTTTCGTCCCCTTTAAGTTTGGCCCCTTCTTTATTCAAATTATTAACAAATTTTTTGGCTTCTCTTACGATGGGCATGTTAAATGCAATTTCTTTTTCAAGCTTATCAGGCTTATACGTAGTGTCTTTTTCCGGCTTAGGTTGTATTTTAGAATCCGGGTTGTTTTCTCTAAAGCCATTAACATAGGCCTCTTCAACCATTTCATTAAGTTTATTTTTTATAAAATTTTCTTTTCTTATTGGGTCGTTGTCTGAAAAAGTTTTTGGCGGTTTGTCGGGATTAGCTTTATTCCACTTAATCATATCCTTTTTAACCTCATTAATTGCTATTTCATCTAATCCGGATTTTGTGACTCCATCATATGGGGGATTTTTAATATAATCGCTTCCTTGGGTTAAAGCATGGTATCTAAGATCGTTGCCGTACGCTGGATCATTAAGTTGTTGTATAACTACCGTTCTAACTTCTTGTTCTGCATTACCAAAAAATTGCGCTCTTTTAGAAGGATCGTTTTTATCTATAGTAGTATATTTTTTAGATAAAGCATTAAATGAAGAGCCGATCTTTGCTTCCGCTACAACGGGAGTTTCTATAATGTCCTCGGGATAGGAGGCAAGTTCTTGAGCTGATAGCATTTCCCCTGCTACGTTATATTTATATTCGCCTGTTTTAGGGTCTTTAACAAGCTTTGCGTTTTTAATTGCGTTTAGCCTTTCAATAGCAGAACTGTCATTTGCGCCGCTTAATTCTGATTTAGCAGATTGCATATCAGCAATAACTTGCTTATGCACATTAGCTAACCCAGCAACTTCTTGAACTTTCATTTTAGCTTTACCTATTGAGTCAGCCTTACTAGGACTGAAAGGATCGCCGCTATTAATGTCGTTTAAAACATCTTCTCTAATTTGTTTTGCAATAGCAAGCTGAGACTCTGACATTGGTATTGTATTACCGTTTTCGTCAAATTTTATAAAGTCAAGACTATTTATTAGCTCACTTCTTTTTGTATTTGCTTCATTTGTTGCTTTCGTAATTTCACCTAAAGTGCTTTCAAAGTTTTTATTAAAAGCTCCTGCTACGTCTACAAACTTAGGAGCTGCCATTGCTGCGCCTTGTATTAATGTTTTATCTGCTGCCATATTATTAATTAAAACTATTTGTAACTGTTGGAGCAGCAAATTTGTACGCCTTGCCTACCGCTGCTTTAGCAAAGCCGCCGGCCCCGGCAAATCCAACTGCTGCACCTGCTAAACTTCCAATACCTCCAACTAATGATTGTGTTGCCTGCGCTCTTGCTGCATCTGCCGCCGCTGATCTTTGTTGTGACATACCTAGTAATGTTGATTCTCTATCAAATTCTTGGCCTTGCACTGCCATAGCTCCTTGAGCTTCTGCCATTTGCATTTGTGCAGCTCCTTGAGCAGACATTCTTGCGTTCGCAGCCTCTTGCATACCTATTGAAGCTGATATACCCTGTAAGCCTTGTCTTTGCTGGCCAACTAATGCTTGAGCTAATGCCGCAGCACCCATTCCTCCACCACTTTGTCTTAAAGCGTCTAAAGTATTTGCTAAGCCTTGTTGCTGTTGCTGTGCTTGAAACTCTGCTTGTTGAGTGTTTACTGTTAAATCCTCAAATGGATTTTCCATATTAGCAAAAGCGTTTTCAAATTGAAAACTCTTATATGCTGCTGTTTGAGATGCTAATTCTTGTTTTGCCGCTCTTTGTTCCTGTCTTCTTTTTCTACCGCCTACAATACCACCTAAGATACCAGCAACGCCACTTACAGCGCCCCCTATAACTCCTGCGGTTTGGTCTGCGGAAAAGCCTTTAAATCCGTTTATTGCCATATTATTTTAATTACTACTTACAAATATTTCTGAGTTTACTGCAAAAAGTTCTGCATATTGATCTGATTCGTTTACGAATTCAACTTCCGCATAATAACCTAATATACCAGAAGTATTTATTTCACCGTCTTTACCAAAAAATATAAAGCTTGTATCTGTTAACTCAGAGTCATCTCCGGTAACATCACAAACTATAGAATTATTATTTATAGATAAACATGGCCCTATTTCCTTAATATCTTGGCTATTGCCTAAATAGTAAACAACGTCTCCGTATTGTAAAGACGTATTTAAATTGAAGCTAAAATTTAATGTAATGGTTGCCATAGTAATAATATTACGGTTTTTAAAGTATTGTTAATGTTGGTATTAACGTATTGTTATTATTCTAAGTAAAAACCACTAATTTGTAATGTAAATTTAGGCTTCATACCTGCGTTAGCAGATAGATGTAATACATCGCTTGACCACAAATAACCCTCACCTGCTTTCCAGTTGTCGGAAGTTTTCCATATACCGCTATCGTTTATGTCTTGATACTGTATTAAATGACCAACTTTCCAATCCTCTAAGTATATATTAGCTCTTACTTTAGTTCTTTTATCGTTTGGATACTTTGTTTTTATTTTAAAGAATGTATCTCTATGCAAAGCTATAACATTGCCAGGTGGCTGTAATATGGACGAAACAGATACAACTTCCATATTTAATTGTTTACCAAGCTCTTTAAAATCAATTTGATCTTCAGTATACCAAAGTTGTTGTATAACAGTGTTATTTTCGTCATAAGTATCACCTAAACCGTATTCGTCATGAATATCAGTTAACTCATGTACTTGATGCGATAAACAAGTTCCCTTATGTATTGAATAATCCACTTTTGGTTCTAAAAATTTAGAAAGATCGTAATCTATTTTTATATCTTTAAGCATTATAGTATATGAGTATTAGTTATTACTTCGTCAATTCCTGTGTTTTCTTTCATCCAAATAGCATCCTTATAAGTATTAAGAATCGGTTTGCCTTGAATATTAAAAGAAGTGTTTAATAAAATTTTATGATGCCCTAAAAGTTCCCATAAAAAAGCATTATCCTCTTTTGTAACAGTTTGCAGTCTGCATGTGCCATCATTATGAGTAACAGCTGGTATATTGTCAACTTTAACGGTAACATTATGCGTCATCCATTTATGCAAACCGTATGTATTAAAGTATTCCTTAGCGTCCTCTTCCCTACAAACAGCGGCAAATGGCCTAAATGCTTCTCTGTTTTTAACATTAGCATTTAATTTGTCTTTCATTCCTTCTCCTGGAGTGCACAATATAGATCTATTGCCTAAAGCTCTTGCCCCGTGTTCTGCTCTACCTTGTATTAATCCTATGATTTTTCCTTGAGCTAGCATATTAGCTATTTCGTTAACCGTATGGACTTTTTTTAAGTTTGGCTTATCATAAGGCTCTGAACCTAAGAAAGCTGAATTAAGGGTGCTCATTGGCTTTAATAAGTGTAATAAACAGCCTAAAGCAATACCTCTATCGTCGCTATTAGGTGACACAAAAGCTTTATATAAGCTATTATTTAAAATATTCATGCTTCCTCCTCCACTAAACTGCAATTCCTTATCTTGGTGTTCTAATATATAAGGTAATGCAACTTTAGCAAAAGTTAACTCAAAGTTTTTTTGCGCAGCCCAGGCTAAATCTCTTCCGTCTTGGCCTGTTTCTAGTTTTTCATCATTTAATATATTCCAATATTCATGAGCTTTGTCAACTTCATTTGTTTGACATAAATCAAATAATCTTTTAACTAAGTGCAATAACTTTTCATTTTTATTACCATAGCTAGATAACCCCATGATTTTTCCTGCATAAGTTAAATTACCAAGCCAAAAATTATCTTCTTTTTTTATTTCTGGTATATAGTGGCCTAAAGCCGCGTATGGTACGCAAACATCTTGTGTTGATGAATACAGCATGTTTGGATCCCTGCCTTTCTTTGTTAGGTATATATTAAAATGGCCGCTATCGCTTCCTCCATCAAATGAGATATTCAAAGCTTCTGGAGCGTTTGATTGGTACATAACATTAGAAACATGCGCAACGTGATGCCCTACCCAAACTTGATTTTTAGATCTAAACTTATCTAAATGCTCAGGAGGCCAAGAATTATACATTGCATAATCATATTCTTTAGCGCCATATTTTGTTTCAAAATAATCTAATATTTCATTTAAAATATCTATTGGGTTTTCTTCTGGAAATACATAAAAAAACGCTGCGTTTTTAACACCAACCCATCTTTCTAATTCTATTACCTCTAAAATTTTACCGCCTAATGATATTGCAATAGCGGAATTATGCGATCCGTATATCCCTAAATTAAATTTCTCCATAATATAATTCACCCCATAAGTTATGCCAAGCATAAGGTTCTGCTTCCCAGGGGTATTTTTTGTAAATTAAATTGTTATGCTTAAAGTTAATGCTTTCTCTGCTAAAATCTTTTTTATTATTATAGCCTCGCAGTATATTTATATAATCGCTAAAAGTGCTCATTTTTGATCCTAAAAAAGTATTAGCTTTTGAAGATATTATCATATCAAGAACCATGTCTATAGGTTGTAAATCTTTTTTTAAGTCAGATAAGAACACTACATTATACTCGGATTTTAAATCATTAAAAAGAGATAAGTCTTTTTCATCTGTTGCAACGTATAGCGGCACATTTTTTCTAACTCTTCCTCCTATTAAATTTAATAATTCTTTATATTGCTTTTCAACTAAACTAGTGTGTACATATTTAAAGTCTCCCCTTCTTATATGCAGTGCGTCATAGTCCCCGCTAATTAAATTATTAGCCTCAACAAAAAACTTGTTTTTTATTTGAACCCCCAACTTAACTTTTTGCTGAAGTATTTTTCTTGCTATTTCGTTGGGGGGATACACATGGTACCCAAAATGCCCAAATAAATTTCTAGGAAAATGAATTATTTCATCTTCAGAGTATATATTGTATAGTTTTCTTTTATCACAATTAAAGGTATTAAAATGTTCATTATTTTCAATTGAATGAAACATTAAACCATTAGCTATAAAGTTTTGAGGGCCCCAATTTTTAGGTTCATCACCAAAAGTTATACAATTTATATCATCACATATGTTTTCAAAATATTGATCTTTAGATTCGTATTTTGCTAAAGGAGAATCCTTGTATTCTATGCAATCATATTGTGCTGTAAACTTTTTTTTATCAAGAATATCCCAAATATCAAAGAATGATTCTTTATTGTTGTGTTCTGCAAAAAACAAGCAGTAACCTTTTGGCGGCAGTATTATTGTTCTTCCTGAAACATAAGATAACGAACCAACAAGTTCATAAGTCATTCTTATATTGTTCCAACCTCCCCACCACCAGTCAAAAGATATGTATTTATTCTTTTTCATTTGAAATCAGCTCTTTCGTATCGTAATTGCCAAATTCTCTTCTATAAATTGTTTTACCTCCATCTGGAGATTCATATATGTATATTTTATTTTCCATAAGGAGTATGGGGATCTTTTAAAGTATAATGAGCATAAATATTATCAAAGTAAGTTCCTGTAAATGGATCTAGCCTTCCGTGTATACAAACACCAGATTCAAACATTATCATTTGCCCAGGTTCAACATCTACAGCCCACCATTGCGCATCGTGGTCTTGTATGTTTAAATTCCAAGCAGCATCTTTGCCTAAAGTTATAGTAGAAGCTATATGATGGGTGTCTTGTCTGTCGTAATGCGCTTTTAAAGTGCTTCCAGCAGAATATGATCTTGGACCATACACAACTGCTGGTTCTAACTCTCTTCCGCACCACTCTTCGTGCATATCTAGTAAGCTTTTTTTAATAAAACTAACTTTATCCGGAAAAGCGTTTATGTCTTGTATAAAACAGTCCTCTTTTATATAAAATTCTTTTGAATTGTAGTTTTCAGGTTTTAGTTTAGATCTATCATAAAAATCAACTAAAACTTGATAAACATGAGAAGGCACGTCTACCACTTTAAACCCAGCAGCGGTAGACCTAGTGACTTCTAATTCGTAGGGAATGAATTCTCTTGTTTCTTTTAGTAGTATCATTTAATTTAATTTAATTTAATTTAATTTTAAGGAATCTGTCCGCAATTTAAATTACAATCTCTTAATGTTGCGTACTGTGCTCCAGAACTAACAAAAACACAAACATTATTAATGCAACTATACCCGGAGGTGTTTGCTACAGGTGCTGGCACTGGTACGGGTTGGGGTACAGGTTGAGGTTGTGGCACAGGCGCAACTGGCTGCGGAACTGGCTGCGGAA
>ERZ888423.773-NODE-773-length-31730-cov-8.571807_pt1 | contig 31730 bp, 29 predicted proteins | sample MGYA00520523_ERZ888423 | MGnify/ENA primary metagenome ERZ888423 (study PRJEB32303, sample SAMEA104408611) | aquatic metagenome | biome: Brackish water; feature: Pelagic; material: water | place: Baltic Sea | collected 2014-06-08T10:24:00 | depth 30,27 m ...
GCTGCTCAGAGGATCGGCATTCATAATGTCGGTGTAGCCATAGCCATAGAACACTGACAAACGACCATTCTCGCTAACCGGAAAGGCAAAAGAAGGGCGGAAATTAAAGGCTTGCGTATCATAAAGCGCGTTAGCGTTATCAGTCTGACCATAGTTCAAACCAAGCCCGAAGCTAAGATCACGCGCTAGGAAGTTTGGCTCGGTGAAGCTAAAGCTAAGGTCCTGAGTGTCTGCGCCCGCCGCCAACTCAAAGCTGAGCGACTGGCCGCGACCAAGGAAGTTACGTTGTTTGAAGCTTGCCAGAAGCGAAAGACCGTTATCCGACGAGAAGTTACCACCAAACGACAACGAGCCGGTTGGCCCCTCTTCGACGTTCACATCAATGACGACCTGATCAGGCGAAGACCCTTCGCTCGCGTCAACATCTGCATTGACGAAATACCCCAAGGCGCGAATGCGTTCAGCACTTTGGCGGATTTCGCGTGGATTGAACGGATCGCCTTCGACCACGGTGAATTGATTACGCACCACACGGTCAAGCGTCGTGTTGTTTCCCTCGATGTCGATACGTTCGACGAAAATGCGGTCGCCGCGCACGAGCACAAATTCAATATCCAATGTCAGGTCACGATCGTTGCGGGTAATCCGCGGCTCGACCCGCATAAAGTTGATCCCCTGACGGATGGCCAGACGTTCGATGCGGGCGATGTTGGTTTCAATCGCAGTCGGGGAATAATAGCTGCCCGAGCGCAGATGCAGCCCGTCCTCGAAAACAACCGAATCTGCTTCATCGATTTCCGAGATCACCGACACATTGCCAAACCGGAAGCGTTGCCCTTCTTGGATGTTGTAAGTGATCAGATAAGCATCGCGTTCGCGTGTCAGAGACACGTCAACGTTTTGCACCTGAAAATCAACATAGCCGCGCGAGCGGTAGAAATCGCTCAATACCTGCTGGTCAAAATCGACACGGTCGGCGACGAATGTATCACGCGAAATGATTGCGCGAAAAATGCCGACCTGCTTGGTTTCAAGCACGCCGCGCAAGCGACGATCAGAATAGCTACGGTTACCGACAAAGCCGATACGGCCCACTTCGGACACGCCGCCCTCAAAAACTTCAAACACCAGATCGACCCGGTTGTCGCTGCGTCGGATGATACGCGGCGTGACGGTCGCGTTGATTCGTCCCTGTTGCGCGTAGGCTTCGGTAATCGCGGCAACGTCCTGTTCAGCCTGTGATGGACTATAGACCCGGCGCGACTGCGAGCGCACGACAGCTGACAGCTCATCGTCCGATAGTCGCGAATTGCCTTCAAAATTGATCCGGCTCACCGTTGGATACTCAACGACCCTGATCACCAGCCTGTTGCCCGAAGGCACCAGATCGACGCTCTCAAACAACCCTGCGGCGCGAATACGCTGTGCGGCATCGTTCACGGCACCGGCTGAAACGGCCTCTCCGCTAGTGATTCCTGCGTATGTCAGGATTGTTGCGGTCTCAATCCGCTGGTTTCCTTCGACGACTACGGTACTAAACCGGAAGGTCTGAGCCTGTGCTATGGCCGCAAAAGCCATTGCAAGCATCAGAACTGAAAGGAAAATTACTTTTTGTAGTGCTGTGTGGCTTTTCGCCACTTTGTGTGCAAATGCGCTGCTCATTTTTTCCGCCTGTTTCGACATCCCAAGTGCCTTTCAAGTATCGGGAATAAGCGGCCTTGTCAAAACGCAAGAACGCGCAACCTTGTGGTTGCGCGTTAAGACTACACTAAAGGAGGTATGTTAGCCTAGCCGGGAAGGTCAACTGTGCCGAGATATGCCCCGACCCACAGCGCACCAACGATGGTCGCCAGATACAGGATGCGGTCCCAGTTTATGTCGATCAACAGTGACAATCCGCGATAACCAGAAGCAATAGTCTGCATGGGAAACCCCTATGAATAATTGTTTCCATAGTTCTGGACCGCAAATATGGCGCAAAGGTGGCACGACTGTGAAACCACTGCGGCAATTGTCAACTGTTTCTTAAGGGCAAAGGAATAGATCGTTGGCAATCGCAAAGACCATCAGCGACAGGATCAACGACAGTCCTACAGCCATAAGTATCCGCAAAGCGGTATTGCTTGGCATCTTTCCCGTCACGGCCTCGTAGGCGTGAAACATCAGGTGACCGCCATCTAGTACCGGCACTGGCAGCAGGTTCAACAGCCCTACCGCCGTCGAGAGCACGGCAACAAACCAGATAAAGCTGCTTGCCCCCTGGCTGGCCATGGCACCGCTTGTCTGGGCAATCCCGATCGGGCCGGACAGATTACATGATGAAATTGCGCCGGTAATCATGTGCCAAAGGCCCGACAGTGACGATTTAATAATGAACCAGACCTGTTTCACACCCGACCAAAGCGCCGTGACCGGACCCACGGACTCGGTTTGAGCCTCAAAGAAAAGCCCGCCCGTGACGCCAATCCGATACCGGGTTTCAAAGCCACCTTCGGGCATCGGCCGATCACCGCTGCGCGGGGCCAGCGTAAAGTCGATCATTTCGCCGCTGCGCCACACTGTTGCCAGAAGCGGACGCCCTTCGGATGCGGCCACGGCCTCTTGTAGTTGCGAAAAGGCAAAGATCGGCGCGCCATTGATCGCCGTGATCACGTCACCAATCTTCATGTCGATGTCAAAGGCGGCTGACTGCGGGTTCAACGCAAGAACCATTGCCGGATAAGGATAAAGGGCCCGCACCGTGATGTCTTGCCCATCGCGCAGCACGCGATATTCAAGCGTGGGCTCAATCGGCAAGCTATCAATAAAGCCGTCAAAGTCTGCAAGCGCCGGCGTGTCTTGGCCACCAATCGACAGGATTTCATCGCCCTGCTCCAGCTCCATCGTATAAGAGTCGGGCAATGCGCGCACTTCATCCATGGTGAGCGGATCAGAGGCGCGGCCATCAAATACCATGACGGTCGCAAAGATCAGGATCGATAGGGCAAAATTGAACAACGGACCCGCAACAACTGTTGCCGAACGCGCCCAAAGCGGGGCGCCAGCCATGGTGTTACGCTCTGTTTTGGCGTCATCGGTCGCACCGACGCTTGCGACATTGGCATCGCCCAGGAATTTGACATACCCACCAAACGGCAGAGCGGCAATTTGCCAGCGCGTTCCGTGTTTATCAGCGCGCGAAAACAAAACCGGACCTATGCCAAGGCTGAACACTTCGGCATAGATGCCGGTCCAGCGTCCAACGATGTAGTGACCATATTCGTGGATCGCCACAATAATAGAAAGTGCCACAACAAAGGCGATAATCGTAAAGGCGGCACCGCCAAACTGCGGAAGAATCTGGGTCATGTCCAAGGTCTTAAGTTCCTATCTGTGCAATCACTTCGCCTGCGCGGACGCGGGCAAGCCTGTCTATTTCAAGCACCGTATCTAATGACATAGTGGCTTTTTGCAGCCCGTCATGGGCCGACATTTTATCTAACGTGACGGCAACAACGCGCGCCATGTCCATAAAGCCAATATCGCCAGCGATAAACCCGTCCAGCGCGCGTTCCTTGGCGGCGTTAAAGGCGGCGCCTGTCAGACCGCCCTCCTCCATCACGCGGCTTGCAAGCGCCAAAGCCGGATAGCGGTCACCGTCAAGCGCGCGAAAATTAAGCTGGCCGATCTGTGCAAGATCAAGTCGCGCCACCGGTAGGTCGCGCCGCTGCGGCCAATGCAGCGCATAGCCGATTGCGTGACGCATATCGGGCGGTCCGACATGGGCCATCAGCGCGCCATCATTGAACCCGACAAGCGCGTGGATCAGGCTTTCAGGATGCACGATGGTTTCGATTTGGTCAGGGCGGACGCCAAAAAACTCTTTGGTTTCAATCAGCTCCAGCGCTTTGTTGAACATCGAGGCGGAATCAATCGTGATCCGTTGGCCCATATCCCAATTGGGGTGTGATGACGCCTGGGCCACTGTGACGGTGTTCAATGCCGCAATCGGAAGGTCGCGAAACGCACCACCGGATGCGGTAATGATAATTCGTTCCACGGCGGCAATATCCTCGCCGACCAGCGCCTGAAATACGGCAGAATGTTCGCTGTCCACGGGCAGGATACGCGCGCCGTGACAGGCGGCATGCTGCATCAGGATCGGACCAGCGGTGACCAGCGATTCCTTATTGGCCAGCGCCAAGGTCGTGCCCTGTTCCAGCGCGCGCCACCCCGGTGCAAGGCCAGCGGCACCAACAATTGCAGACATGATCCAATCAGCTGGCCGGCTTGCGGCATCGTTCAAGGCACTCGCCCCACTTGCAGCCTCAACCCCGCTTCCGGCCAAAGCATCGCGTAATTGATGCAGCAGCGTTTCATCGGAGATCACTGCAACATCGGCCCGTAACGCAATGGCATCGCTCGCTAATTGCGCAACGTTACACCCGCCGGTCAGGGCAACAATGTCATAACTGTCGGGGTCACGCTTGATCAGGTCAAGCGTGTTCTGACCGATTGATCCGGTCGCGCCAAGAATACTAATCCGTCGCGTCAAAAGGCGGCTCCGGGGACGTTGAACACTTCGGCAACTGCCAGCATGAACAAGGACGCGCCAAGCAGCGCATCAAAGCGGTCAAATAGCCCCCCATGGCCGGGAATCAGGGTCGAGCTATCCTTGACCTTCATCCGCCGTTTTAGTGCGCTTTCGCCAATATCACCCATCTGCCCCGCAAAAGACACTACCATAGAGATCGGCAAGATCACCCATGTAACATCGGTGAATTGCATGAATAGCAGACCAACAATCGCGGCGCCAATCCAGCCTGCAACTGTGCCGCTCCAGGTCTTTTTCGGACTGACCGTGGGCCAAAATTTGGCCCCCCCCAGCATCCGTCCGGCGAAATAGCCGAAAATATCCGTGACCATAACGACCAAAACCAGCCAAAGAAGCCATAAGAACCCATAATCAATGCGGAAATGCACCAACCCCCAACCCGCGATCTGAAGCGCCAAAGCGAAGATAAAGAAGGTCAGCCGCTCGTGCGGTAAAGCAATCGCACCGATCAGCGGCACTACGAGGAACAGGATCAGGAATTCATAGTTTTCTGTTGGGCCAAAGACTTGCGCGGACAATATACTGGCGGCCCCAGCCGCCAATAGCATCCCCGAGGTCGCGGCCTCGGGGTGGATCATTTTCCACAACTCCCAGACCATCACAGCCGTGACGAACACCGCAAGCATCTGAAACCAGATGCCGCCTGCAATAATCGCAACCACGCCGATAAACGCCATCACAGCGCCTGATGCCAGACGCACCGTCAGGTCACCCCATTTTCCAGAAGTTTCATCTTTCATATCAAGCCTTTACCCCACCATACCGGCGGTCACGAGTGCCATAACTTGCCAGGACTTTGGCAAATTCGGCAGGTGTAAAATCGGGCCAAAGCGTGTCGACAAATTCGTATTCGCTATAGGCAGTTTGCCAGAGCAGAAAGTTGCTCACTCGTGCTTCGCCACTGGTGCGGATTACCAGATCGGGGTCGGGCAGCACATGAGTGTCAAGATATTTGGCCAGCGTTTCCGCATCGACGTCATTATGGGTCAGCTTGCCTTGCTCGATGTCATAAGCAAGGCGCTTGGCTGCTCGGGTGACTTCATCGCGCCCACCGTAATTGATTGCGACAGTCAGATGAACAAGGTCGTTGCCCGCCGTCAGCAATTCAAGCTCGTCCATCAGCGATACTAGCTTGTCATCCAAACGCACACGATCACCAATGAACCGCACCCGCACGCCTTTTTTTAGCAAGGCCTGTGACTCGCGTTCGATATAGCGGCGAAACAGCTTCATCAGACCCGCGACTTCGGTTTGGGTCCGCTTCCAGTTTTCGGTGGAAAAGGCAAATACCGTCAGGTACTTAACACCAAGGTCAGGGCAGGCTTCGACGATATCGCGCACGCGTTTGGCACCCGCATGGTGTCCGAACAAGCGCGGGCGACCGCGCTGCGTAGCCCAGCGACCGTTGCCGTCCATAATAATGGCGACGTGTTTGGGTCCGGTCTGGCTCGTGTCTTTGGCCAAGGTGGCCTCCTGATTACTTTTTACCGTACAATCCCATCGCGGGCTTAGCCATTTATCGCGCGAAACGCCCCACTGGGTGTTTCAGATTGCGCGTTACACCTGCATGATCTCGGCTTGCTTTGTCTCAAGGTTATCGTCGATTTGCTTGATATAGGTGTTGGTCATGTCCTGCACCTCGTCCTCCCAAAGCTTCTGGTCGTCCTCAGACATACCACCGCCCTTGGCTTTTTTGATCTGGTCCATCCCGTCACGGCGCACGTTACGCACAGAAACACGGGCGTGTTCGGCGTAGCTTCCGGCAACTTTGGTCAGTTGTGTGCGGCGTTCTTCGTTCAATTCCGGGATAGGCAGCATGATAATCGTGCCGTTTAGCTGAGGATTGATCCCCAGCCCACTTTCGCGGATCGCTTTTTCGACTTTACCAACAAGGCCCTTGTCCCAAACGTTGATCGTCACCATCCGCGGTTCGGGCACGTTCACGGTGCCGACCTGATTGATTGGTGTCATCGACCCGTAGGCATCCACCATCACAGGCTCCAGCATCGAGGACGACGCGCGCCCCGTGCGCAAAGATGCAAATTCGGTGCGGAGATTGGTGATTGCGCCATCCATACGGCGTTGCAGATCATCGGTATCTAGAAGGAAATCGTCGGACATATCTTATGCTCTTTTTGCCTTGGTTGCACTGCTATAGCTGCAGGACGGGTGATTTGTATAGAACACCTGTGCAAAGTTTGCGCAGGTTTACGGCACGCCACACCTAATCCTTAACGGTCGTAAACGTTCCAGACCCGTCCAGAATTCCGCGAAATCCGCCCGGTTCATCCAAGGAAAACACGACAATCGGCAGATTGTTTTCGCGTGCCAGTGCAATCGCGCTGGCGTCCATCACACCAAGGTGCTGGGCAAGAACTGCGTCATAGGTGATTGTGTCATAGCGTTTGGCGTCGTCATGTTTGGCTGGGTCTTTGTCATAAACGCCGTCCACTTTGGTGCCTTTAAAGATTGCCTCGCAGGCCATTTCCTTGGCGCGCAGCGTGGCGGCCGTATCCGTTGTAAAATAAGGATTTCCGGTGCCTGCTGCGAAGATACAAACGCGTTTCTTTTCAAGATGTCGCACGGCGCGGCGACGAATATAAGGTTCTGCTACCTCGTCCATGCGGATCGCGGAAATCACGCGGGTGTGGATGCCCTGCCCTTCAAGCGCGCTTTGCATGGCCAGCGCGTTCATCACTGTTGCCAACATGCCCATATAGTCAGCCGTGGTCCGCTCCATCCCCTGCGCAGAGCCCTGAAGGCCGCGAAAAATGTTGCCGCCGCCGATCACCATGCAAATCTCGACACCCATGTCGTGAACGATCTTCACTTCGCGGGCGATGCGTTCAACTGTCGGGGGATGCAGCCCATACCCCTGATCGCCCATCAGCGCCTCGCCGGAGATCTTGAGCATAACCCGTTTAAAGTTGATTTTTTCGGTGTCTGACATGGCAGTGTCCTTTGGATTATTGCGGCACCGGCTAAAATGTCGCAAACCGTTGCTCTGTTCAATGGCTGGTTGGCTGAAATACGCGCTCGGCACCAAGTTTCTTGATCAAGCGACCTGAAAGGCGGCCCAATTGATTGATCTGACCCCAATTCCTGCCGATCGCCCCGTGCTGATCTTTGGCCCGACTGCGAGCGGAAAATCGGCGCTGGCATTGCAAATCGCCCAAGACCAGGGCGGCGTTATCGTCAACGCGGATGCCTTGCAGGTGTTTGACGGCTGGCGGGTGCTGACGGCGCGCCCATCGACGGCAGATGTGGCTTTGGTAACCCACGCGCTTTACGGCCATGTGCCGTTCGATGCCCCTTATTCTGTTGGCCATTGGCTGCGCGACGTGACGCCGTTCATTCAAAGCGGCGCGCGCCCGATCATCGTCGGGGGCACGGGCCTCAATTTTATGGCTCTGACGCAGGGTTTGGCTGATATTCCAGCAACGCCTGACGATTTGCGTGCCTGCGCGAACGATTTGACACTAGATATTTTGCTGGCGGCATTGGATGCGGATACGCTTGGCCGGATCGACACAAACAACCGCGCCCGTGTGCAACGCGCATGGGAGGTGCAAGAAACCACAGGCCGCAGCATTGCCCTGTGGCAAGACAACACGCCGCCGCCGCTGTTACCCTTGGAAGATACTACCGCTTTGGCGCTAAGTCCTGATCCAGACTGGCTAAATGCCCGCATTGCGCGCCGTTTTGGCCTGATGCTGCAAAGCGGCGCCTTGGACGAGGCCCGCGCGATGGAGCCCGGCTGGAGCCCCGACCATGCATCGTCCAAAGCCATCGGTGCGGCAGAATTGATCGCCCATATCCGCGGCGAGATGACCCTTGAGGACGCATCCGAGTACGCGATTATAGCAAGTCGTCAATACGCGAAACGGCAACGCACGTGGCTGCGCTCTAAGATGCAGGAGTGGCGGTACATTTCGCTTCCAGCGCCAAAGTAGCGCAGAGGTTATCCACAGGGTTACCCACAACACTTATACCTTTACAACAAATTGTAGGTTGTATTTCGACAAGTTACCATCCAAAGTTTCACTATTACAACATTTGGACCGATTCATGACAGCTCCCACCCTTAATGCGCTTGCCCTGACGACTATCGCCCAGAATGCCCATCATGGCCGTTGGCGCACCGAGGCGATGCGCAGTCATGACACCCCACGCCTGATATTCATCAACAAGGGACAAGGGCGGATCACAGTCGCGGGACTGACCAGTGGCTATGGTCCCAACAATCTGATCTTTATTCCTGCGCATACGATGTATGGGTTCGAGGTTGGCCCGACGGTCTTCGGCCAGTTGGTGACAATTCCAGCCGCCATGGCGAGCGAGTGGCCCGAAGATGAAATGCATCTGCGTCTGCGCGATGTGGTGATGCAAAAGGAACTGGCGATCCTGTTCGACAATCTGGAACGGGAACTCAAAAGCGAGCGCCCCGGGCATGCGCGTGCAGCACATTATCATGCAGGGCTGTTGTCTGTGTACTTTGAGCGTCAGATCACCGGCCTTGAACAAAACAACGCGCGCCAAAATACAGCAGCTGCACGATTGGTCGCAGCCTATACGGATTTGATCGAGCGCGATTTCCGCCGCCACAAGGGCGTTGCCGATTATGCCGCGGCCCTCGGCGTGACCCCGACACACCTGACGCGGTGCTGCAAGGCAAGTTGCGCTAGATCATCGCTCGCGTTGCTTAATGATCGGATCCTGTTCGAGGCCCGTGTGCAACTGCGTCAGACCAAAGTGCCAGTGCAACAGATCGCGGCCGACCTTGGGTTTGCCTCGGCTGCCTATTTCACCCGCAGCTTTCAGGCGCAGGCTGGCATGACACCTTCCGAATTTCGTCGCAAAGGCCCAATGGCGAACCACGCAACCCTTTAGAAAAAGGGGTGCGATGCTGCATCGCGGCGACCTTGGCCGCAATGCAGCAACTTCGCATCAATTGGGCTGATGTCGCTTTTTTGCCCTCTGCGAATGTCGCAAACGTGACGCTGATTGCCGAAACCATGCATTGACCGAACAGCCAAAAACGTGCCGAATGCCCTTCTGAGTGGGAGTGGGCCGTAGTGGTAGGTGCCAAGAATAGCGCCGCTGCCGCGATGCCTGCCACTTGACTAATAATGAAATGTCATAGGGAGAAACAAATGACGCACCCAACCTTTTCCGGTAAACCGATGCACCCCGCCGCCAAGATTTACGCGCGCGATGCAAAGGCTGGCAAACTGAGCCGCCGTGAATTTATTTCGCGCACCACTGCTGTTGGCGTTACCGCTGCTGGCGCTTATGGTCTACTTGGTCTGTCTGCGCCGGTTCATGCTGCGGCCCACGCCCAGCAAGGCGGCACATTGCGTGTCTCCATGTCCGTCTATGCGCTGAAAGACCCGCGTACTTATGACTGGTCTGAAATCGCACACGTGTCCTCAGGTTGGCTGGAATATCTTGTAGAATACAACTCCGACGGTTCGTTCGAGCCAATGTTGTTGTCCGGCTGGGAAGTCAGCGATGACGCGATGACCTACACATTGACTGTCCGTGAAGGCGTCAAGTGGAACAACGGCGACGATTTCACAGCTGAAGATGTTGCGCGCAACATTGCTGGCTGGTGTGACAAGTCTGTTGAAGGCAACTCCATGGCCGGTCGCTTTGCTGTTATTGTTGATGCTGACGCTGGTCAGGCTGTCGAAGGCTCCATCGAAGTTATCGATGCTTTGACTGTTAGGCTGAACCTGCCAGCACCAGACATTTCACTGATTGCAGGCATGTCAGATTACCCTGCTGCGATCACGCACGCGAGCAACAATGTCGAAGACATGATGTCCACGCCGATCGGCACTGGCCCTTATCTGCCAGAGCAAATCGACGCTGGTATCAAAGCCGTCAACGTACGCAACGAAGGCCACGAATGGTGGGGCTACGCCGCCGGCAAAGGCGCTTACCTGGATCGCATCGAATTCATCGATTACGGCACAGACCCGTCCTCGACTGCGGCGGCTGTTGCATCCGATGAGATCGATATGATCTACGAGACAATCAGCGACTTCGTCGACATCATCGACGGTCTCGGCTGGGAACGCTCCGAGATTGCCTCAGCTGCGACTGTGGTCATCCGGCCTAACCAGCTTGCAGAAGTCGACGGGATCAAACCCTACGAGGACGTGCGAGTGCGCAAAGCCATCGCAATGGCCGTCAGCAATGACATTTGCCTTGAGCTTGGTTATTCGGGTCGCGGTGCTGCAGCACGTAACCAGCACGTGGGTCCGATGCACCCTGAATGGTCCGATGTTCCGGGCACGCCATTTGATCCGGAAGGTGCGCTTGCGTTGCTGACCGAAGCAGGTATGCAGGACTACGAATTCGATCTGATCTCGATTGATGATAGCTGGCTGCGCAACACGAACGATGCCGTTGCCGCACAGATGCGCGACGCAGGGTTCAAAGTGAAACGCACGATTATTCCGGGCTCGACGTTCTGGAACGATTGGACGAAGTACCCGTTCTCCTCCACGAACTGGAACCACCGCCCGCTTGGCGTCCAGATCCTTGGTCTGGCGTATCGCTCAGGTGAAGCATGGAACGAGGCTGGGTTTGCAAATGCCGAATTTGACGCACTGCTGGACCAAGCAAACGGTATTGCCGATGCGGATGCCCGTAGCGTTGTGATGGCCAAATTGCAGACGATCATGGTCGACGAAGGTGTGACGATCCAGCCATACTGGCGCTCGATCTACCGCCACGCCCGTCCGGGTCTGGTCGGCTGGGATATGCACATCGCGTATCTGCCGCAGTATTACAAAATCGGCTTTGCTGCCTAAAAGACCGAAGGGCCGCGCCACAACTGGCGCGGCCCTTTCCAATTGCAGATCCCACAAAGGGGCCGCACAAAAAAGACGGGCATTGGCCCGCTGCTCTGACCAACAGGGGATTAAATGGGACTGTTTATCTTACGCCGCCTTGGGGTGATGATCCTCACGGCACTTTGCCTGACATTTATCGTGTTCTGGCTGACCAACCTTTTTCCAAACCTCGAAAAACTTGCCAAGACCCAAGGTAACGCCCGCATGTCGGACGAAGCCGTGGTCAGCTGGCTTGAAAATCGTGGATATAGCCAGCCGACGCTGGTGAAATACGGTGAATGGCTTGGCGTGTTGCCGGGTTACGTAATCGAGGCCGCGGATGGCACCGTGCGCGGGCGTTGTGCGCCATCGGGCACTGCACCCGATGACACCACCGCGACGTTCTGCGGTGTGTTGCAAGGTGATTGGGGGCAGTCCACCGTCTTTAGGGATGATGTGAGCAGCATTATTGGCACGCGACTGGGCCTGACCGGCAAATTGATGGGCTTTGTCCTGCTGCTTATGATCCCCGGCGCACTGATTATAGGTGTGTTGGCAGGGATGCGTGAAGGCTCGCGACTTGATCGTTCGCTCTCTACGGTCTCTATTATTTCCACGGCCACGCCTGAATATGTATCGGGTGTTGTGTTCATTGCCGTGTTTGCCACCGGCACCTTTGGGATGCAGTGGTTCAAGGGCACGGCCACATCGGCGATGGATGATGCCACCTTTGAAAACATATTCCTGCCGGTGCTGACGATCGCGCTTTATGGCATGGGCTATATCGCGCGGATGACGCGGGCCTCCATGACCGAGGTGATGAACGCGCAGTTTATCCGCACGGCACGCCTGAAAGGGGTGAGTTTCCCAAATATCGTGCTGAAGCATGCGCTGCGCAACGCGCTGATCGCGCCGTTTACGGTGATCATGCTGCAATTCCCGTGGCTGCTGAACGGCGTCGTGATCGTCGAGACCCTGTTTAACTACAAGGGCTTTGGCTGGACGCTGGTGCAAGCCGCAAGCAACAATGACATTGAACTTTTGCTGGGCGTTTCTGTCGTCTCAGTGGTCGTGGTTCTGGTAACACAGCTGATTTCAGACATCGGTTACGTGTTCCTCAACCCACGCATCAGAATTTCGTAAGGGAGACAGGACATGGAAATGCTTAGCTGGACAGGCTCTCTTGGAACTTTGCTAAATCCCGTCGCGACGGCGCATTTTATCGCCTTTGCGGTGGCTTTAGTCGCACAAATTACGATGGGATTTTTCGCTGCCGAAGTAAAATTGCAAGCCAACACCGATGGCACGCTTATGAAACGCGGCGGTGCCCTCGGGTTGGTCGAGAACGCCGTTAAATGGCTGTTTTTGGTACTTGTCGTCGTGGTTGTTATCTACGTCGTCGGCGGGCTGCTGATGCCCTACGGCAAGGCTGGTATCATCGGCGAAATGTCCAAACGGTTTATCCCCGTCTGGATCGCGCTGGTCGCCACCTTCACGGTGTCGATCATATTTAAACGCAAACTTGGCCTTTATGGTAAACTGTTTGACAGCATGATCGGGATGATCGGCTTTACGCTGGTGATGTTCTGGGTGTTCACGGCGATTTTTGTCGGGGTGTTCGATCTGATCGCAACCCATGATCCGCTGTCGCAGATTTCCGGCCTCAAGAACGCCAAGCCCGGTGTCGCCCTGCCCGAGGGCAGCGAGGAACTGTATGCCAATTATCTGTTGGGCGGTGACAACCTTGCGCGTGATATCTTTAGCCGCATGGTGCAGGGCTCGGTGATTGTGATCATGATCGCGCCACTGGCTACGATCTTTGCCTTTATGGTCGGGATCACACTGGGCCTGCCCGCAGGATATTTTGGTGGCAGGCTGGACACGATCCTGTCGTTCCTTGCCAACCTGATCCTCGCCTTTCCGGTCATCCTGCTGTTCTACCTGCTCGTTACGCCAGAAATCGTCGCGACGGGCCTGCCAAATTACATGGCATCGTTTTTGTTTATCTTCCCGCTGGTCTTCTTTGGCGTGTTGATCAACTCGCGGTTCTACACGCAACCAAAACGCAACAGAGTGTTGCTGGCGGTCGTTCTTGTCCCGCTGGCGGTTGTCTATCTTAGTGTGATTAGCCAGACAGGCTCGCCACTGCATATCTGGCCTGCCGCACTTGATCTGATCGACATTCCGGGCGGTATTCTGGTGGTGTTCGTGTCGGTTGTTTTCGTCAACTCTCCCACCGTGTTTCGTATCGTGCGCGGCCTCGCGCTGGATATCAAAACCCGCGACTATGTGGCGGCGGCGCAAACCCGCGGTGAAGGCACATGGTACATCATGCTTTGGGAAATTCTGCCGAACGCGCGTGGCCCGCTAATCGTCGATTTCTGTCTACGCATTGGCTACACCACGATCCTGCTGGGAACCTTGGGTTTCTTTGGCCTTGGCCTGCCGCCCGAAAGCCCTGACTGGGGGTCCACGATCAACGAAGGGCGCAAGCTACTATTGATCTACGTCCACCCAGCTATGCCCCCTGCAATTGCACTGTTGTCTATGGTGCTTGGTCTCAACCTTCTCGCAGATGGCCTGCGCGAAGAAAGCCTGAAGGATTAAGCAGATGACAACTTGGGATTATGACGGACCGATCCTCGAGATCGACAAGCTCTCCATCAGCTTTTTTACGCGCTTGCGTGAAATCCCTGCCGTGATGGACTTTTCTGCAACCATTCAACCCGGCGAGGCCCTTGGCCTTGTGGGTGAATCAGGATGCGGTAAATCCACTGTGGCGCTGGGCGTGATGCAGGATCTGGGCGTAAACGGCCGTATCGTTGGCGGGTCAATCAAGTTCAAGGGCCGCGAGCTGAACGAGATGACCACCGAAGAGTTGCGCGACATTCGCGGCAGCCAAATCGCAATGATCTATCAGGAACCGATGGCATCGTTGAACCCCGCCATGCGGATAGGCAAGCAGTTGATGGAAGTGCCGATGATCCACGAAGGGATCAGCAAAGACGATGCTTATGCCCGTGCTTTGGAAGTCGTCACGGATGTGAAGCTGCCCGATCCCAAGCGTATCCTAAACTCCTTTCCGCACCAGCTTTCGGGGGGGCAGCAACAGCGTATCGTGATCGCCATGGCATTGATGTCAAAGCCGTCCTTGCTGATTCTGGACGAGCCGACAACAGCGCTGGACGTGACAGTCGAGGCCGCAGTTGTGGAACTTGTCAAAGACTTGGGCAAGAAATACGGAACTTCGATGTTGTTCATTAGTCACAATCTTGGGCTGATCTTGGAAACCTGTGACCGTATCTGCGTGATGTATTCCGGCGAAGCGGTAGAGCGCGGCAGTATCGAAGATGTGTTCGACGAAATGCAGCACCCCTATACACAAGCGCTGTTCCGTTCGATCCCGCTGCCCGGTGCAGACAAGAACTCGCGCCCACTTGTGGCGATCCCTGGTAACTTCCCCCTGCCCCATGAACGCCCTAATGGCTGTAACTTCGGGCCACGGTGCGACTATTTCCAAGAAGGTCGCTGTGATCAGGACCAGATATTTATGACCAAGATCAAGGGCGACGACCGGCATCAAACCCGTTGTCTGCGCCACGAGGAAATTGACTGGAACGCGCCCATTCAGTTGGGCGAGGTCAAGGAGAAGGGCGAGATCGGCAAAGTGGTCCTGTCGATGAAGAACCTCAAGAAATACTACGAGGTGTCCGCCAACGCGTTGTTTGGTGGGGCTAACAAAAAAGTCGTCAAAGCCAACGAGACCCTAAGTTTCGAGGCGCATGAAAGCGAAACCCTCGCGATTGTTGGCGAATCGGGCTGTGGTAAATCCACTTTTGCCAAGGTGCTGATGGGTCTTGAAACCGCGACCGAGGGCAAGATCTTGCTTGATGGTCGCGAAATTCAGGACACGCCGATTGAAAGCCGCGATACCCGCACGGTGGCCGATGTGCAGATGGTGTTCCAGAACCCGTTTGACACCCTGAACCCGTCGATGACGGTCGGGCGTCAGATCATTCGCGCGCTGGAAATCTTTGGTATCGGCACAGACAACGCTGACCGACGCGAACGGATGCTGACCCTGCTTGATCTGGTGAAGCTACCGCGCGAATTTGGTGACCGGATGCCGCGCCAACTGTCCGGTGGGCAAAAACAACGTGTCGGGATCGCGCGCGCCTTTGCGGGAGGTGCACGGATCGTGGTGGCGGACGAACCTGTCAGCGCGCTCGATGTATCGGTGCAGGCTGCCGTGACCGATCTGCTGATGGAGATCCAGCGCAAGGAAAAGACCACGCTGCTGTTCATCAGCCACGACCTGTCTATCGTGCGATATCTGGCGGATCGCGTGATGGTGATGTATCTGGGCCATGTGGTGGAACTTGGCACCACGGATCAGGTGTTCAGCCCGCCCTATCACCCCTATACCGAAGCGCTGCTATCGGCGGTGCCAATCGCCGATACAAGTGTGCAGAAAAAGCACATCGTGCTTGAAGGTGATATCCCGTCAGCCATGGACCCGCCCAGCGGTTGCCCGTTTCAGACGCGTTGCGGTTGGAAGGACAAAGTGCCCGGTGGATTGTGCGAAAAAGAGGTGCCGCAAGTGCGCGTCCTCGCTGGTGATCACCAGATCAAATGCCACCTGAGCGATGAAGAACTTGCCAATATGGAACCAGTGATCAAGATCGCTGCGGAATAACAAAAAGTCCGGGGCTGGAAACAGCCTCGGGCTTGACGTGATACATTAAATTCGCACAACAACATACTGATTATAATGTCTTTTTAGATTCGGAACTGAAACGATGAAATGCGCAGCTCGTCTTGCTCTTTGACAATCACAAAGGTCACTGGCAACACCGCGCCGTCTGCGCGGGTATAGGTGCCGGTCAATCGGGCAACGCCGTTTTCCACATTTCGCGAACTGAAATGAAAGCTTCCCGCGTCGTTCCAAAGGCCGATCCGCTGCATCATCGCGACAAATTCGGACTCCGTGACTTCATCACGCGCCGTGTGCGACAAAGCACTATACGCTGCAGCACCATCCCCCTGTGACAGCGCCAGCTGCTGTGTTTGAACCAGATCAACGTAGGGCTGGGTTAGCCGCATCACCGAAAGACCAATGCAGACAATCAGCGCGATAAAAACACTAATTCCGAGAAAAATTTACTTCCAAACACCATTCATCGCCTAACTCCCCCAGATAATGTGAACGTAATTACGGGTCTCACTAAACAGCGGCACGCCGCCATGGCGTTGCACCGCACTGGGGCCTGCATTATAGGCCGCCCGCGCCAGCCGCCACGTGCCAAATGTCTCGAACTGTTGGCGCAAGTAGCGCGCGCCATCATCAAGGCTTTCGTAAGGATCATTTGGATTGACGCGCAAAACCCGCGCTGTGGCGGGCATAGGTTGCGCCAGCTCCAAAGCGCCCGTAGCTGATCGCGCCATATCAAGATAAGGCCCAGTGTATTGTTCGTTGTAGCGCGGGCCTCTAGCGGAATGGACTTCAGCCCGTGGCGGTTGAAGACGCACAGACCCACCATATTGCGGCCCTGCACGACCATCGAAAACATCAAGTTGCGAGGAAAACAGCGCGGCAAATGATCGCGTTGAGAGGGTATCAGCACTGAGCGATGTTGACAGCATCAAGGCGATCACCGTGCTGGCGCTCACGACCTTCTACATCTCTGTCCCCCCAACTATTTGTGCGCAAAAAGCTAATCCTCCTTGCCCGTAATTTCCACACCTACCTGCGATCTGGCGTAAAGGATGGCCAAAATCCTCCATTTGGCGGTGATTATCCTTTCATTCACCATTCTGCGGTGTTGTAACATGCACCACAAATATCGGATTCGTGAGGGAGACACGCAAATGGCCGGATCAGTCAACAAAGTCATTCTTATCGGCAATCTGGGGCGCGACCCCGAAGTGCGCACATTCCAGAACGGTGGCAAAGTGTGTAACCTGCGCATCGCAACATCGGAAAACTGGAAAGACAAGAGCACTGGCGAGCGTCGCGAGAAAACAGAATGGCATTCGGTTGCTATCTTTCAGGAAGGCCTCGTGCGGATCGCCGAGCAATTTCTGAAAAAAGGATCGAAGGTTTACATCGAAGGTAAACTGCAGACCCGCAAGTATCAGGACCAGTCGGGCGCTGATCGTTACAGCACCGAAGTCGTACTGCAAGGGTTTGATGGCACGCTGACCATGCTTGACGGTCGCGGCGACAACGCTGGCGGCAGCGGTGGTGTTGGCTATATGGCCGATCAATCGGGCGGTGGTGGTTATGGTGGCGGGTCGTCTTCCGGCGCCGGTGGCGGATATGACAGCGACCCATCCGGCGGCGGCGACATGGACGATGAAATTCCGTTCTAAGTCGGAGCCACAGTTTCAAATTGGATCAAGGGCTGGAGAAATCCGGCCCTTTTTTTGTGGGATGTGGAGGATCAGGCGCAGTACGAGATTGTGGCACGCGCCAAAAGAACGCTTACCCCCGTAGCTCCAAAGCATCTTGCAACACAGCCAACACCTTATCACGTGGCACGTCCGCGGTAACAAAGGCATCACCAATCCCGCGCGCGAGGATGAACCGCAACTGGCCATCAACGACCTTCTTGTCCTGCCCCATCAGGTCCAGCAACCCTTCGACATCCGGCAAATCGCCGTCGATATCAGCCAGATCAACCTTCATCCCCATGTCGCGCAGATGGGCGCGCAGGCGGCTGGGGTCTTCTTGGCTGCACAGCCCCATACGGGCCGAGAGTTCAAACGCCAGCACGCAGCCCATCGCCACGCCTTCGCCGTGCAAAAGGCGGTCGCCGTAGCCTGTGGCGGCCTCAAGCGCGTGGCAAAATGTATGCCCAAGGTTCAACAATGCGCGGTCGCCCTGTTCGGTCTCGTCGCGCTGCACGATTTCGGCTTTCATCTGACAAGACCGTTTAACCGCTTGCACCCGCGCGGCCATATCGCCCGCGGCAAGTGCCGGTCCCTGCCCCTCAAGCCAGTCAAAGAACGCCGCATCGCCCAGCAGCCCGTATTTCACGACCTCGCCATACCCCGACAGGAAATCGCGTGGGGTGAGCGTGCCAAGTACGGCGGTATCGGCCAGCACGAGGCTGGGCTGGTGGAATGCACCGATCAGGTTCTTGCCAAGCGGCGAGTTGATCCCCGTTTTGCCACCCACGGAACTATCAACCTGCGCCAACAGGGACGAGGGCACCTGCACAAAACGCACACCACGCCGCACAACGGCGGCGGCAAAGCCCGCCAGATCACCGATCACACCACCGCCAAAGGCGACAACCACATCGCCGCGCTCGACTTTTTGGGCGATAAGCCATTCAACGGTGCGGCTGAACTGGTCCCAGCTTTTTGTGGCCTCGCCCGCAGGCAAGATCAGGACTTCGGATGTGATACCACCAGCGCTTAGGCCCGCTTGCAGGTTATGCAATTGCGCGGCGGCGACGTTTTCATCCGTTACAATCGCCACACGCTTACGCCCAAGCATCGGCGCAATCAGCACCCCGGACTCGGCCAGAAGTCCCGGTCCGATAACGATGTTATACTCGCGCCCCGGCAGGTTCACACGGACGGTTTCACGCAATTGGGTCATGGGATCGCTTTCAGGATTTCGGGGCGCTCGAGCAGCGCGTCAATCACACGGTCTGTCATATCGGCAATCGAATAAGCCCGCTCGGAGCGCACATTCAGGTCGGCCAGCTCGTAGACGGAGCGGCGTTGCGCGAACAGGCCCGCCAAGGTCGCACGCGGGTCAGCCGTGCGCAGCAGCGGGCGCGTGTTTTTGTGGCGCACACGATCCCACAGCAGATCAAGGCCCGCATTCAGCCAGACCGATACCCCATCGCGCGAGATTGCAGCGCGGTTCCGCTCAGCCAGAAACGCCCCGCCACCGGTGGACAGAATACAGGGCGCGCCACGCAGCAGCCTCGCGATCACTTCGGCCTCGCGGTTACGAAAAAACGCTTCGCCGTCACGCTCGAACACCTCGGAGATAGTGGCATTGGCTGCGGTTTCGATTTCCGCATCAGAATCAACGAACGGCGCATCCAGCTGCGCAGCAAGTGCACGCCCGACTGCCGTCTTGCCGCAGCCCATCAAACCGACCAACACAACCGTGCGCCCAAGTTCGTATCGCATTTGCCTATCTGTCATGGCCTGCACGCCATTGTTTTCGTTCCTTTTCATCGGCCAAGCGCCGCCTAATGAATAATTTCACAACTGAATGGCGTGATCTTGTGCAAAAGACCATATATAAACCAAGGCAAGGCGGCAAATCAGGTCGCCATTTTGAGGTAAAGCAGAAAGGATGGCCGATTAGATGTGGCTATTGATCAAGGTATTGCTATTTCTTGTGTTATTTGCAGCAATTTCATTGGTTGCCTATGCTTACGCGGGGCCAATCTTTTTTCCGGCCGACTTTGCAGCCCCCAGTGACGTCGTGACGAAACCCGTCACGTTAAGTTTGGAATAACGATGCAGATTTGCCGCGCGGCATGTGTTCTTTTTCTCAGTGCGACTGTTGCCGCGCAAGCCCAAGATCAAGGGCCGATGTCAGCGGTCGACTGGCTGTCGGATAGCGTTGCTGTGCCCGCGCCCTTTGCGAGTTCGTCACAAAGTCCCCAGCCATTGATCAACCCAGACGAACCCCCCGTGGCAAATTCTGTCGTGACGCCACAAATCTCTGTGACGCCGCTGGACAGCCCCTCGCCCGACCCGATCGGGCTTTTGCCATCTGAGGTCACGGGATTTCCTGCAGGTCTTTGGAAAGGCAGCGACGCGGAAACGCTGGCTACACTTGTGCAGGCCCAGCGGGTCGATAGCCTTCCCGCGATGCAGGCGTTACTGCGCAACCTGCTGCTGGCCGAGGCTGATGCACCGCTTGGGGCCGGACCCGACGGACGCCTGTTTCTGGCGCGCGTCGACAAGTTGCTGGATATGGGCGCGCTTGAACCTGCCCAAGCCCTGCTAGAGGCAGCAAACCCCGACACACCGGCGCTGTTCCGGCGCTGGTTTGATGTGTCCCTGCTGACAGGCACAGAAGGTAGGGCCTGCACTGCCATGCGCGCGCGCCCTGATGTGGCACCCACGCCTGCGGCGCGGGTATTCTGCCTTGCGCGCAATGGTGATTGGTCTGCGGCGGCCCTAACTCTGAACACAGTTCGCGCCCTTGGCGATATCGCGGACGAGGAAGACGCGCTGTTGTCGCGTTTCCTTGATCCCGATCTTTACGAAGGCGAAGCGCCATTTCCCGCGCCTAGCCGCCCGAGCCCACTGGTGTTTCGCATGCGCGAGGCAATCGGCGAGCCGATGACTGTGGCAGGTCTGCCCCGTGCATTTGCTCATGCGGATTTGCGATCCACCACCGGCTGGAAATCCCAGCTTGAGGCCGCCGAGCGATTGGCGCGTAATGGTGCGATTGGCCCCACCCGTTTGTTCGGGATCTATATGGCGCGCCGTCCTGCTGCCTCTGGCGGGGTCTGGGACCGTGTTGCTGCTGTGCAGGCGCTTGATCGCGCGCTTGAGACGGGCAACGCCGAGGCCGTGGCTGCCACCCTGCCCGCCGCATGGGAGGCCATGCAAGCCGTTGCGACCGAAGTTGCCTTTGCCGTTCATTACCAGCCACGCCTATACGAGGTCTCCCTTGATGCTGACGCTGCGGACCTGGCCACCGAAATCGGGCTGTTGTCCCCTGCCTACGAGGCTGTCGCGATGGACGCTACCCTGCGCAGCCAGAGTGATATTTTCCTACATGGTGTTGCCCGCGGCGATCTGTCGGATGTGCGCGCTGTTGGCCCGCGTCAAGCGGCGGTCTTTGCCGCATTCACCACCGCCACGCCCCCAGCCGAGCTGACGGCGATGGTGCAGAACGCAAAGCTGGGCGAGGCGCTTTTGCGCGCCATGGCCGTCTTTAACGAGGGCGCTGTCTCGTCCCCAAGTGATGTGCGCGATGCTTTGGCGTTCTTGCGCTTGGTTGGCCTTGAGGATATCGCGCGCCGGTTGTCGCTGGAATATCTGCTGTTGTCGCGCCAGTCATGAAGCGGCGGGCAATGGCGCAGTGGGTACAGACATTTCTTGAGGCGCAGGCGGCGGAACTGGACGCGGCAACCAACACCCAACTGGCCTATGCCCGCGATTTGCAGGATTTTTCGCACTGGCTGGCAGATCGCGGTGCGCATTTTGACGACACCATCCAAGACCACATCGAGGGTTATCTGATTGATTGCGAGGCCCAAGGGCTGGCAAAATCCACACGTGCCCGGCGCCTGTCAGCGATCAAACAGCTGTTTCGTTTCGCGTTCGAGGAAAGCTGGCGCTCGGACAACCCGGCGATCCAGATCAAAGGGCCTGGCCGCGACAAACGCCTCCCCAAAACGCTGAACATCGGCGAAGTTGACCGCCTGATTGTCGCCGCCCGCGACAGTGGCCGCGACACCGCGCGCAACACCTGTTTGATGGAATTACTTTACGCCACCGGAATGCGTGTCACCGAACTGGTCAGCCTGCCAGTGAGCGCGGTGCGCGGCAATCCGGCGATGTTGCTGGTGCGTGGCAAGGGTGGCAAGGAACGCATGGTGCCGCTATCCCCGCCTGCCCGCGCGGCCATGGCCGAGTGGCTGATCCATTGGGATGCCACGCAAGACGCGGCCAGACCAACGGGCAAACCGCCCGCGCGCTTTCTGTTTCCGTCGCGCAGCAAGGTCGGACATTTTACGCGCCACAGGTTTTATACCTTGATCAAGGAACTGGCGGTGCGCGGCGGTGTGTCCCCCGCCAAAGTCACGCCGCATACCCTGCGCCATGCCTTTGCGACGCATCTTTTGGCGGGGGGCGCTGATCTGCGCGCTATCCAGACCATGCTGGGGCACGCCGATGTGGCGACAACCGAAATTTACACCCATGTTCTTGATGAACGACTGCGCGATCTGGTTCTTACGTATCACCCGCTTGCCCATGATCGCGCAAAGGATGACGACACACCTTGAAGCGGACCCCTCGCGGCCCCATAACAAGGCGATGACCCTTAGGAATTCCCATGATACTTGACGCTGCTTTCTGGATCACCACCGGTGCGATCCTAGTTCTACTTGTGCTCTCGGGGTTCTTCTCGGGCTCTGAAACGGCGCTGACGGCGGCGTCGCGGGGCAAACTGCGCTCGTCTGCTGGACGCGGCAATAAAGGCGCGCAGCGTGCCCTTGCCCTCACCGACGACAGCGAGCGGCTGATCGGGTCGGTTTTGCTGGGCAACAACCTGGTGAATATTCTAGCTACATCGCTTGCTACGGCGATGTTTACGCGCGCATTTGGCGAAAGCGGCGTGGCAATGGCGACCCTTGTGATGACGTTGCTTGTGTTGATTTTCGCCGAAGTTCTGCCGAAAACCTATGCGATTACCAATCCCGAACTGGCAGCGTCCCGCGTCGCGCGCCCGATCGGCGTGATTGTGATGCTGTTTGCGCCCGTTGTGTCGGCGGTGCGTGTTTTAGTGCGCGGCGTCCTTAGCCTGTTTGGCGTTCAGACCGATCCTGACAGCAACATTCTGGCCGTGCGCGAAGAAATCGCCGGCGCGATCCAGCTTGGCCACTCTGAAGGGGTTGTCGAAAAGGAAGACCGCGATCGGATTTTGGGCGCGCTTGATCTATCCGCCCGCACGGTCGAGGAAATCATGCTCCATCGCTCTGGCATCGCGATGATCGACGCGGCCCTGCCAGTGACCGAAATCCTGCGCCTGAGCCTTGAAAGCCCGCACACGCGGCTGCCGCTTTATCGTGATGAACCCGAAAATATCGTCGGAATCCTGCACGCAAAAGACCTGCTACGCGCGATGCATAAGATGCTGGGTAACGGGCGGATCGAACCGACAGAATTGGCCGGTTTTGATATCCTGACCGTCGCCATGCCCGCGTATTTTATCCCCGAAACCACACCGCTTGATGATCAGATGCGCCAGTTTCTGCGCCGCTCGTCGCATTTTGCCCTGGTGGTAGATGAATACGGCACCTTGCAGGGCTTGATTACACTCGAGGACATCCTTGAAGAGATCGTCGGCGAGATAACGGACGAATTTGATACTGTAGAAGATCAAACCGTGACACGCTCCGAGGATGGTAGTTTTGTTGTGGATGGAAGCATGACGATCCGCGATTTGAACCGCGCGACCGACTGGACCCTGCCCGACGAAGAGGCCAACACCATCGCCGGTTTGGTCATCCACGAGGCGCAGATGATCCCGATGCAGGGACAGGTTTTCAGCTTTCACGGCTTCCGCTTTGAGGTCGTCGAAAAAGAAGACAACCGCCTTGTGTCATTGGGGATTCGCCCGCTTTAGCGCCCTCTGAATAAGCCGCCGAAGATGCCGCGCACGATGCGCTTGCCCGTGGCGCCCTTGAGTTCGGACACCACCACCTTTGCGAGACTTTCGGTGATACTGTCATCGGCGCGGTGGCGCGTCGACCAGTTGCGGGATGTGTCACGGGTTTTGGCAGTGCTCCGCCCGCCGCCGCCATCATAGCGGCGAGCATTATTAAACTCGCGCGCCTCGTCCTCGGTCTCTTTTTCCTCGGCTACTTCGGCCTCCGCTGCGGCCGCCTGTGATTTCTTCATCAGGATTTCAGCCGCACTTTCACGATCCAGCCGCTCATCATATTTCCCAGCCATCGGCGAGGCGGCCATAATAGCGGTGCGTTCTTCCACTGTAATCGGGCCAAGCTGTGATGACGGCGGGCGGATCAGCGTGCGCTGCACAATGCCCGGAACGCCTTTGTTTTCCAGCATCGACGTCACGGCTTCGCCTGTGCCCACATCGCGGATCGCTTCGACTGTTTCAAAGGCGGGGTTGGGGCGGTAGGTGTCTGCCGCCTGCCGTAATGCCTTTTGATCGTTGGCGGTGAATGCGCGCAGGGCGTGCTGCACGCGGTTGCCCAATTGGCCCAGCACATCTTCGGGCACATCCGCCGGATTCTGGGTGATGAAAAACACGCCAACCCCTTTAGAACGGATCAGCCGCGCGACTTGTTCGACCTTGTCCACAAGCGCTTTTGGGGCGTCATCAAACAACAAATGGGCTTCGTCGAAAAAGAACACGAGCTTGGGTTTGTCGGGGTTTCCGACCTCGGGCAGTTCCTCGAACAACTCGCTCAGCAACCAAAGCAGAAACGTCGCATAAAGCCGTGGGCTGCTCATCAGGCGATCTGCGGCCAGAATGTTGATCCCGCCGCGCCCGTCTTCGCCGACACGCATCAGATCGGCCAGTTCGAGTGCTGGTTCACCAAACAATTGCGCGCCGTTCTGGTTTTCAAGCACCAGAAGAGCGCGCTGGATTGCTCCCACGGAAGACGCCGCCACATTGCCATAACGCAACGACAAATCCTTGGCATTTTGCCCGACCCAAACCAGCAGGGCTTGCAAATCCTCAAGATCAAGCAGCGGAAGACCTTCTTCGTCGGCCACACGGAACGCAACGTTCAACACGCCTTCTTGTGCTCCAGTCAGCTCCAGCAGGCGCGACAGCAGCAGTGGGCCCATTTCCGCGATTGTCGCGCGGATCGGGTGGCCCTGATCGCCCAGCAAGTCCCAGAACGTCACCGGAAAGGCTTCATATTGCAGATCAAGGCCAATTGTGGCGGCGCGTTTCATGAATGGCTCGTGCAGTTTGAAATCCGCACTGCCTGACTTGGCAAGCCCCGACAAATCACCTTTGACGTCCGACAGAAACACTGGCACGCCCGCCGCCGACAACCCTTCAGCAAGAATTTGCAGCGTCACGGTCTTGCCGGTGCCCGTTGCCCCGGCGATCAGCCCGTGGCGGTTGGCATAGCCCAACAATAGGTTTTGCGGCTCGCTATAGTCTTCTCCGCCACCACCGATGAAAATCTGATCACTCATGCCATATCCTTAGATGTGTTCGGGTTTGCCCCGCGTAATTCCACAGCGGTAAAATACATCCTTAACCATTCCATGCCAGTCTAAAGATGCCCAGCTCCCAGTGTCCTCCGGGGGACGGGCAGATTACTTCCCTGTCAGACTTACCGCGCCTTCGGGCGCGGTTTTTTTTGCGCACAACGCCAATTATTCCTGCGTTTTATGAAAATAATTTCAGTTGACGCATTTCGGGACATTTCGTAACTTTGCCCTAATTAGTCGGCAAAGTTCGGCCGGGAAAATGGAAAAGGGTTCGCTTATGCGGCCCTTTTTCATTTTGTGGGCGCAACCCCGCGCGAGGCGTTGTGATCGGCAATCCATCGCCAATCGAGCATTTACCGCTGACACTCTGCCCGCCGCATGTTAACCGAGCTTGATAACAACCTATTGGACGAAAATTATGCGCAATACATTGATGCCCCTTTCACTGGCCCTACTTCTGGCAATCGGCGCGCCGCTGGCCGCGCAAGAGACCACAACCGAGGAAGCCCCTGCTGCAGGCGCGGCTGAGTTCGACATGGGTACACCATTAACCACAGACCAGCTTGAGCCGGGCCAGCCCTATGTGGCGGCGGAATTCGGTGATTGGTCGTTGCGGTGTGCCAATAATCCCGACGGCGCTGATCTTTGCACACTTTATCAGCTGCTGATGGACCAAGACGGCAATTCGGTTGCTGAAATCGGCCTGATACCGCTGCCGGCGGGTGGCGGAGCTGCGGCTGGTGCAACGATCGTCGCACCTATGGAAACCTTGTTGACCGCCAACGTGACCCTGTCGATCGACGGTGGTCAGGCGCGCAGCTTCCCGTTTACATTTTGCTCGGCACGCCCCACATCGCCAATGCTGTCGTCGGGATGTATTTCGCGGATTGGCTTTACCGCTGCCGATATCGCGCAGTTCAAGACAGGCAGCGCCGCTAAGCTGATCATCGTGCCCGCAGCGGCCCCCGATCAGCAGGTTGAACTTACGGTATCGTTGTCGGGCTTTACGGCGGCAATCGATGCCGCTGTCGCTGGTTCAACGACAGAATAACCGTTCCCAACTATTTTCGTGAAATAAAGCGCCGCTCCCGCACGGGGGCGGCGTTTACCGTTCAGGCCTTGCGCAAGGCGATCACGGCATTCAGCCCACCAAACGCAAAGGCGTTGGACAGCACCGCGTCAACTTTGGCCTCGCGCGCAACATTTGGCACCACGTCCAGCGCGCATTCAGGATCGGGCTCTTCGTAGCCGATCGTGGGCGCGATTATCCCGTCTCGCAGCGCCATGATGCAGGCCAGCAATTCCACAGCACCGGTGCCACCAATCAGATGACCGTGCATGGATTTCGTGCTTGATATCATCAGGTTATCCGCATGTGCTCCGAACACATCGGCCACTGCCGCGCTTTCAGTTTTATCATTCGCTGCCGTGCCTGTGCCATGCGCGTTGATATAGCCGATCTCGTCGCGGTTCAGCCCGCCATCACGCAGCGCGCCTGCGATGGCCCGCGCGGCACCTTGTTTACTTGGCATCACGATATCTGCCGCATCCGAGGTCATGGCAAAGCCAACGACTTCGGCTAGAATTTCCGCGCCACGCGCCATAGCATGATCACGCTCTTCGAACACAAACACGCCCGCACCTTCGCCCTGCACCATGCCGTTGCGGGTGGCCGAAAACGGGCGGCAGGCGTCTTTGGACATTACGCGCAAGCCTTCCCAGGCCTTGACCCCGCCGAAACACAGCATCGATTCCGACCCACCCGTGACCATCGCTGTGGCCATGCCGGACCGGATCATCAGGAACGCCTGCCCCATCGCGTGATTGGACGACGCGCAGGCGGTCGAGACCGTAAAAGACGGGCCGCGCAAGTTGTATTGCATCGCTACATGGCTGACCGCGGCGTTATTCATCAGCTTTGGGATAATGAACGGATGTACGCGATTCTTGCCCTCTTCATAGACGGCGCGGTAGTTTTCGTCCTGCGTGTTCAGCCCGCCGCCGGAATTTCCAAGGATCACACCGGATCGGTCCGCCAACTGCCCTGCAAAGGTCAGCCCCGACTGGCCCATCGCTTGGGCTGCGGCCAGGAGCGTAAACTGCGTAAAACGATCATAAAGCGCGATTTGCTGGCGGTTAAAATGCGTTTCTTCGTGGTAATCACGCACCTGCCCGCCAATTTTCACCGTCAGACGATCAACGTCGCGTATATCAAGCGGGCCAATACCGCACCGCCCCTCGGCCATGGCAGCCAGCGTATCGGGCACATTATGCCCCAGCGCATTGATCGTGCCTGCACCCGTTATGACAACGCGCTGTGCCACGGGCCTAGCCCTGCGCTTTCACAAGGTCACCCACAGCGCTGATAATCGCGGCCACCGACGAGATATCGAAATCTGTTTCGGCCGGATCGTTGGCGTTGAAGGGCACGCTGATATCAAACGCTTCTTCGATGGCGAAGATGCTTTCCACAAGGCCAAGACTGTCGATGCCAAGATCGGCAAGCGTGGCGTCAGGTGTCACATCGCCGGGTTCAAGCAAGGCTTGTTCGGCCAGAATACGCGTGACTTGTTGTGCAACGTTCATACCAGAGTTCCCCATTTCGCCGATTGTGGTTGATTTAGTCACTCTGCCTTGGCAATGAAACCGCTATTTACCCGATATCGGCTTGCGCGCCAAACGACGCAGCGCTTTGTAGCTGTCGATGCTTTGATCCATCCGCATCGCAGGATAGCCAAGGAGAACCTTACCGGCAGGCACGTTGGACATGATCATTGTGCCCAAGCCACTGACAACATCATCGCCAATGCGGTGGTGATCGCCCACCGCGGTGGCCCCGCCCAGCACGACACGGTTGCCGATAACCACCGATCCGGCAATGCCCGTGCATCCACATAGCAAGCAGTCCTCGCCGACTTCGACATTGTGGCCGATATGCACGAGGTTATCGATTTTGGTGCCCCGCCCGACACGGGTGGCGCGGATTGTGCCCGCATCGATAGTGCTATTGGCCCCGATTTCCACATCATCGCCGATGTCTACGCCGCCAAGCGAATGGAGTTTGTGCCATGCGCCATGTTCTGGCGCCTCAAGGCGGGTTGCACCGCCCGTCGCCTTGGCCGTTTCAGGGCCAGAGACCCCATCGGTGACAAATGAAAACCCGTCCGAGCCGATCACGGCACCTGACTGGATCACGACGCCCCGCCCAATGCGCACATTACAACCGATACGCGCACCCGAATGCACCGTCGCACCGGCACCAATCGCCGAGCCTGCGCCAATGCTGACGTGGCTACCAATGCGGCTACCTTCGCCGATCTGCGCAGTTGCAGCGATATGGGTGAACGGGCCGACACTGCACTGTGCCCCAATCGTCGCGCCGTCCGTAACGGCGCTGGCGTGAATGTTGTGGCTCGCGGGAAATGCGGGGTGCTGGTCGAGAAGTTGTGTCAGCCCGGCCATCGCCAGTCGCCCTCGCGGGGCAATGATCGCGGCCTGCAAACCAAGGGACTGCCAGTCGGTATCGGGCAGAATTACGGCTGCGCGCGCCCGCCCTTTGGCAAGGTCCGCCAAAAATGCAGGCGATAGCGCCAAGGCCAAATCATCCGGCCCCGCTGACGCGGGCTCGGCAGCCCCTGTAATACAAAGGGAAACGTCGCCATGGGCCTGTGCCCCCAGCGACGTTGCGATGTGTTCAATCGTATAGCTCATCTAGGCCCCGCCACGTTTGGCAACAGCGTTATCCGCCAATCGCGCGAACGGCAACGCCTTCGGCAGCCAGCGCATTCCAGATCCGAGAATCGCGATTATAAATGTCACGACGGAAGTTCAGATCGCCCGTCACATTGGTGAACGCTGTGCGGTAAACGATGTGCACCGGCACTGGATCCGTCAGATCAACACGGGTTTCAGCACCCGTGCGCAGACGCGACTGGAAATACTCCTCGGGGTTCGCGGTCTGGCGAGCAAGCAGCGCATAGGCGAAATCAAGGGGGTCATTGAGGCGAATGCAACCATGGCTGAACGCGCGCACTTCACGGGAAAACAGGCTTTGCGATGGGGTGTCGTGCAGATAGATATTGTACGGGTTCGGGAACATGAACTTGACTTGTCCCAAGGCGTTACCCCGGCTTGGTGGTTGGCGCATCGAAAACGGAAAGGTGCGCGCAGTATACTGCGAAAAGTTCACCGCCGAGCGGTTCACAACCCGACCACTACTATCAGTGATCTCGATGTGGCTTACGGCATCGCTGTTGCGTTGCAGGCTGGGCAGATATTCGTTGACGATGATCGAACGGGGCACATACCAGCTTGGGTTGATGACCATGAATTCCATCACGTCGGAAAATTCCGGGCTTTGACGGTCGCCCTGCGTGGCACCGATCACCGAACGGGTTTCAAAGGTCACGCGGTCATTGTCGACGATGCGGGCCGTAAAATCAGTCAGGTTTACCCAAACATGGCGGGCGCCACGGGGACGGTTCAGCCAGCGTTCACGTTCCATCGCGACGATGATCTGCTGCAATCGATTGCCAAGCGGGATATTGACCTCGCTGATCGTGCTCGCACTGGCAACACCATCGGCAACAAGCCCGTGGGCCTGCTGAAAACGTTGCACGGCGGCCTGCATGCTGACGTCATAGGTTTGCGTCGCGCTGCGATCCATATAGCCCATCGTGATCAGGCGGTTGCGCAGGCTGACGACCGATGCACCAGTGGCTCCAGGTGCCAGCGACCCCGCCAAAACAGTCGGGCCATAGCCATTTTGCCCCATCAGACGTTCAAGGCGCAGCTTTTCACGCATCAGACGGGTGTATTCAGGCGAGGTCGGCGCAAGTGCGCGCAAGAAAGCGGCGGGCGATGACTGTTCGAATCCGGTAATCGTGGCAAGCCGCGAGCGGTAAGGCACTTCTCGCTCCACATGCGAAACGACTTGGCTGGGCACCAGAACGCCGGTTTGAATGTCGCGGGCGTATTGCAAGAACAAGCGGCTCAGCTCGACCTCCATGCGGCCCTGATCGGCTGGGGTCTGCGCGGCGCGCAACTGTTCCATGATCGTATCGGGGTCATAGCGGCTTGTGGGCAGGCCGTGATCGCCCGCCTCGCTAAGGGCGGCCATCAGGGCATTGCGGCGCGTGCGGTCACGCCCCGTAGAGCCCGTCCAAATCCCGTCAAAATCGCGATCGCGATAGAACTCGGCCAGAACCTCGTCACGCGCCGCTGATTCTGCGACCGCCTGACGGAAAGCTGTGACTTGGGCTAATGCGTCTTTGGCGGGTAAAACCAACGCGAAAGCCAAGGCAATAAGGGTAAATACGCGGAAAAGTGGCGCTCGTGCGACGGGCGTCAACATGGTTAAAAGTCCCCCAGGGTTCATTCGTTTAGACACGTATCGTATGGTGTCAGCCAGCAGTGGCGTTTAGTCTATTCACAATTAAGACAGGTGACCAATGCCCACGAGGTGTTGCGTTTGAGCTTATGCATTTTGGCCACATTTTTCAAAACCTGCACAATTTGCGCAAAATTTCGCCGATTTCCCCTTTCAAAACGGGGGGCACACAAAACTGGCTTGGTCTGCGATTCGACCTGTGCCATAGAGAACGTGCTTCTTGGTGATAAGACAGCAATCGCTCGTGAAACTGCGGGCACAGAGGTAAGCGACGGGACAGGCGCCAGCATGACTAAGAATAACTCGACCGGGATGACCCGGCGCGCGCTATTGGGCGCCTTCGCGGCAACCACGCTTGTGGCCGCCCCGACATATTCAAACGCCGCAGGTTTATTGCGCGGCGGTGGCGATGTACGCCGCTTGCGGATGCATTCGGGCCGCACAGGCGAACGCCTTGACACGATCTATTGGATCGAAGGTCAGTATATTGGCGAAGCTGTTGATGAAATTAACCTCTTTATGCGCGACTGGCGCAACGGCCAACGTCACAACATCGACACCCGCACGATCGATATCATGGCGGCCTCGCATAATCTGATGGACGTGAACGAACCCTACATGCTGATTTCCGGCTACCGCTCGCCACAGACCAACGCGATGCTACGTGCGCGCTCATCCGGTGTTGCGCGCAATTCACTGCACTTGCAGGGACAAGCTGCCGATCTGCGCCTCTCCAGCCGCTCGGTTGGACAGATGGCCAGTGCCGCTGCCTCTTGTCGCGCGGGTGGCGTTGGGCGCTATTCCGGGTCCAATTTTGTGCATATGGATTGCGGTCAGGTCCGTTCCTGGGGGAGCTAAACCACCCCAAATCAAACCATAAGAATTTGGAACCCGTGCAGCCCCCTGTACGGGTTTTTCGTTTGCAAAACGCAGCACGCTGTTCAGGGCCGCGCGTTGAACGATTTTTGCTAATGGTGCACCCAACTGG
>ERZ888423.774-NODE-774-length-31728-cov-6.456919_pt1 | contig 31728 bp, 24 predicted proteins | sample MGYA00520523_ERZ888423 | MGnify/ENA primary metagenome ERZ888423 (study PRJEB32303, sample SAMEA104408611) | aquatic metagenome | biome: Brackish water; feature: Pelagic; material: water | place: Baltic Sea | collected 2014-06-08T10:24:00 | depth 30,27 m ...
TGGAACGCGACCTACGACACCCGCTCCACCGACGGGCCGTCCCGGTGCGCCGACGTTTCCACGCGCTCGCTCGCTGACCCCCGAACTGTGTGCACATGCGCTCGGTCAGCGGTCTGATCTGCACACAGATCAGGGAGGGGTGAGCAGGCCGAGAACCTCCGAGGCGACGAGCCCGGGACGGGTCACGATCTCGTCGTAGGAGAAGCGCACCACGTTCCACCCGTGTTGGGTCGCCAGCCGATCTCGCCGGCGGTCCTCGCGCAGCGCTTGGGTGCTGGCATGCCATCGAAGGCCGTCGACCTCGACGATCGTGCGTCGCTCGGTGTTCCCGAAATCGACGATGCCGCTGCGCCCGTCATACCAGGGAGGACGAAGTTGGGAGGTGAGTTCGCGGATACCGAACCGCCCGCAGAGTTCAACAAATCGGGCCTCCGCCACCGACGAAACGACAGGTGAGTCGTCGCACAGGTGCAGCATCAATTGCCGACGCATGGTGGAGCCCTTGCGACCTCGCCGGTTCAGACCCGAGGCGCAGGATGACAGTGCCCGCCGCTCCATTCTCCCGCCCAGCAACAGCTCCTCGCCGAGCCAACGAAGGAAGGCCAACGACCGGGTCGAAGCGAGATCGCAGAACGTGCGCTCCAGTGTGGTCACGGGCAGGCTGTCGATCGTCGTCACGTCGCAGTCGGGGAGATGCTTCGTGCGATGGATCGTTCCGATTGGGGATCGGGCGCTGTGGGTGATCGGGACCAGCAGGTGACAGGCGTGGTCACTTCGAATGCCCGGCACGCGATGGAGGACGGCCGCTGTTTCGTAGGCCAACGCAGAGTGGGGTCGTTGTTGGACAGCAGCAGCGAGTCGCTGGTGGTAGGTGGTGGCTTTGGCACCAGCGATGCCGAAGACGCCGTCTCCCAGTGGCAACAACATTCCGGCCGAGACGCGTCTCGTGATCGCGGCCTGGGAAGCTCCGAGCGCCCGCAAGCGTTCTCGAGTGATGACCATTCCGGTCGCTGAAGCGTGGGAGATGAGCAGTGTGTCGAATGCGACGGGATCCATGTGGGCTCCGGTGTCGGTGACCATACGGCAGCCAGAGCATGCGACGAGCAGACACAAACCTAGCGTCGAACGGCCCCGGCAAACCCTCCATCGACCCCGAAGCTGAACCGTGTGCGCATCAGCTCGTTGAGCGACGACACATGCACACGGTTCGGAGGGCTTTGGGGGGGAGGCGGGGGTTGCTGAGCGCTAGCGTACGCCGGTGATCTCACCCGCTGACGACAACCACGCGCGTCCGTCGCCCTTCGGCCCGATGGTTGCGGTGATGTCGATCATCGTGCTGAGTTCGATGCCTCCCCTGACGAAGCACATCGATGTGGCCGGGTTGGCGTTGGCCGCTCATCGTTTCGTGTGGCTGGCGCTGTTGTTGCTGTTGGTCCTCGTTGCGACCGGACGACGCATCACGTTGCGCGGTCTGCAATTGGGTTGGCTCCCGGGACTCCTCTTTGCCGGGAACATTGCCCTGTTCTACACCGCAGTGAAGCTGACCACCGTGGCCAACGCCACGGTGCTGGGCGCCATTCAGCCAGTTCTGTCCTTGCTCCTGGTGGGTCCACTGTTCGGCGAGAAGGTTCGGCGCAGCGAGATTGCCATCACTGTTGTTGCCATTGCCGGTGTGGTCATCGTCGTCTACGGCAGCTCCATCACACCCGTGTGGAGCCCACGGGGTGATGTGTTGGCCTTCCTGGCGACACTGCTGTGGACCGCGTATCTGGTCGTGGCGAAGCGGGCCCGATCCGAGTTGACGGCGATCGAGCTCCAAACCGTCCTGACCCTGGTGGCTGCGGTGCTGATCGTTCCGGTGGCTCTGGTCAGCGGACAGAGCGTGGCGGTGCCCCGAGCCGATTGGTGGTGGCTGGCGCTACTGGTGGTGGTTCCTGGTGCCGGACACACCCTGGTCAACTGGGCGCACGGTCATACGCCCTTGGTCCTGGTTTCGATGTTGTTCTTGCTGAATCCAGTTGTTGCCACCGGCCTGGCCGCCCTCTTCCTGGGTGAGTCGGTCAATGGATTCCAGATCGCCGGGATGCTCCTGGTGCTCGGATCCCTTGGGGTCCTGATGGTGCGTCTCCACCGTTCGAGGGAACGCATCGTGACGTGATGACGAGGGAGTCAGGTCGGAGAACGATGCACCGTGCTGTGCTGATCGATCGAGGCCACCAGTCGACCGGCCCGAAAGGTCCGCCGCGACATCGGGGCATCGGCGATGGCGCCGCGAATCGACGGCGCATCGATGGCCAGGAAGTCGGCCGGATCGCCAACCGTCATCGTGACGGGATCGAGACCCATGGCCCGGCGCGGCGCATTCGACACCATGTGGTAGGCCTCTTCCGGGGTCTGGTGCCCGGCCATGACCATCAGGGCAGCCGTTTCCAAGGGATCGCTTCGGCCGACCACGTTGAACGGATCTTGCACGTTGTCACCGCCGGCGCCCACGAGCACGCCGACGTCGGTCAGGGCTCGCACGGCCGTCAGGCCCCGCGGGGTGGCCGTCGGCGAATCCCTGCCCTGGAGGAACAGGTTGGTCTGGGGCAGGGTGAAGACCGCAATGCCCGCCTCGGCAACGAGTTCGGCCACCTCGGTCTGCACCGCGGCACTCTGCATGCCCAGGGTCACGCAGTGGCTGGCGGCGACAGGGCCGGCGAAGCCGGTATCGATGACTCGGCGGGCCAGATCTCGCAACGTGAGCACGGACGGATCGAGCATCTCGTCGACGTGGAGGTCGATCCCTATGCCTGCCTCGGTCGCCGCCTCGATGGCGACATCGATGGCGGCCGGACCGTCGGTTTCGAGGTGAGGGCAGCCCCCGACGACGTCGAGTCCGGCGGCCAGCGATTCGGCCAACGCGGCGCGGGTGCCGGCTCCTTCGGAACCGATCATGGGCAAGCCGCACAGTCCGACGATCTGTATCTCGAGGAGGCCCTCGAAACTGCGGGCTGCTTCGCGAATGGCTCGCGTCGTGAGCGATCCGGCTCCGGCCATGACGTTGACGTGGGTGCGAACCGCGGTCGTTCCCCGCACCAACAGCAGTTCCATGGCAGCGACGGCCCGCTCGATGATGCCTTCGTAGGTGATCTTCCCGGCAACTGCGGCCGCGATCCAGTTGTCGATGGCGCCCTGGAGGTCTCCGGCCGGGTTGGGTACCAACTCTGCGGTCAACGCTTTGTCGAGGTGCGCATGAGGTTCGGCCAGCGCGGGTAGCAACAGCCATCCTCCGAGGTCGACGACCGCGCGGCTCGACGGTCCGCCAGATGCGGTCTCGATCGAGCTGATCCGCCCGTGGCTGATGCGGACGTTCACGAGTGAACCATCGCTGAGCCGAGCGTTGGTCAACATGGGTGAGGCTTCCGGGTCGGACATGGTCAAACGCTACCGATCAGGGGGATTCGATGGGCTGGATTCGGAGGGGCTGATTCGATGGGAGTGGTTTCTCCCGGGCGAAAACGACCGATGGCCGACATCTCCGCGAGGAGATGCCGGCCATCGTGTGGACGAACCGATCGGCTAGAGACCGATGCTCTCGTCGATGTATTCGTTGGTGACGATGTCTTCGGCGGTGACGCCACCGGTGTCGAGGCCGGCGGCCTCGATCTTGTCGATGACCCGCTGGATACGATCGAGGTCGATGTTACCGACGGTGCTGTCGGGGCCGTTGCCGATGAGGCCCAGCTCGAGCTGCTTGGCCACCGAGAAGGCCGCAAGACCGTCGTCGTAGACCCAGAAGTCGGCGTACTGCTCAACTGCATCGACGATCATGGCGTTGGCCCGCTCCGGCGAGTTGGCGTAGTCGACGACGGACTGCTGAATCATCGGCACGACCTCTTTGAGACACGCATCGAGTGCGTCCTTGTCAGAGGGCTTGATGGCGATGGTGGCGGCGTAGACCTCGAAGCCGGCGTCGTTCAGCAGCTGGAAGCCAACCGGCTTGCCCCACTCTTCGAAGGAGAATTCGTAGGTGTAGGGCTCGGCCGAAGCGAAGCCCTGCTGGGCAATGGCGCCACCCTCGGAGACGAATCGGGCCGGTGAACCGTCATAGGACGGATCGACCTGATCGGCCGACCAGATGCCTTCGGCGATGAACACATCGGCGAACGTACCGCCACCGAAGATGTTGATCGTGATGCCTTCGGTGCCGAGATCAGCAATGCTCTCGACGTTCGGGTAGGTCTCAGGATCCCACATGATCATCTGGGGGTTGATCTCGAGCGGGGCCACGACGGCCAGCATCGGGGTATCGGCGAAACCGAAGACCTGGGCCTCGGTGTTCTGGTAAGCGAGTTCGATCTCGTCATCGGTGTAGACGTAGCTCGAGACGGGGGCAAAGCCGATGGCAGGACCGCCGGTGCGTACCTCGAACTCGATGTCGGTGCCGACCATGGTGCCCCGCACGACCTTGTTGTCGACGTCGACCACGTAGTCGTCACCGATCAGGTTGTACATGGCACCGTGCTCGCCCTCGGGGAACCAGTCGGTCTGCACGGTCAGCGGGCTGGGGCAGATGTCGGCGAGCGCCACGGTGTCGGCCATGGCTTCCTCGTCGTCCATGGCTTCCTCGTCGTCCATGGCTTCTTCGTCGACGGCTTCTTCGTCGACGGCCTCTTCCGTGGTGTCGTCGGTCGACGTTTCCTCTTCCGTGGTGTCGTCGGTACCGGCGTCACTCGAGCTGCCACCGCATGCGGCAGCAACAAGTCCGAAGGCCATCAGCAACGACAGAAGTCGAAGCAATCTTGGTTTCATGTTCCCCTCCCCGGGGTTTGTTGTAGAACCGGCTGCAAGCAGCCGGAGGTTGATTGATTGGGATCTGGTTTCCCGACGTGAGGTCAGGCTCCTCCGCCACCGCTGCTGCCGTCGTACCATTTGCCGATGGCCTTGTTCTGCAGCCAGGTGAAGAGCAGGAAGACCGCAACGCCGAGGGCGGAGGACAGGATCACCGAGGTGATGAGCTCTTCGCCCTGAAGCTGATTGGCGTAGCGCCGGACCAACTGTCCGATGCCGACGTCACCCTTTCCGAAGAAGAAGTCCCCTACGACGGCGCCGATGACCGACAATCCGGCCGAGATCCGCAGGCCGGCGAAGATGGCGGGCATGGCGGCCGGGAACATCAGCTTGCGGAGTCGGGTGATGCGGTTCGCGTGATGGAGGGTGAAGAGGTCGTGCATCCCGCGTTCGGCGGATTGGAGACCGAACAGCGTGTTCACGATCAAGGGGAAGATCGAGATGATGACGCACACCACCACCCGCGACGTCTGACCAGTACCCCACCAGAAGCTGATCAGCGGTGTGAGCGCCAGGATGGGAACCGCCTGGAGCGTGACCAGATACGGAAACAGCGCCCGTTCGACGACCTTCGTCTGGCTCATGATCACGGCCAGGAAAAACCCGAGGCAGATGGCGATGAACAGGCCGATGGCTGCGACCTTGGTCGAGGACCAGAGCGCCAGGAGGAGCTCCGACAACGTGTCCCATTTCAGAAAGCCTTCGCTGATGACCCGATGGGGGGGCCGGAGCAGGAAGCGCCGTTGCTCGTCGAGGAGCCCATAGGACACGAGATACCAGATACCGATGACGAACGCGCCGAAGACGGCAGGCGACCAAAGGTTGTCGAACAGGGTTCGGGCCCGGCTCGTTCCGGCCACGATCACCGGTGTTGCGTCGTGCACGATCGACGAGGCGGTGGCGCTCTGCCGTGGTTCGGTCGAGGTGTCGTCAATGGCCGTCATGAGTGGGAACCTCGCAGCGCGTGGGAGATCTCACCGCTGAGCTTCGCGAACTCTGGCTCGAAGCGGATGTCGGGATGCCGGGGATAGTCGAACGGAACCGGGAACTCGGCGACGATGCGGCCGGGACGGGCCGACATCACCAGCACCTTGGTGCTCATGAACACGGCCTCGCTGATGGAATGGGTGATGAACAGCCCGGCGAAGCCCTCCTTCAAGAACAGTTGTTGGGTTTCGTCGTTCAGGTGTTCTCGGGTGATCTCGTCGACGGCGCCGAACGGTTCGTCGAACAGGAAGACCGGTGGTTTGAGGGTCAGGGTCCGTGCGAGCGATGCCCGCATCTTCATGCCTCCCGACAGCGATTTCGGGTAGTGATTCTCGAATCCGGTGAGGCCCACGAGATCGATGGCGTCCTGGGCCAGATGTCGTCGCTCGCTCGAATCGATGCCGTGGAGTTCGGCGAACAGTTCGACGTTGGCCCGTACGGTCCGCCAATGCAACAGGGTTGCGTCCTGGAATACGTAGCCGATGCGATCCCGATCGACAGCGACCGTTCCCTTGGTGTTGTCGAGCAGGCCTGAGGCGATCTTCAGCAGGGTGGACTTCCCGCAACCAGACGGGCCCACGATCGTGATGAATTCGCCCTTGTCGACATCGAACGACACGTCGTCGATGGCCACGGTGCCATCGGGAAACGTCATTCCGATGTTGTGAAAGGACAACGCCGCCGTCGTGCGCTTGTCAGGTGCATTGGTGGTGATCATAGGTGCTGCATTCTCGAGGGGAAAGGGAAGAGCGACGTGTACCGGGCAAAACACCACTCGGCGGGCAGACGGCAAACCGTACCGGCGAGCCAACCGAATCGCCATGTCCGAAACAAAGGGTTCATATCACGGACAAGAAAGTGCGATCGAGGGCCAAGCCAGGAAAGGTGGCCTCGCTCTACAGTGACGCCATGCGCACGGGAGTCTTTTTGTTCGGTGGAGTCGAGATGGACGATGCCGGTGCTGGTCCGCCGGCGCCGACGGACCGTCGCTATGACTCCAAAGAGGTGTGGCGAGCCACCGAACAGATCCTCGAAATGGGTGTGCTGGCCGATCGCCTCGGATTCGATTCGTTCTGGTTGACCGAGCATCATTTTCAATTCGAGGGCTACGAGGTCGTCCCCAACGGCCTCATGACGGGGGCTGTCCTGGCCGAACGGACCCAGAACATTCGAATCGGCACCATGTTCAACGTCGTTGGTCAGTGGCATCCGCTGAAACTTGCCGAGGACTTCGCGACGCTGCACAACCTGTCGGGAGGCCGCGGTGTGCTCGGCATCGGACGGGGGACCGTTCCCCGTGAGTCGGAGAACCTCGGTTCCAAGGTCGGGAGCTTCGACAATCCGGACAAGGTCGATGCCGACGACTTCAACCGCAAGCAATTCGATGAAGCGACCACGGTGCTGCGGTTGGCGCTCGACAACGAGTCGTTCTCGTTCCATGGTGAGGTCTTCGATTTCCCGGTGCCCGGTATCCCTGATCGGGGTGGCTTCGTCGAAGAGTTGAGCTTGCTGCCCCGACCGCTGTATCCCTACGAGATCTGGCAGGCCGTCACGTCGCCGCCCACGCTCGAGGCAGTCCCGACCAAAGGGTGGGGCGGGGTGATGTGGTTGAAGCACTACACCTTCATGAAGCAGTTCTGGGATCGGTTCGCCGAACTTCACTGCGAGGTGCACGGCAGCGAGTTGGCGCCCGGCGAGAAGCGCATGTTGGTCCTCAACACGTGTGTGGCCGATACCCATGAGGCCGCCGTCGAGTCGGTCCGCAATGGCCATGACGAGTTCTGGAAGTTCCTCGGGCCCTATGGATGGAGCCGGGGATACATGGGCCCCGATGGCAAACCGTCGCCGGCGGGTCTGATCCCGACCCTCGAGGAGTCCATCGAGAACAAGGTGTGGCTGGTCGGCACGGCGGACGAAGTCGCCGAGCAGATCGCGTGGTATGCCGATCACCTCGGAGGCATCGAGAACCTCACGTTGTTCCCCGGGATGCCGGGCGATCGTTACGAGAAGGTCGGAGACCAGATGCATCGTCTGGCCGAAGACGTCCTACCCCAACTCCGATGACGGTCTCGGCTGCATCCGCCCGACCGCAGCGGATGGCGCTCTATCTCCAGGACAAGCACGACATCGGCTACGAGATCGAGATGGCTCGATATGCCGAAGCCCAGGGTTTCAGCGAGATCTGGCAGGCCGACACCCGCTTGGCCCGAGACTGTGTCGTCATGATGAGCGCGCTGCTGGCTCAGACCTCTCGCCTCCGGATCGGCAGCGGGGTGTTGCCGATCTACACCCGGAACCCCGCCGTCATCGCTGCAACATGGAGCACGATGTGGGAACTGGGGGGGCTGACCCCCGAAGGCGAGAGTCGGGTGATGCTCGGTCTCGGCGCCTGGTGGGAGCCGATTGCCGGACGGGTGGGTGCCGATCGACGCAAACCGTTGACGGCGATGCGGGAGAACATCGAGGCCATACGCGCTCTGTTCACCATGGAGGAAGTCTCCTACGAAGGTGAGTTCGTCCACCTCGATAGAGTTCGGCTCGACGTTGCCTACGGCGACACCTCGCCTCGCAACATCCCTCTCTATCTCGGTGCCACCGGGCCCAAGATGCTCGAGCTCTCGGGCGAGATCTGCGACGGGCCGGTGCTCAATTACGTCGTGTCGACGGACTACGTCAGAGATGCCATCGACCACGTCAATGTCGGTGCGACCAGAGCTGGCAGGATCCCGGAGGAAATCGACCGACCCGAGTTGCTGGTGTGCTCGCTGTCGGATCACGATCCCGACGAAGCTCTCCTGACCGGCAAGTCGTTGGTGGCCTACTACCTGGGCACCGAGCCCCACATCATGCAGGCCTCGGGCGCCGATCCCGACCTGGTACAGTGTGTGCAGGAGATCGTGGGGTGGCCTGCGACCGAGGCCGACTATCGTAAGGCCGCCCATCTCATCCCCGACGAACTGGTGCACGAGCTGATGGCGGTGGGAACCGCGGCCGACTGCAGGATGAAGGTGGCCGAGTTCGTCGACGCCGGGGTGACGTGTCCGATCCTCTATCCGATCATGGACGACATCAAGCCGGTGGTCGATGCCTTCGCACACTGGTCGCCATGACGCCTGATTCGCCCGTGACCGGCCCGACGTCCAGCATCGCTGTCGTCACCCCACCTCGGGCCGTCGGGGGCGTGCTGTTCGACGGTGGCGCGGTCCTGACCGTCGACGACGACTTCGCCCTGCACGATCCGGGGTGGGTTCATGTGGTCGAGGACCGGATCGCCGGCCTCGGTCCCGGCCCGGCCCCCGATGCCGTCCGTACGCAAGCGGAGCGCATCATCGATTGCACCGAACGCGTCGTGATGCCAGGAATGACCAATGGTCACACCCACCTGTTCCAGACGTTCTTCCGGGGCCTCGCCGACGACAAACCGCTGCTCGACTGGCTGCGGGACTGTATTTGGCCCGGTGCCGTGCACCTCGATCGAGCCTCGGCTCGTCTGGCCGCCATGGTCGGGTTGATCGAGAACCTTCGGACCGGGGCGACCTCGGTCATCGACCATCAGTACATCCACATCGATGAGGGCATCGACGACGGCGTCTGTGCCGCAGCCGACGAGCTCGGTATCCGCTTTCTGTTGGCTCGGGGGTGGGCCGATCGCAACTATGAGCCGAGCTTGTCGGAGTCGGCTGCCACCGTGCTGGAACGCACCCATCGGGTCCGGGACCGGTGGCACGGACACGACAACGATCGGCTCCGGATCGAGCTGGCCCCGCTGATTCCTTGGGGATGCTCGGACGCAGCGATGCAATCGACGGTGGCCGACGCCCGCTCCTGGGGTGTGGGCACCCACATCCATTGCGCCGAAACGAAGGTCGAAGTGGAGATGAGCCTGGAGGAACGGGGGGTGCGGCACGTGCAGTGGTTGGAGGACCTCGGTGTCCTCGGACCGGACGTGCAACTGGCGCACAGCGTGTGGCTCGATGACGACGAGCTCGATCTGATCGCGGCCCGGGGGGCCGTGGTCGTGCACTGTCCGGTCAGCAACATGTACCTGGCGTCCGGGGTGCCCCGCATCGTGGAGATGCTGGAACGCGGCATTCCGGTGGCGTTGGCCAGCGACGGTCCGGGATCGAACAACCGACAGGATCTGTTCGAAGTCCTGAAGGCGACTGTGCTGTTGCAGAAGGTGCATCGGCTCGACGCCATTGCCCTGCAACCCGAGGACGCGCTGCGTATGGCGTGCCGCGACGGGGCCCGAGCCTTCGGTCAGCCCGACGCCATCGGCTGCCTCGAGGTGGGCCGACGAGCCGATCTGGTCGTCGTCGACCTCGACTCGGTGTTCACTGCGCCGGTGCATCGGGTGCCGAGCGCCGTGGTGTTCTGTGCCAGTCCGGCCCAGGTCAGCCACGTGATGGTCGACGGTCGTCTGCTGATCGACGAAGGAACGCTCACCATGGTCGACGAAGCTGCGGTGCGGTCAGCAGCCAAGGCATCAGCCCGCGAGGTGTTCCGTCGAGCGGGAATCGACAGTCGCCTCACGCAATTCTGAGTTCGTCGTCGATCCGCGCCATCGGATGTGACAATGTTGGGGCGCATCCCGGGTCTTCCCGGGGCGCTCGTCGGACTGACCTGGAGGTACTGCCGACCCACGAAACACCTTGGATGAGGTTGAACGATGAAAATCACGATGACGGCGGCGATTCATGCCCGATGGGGACACCGGGTGGAAGGGTTGATCCATACCCACGCCTGGATGGTGGAAGCCACGATCGAAGGCGCGGAGGACTGCTCGATGGTGCATCCGGCTGACGACCTCGAAGACACGCTGACCCGAGCGGTGGCGCACTGGGTCGGTCACTATCTGACCCACGAGGATGTCGGTCCTTGGAAGGGCTTGACGCCGCTGCTGTGGGATCGTGAACCAACGGTCGAAGAGGTTGTGCGGCAGCTTTGGAAACGACTCGATCACGAGCTCGACGGACTGATCGAGGTTGCGCTGGTCGAGAGCACCGAATTCGATCGCTGTCGCACGGTTCGCCTCGCCCGTTAGGTCGTCGGTTGACGCCGACTCAGTGGCGACTGGTGTCCTGCAGCGTGTCGGCCAACGGGATCTGGGACAGGTCGGTGGTGGGAGTCACGATGTAGTTGCCGGCCAGGATGGTTTCTGACCGCAGGCTTGCCGACGAGGCGTCGGTGGAGGATGCCAGTGTCACGCCCAGCGGATCACGGCCTTCGGCCACGGCCTGGACCTGCTCGATGAATTGGCGTCGTACCATCGACACGCCGCGGTCGGTCGAGCTGAGTCGCTCGGTCGAATGATGGGTGACCGGTCCCTGGCCGACCTGGGTCTCGTAGTCCCCCGGGTAGCGCTGGTGTCCCTCGTCGTCGAGTTCGAACCAGCTCTTGCCGTCACCGTAGGTGGGTAGGCCCTGGGTCTCGCCTCCTTTCTTCACCCGCAGCATGGCCACGACCCTGGTGGTGGTCGCATCGATCGGGATGGCCCATGACATGTTGTTGGTCTTGCCCAGCACGCTGAGGTTTGGTGTCGCCACCACTCGAATGTTGGGGAAGCGGGTTTCGGTGATGCGGTGGAGGATGGTGCCGTCCTCGAGCACTCGATCCTGGGTCGAGGTGACGCCCCACGGGTGACGCTGCCAGTCGATGGTCGGCCAGATCTCGAGCCGGGGATCGAACTGCGGTCCGCTGATGGCGTTGTGGAGGATGAAGACGTGATAGGGATCCATGACGTTCTCGTGGGTCTGGAACCAGTTGCAGGGGGCAACGCTCGGTCCGCCGAACGCGAAATGGTCGACCACGACGGTCTCCTCGTCGTCGTCGAGGTCGTCGAAGATGTCATAGGTCGGAAACAGGGGCTGTTTCTCCGGGGGACCGAGGTAGGCGAACAACAAGCTGTGGTACTCCACGACCGGGTACCAGGGCTGCCGGTAGGAGGCCCGGTTCCGGCCACGGTCCGGTTCGCAGGGCTGGTCGAGACAGGTGCCGTCGGATGCGAACAGCCAGCCGTGATAGGGACAGCGGATCCCGTCGTCCTCGACCTGTCCGATGTAGAGCGTGGTACCGCGATGGCAGCACCGAGGCTCGAGCAGGCCGGGACGGCCCTGGCCGTCGCGGAACAGGATCAGGTCCTCCCCGAGGATCCGGACCTTGCGGGGCCGGGTCGTCGCTTCGGCAGTGGTCGCAACCGGCTGCCAGTACCGACGGAGCAGTTCACCGGCAGGGGTTCCGGCCTCGACCTCCACCAGTTCGGGGTTCGGAGTTCCGACGGTTCGGCCGTAGGCCCGGCCATCGTCTGTGTCCTGGGAAGTGCTGGTGCCGGGCATTCGACAGTGTGAACCGGTGATCGGCTCGCGCTCAAGTCGATCGTGACCCGGTGTCGGGCCCGCACCGCTTCGCTCGGTTCCTCGGTGATCGTTGTCACGGATCGACAGTGGCTTTGGACCCTGCCGATGGCCGACGCGATCTGGGAGAACGGAGGCGTCCCGTCAAGCAGTGAGCCCCGAGGAGGCCCATCCATGACCACCATCCAAACGCCTTCGTCTCGAACCGGTGCTTCGCCGAATCCCCCCGAGGGCATGTCGTCGGGTTGGTTTCTCGGCTTGATCCTGGGTGCAGTTGCCATCGGCGTGGCCGGTTTCGTCGGGATCCTGGCCGTGGCCCTTGCCTTCAGCGACTCATCCGAGCAGGCGGTCAGTTCCACACTCTCGGTGGAGGTTCGGGAGTTCTCGATCGATGGCGAACTGACGGCGCCTTCCGGCGAGGTGACCCTGGCAATCACGAACGTCGGCTCACAGAATCACAATGTCGGGGTCCGGGAACTCGGGGTGCTCAGCCCCAACGTCGGACCGGGCGGTACCGTCACCCTTGCCCTGGGCGACGTACCACCTGGAACCTATGAGGTGTACTGCGAGGTGCCGGGTCATGCCGATTCCGGCATGGTCAACACCCTGACCATCATGGGCGACGGAACCAGCGCCGACGAGGCCGCTCCGGCGGGTCACTCGATGGGCGATGGCGGCATGTCGACCGAGGAGTACGCGGCGATGGACATGGCGATGACCGAATCGATGTTGGCCTTCCCGGCCGAGACCGAAGGCCACGGCAATCCGATCCTGGAACCGACCGAGGTGCTGGCCGATGGGACGAAGGTGTTCGACCTGGTGGCCGAGATCGTCGACTGGGAGGTCGAACCGGGTCGGGTGGTGGAGGCCTGGACCTACAACGGAGTCGTGCCGGCACCGCAGATCCTGCTCGACCGAGGGGACTCGGTGCAGGTTCGTGTCGTCAACAATCTGCCGCTCGGCACCGACATCCACTGGCACGGCGTCCACACCCCCAATGACCAGGACGGGGTGGCTCCGTACACCCAGGACCTGATTCCCCCCAATGGTGGCACCTTCACGTATGCCTTCGTGGTCGATGACGACGCCATCGGGATGTACCACGCCCACAATCACGCACAACTCCAGGTCGTGAACGGGATGTTCGGGGTCATCCGTATCGGTGAGAATCCCATTCCCTACGGTGCGACCGTCAGCGGGGTCGAGATTCCCGATGATCTGGAACTGGCTGTCGACCTGCCGATGATCCTCAACGATGCCGGCACCATCGGTCTGAGCTTGAATGGCAAGAGCTTCCCCGCAACCGAGCCGCTGGTCATGGAGCAGGGCGATTGGGCCAGCATCACCTACTACAACGAGGGCCTCCAGACCCACCCGATGCACCTGCACCAGTTCCCGCAGCTGGTGTACGCCAAGGACGGGGTGCCCCTCGACGAGCCGTACTGGGTGGACACCCTCAACATCGCTCCCGGCGAGCGCTACACGGTGATCTTCCGGGCCGATGACGCCGGCACGTGGGTGTGGCATTGCCACATTCTCAATCACGTCGAACGTGAAGACGGCATGTTCGGCATGGTGACCGCGATCGTGGTCACCGAGAATCCGGATTTCGATCCGGACGACGTGCCGGTGCGCCCTCACAACTGGCGCAAGACGGCCGGCACGGATGGACCGATCGATCCCGAGGCCGCCTCGACCGACGGCTGACGGACGGCTGACGGACGGGAACGCGCGGTGGCGCAGTGTCGGGCCTAGGGTGACAGACTCCCGGTCGCCGGATCTCCCTTTGCCTTTGTGCGGAAGGCCTCTGATGCTGCGTCGCCTCCTCAACTCCCACCTGGTCGGGCCCTATCGGGGCCCACTGCTGCTCATCGTCGTGCTCCAGGCTGTCCAGGCGACGGCCACCCTCATCCTGCCCAATCTCAGTGGGAATCTGATCAATCGGGGCGTGCTGGCCGGGGACAATGCCTACATCTGGGAGGTCGGTGGCACCATGCTGATCTTCAGTGCGGTGCAGATCGTGTTCGCCGCTGCTGCGGTGTACTACGGGGCCAGGGTGGCCATGGCCTTCGGTCGAGATGTTCGCCGTGATCTGTTCCATCAGGTCACGTCGTACTCGGCCCGAGAAGTGGGGATGTTCGGAGCGCCCTCGTTGATCACCCGACTCACCAACGACGTGCAGCAGGTACAGCAGCTCACCGTCTTGGCCACCACCATGATGATCTCGGCCCCGTTGACGCTGGTCATCGGGGTCGTCATGGCGGTTCGCGAGGATGTGGGACTCTCGGTGGTCGTGATCGTGGCCGTCCCCGCCGCCGGTGTGCTGCTGGGGCAGTTGGTGTACCGGATGGTGCCGGCCTTCCAGGTGATGCAACAGCGGGTCGACCGGGTCAACGGCGTGCTGCGGGAGCAGATCACGGGTATCCGAGTCGTGCGGGCGTTCGTACGAGAGCCTCAGGAGAGAGCGCGCTTCGCCCAGGCCAACGAGGAGTTGACCGACACGGCCTTGCGAACCGGTCGTCTCATGGCGGCGATGTTCCCCACGGTCGGTTTGATCGTGAACGTGTCGAGCCTGGCTGTGCTGTGGCTGGGTGCCGATCGCCTCAACGATGCGAGCATGGCCCAGCCCGGCTCGTTGATCGCCTACCTCAGCTATCTGATGCAGATTCTCATCGCCGTCGTGATGGCGACCTTCCTGGTGTCGATGATCCCGCGGGCAGCAGTCGCCGGGGAACGCATCATCGAGGTTCTCGACACCGAATCGTCGGTCGTTCCGCCGGCCAGTCCCGTGACCGAGGTTCCTGAACGAGGCACGCTCGAGTTCCGCAGCGTCGGCTTCCGTTACGCCGGGGCCCAACGTCCCGTGCTGTCCAATGTCTCGTTCCGAGTCGAGCCGGGCCAGACGCTGGCGATCATCGGCTCGACCGGTTCGGGCAAGACCTCGTTGGTCAACCTGATCGCCCGGTTGTTCGATGCCACCGAGGGAACGGTGTTGGTCGACGGCGTCGATGTGCGCCAACTCGACCCCGACATCTTGTGGGGGCACCTCGGCTATGTGCCGCAGAAGAGCTATCTGTTCACGGGTACCGTGGCATCCAACTTGCGCTTCGGTCGACCAGACGCCTCCGACGAGGACCTGTGGGAAGCCCTCGAGGTGGCCCAGGCCGCTGGATTCGTCCAGGCCATGCCCGATGGCCTCGCATCGACCATCGCCCAGGGAGGCACCAACGTCTCCGGCGGCCAACGTCAGCGACTGTCCATCGCCCGCGCTCTCGTGGCCCGGCCGCAGATCTACGTGTTCGACGATTCCTTCTCGGCCCTCGATCTGGCGACCGACGCTCGGCTCCGTGCCGCGCTCGCCCCCCGTACCGTCGATGCTGCGATGGTGATCGTGGCCCAACGGGTCTCCACCATTGCCGATGCCGACGAGATCCTGGTGCTCGAGGACGGCGAGGTGGTGGGTCGAGGACGACACCAGGCCCTGATCGAGAGCTGTCCGACCTATGCCGAGATCGTCGCCTCGCAGCTGGGCGCGGGAGCGGTGACATGACCGGGTCCCCATCGACCAACGGCAGTTCGACCAACGGCAGTTCGACCAACGGCAGTTCCACCAACGGCAGTTCCACTAACGGCAATTCGACCACGGCCAGAACCGTCAACGGTTCCGACGACGAGACCGAACTGTTGACGACGACCGGTCGAGCGGCGCGGCGTGGCAGCTTCGGACCTGGTGGTGGCGCCGGGATGCCGACCGAGAAGAGCAAGGATTTCAAGGGCTCGTTGCGTCGACTCGGGGTGATCCTGGGTGACGAACGTCTGTTGCTGTACGCCATCGCCACGCTGACTGTGGTCAGCGTGGCGATGGTGGCGCTCGGCCCCCGTCTGCTGGGCCAGGCCACCGACCTCATCATCTCGGGTTGGCAGGATGGCGACATCGACGTCGGGGCGTTGCACCGTCAGTTGTGGTGGGTTGCCGCCATCTACTTGGGCTCGTGGGCGCTGGCCTATGGACAGGCATGGCTGCTGGCCGGTGTGCTGCAACGAGCGATGTTCGGACTGCGGGCTCAGGTCGAAGCCAAGATTCACCGGCTGCCACTCAGCTACATCGATGCCCAGGCCCGCGGCGACCTGCTCAGCCGAGTGACCAACGACATCGACAATCTCTCGCAGAGCCTGCAGCAAACCACCAGTCAGATCCTGACGTCACTGCTGACCTTGGTGGCGGTGACGGTGATGATGTTCACCATCGATCCACTGTTGGCCGTGGTGGCCCTCGTGACCGTACCCCTGTCGCTGGTGGCCATGAAACAGATCGCCGGCCGAGCTCGGCCCCGCTTCATCGCCCAGTGGCGCTCGACTGGTTCGCTCAATGCCCAGGCCGAAGAAGTCTTCACCGGCCATGCCATCGTCAAGAGCTTCGGTCGACAGAAGGAAGTGGAGCAACGGTTCGAACGGGAGAACGACGCCCTGTACGACGCTGGCTATTCAGCGCAGTTCATGGCCAGCCTGATGATGCCCTTGATGACGTTCATGGGAAACATCCAGTTCGTTCTGATCGCAGTGGTGGGTGGACTCCGGATCTCGTCGGGTTCGATCTCGGTGGGCGACATGCAGGCGCTGATCCAATATGCCCGTCAGTTCGCACAACCTCTCAGTCACCTGGCGTCGATGGCTGCGACCTTCCAATCCGGCATCGCCTCGTTGGAACGAGTCCTGGAGCTCGTCGATGCCGATGAGGAGTCGGTCGAACAACCAGCGACCGCTGATGCGCCGGCAGTTCGGGGACGGGTTGCCTTCGAAGACGTCCACTTCGCCTACAGCCCGGACAAGCTTCTGATCGAGGGCCTCGACGTGGTTGCCGAACCTGGTCAGACGGTGGCCATCGTCGGTCCGACCGGGGCCGGCAAGACGACGTTGGTGAACCTTCTGATGCGGTTCTACGACCTCGATGCCGGACGCATCACCCTCGATGGACGCGACATTGCTGGTTTCCCGAGGGCCGAATTGCGATCGAAGATCGGCATGGTGCTCCAGGACACCTGGCTGTTCGGCGGAACCATTCGGGACAATCTTGCCTACGGCAACCCTGATGCGACCGAAGCCCAGATCCGAGAAGCCGCAGAGGTCACCTATGTCGACCGGTTCGTGCAGTCTCTGCCCGATGGCTACCAGACCGTGATCAACGACGAGGGCGACAACATCTCGGCCGGCGAGAAACAGTTGATGACGATCGCTCGAGCGTTCCTCGCTGATCCGTCGATCCTCATCCTGGACGAGGCGACCAGCTCGGTCGACACCCGGACCGAGGTCCTCATCCAGGAAGCAATGAATCGGTTGCGGTCCAATCGCACGAGCTTCGTCATCGCCCATCGATTGTCGACGATCCGGGGCGCCGACATGATCCTGGTGATGGACGGCGGGCGGATCGTCGAACAGGGCAACCATGACGACCTCATCGCTGCCGGCGGTCCCTACGCCGAGCTGTACCGAGCCCAGTTCGCCGGCCAGGCCACCTGACGCGGTGCCGGTGACTGTGTCGCCCCGTGGGTCACGGCGGGCCAAGCGGCGGTAGCTTCTCTGCATGCCGAGTGTTGTGGAGTATCACCGTCCGACGAACCTCGATGAAGCGCTTCGCCTGCTGAGCCAGCCCAACACCCGTGCGCTGGGCGGCGGCACGGTCGTGGTGCCCGAGGCCCGGGTCCATCGCGACGTCGGGATGAGCTTGGTCGATCTGCAGGACCTGGGGCTGGAGGGCATCACGGTCGCCGGAACCCAACTCACGGTCGGGTCGATGGTTCGTCTCGGTGATCTGATGATCGACGGTCGGGTGCCCGAACTCATCCGAGACCTCGCTCGGCGCGAGTTGCCCAGCACGTTGCGGAATCAGGCCACGGTCGGAGGCACCATTGCTCTCGGCTCGGGCGACAGTGTGTTGTTGGCAGGTCTGCTGGTGCATGGGGCGGTGGTCACCCTTCGCCAATCGGGAACCCAGGTTCCCGAAGACAAACCTCTGGCCCAGTCCCTGTCCGACTGTGTCGGCCAGGGAATCGTGGTATCGGTCACGATCGAGACCACGGGCCGGGGAGCGATCGAGGGGACCGGTCGGACTCCGGCCGACGTCCCGATCGTGGCTGCCATCGCACGCCGCAGCGCCGAGGGGGTTCGCGTCGCCCTGACCGGGGTCGGTCCCAGCCCCATCGAGGTGCTGGCCGATGACCCGACGGCCGGTCTCGAACCTCCATCGGACTTCCGGGGCACCGGCGATTATCGGCTTCACCTGGCCGGGGTACTGACCGAGCGAGCGGCGGCCTCGATCCAAGGAGCATCATGATGCAGATCGAGGTCACCCTCAACGAGGTTGTTCGACAGCTCGAGGTCGAACCGTTCGAGACCTTGCTGGCCGTCCTGCGGCGAGAAGGCATGGTTTCGGTCCGATACGGCTCGGACACCGGCGAGACCGGAGCGTCGGCGGTGCTTGTCGACGGCCGGCTGGTCAATACCGACTGCATGTTGGCCCTACAGGCTCACGGGCACGAGATCATCACGCTCGAGTGGTTCAACCACGCAGAGATGCATCCGATCCAGGCTGCCTTCGTCGCCACCGGAGCGATGCAGTCGGGCTACACCACCCCGGCCATGATCCTGGGTACCTACGAATTGTTGCAACGGATTCCCGACCCCAGCGACGAGCAGATACGGGACATGCTGTCGGGCATTCTCGATCGCGAAACCGCGTATGTGAAGCCGGTCGAAGCCGTTCACCGCGCGGCCGCCATCCTGCGAGGCGACGAGGTCGAACCGTTCGGTCCGCTGGTTCTTCCACCGCTGACCGATGGGAAGAACGCCGCGGTCTACGACCCGGCGGATCCAGCGCCGCGGGCATCGCTCGCCGTGCCCCGCCTGGTGCCCAGCAAGGACGTGCCGACCATGTCGGTGGTCGGCAAACCCGAGATCAAGGTCGATGCCGTTCGGCTGGTCAAGGGCAACCCGGCCTTCACCGACGATTTCTCCGAGCGGGGTCAGTTGGTGGCCAAGGTGTTGCGCAGCCCCCACGCTCACGCCCGGATCCTCGACATCGACGACTCCGCAGCCACGGCCTTGCCCGGGGTGCACGCGGTCATCCACTACAAGAACATCGAGCGGATCAAGTACGCATCGGGCGGCCAGAGTTGGCCCAATCCCTACCCTCATGACCAGGTCAGCTTCGACAACAAGGTCCGGCACGTTGGTGACCGTGTGGCCGCCGTGGCGGCTGACACGCTGGAGATCGCGTGCGAGGCTCTGCGGTTGATCGACGTCACCTACGAGGTGTTGCCTGCCGTCTTCGATGAACTGGAAGCCATGGAGCCCGGGGCTCCCGTGATCCACGACGAGGACGACACGACCCACATCACCGACCCGACCCGGAACCTGGTGCATCACATCGAGGCGCAACGCGGTGACGTCGAGGCCGGATTCGCCGAGGCCGACCACGTGTTCGAACAGACCTTCCGAGTCCATCAGGTGCAGCAGGTTCCCATCGAGAACCACATCGCGGTGGCCTGGCTGGACGGCGACGAACGAATGGTGGTCCGCACCGCAACCCAGGTGCCGTTCCATACCCGCCGCATGTTGGCGCCGCTGATCGGGATGGAGATCAAGGACATTCGAGTCATCAAACCTCGTATCGGCGGCGGCTTCGGAGCCAAGCAGGAAATGTTGATCGAGGACATCGTGGCTCACCTGGCCATCAGGACCCGGCGCCCGGTGAAGCTCGAGCTGACCAGGGCCGAGGAGTTCATGTCATCTCGGACCCGGCACCCCCAGACCATCACCTACAAGACCGGTGTGAACAACGATGGAACGCTGGTCGCGCAGAACATGCGCCTCATCGGGAACACCGGCCCCTACGGCACCCACGCCTACACGGTGCAGACGGTTTCGGGGCTGCGAGGGCTCACCTCGTACAACGCGCAGAACAAACGGTTCGACTGCGACGTGGTCTACACGAACATTCCGGTCCCCGGCGCCTACCGTGGCTACGGGGCTCCGCAAGCCGAGTTTGCGCTGGAATCCCATCTGGAGGACGTCGCTCGGGCGCTGGGACGGGACCCGATCGAGTTCAAGCGACAGAGCTGGGTGAAGGTGGGCGACGAGCTGGACATAGCGCCTCACTTGGGCGAACACGCCGTGGTCGACGGAGTGCTCGAGGAGTACCCCAAGGTGATGTCGAACGGCATCGAGGAATGCGTGGCCCAGGGCATGCGAGCCATCGGCTGGCATCGTCAGGATGATCCGCGTTGGGTGTCGCCGGCCGACCGGCCGCACATTCGTCGAGGCCTCGGCTTCGCCTTCTGCATGCACGGCACGGCCATTCCGTTCCTCGACATGGGGGGCTGCAGCATCAAGATCAACGACGATGGCTCGTTCAACATGTTGATCGGCGCCACCGACCTCGGTACCGGGGCCGACACCGTCATCGGTCAGATCGCGGCTGAAGTTCTCGGCGTGGCCCTGGAGGACATCAAGGTCTATTCCTCCGACACCGATGTCACTCCCTTCGACACCGGTGCCTATGCGTCCAGCACCACCTACATCTCGGGCACCGCGGCCAAACTCGCGGCCGAGAAGGTGCGGGATCGGATCAAGGAACGGGCGGCGAAGATGCTGGGGGTCGACGAGCCGTGCTCGATCGAACTCCGTGACAAGAGGGCATGGGCTCCCGATGGTTCCTCGGTCTCACTCGGCGACCTGGCCCTGGACTCGCTGCACGTCGAGGATCACGAGCAGATCATGGGGACGGCCTCGCACGTGTCTCCCGATTGCCCACCGCCGTTCGCAGCGCAGTTCGTCGAACTCGAGGTCGACATCGCCACCGGTCAGGTCACGATCACCAAGATGGTCATGGCCGTCGACTGCGGCGTAGCCATCAATCCGATCACGGCATCGGGTCAGGTCGAGGGCGGCCTGGCTCAGGCGCTGGGGTACGGGCATTGTGAAGAATTCGCCTTCGATGAGAACGGCCTGATGATCAACGCCGAACTCGGTCCCTACAAGATCTATCGGGCCGACGAGATGCCCGCCATCGAGACGTACCTGGTCCAGACCATGGAGGACTCCGGGCCCTTCGGAGCCAAGGCCGTGGCCGAGATCCCGAAGGACGGGGTGGCCCCCGCCATCCGCAACGCCATCCTGGCCGCCACGGGGGTCGCCATCAACGATCTTCCCTTCACGCCACAACGGGTGTGGACCGCCCTGCAGAGCTCGTGACCCTGATCCTCGCCGACTGGATGGTGGTGGGGGCCGACGAGCCTCCCCGCCGGCGGTGGGGTGTGCGCGTGGTGGGCACGACCATCGACGCCACCGGTAGCCACGACGACCTGAGAGCCTCGTACCCCGACGATGAGGTCGTCGATGGCGCCGGTCGGTTGCTGTTACCGGGTTTCGTGAACGCTCATGTCCATCTCTATGGCGTCCTGGCCCACGGCATTCCCGTCGACACCGCGCCCGACGGTTTCTGGAGTTTCCTCGAGGACTACTGGTGGCCCAAGGTCGAGGATGCCCTCGACCACGACATGATCGAGGCGGCGGCCGATTGGGTCTGTGCCGACATGTTGCGTTCCGGGATCACCACCTTCTACGACATTCTGGAAGCACCCAACGCGGTGCCCGATGCGCTGATGGTCGAGAAGGCTGTCGTGGAGCGACGGGGCTTGCGAGGAATTCTCAGTTTCGAGGCCACGGAACGAGCGGGACCCCGTATCGCCGAACTGGGATTGGCCGAGAACGTTCGACTGATCGAGGCCTGCCGGGACGATGAGTTGGTGTCGGGAATGATGTGTTTTCACACGACCTTCACCTGTTCCGATGGCTACATCCGGCGGGCCTTCGAGCTTGCGGCCGACCTCGGCGTCTTGACCCATGCCCACTGCAACGAGGGCGTCCACGAGGGCCGTTGGTGTGAAGAACACAAGGGGAAACGGACCGTGGAACACTATGTCGATCTCGGCGTCGTGGATCTCGGCGCTGTCGCCGGAGGCGCCGGCGGGACCGGTTTCCTCGCCAGTCAATGTGTTCAGGTCAGCGATCGGGAACGGGAACTGATCGCCGAGCACGGCATCAAGGTTGCCCACATGCCCCTGGCCAACTGCGAAGTCGGTGGAGGCATCGCCCCGATCCCGGAGTTCCTCGATGCCGGGGTGACCGTCGGTCTGGGCAGCGATGGCTACATCAACGACTTCTATGCGGTGATGCGAGGCGCGTTCTTGTTGCACAAGGCTCGTCTGCTCGATCCTGGAACGATGCCGGCGGCCACGGTGCTCGCCATGGCCACCGAAGGCGGGGCCCGAGCTCTGGGTCTCGAAGCCGTCGGACGACTCGAGCCCGGCTGGTCGGCCGATCTGCAACTGATCGACGGATCGTTTCCGACCCCGGTCACCGAGCACAACCTGTTCGAACAGGTGGTGCTGTGGCGCAATCCGTCCCACGTCGACGCCGTGATGGTTGCCGGGCGGTGGAGGGTCCGCGCCGGTCAGGTCCTGGACGCCGACCTCGATGCGCTGGCGGCCCGAACCCAGGAGCAGGCCCGCCGATTGTGGAGTCGGGCATGAGCCTGTTGCATCGCTTGGTGGAGGCCGTAGACGCTCGTCGCCCAACGGTTCTGGTCACGGTCGTGGCCAGTCAACGGTCGGTTCCCCGTCGACCGGGTTCCAAGATGCTGGTCTTCGCCGACGGCACGATCGAGGGAACCATCGGTGGTGGGGAGATGGAGGCGCGGGTTCGAGCCGAAGCCCGGGAAGCGCTGGCCGATGGCCGACCGCGACGTGTTGCCTATTCGCTTGTCGACCCGGCCGCCGGTGATCCCGGTGTGTGCGGGGGAGACGTCGACCTGTACCTGGAGCCCTACATGCCCACAACGACCGTCTACGTCATCGGGGCCGGTCACGTCGGCAAGGCCGTGGTCGAGTTGGCCCACTGGTTGGGCTATCGCGTCGTGGTGTGGGACGACCGTCCCGACGAACTGGCCGAGGTCTCGGTGGCTGATGCAGCGATGTCGGGTCCGCTGGCCGACGCGCTGGCGGCCCACCCCATCGATGCCTTCACCCGAGTCGTGGTCGTCACTCGCAACGTGGCCTTGGACGCCTCGTTGTTGCCGTTGCTGTTGGCGACCCCGACCCCGACCATCGGGTTGATGGGCAGTACTCGTCGTTGGGCAACGACCCGTCAGCTGCTGATCGAAGCCGGCATCGACGCTGAACTGTTGGGGAAGATCCGGACCCCGGTCGGTATCGAGATCGGAGCCGAGACGCCCCGAGAGATCGCCGTGTCGATCTTGGCCGAGTTGATCGACGAGCAGCCGGGTAGTCCGTGATGTCTTCGCCCGTGCCGCCTGACGGCCTGTGTGTGATCCGAGGTGGAGGAGACATTGCCACCGGTGTTGCATGGCGGCTGACTCGTGCCGGTTTTCCCGTCGTCGTCACGGAACTGGCGTGGCCTCTGACGGTGCGCAGAACGGTGGCGTTGTCGAGCGCGGTGCACGATGGCGTCATCGACATCGAAGGGATGATCGGTCGACGAGCCGACGACGTCACCGACGCCCTCGACATCACCCGAACGGGTGAGGTGGCGGTACTGGTCTCGCCGTCGCTGCCGCCCGTCGGCGCGGCCGCCGTTGTCGATGCCCGGCTGGCCAAACGCAATCTCGACACGACCTGTGCGGATGCTCCGGTGGTGGTGGGTCTCGGCCCCGGCTTCGAGGCCGGGGTCGACTGCCACGCCGTGATCGAGACCAACCGGGGTCATCATCTGGGTCGAGTGTTGTGGTCGGGATCGGCCGAGGCCAACACCGGCACCCCGGGCCTGGTCGCCGGTGTGGGAGCCGAACGGGTCCTGCGGGCCGCCGGAAGTGGACACCTCCGGTGGGATGCCCGGATCGGCGACACGGTGACGAATCACCAGGTCATCGGCCGCATCGTGGCCGCCGGTCAGCCCGAGCGGTTGTTGATGGCACCGTTTGCCGGGAAGATCCGGGGTCTCATCGCCGAGTCGACGGCCGTCGTGGCCGGACTGAAGGTCGGTGATGTCGACCCCAGGTGCGATATCCCGTGCGACGAGATCTCCGACAAGGCGCTCGCCATCGGCGGGGGAGTGGTGGAGGCCGTGTTGTGGGCGCGACGGTCCGGGACCGACGCATGACCGAGCCGATGTCGATCCATGACGTTGCCCGACACCTGGACCTGGTGCCGTCGACGGGCCGGTCTCGCCATCACCTTGCGTTGGTTGGCGGCGGAGGCAAGACATCGTTGCTGCATGCGCTCGGCGATCAGTTGGTCGGACGGACCGTGTTGACGTGCACCACCAAAATGGGTGCGGACCAGACCCGCGACCGGCGGCTCCTCATCGGTCCCCGTGATCATGAGGTCGTCGAAGCCGCAGTACGCGAACCGGTGCTGGTGTGGCGAGGGGTGGAAGGCTCGAAGGCCCTCGGAGTCGACCCCGAGGATTGCGACCGCTGGTTCGGGTTGGTCGACAACCTCGTGACCGAGGCGGACGGGGCCCGCCGGCGACCGTTCAAGGCACCCAAGCCCTACGAGCCTGTCGTGCCGGCAACGGTGACCACCATGATCTCGGTGATCGGGGTCGACGCTCTCGGGCGGGTGATCGCCGACCAGTGCCACCGTCCGATGCGAGTCGCGGCCTTGGCCGGATGTTCACCGTATGTTCGCCTCACCCCCGAGGCAGCGGCCGTGGTGCTGCTGCACCCCGAGGGCGCTCGGCGGGCTCTGCCTGACAAGGCTCGTCTGGTTGTTGCCATCACGAAGGTGAACGATGCGACTGCGTCGTTCGCTTCGGATCTGGAAGCCGAACTGCAGCAACGCGAACCCGCTCTGACGGTGCTTCGGATCGCCTTCGATCCGATGATCGCCGGGTCCGGGCACTGACCCGGCGCGTGCTCAGCGGAGTGGGTCCGGCAGTGATCGTTGCAGGTACCGGCCATGGCCGGACCGACCCACGAACTCGTGATCGCGGACCACCACCTGGCCTCGGCTCAACACGGTGCGAGTCTTACCGGTGATGGCCATGCCTTCCCATGCCGAGTGGTCCAGTTGCATGTGATGGGTTTCCACCCCGAGGACATGCTCGACGCTCGGGTCATAGATGACCACGTCGGCGTCGGCCCCCGGGGACAGCACCCCCTTGCGCCCCTGGAGACCGAACAGACGGGCCGGGGTGGTGGCGCACAGCTCGACCCATCGGGGCAGGGTGAGTTCGCCGGTCACGACCCCTTGGTACAGCAGATCCATGCGGTGCTCGATGGTCCCGAGCCCGTTGGGAACGTTGCGGAAGTCGTCGATACCGAGCAGCTTCTCCTTGTCGCAGAACGGACAGTGGTCGGTCGATACGACCGACAGGTCGTCGTTTCGTAGACCGGACCACAGCGTCTCCTGGTGGCGGTCGGCTCGGAGTCGCAGCGGTGGTGAGCAGATGTGGCGGATGCCATCGAGCCCGGGCTGATCGAGGTGTTCCTCGAGACTGAGGTGAAGGTACTGCGGGCAGGTCTCGGCGAAGACGTTCCGGCCGCGGTCCCGGGCGTGCATCACCTGTTCGAGGGCCTCGGCCGCCGACAGGTGCACGATGTACAGCGGCGCGCCGGCCACCGCCGCCAACTGGACGGCCCGATGGGTGGCTTCGCCCTCGAGTTCGGGTGGTCGAGTTCGACCGTGCCAGACGGCTCCGATGTTGCCACGGGCCGCCGCTTGTTCCCGCAGGACGTCGATGGCGATGCCATTCTCGGCATGCATCATGATCATGGCGCCGGTCTCGGCCGCCACCTGCATGGCGCGCAAGATCTGGCCGTCGTCGGAGTACCAAGCCCCGGGGTAGGCCATGAACAGCTTGAAGCTGGTGAGTCCTTCGTCGATCAGGGACCGCATGTCGGCGAGCGACTGTTCGTGCACGTCACCCATCGAGAGATGGAAGCCGTAATCGATGCAGCATGCTCCCTCGGCCTCGGCCAGTCGCTCGTCGAGTGCGGCGCGAACCGATGTGCCCTTGAGTTGGCCAGCGAAGTCGATGACCGTGGTCGTGCCGCCGAGTGCAGCAGCCCGAGTGCCGGTCGTGAACGTGTCCGACGAGACGGCCTCTGGACTCATGGGCAGTTGAAGATGGACGTGGACATCGACACCACCGGGGATGACGTAGCAACCGGTGGCGTCGATGATCTCGGCGTCACCGCGGCCGGCGGCCTCGACCAGAGCCGAGTCGGGAGCGGCGATGGCGGAAATGGTGGAGCCTTCCACGATCACATCGCCACGAAAGGAGCCGCTGGCTTCCACGACCGTTCCCCCGGAGATGATGATGGTCATGGACCAAGAAGGTAGTCGGGTCAGCGGCTCGCGGCGGCGAGATCGGGTGACGCTGCCCGAGGCACCAGACCAGAGGCATCCGAGGGAGAGTGGGCGACGTCACGAGCGTTCGAGATGGGAGCGGTCAGTGCCAGATGCCGAAGGTCAGCGGGTTCGACCGTGACCTGGAGTCGGGAAGGCCTCGGCGAGGACTCCAGTGCCAGGAAGGCACCGAGCGCAGGTCCGAGCAGTTCGTAGGCTCGTTGTTCGGTCTCCAGGAGGTCGACGGCGAGCTCGGGTCCGGTGGTCACGGGCCGTAGACCGCGCCGGGCCAGGGTGTGGAGAACCTTGGTGTGGCTGTCGAGCAGCCGGGTCACCGATCCTCCGGGGACGAGATTCACGAACAGACCCTCGGTCGGTGGAATGACGAGGCCGGTGGTGACGAACAGTCGGCCATCTACGAGACGGCTGGCGAACACCACGTTCTTGCCCGCTGGATTTCTGCTCACCACGGCAGTCACGACGCGATTCACGGTTTGGTAGACGTCGACCGATGGCTCACCGTCCTGAGACGTCGAACGGAGCGTGACGACACCGAACAGATCCCGGGACGCCAGGACGGTCCCGGTTTCGGAGTCGGCATCCAAAGGCTCGGGTCGAAGGATGATGCGTTGGCCCAGGTAGTGCTGCAGGTAGGCGTGCGACAACGGGTTCGTGCGCAGGGCAATCCCGAGCCGTGCCGCCAACCAGAGCTGGGTGACCACGATGGCCCACGGACCGGCGATCGCCGGTGACATCCCGGCGACGATCAGGATCGCCACGACGAGCGACGCTGTGACGCCGGCCTCGACGACCAACCGGCGCGCAACGCGGGCCACGAGGTGACGTTGCAACCATCGAGCGTGCCGATCCATGGTGTGATCATCGGCGGTTCACCGGCGTCAGTTGAGAAGCGATGCGATCGGGCAGTCGCAGATTCCCGACCCCGGGCCACGATGACCACTAGAATCTGGCGTGGTCGCCGTCCTCTTCGCTGCTCTGTCCGGGATCTCCTACGGTGCATCGGACTTCGCTGGGGCCTATGCCACCAAGAAGGCTGATGCCGCCCTGATCACCGCTGCGGTCCAGATCGTCAGTTTGCTGAGCTTGGTGGTCATTCTGGTCGCCTTGTCGCCTGGGCAACTGGTCACCACCGATCTCTGGTGGGGTGCACTGGGCGGACTGGGAGCTGCGCTCGGTCTCAGCACGTTCTACCGGGCGTTGGCCATCGGACCCATGTCGACCGCAGCATCCATGACGGCGCTCGTGTCGGCACTGGTTCCCATCCTTGCCGGCCTGGCCTTGGGTGAGGTGCCGGGAACGATCACTCTGATCGGGGTTGCGGTCTCGATCCCGGCCGGGTTGCTGGTTTCCATCGGAGGTGCCCCCGTGCGCCTCGTCTCGCCCGACCTGGGCCCTCGTGATCGAGTCGCGTCCCAGACCGACGCCGGCACCACGCGATTGTTGTCGGTGCTCGCCGGCCTCGGTTTCGGGCTCTTCTTCGTGGCATTGTCCCGAACGTCGGACGACGGGGGCCTCTTTCCGTTGATCGGGGCCCGGGTTGCCTCGATCACCGTGCTCAGCGTGATCATCACGGTTCGGGGGGTCTGGGCCGCCATCGAACGGCGGCACTGGCTCGTCATCGCCATTGCCGGAATCCTCGACTGTGGCGCCAACAGTTTCTACCTGCTGGCCCTCGACTCGGGGAGCTTCACCTGGGTCGCCGCAATCAGTTCGCTGTATCCCGTGAGCACCGTCATCCTGGCTCGTGTGGTGTTGAAGGAACGCATCACTCGGATCCAGGGGTTCGGTCTGGGTCTTGCCGGCGGCGCGCTCACGTTGGTGACCATCGGCGCCACCTGAGAGAGGCGACCGCGGTCAGGCTGTGGCCGCTAGCACTCGATCACTCGGTCTCGAGATCCAATACAACGGGGAGCCGCCCTTCCCCAACACCGCCGATGCCTTCTATCTCGGTATGTACCCCCTCATGATCGTGGGCCTGACCAAGATGGTGCAGCATGTCGCGCCCGGGCGGGACAAGGCCAGCTTCATCGACGCCGGCGTCGTCGGTATCGCCATGTTCGGCATCACCTGGGTGTTGTCCCTCGATGACGTCTTCATGGGCGGCCCCGGCATCGACAGCGCACTGATCGTGTCGCTCACCTACCCGGTGATGGATGTTGCCCTCCTGGCCGTGGCGGCACGGCTGGTGGTGAGCGTTCACCTCAAGCATCTTCCCTTCGCCTTCATCGCGGGGTCCATCGCGTCGCTTGCCATTGCCGATACCGCCTACCAGATCAAACTCGGGAACGGCACGTTCCAGACCGGTCAGTTTCCGGACGCCTTCTGGCTGACGTTCTACGTCGGGTTCGCTCTGGCCGCATTGCACCCGTCGTCGAGGCTCCAGGCCCCGGTGCAGGATGGTCAGGGACGACTCACGGGTACGCAGTTGGCCATCATGTTCTTTGCCACGTTGGCGGTGCCGATGGTTGATTTGTTCTACGGAACCCAGGAAGATCGAGTGGTCACCATCATTGCTTCGGCCTTGCTCTTCCTGCTGATCCTGATTCGAGTCTTCGGCCTGATGAGGACGGTCGAACAGGGCAAGGACCGGTTGCGCCACGACGCCGAGCACGATGCCCTGACCGGCCTGTCGAACCGGGTCCTGTTCGTCGAACGCACGGCCCAGGCGTTGATCGAACGGGGTGACAAGAACGTCGCCGTGCTCTTCATCGACTTGGACGATTTCAAGACGGTGAACGACAGCCTCGGTCATCAGGCCGGCGATGCACTGTTGGCCGAGGTCGCCGAACGGCTGGCCGATGTGGTCCAGGAAGGCGACACCGTCGCTCGTTTCGGTGGTGACGAGTTCGCGGTGCTGCTCGAGTCCGTCGTCGATCGTCGAGATGCCCAGAATGTGGCCCGACGTGCCCTCGAAGTCCTGGGTGAACCCATTGACCTCGGAACCCGTTCGGTGCGCGCCTCGGCCAGCATCGGTATCGCCATGGACACCGAGGGCGAGGCTGACGTCGACGATCTGATGCGCAACGCCGACGTGGCGATGTATCTGTCGAAGTCTCGGGGCAAAGGACGGTTCGAGTTCTTCGAGCCGATCATGCACGAGGAGGCCATCGAACGTCTCGACCTCAAGGCCGATCTCCAGCGGGCGCTCGATGATGGTCAGTTCAGCCTGAACTATCAGCCGATCTTCGACCTGAAGACCGGGAAGGTCGACCTGGTCGAGGCGCTCATCCGTTGGCGCCATCCCGACCGGGGGTCGATCTCACCGGAACGGTTCATTCCCCTCGCCGAGGAGAATGGCATGATCGTGCCGATCGGCAACTGGGTGCTTCGTGAGGCCTGCAAGCAGCTGGCGGCATGGCACAAGATCGTCGGTTGTGAAGACATCAGCATGTCGGTCAACTTGTCGATGCGTCAGCTTCAGGACACGGCGCTGTTGACCAATCTGACCAATGCTCTGGGTGACGCCGGGCTGTCGGGGGACAAGCTGGTGTTGGAGATCACCGAGTCGATGCTGGCGGTCGATGCCGACACCAGCGCTGGGGTGCTCCAGCAACTGAAGACCATCGGCGTCAAGCTCGCCATCGATGACTTCGGGACCGGTTACTCGTCGCTCAGCTACCTGAAGTCGTTTCCGGTCGATGCCATCAAGATCGACCGCTCGTTCATCAACGAACTGCATCGGTCATCGACGTCGTCGGCCCTGGTCGAAGCCGTCGTCAACCTGTCGCAGGCATTGGGTGCCTACACGGCGGCCGAGGGCATCGAGTACGCCGATCAGGCTGGACTGTTGCGGAAACTGGACTGTGATCGTGGCCAGGGCTTCTACTACTGCCGACCGTTGCCGGCGCCGGCACTCACAGCGCTGTTCCGGGAGCATCTCGACGAGCAGGTCGAGCCGCTCGAAGCGTGGCGCAAGCAGTCCGAGGAGGTCAACGAGCGTCAGTTCGATGTTCACGTTCGCGAAGGTTTGATGGAGATTCGCCCGGTCGCCGCTGACCTCGACGAGCTGGTTCGCGATCTGAACATGCCGGTCATGGCGTCATGGGCATGGCTTCAGCACTGGTCGGAGGCCTTCGAACACTGGCTGCCGATCATGGTGGAGGTGCGGGCAGCCGAAACCCAGCAGCTGATGGCATGTGCACTGCTGGCGGTCGAACGTTCGGGGGAGAGCACGCAGGTCGTGGCGATGGGCCATGGAAGTTCTCTCTATGCCGGACTGCCCTCGCGCAACAACGAATCGGCTCGGGCGCTGGCCCACGGCATCGTGGAGGCCATGGACGCCATGTCGGGTGCCTGGGCCATGGACCTCGAGCAGCTTCCGGAGCACGTTCCGGTGCTGGGGTATCTGGTCGAAGCCGTCGAGCAGGGGCAGTTGCTTCCCGAGCTCCGGATTCCGCGTGTGGTCTTCTCGTCGGCCCACACGGTCGAGGACGTTCTCACGAAGAGCAAACGCAAGCAGCTCAAGCGAGCTCGCAGCCGGATCAGCAACGAAGGTCTGGAAATGATCATTGCCTTCGATCGAGGGCGGGCCATCAGCGCCGAGCTGCTCGACGAGGTCGAGGCCGTTCACGTGTCGAGGGATCGGCACGCACGGCGCAACAGTGATCTGGACCGTCCGGCAGAACGGGAATTCTGGCGGCGAGTGGTCGAGGGCGGAACCGGAGACTGGGAAGTCGAGATCGCCACGTTGCGACTCGACGGCGAACTGGCGGCCTACGCCGTCGCCATTCTGGACGGGGAGACCTACCGCATCTACGACGGCCGAATGAGCACCGAGCATCAGCATTACTCGCCCGGTCGAATCATCGAAGCCGCCGCCCTTGGTCGGGCCATCTCCGATCCTCGTTTCACGGTGCTCGACTGGATGTCGGGGATTGCGGCCGAGAAGCTACTGACGGCCAACTTCGCCGAGGGGCGCGCTCGTCTTGTCGCCACGTCCGGCAGTCGAAAGATCTCGAGCCACAAGCGGACGCGGGTCTCGTCCTCCTGAGCCACCGGGACAACGGGTCCGACGGCCCGAGACTCACCCGCGGCCTCGAACCAAAAACGAATTCGCCGACCTGCGACTGCAGGCCGGCGAAGTCCGTGGTGCTCTTGCGCGCTCCCAGGGAGTCGAACCCCAAACCTTCCGACAAGTACTCGGATGCTCTATCCAATTGAGCTAAAAG
>ERZ888423.780-NODE-780-length-31553-cov-8.385548_pt1 | contig 31553 bp, 30 predicted proteins | sample MGYA00520523_ERZ888423 | MGnify/ENA primary metagenome ERZ888423 (study PRJEB32303, sample SAMEA104408611) | aquatic metagenome | biome: Brackish water; feature: Pelagic; material: water | place: Baltic Sea | collected 2014-06-08T10:24:00 | depth 30,27 m ...
CTAGCGGAACGAGGCTTGCTCGGCGATCCTGACCGCGTGACGGGCACCTACCCGGATGTGATCGGTGGTGGCGGCGTGCCATTCAGCGTGAAAGCTCGACCTAAGGTGACCGACGAAGTCCTGGATCACATTGTCATCGGAACACCCACCCGCAGAGGGGGCTGGACCGGGGGCCACGGCGCTGGGCAGAACGGCTGGCCCAATTTCCCCGCCGACTGGAATCGGCAGAGGATTAGCGATGCGGTCAGCCAGGTGCTCAGCAACCCGCCCGATCTCCGGATTGAGAGAAAGGGCGCAACGCTCTATTTCGGCGCGGACATCGGTGGTATCCCGATCATCGTGCGGGTAAAGGGGCGGACCGGCACGCCGCGCATATGGACTGCATATCCGGACCCGAATAGAGTCGGAGAATGATGACTGATCAGGAACTTGCGCAGGCACTCCTCGCCTGTGTCGCGCCTGACGATTCGGTTCTGCGAGGGCTGTCGAACAGCAGTGACGCGGCCATGGCGGTCGTCGATCTGACCGCCATGGCCGTAGAGCGCCACGTCTCCATCCAGCCGGATCTGCTGAACGAGATCCGGGCGATGGCGGATGGGGATTCGCTGCCCGATGAGGAGAGTTCCGCTCTCAGGGCCGATCTCGCCGTTCTCTCGTCGCCAAATCTGAACCCCTCACGCTGAACTGCTGCAACGCGCGCTGAGCGCTACGCCGTATCGGTGAGCGGCCGGTCCACCCAGCTCATCAGGTCGCGCAGCTTCTTGCCGGTGACCTCGATCGGGTGCTCGGCGTTCTGCTTGCGCAGACCCTCGAGTTCTTTGTTGCCGCCCTCGACGTTGGCCACCAGCCGCTTGACGAACGTGCCGTCCTGAATGTCGGTCAGGATCTGGCGCATCCGATCCTTGGTGTCGGCGTCGATGACCCGCGGGCCGGACAGGTAGCCGCCGTACTCCGCGGTGTCGGACACCGAGTAGTTCATCCGGGCGATACCGCCCTCGTACATCAGGTCGACGATCAGCTTGAGTTCGTGCAGCACCTCGAAGTAGGCCAATTCCGGGGCGTAGCCCGCCTCCACCATCACCTCGAAGCCGGTCTTGACCAGTTCCTCGGTGCCGCCACACAGCACGGCCTGCTCGCCGAACAGGTCGGTTTCGGTCTCGTCCTTGAAGGTGGTCTTGATGACCCCGGCCCGGGTGCCGCCGATCGCCTTGGCGTAGGACAGCGCCAGCGCCAGGCCCTCACCGGTCGGGTCCTGCTCGATGGCCACCAGGCAGGGCACGCCCTTGCCGTCGACGAACTGCCGGCGCACCAGGTGACCGGGACCCTTCGGGGCCACCATGCCGATGGTGATGTCGGCGGGCGGCTTGATCAGGCCGAAGTGGATGTTGAGACCGTGGCCGAAAAACAGCGCGTTGCCGGCCTTCAGGTTCGGCTCGATGTCATTCTTGAAAATCTCGGCCTGCGCGGTATCGGGCGCGAGCAGCATGATCACATCAGCCCACTTGGCGACCTCGGCCGGGGTGTCGACCTCCAGGCCCTGCTCGGTGACCTTCTCCCGCGATTTCGAGCCTTCCTTGAGGCCGACCTTCACCTGCACGCCGGAGTCACGCAGGCTCAGCGAGTGCGCGTGGCCCTGGCTGCCGTAACCGATCACACCGACCTTGCGGCCCTGAATGATCGACAGGTCGGCGTCGTCGTCGTAGAACATCTCGATTGCCACGGATAGCATTCCTTCTCTGTGTTTGTTATTTCGAGTTCGTGATGGCGCGTGGGCCGCGCGATAGTGCTACCACACCGGACTGCACGGTCTCGCGGATGCCATACGGTTCCAACACCCGCAACAGTGCGTCGAGCTTCTCCGCGGTGCCGGTCGCCTCGACGGTCAACGATTCGTTGGACACGTCAATGATCTTGGCCCGGAACAGGTTCACCGCCTCGATCACCTGACTGCGGGTGCCGGAGTCGGCGCGGACCTTGATCAGCGCCAGTTGGCGGGCCACCATGTTGTCGTCATCCTGCTCGACGATCTTGATGACGTTGATCAGCTTGTTGAGCTGTTTGGTGATCTGCTCGAGCGGGGTCTCCTCGGCGGTGACGACGATCGTCATCCGGGACATGTCCTTGACGTCGGTGGGCCCGACGGCGAGTGACTCGATGTTGAACCCGCGCCGGGAGAACAGCGCCGCGACGCGGGCCAGCACGCCGGGCTTGTCCTCCACCAGAACCGACAACGTGTGGGTCACGGTGTTGCCCATCAGGCGCGTCCTTCCTCATTGTCGTCGAACAGCGGCCGGATATTGCGGGCCGCCATGATCTCGTCGTTGCCGGTACCGGCGGCCACCATCGGCCACACCTGCGCGTCGGCGCCGACGATGAAGTCGATCACCACCGGCCGGTCGTTGATGGCCCTGGCCTGGTTGATCACGTCGACGACGTCTTCTTCACGCTCGCACCGCAATCCGACACATCCCAGCGCCTCGGCCAGCTTGACGAAGTCCGGGATGCGATGGCTGTGGGTGGACAGGTCGGTCTGGCTGTAGCGCTCGCCGTAGAACAGCGTCTGCCACTGCCGGACCATGCCCAGGTTTCCGTTGTTGATCAGCGCCACCTTGATCGGCACGCCCTCGACCGCGCAGGTCGCCAGTTCCTGGTTGGTCATCTGAAAGCAGCCGTCGCCGTCGATCGCCCACACCTCGGTGTCCGGGCAGGCCATCTTCGCGCCCATCGCGGCGGGGACGGCGTATCCCATGGTGCCCAGCCCGCCGGAGTTGAGCCAGGTGCGCGGCTTCTCGTAGGAGATGAACTGCGCGGCCCACATCTGGTGCTGGCCCACCCCGGCGACGTAGATGGCGTCCGGGCCGGCGATCTTGCCGAGTTGTTCAATGACGTACTCAGGGCTCAGGCTGCCGTCACTTTGCGGCCCGTAGCTCAGCGGGAACTTCTCGCGCACGCCGTTGAGATAGGACCACCACTCGGCCAGGTCCGGGTCGCCGACGCCCTCGTTGCCGATCCGGTCGTCCCCGGCGGGCCGGCGGCGCAGCATGTCGACCAGATCGCGGATGACGGCCTTGATATCGCCGACAATCGGAACGTCGGCGTGCCGGTTCTTGCCGATCTCGGCCGGGTCGATATCGGCGTGGATGACTTTGGCGTCCGGGGCGAAGGTCGACAGCTTGCCGGTGACCCGGTCGTCGAAACGGGCACCGAGGGTGATCAGCAGGTCGCTGCGCTGCAGGGCGGCAACCGCGGCCACCGTGCCGTGCATACCGGGCATCCGCAGGTTCTGCGGGTGGCTGTCCGGGAAGGCGCCCCTTGCCATCAGGGTGGTCACCACCGGGATACCGGTCAGCTCGGCCAGTTCCTTGAGTTCCTCCCAGGCCTCGCCGCGGATCACCCCGCCACCGACGTAGAGCACCGGTTTGCGGGCCGCGGTGATCAGCTTGGCGGCCTCCTTGATCTGACGGCCGTGCGGTTTGGTGTTCGGCTTGTAGCCGGGCAGTTCCAGCTGCGGCGGCCAGGCGAACGTGCACTGCCCCTGCAGCACGTCCTTGGGGATGTCGACCAGGACCGCACCGTGACGTCCGGTGGAGGCGATGTGGAACGCCTCGGCGATCGACCGGGCGATATCGTCGCCGTCGCGAACCAGGATGTTGTGCTTGGTGATCGGCATGGTGATACCGGTGATATCGGATTCCTGGAAGGCGTCGGTGCCGATCAGCGCACGCCCCACCTGCCCGGTGATGGCGACCACCGGGATGGAGTCCATCTGGGCGTCGGCCAGCGGGGTCACCAGGTTCGTCGCACCCGGACCCGAGGTGGCCATCATCACCCCGACCCGGCCGGTGGCGTGGGCGTAGCCGCTGGCCGCGTGGCCGGCGCCCTGCTCGTGGCGGACCAGCACGTGACGCAGTTGGTTCGAGTCGAACAGCGGGTCATAAACCGGGAGCACCGCCCCGCCGGGGATGCCGAAGATCACGTCGACGCCGAGTTCCTCCAGCGAGCGCACGACGGCTTCGGCGCCGGTGAGCTGCTGGGGCGCGACCCGATTGTGGGTGTGCGTGGCGGGCCGGTGATGGGCGCCGTTGGTCCGGGCGGGATCGGCTGCGGGCTCGGTTGCCCGGGTGGCGGGTGCGCTCACTGGTGTCCTCGATCTCTGGGGCTTTATGTTCTTCTGGGGCTGGGTATGCGGCTTTGACAAGAAAAAACCCCCGTCAGCATGGGCGGCTGTACGAGGGTGGCGCGCTGGTGCGTGTGGCTAAACCCGGCGGAGGGCAAGCGCGGCACCAACGCGCTGACCTACTACAAGCTTTCCACCGGACGACATAACACCGAAGGTTAGTCCCGGCACAGGTCAAGCGTCAAATTCCCGGTGGTGCCGGAACGCTGGTGCCGCGACGGTGGTGCTTCGACGAGTGCTTCGACGGTGGTGCGATGACGGTAGTGCCATGATGTGCGGCATGGCGCGTCGATCCGGCAGCACCCCGACGGTGATCCGAATCTCCCCGATGGCGCACTTCGCCTCCGGCTTCCTGGCGTTGGCACTGCTGACAATGTTTCCCGCCTTCGGCACGGCGGGCCTGGCACTGCTGGTCGTTCCGGCCCTGATCTCGGTGGCCATCGAACGGCTGCGCACCACCGCCGATCAGGACAGCGTCACCGCCCGCACGCTGGTACGCAGCCAGACGATGCCGTGGTCTGCGATCGACGGGCTGAAATTCACCCGGGGCCGCTGGGCGCGGGCCTGCCGGGTCGATGGCGACGTGGTGTTGCCCGCGGTGACCTTCGCGACGTTGCCGGTGCTGACCGCGGCTAGCGGCGGGAAGGTCCCCAACCCGTACCAGCGCTGACGAGTGGGCTCAGGCGAACGGGTTGTTGCCGCGCAGGAAAAACCAGGCGGCGACGCCGCCGCCGATACCGATGACCAGGGCCAGGAACGAGCCGATGAACGGCCGTCGGGCCCAGCCGCGGGTGCCGTCGAAGCCGTAGCGTCCGGGCCCGGCCAGGATGATCGCCGCCGCCATGACGCTGAGCACCAGCAGATACTCCCCGGTCGACCCGAAGACGAGCAGTCCACCGTTCTCGCGTTGCGCCGTGAAGGCCGCCAACACGCTGTTGACCAGCAACGCCAGGGCGACCGACGCCGCCAGCGGGGTGAACAGACCCAGCACCAGCAGCACTCCCGCGGCGATCTGGGCGCCGGCGGAGAGGTAAGTCAGCAGGCCGGCGTTCTGGTACCCGGCCTCGGCCAGGGTCGCCCTGAAGCCCTCCAGGCCAGAGCCACCCCACCATCCGAACGCCTTCTGCAGACCGTGCGCGATGAACACCACACCCAATGCCACCCGCAGCAGCAGCAGGCCCAGGTCCTGGGTGCCGCGCCGGGCGGCGGCCCTGGCGCGTTCCTCGGCGTCGATCGGCGTGATCTCCACCGGAGCGGCCATCGGGTGCGGGGCCAGATCGGCGGGAGGTTGTACGTAGGGCAGCGGTTCGGGGTCCTGGAGCAGGCCGTATCCGGTGGACGGCGCCGGCCCGGGTACCGGCGCACCGGGGGCGGGAGCACCGTAGGGGGATGCGATCCGGGTGGTCTCGAAGTCGCCGCCGTAGGTACCGGACCCCAGGTCGTCCTCGGGATCGACCAGTCGGGCCGACGCCGGGCGACCCGCCGGGTCCTCGGGCCGTTGCCAGCCGGGATCGGGATTCTGGCTCGTCACACGGTTCAGCGTAGGTGCATTTCGGCGCAAATCGGGGATTTGACGGGTGCTGCGAACGGCAAATATCCGCGGTGGCACGCCCCGGCGCGTATCCGGCGTGGCGGAGAGCACCGAGCGATCCGTAACCTGGCTGGCATGCGATCACGCACCCCGATGCGGGCGATGGCCGTGCTGTGCGCGGCGACAGTGCTGGCGACCGGGTGCGCGCGGTTCGACAACGCGGTATCCCAGCCGTTCACCGAGCCGCCGAAACTGGTCCCCGGTCCGCCGTCGACGCCGCCGCCTCCCCCGCCACTGCCGGCCAAACCGTTCCCGAAGGTCTGCCCGGCCCCCGGTGTCATGCAGGGCTGCCTGGAGAGCACCAGTGGTCTGATCATGGGTCGGGACCCCAAGACCGCCCTGGTCGCCGAGCGCACCACCGGCGCGGTCAAGGAGGTTTCGGTCAGCGCCGAACCGAAGGTCCAGATGGTCATTCCGGTCGACGGCAGCGGGGACGGCGGGTTGATGTCGATCGTGAAGTCGCCCACCTATTCCCAGGACCGGCTGATGTACGCCTACATCAGCACCCCCACCGACAATCGGGTGATCCGCATCGCCGACGGCGACGTGCCCAAGGACCTGCTGACCGGCATCCCCAAGGGCGCCACCGGTAACACCGGGTCGCTGATCTTTACCAGTCCGACGACGCTGGTGGTACAGACCGGCGACGCCGGCGATCCCGCCCGGGCCAATGACCCGAAGTCGCTGGCGGGCAAGGTCATCCGGATCGAGCAACCCACCACGGTGGATCAGGCCCCGCCTACCACTGCCTTGAGCGGGATGGGTTCCGGCGGCGGCATGTGTCTCGATCCGGCCGACAAGTCGCTCTACATCACCGACCGCACCCCGGCCGGTGACCGGCTGCAGCGCATCGGCCCGGATTCGAAGGCCACCACGGTCTGGACCTGGCCGGATCGGCCCGGAGTGGCCGGTTGCGTCGCGCTGGACGGGACCGTGCTGGTGAACCTGGTCAACACCAAGCAGACGGTGGCGCTGCAACTGGCCCAGGCCACCGGCGCGGTCACCGGCGACCCCGAGGTGGTGCGGGACGGCAAACACGGGCACGCCTGGGCGCTGGGCGTCGGCGCGGACGGCAATATCTGGGGTGCGACGGTCAACCGCACCGCCGGCGACGCCGAGAAACTGGACGACGTGGTCTTCCCGCTGTTCCCGCAGGGCGGCGGCTTCCCACGCTCCAACGCCGAGATCACCTGACCGCCTTCCGGTCAGCTCCCCCGCTGCAGTCCGGTCAGCACCAGCCCCGGGTCGAAGGTGGCCCGGGCGGCAACTGAGGTGGCGGCGGCCGTGACCACCAACGCGCCATCGGCCTCGTAGCCCTTCGGGAAGACGATCTCCGCGCTGTCGGGTCCATCGCGGTGGGCCATCAGCCAGTCATACAGCAGCCAGTCCACCGCGCAGGCCACCGTCACCGGGTCGGCGTCCGGGGATCGCGACGCCGAGACCACCGACTGCAGGGCGTCGCGGTGTTCCTTGCGCGCCGCCTCCTTGTTCGTCCCGGAGCTGTCGAAGAACAGCATCGACAGGGTCAGCGGAAACCGTTGTCCGGCTTCGGTTCGCACCACCCACCGGCCGCCCTTCCACGGCGTGTCCGGGTCGACCTGAGCCATCTCCCCGAACCCGCCGACGACACCCGGCGACGGCTCGTCAAGCTCGCCGTCCAACGGCACCGGGCCGAGCAGACCCAGCGGCTGCCGCGCACGGATGGAGAACAGCGCCGCGGTTCCGACGATCTTGCCGGCCCGAACCTCGGCGGTCAGTCCGGTCTTCTCCAGCGCAGCCGCGTAGTCGAAGCACAAACGGTCGAGAGTGCGGTGCAACTCCAGCAGATCGTCCCGTTCGGCCGCGTCAGCCGGACCTCGTCCCCCGCCGAGGATGTCGCCGAACCGCTCGGCGGCGATGATGAGCGCGTCGTCGAGCGCTTCCAGATGGGTGGCGATCAGCCGGTCGGGCTCGTCGTCGTCGACCACGAGGGCCTGCAAGGTCGTCGGGGCGCCGGCCGGGGTGGCCCAGAAGAAGCCGATCTGGTCCTGCTCCTGCACGATGCGCGGCCTCATCTTGACCTCTTCCACAGCATCACCCGATTGTTGCCGGAGTCCGCCACCGCAAGCCGGTCGCCGCGAAGCGAGAGCCCGTAGGGCCAGCACAGGGTGTCGTGTTGCACCGCGGTCCAGCGGTTCTCGCCGTTGGCACCGAAATCCGGCTGCGCCAGAACATGGTCGGCGCCCCGGCAATGCGGTCCATCCGGCATGCCGTCCCAGATCAGCACCCGGTTGTTGGCGGTGTCGGCCACCGCCAGGGTGTCGCCGTCCAGGCCGATCGCGTACGGGAAGCGGAACTTGTCATTGGTGTGCGGCCCGTACGGCCATTCCTCGGCACTGGTGAAGTCAGGCTGTCCCAGCACCAGATCGGCATCGGTGTCCCCGGCGGGTTGCGGCGACCAGCCCAGAACGCGGTGATCGCCGGCGTCGGCGACCAACAAAAGGTCGTCGCGGCCGGCGATATCGTGTGGCCACCGGAAGCTCGCCGGGCCCGCGGGGCCACCCCGGTTCTCCTCGTGCGACGACCCGTCGGACTGGCCCAGGATGACATCGGCGGGTTGATCGGGATCCGGAATCCCGTTGCGCCAGCCGAGAACACGGCGGTTGCCGGTGTCGGCGACCCAGAAGGCGGCACCGACCATCGCGATCCCGAATGGCCAATACAGGCTGGAGGCCGAGCAGTCCCCGCCCCGGTTCACCTCGACCTCGCCCGGACCGGACTGACCGAGAATCAGGTCGGGCGCGACATCACTGGTTTCGGGAACGCTGTTCCACACCAGGATCCGGTGGTGCCAGGCGTCGGCGACGACGAGCCGACCGTCGTGGATCAGCACCCCGGTGGGCAGGTGCATTCCCTGCTCCGGGCCGCGTCCGCCGGCGCCGTGCCCCTCGGTCTCACCATCCGGCTGTCCCAGCACCACATCGGCGGGCTGCTCATCGTGTTCCGGCAGTCCGTGCCAGATCAGCACGCGATGGTTGCCGGAGTCGGCCACCACCAGATGCCGATCGCCAATGAACACCCCGCGCGGCGAGTACATCCACGCCATCGACGGCTTCCCGGACGGTAGCGCCAGTCCACCGGGTGCCGGTGCGCCCAGCCAGATTTCGGGTGCCCAGCCGCCGCGCAGGTCGACGGCCGGGGCGACGTCGCGGCGCATCCCGAGCCCGCTGACGTTATGCCGGACGGTGTATCGGCTCACCCGACGCGCACCCAGACATCGCCGTCGTCGACCCGAAGCGGCAGCGCCTCGAGTTGGGCACCGGGGGCGCTGAGACACTCCCCCGATGAGGCGTCGAAGCAGAACCCGTGCCACGGACAGGTCAGCGTGCCATTGCCGACGTCGAGCACCGCGTTGTCCAACGGCAGGCCTTCGTGAGCGCACTCGTTGCGGTAGGCCGACAGTCGCTGGCCGAGGTTGACCACGATCAACTCGATCCGTTCGCCCGCCGCGGTGCTGACCATCGTGGTCGACAGGTCATCGACCGCCAGTCCCGCGGCCGGCCCGATCTTGGCCCAGCCTTCGGCGGACGGATCCCGGCCGATCCGCAGTGACTCCAGCGGGATCAGGGTGGGCGTCGGCTCGGCGGCCACCACCTCGACCGCGCTGATCGCCGGAACCCCCTGCACCAAAGCCTCTTCCACCAGGTTGCGCAGTGTCACCGACGACATCGAGCAGCCATTGCAGGCCCCCTCCAACCGGACGAACGCGGTGCCCTCTTCGATCCGCACCAGCGACACGTCGCCGCCGTGGCTGTGCAACTGCGGGCGTACCGAGTCCAGAACCTGACCGGCGTGGGTGATGGGGTCGGGCCGGATGATGCCGTGCAGCGACAGCAGTAGGTGCACGGCCGGGTCGTCGACGAGGTCGAACAGCACCGCGCGGGCGCCGTCGTCGGCCCGCATGGCCTGCACCATGGTTACCAGTCCGGCCCGGTGGATGGCCTCGACCGCCGCCTTGAGTTCCTCGGCCACCGTGCGCGCGGCCGGGTCCAGGTCGTCGAGGGCGGCCACCGCGGCATCGACCCGCCCGGCGAGTTCCTCGAAAGCCGTGTCGGGCGTCGATGTGTCAGTCATCGCTTGCGTCCTCGTCGGATTCGGTGCGGGTCAGGGCGGACTGCCGGGCGATCTCGTCGAGCACGCCGCGAACGGTCCGGACCGACTCGTGGTCGCCGAGTTCCTCGAACAGGAACCTCGCGTCATACAGCTTCGCTTTGGCCTGATCGAAGTCGCCGAGGTGGGCGAGCACGTTGCCCTGGTTGGCCAGCACCCGGGCCCGCCCCAGCGGATCGGTGTTGCGGTCCCGGGCGGCCAGCACGGCCTCATACAGTTCGACCGCTTCGACGAGGTTGTCGGCCTGGTGACTGGAGGGGGTGTAGACCAGCGAATTGGCCAGGTTGAGCTGGACACTGGCCCACTGCTCCGGATAGTCCTCGGGGGTGTACACCTTCAGCGCGGAGCGCAGCGACTGGGCGGCCACCCCCAGCCGCAACTGGCCCGAGGCCTCCGTCATCGGCATGGTCAGGTACGCGGTCGCCAGATTGGCATGCGCGGATGCCCACAGCAGAGGCGCCTCCTCGCGCAGGACGAGTTGCAGCGCCGAATGATAATGCGGCACAGCCCGGTTCAGCAGATCTGGCCGGTCACCGGCCTGCTCGTGCAATAGCCCGGCCAGGGTCAGATGCAGCTCCGCGCGGGCCACCCGCAGGCCGTCGGCACCCTCCAGTGCCCGCAATGCGCGGTCGAACCGACCCGCCGCGTCCGCCATGTCGGTGTCAGCGACGATCGAGGCCGATGCGCCGAGCAGCACCCCCCGCAACGGTTCGGACACCCCGGCGGCCGCCTCCGCAGCGCGGTCCAGTGCCGCGACGGCGGCCTCCGCATCGCCGGCGTCGAGTGCCGCTCCGGCCTGAGCCGAACCCACCAGCGCCGCGAGTTCACCGGTCACGGCTCCGATCTCCGGGGCGGTGTCGGTGCGGCCCAGCGCGAACAGCACCACGTCGACCATGACGCCGAGATCGCCGAGCAGCGAGCGCAATTCGTCGGGATCCTCCGCACCGTCGGGGTCCATCACGAACCGGTTGTAGCGAGTGATCGGATCCGACCCGGTCAGCTCCGCCAGCGCGCCGTCGCGGTCACCGGCCAGTGCCCGTTCGTGGGCCCGCAGCGCCGCGGGCCATTGCGGAATCTGTCCCGCCAGCAACGCCAGCCTGGCTTCCTCGGTGTCCGGCGATGCCGGCACCAGCAGGTAGCCCACCGGCAGCGGAAAGGCTCCCAGCGGTTGCGGCCGTACCGCGAGGACGGTTGGGTCCAGCAGGTCTGTCACAGCTCTCCTCGTTGTGTCATCCGTGCACCGGTCCCCCGATATCGCGCTCGGCGACCCGTTTGATCAGATCGGCCGACAGTTCGGCGCGGGCCTTCGTCGGGTGGGTGGAGATCCGCTTGCGGACAACGCCGTCGTTGAACACCACAATGATCTCCACCGCCCATCGGCCACGGTCGGCCACCACCTCCGTCTGCACGTCCTGCGCGTCATCGGCGGCGCTGTCGGCGCGCACGGTCGTCTTGGGCGGCTGCTGCTCAGTCATGGCGATCACGACTGCAATGGCACCCGAAGTGCCTTGTGCTCATCGTCCCAGAATGCCGCACGGACCCCGGCCTGGAAACCGTCACCGAGCACTTCGCTCAGCAAGACGCTGCGGTCACCGGCGGGGTTGCGTTGTTTGAGCAGCAGCCCGCCGCTACTGGGACCCCGCAGCGGGAACAACCACAGTTGTCCTTCTCGCAGCACCGCAGCCAGGGCATCGGAGGGAAACCGCGCGGCGGCCAGTGCGGCGTCGGCCCGCAGATAGCCGTCCGCGGTGATCTCGACGACCACCTGCTCATCGAGGCGCGGCCGCAACGGGCCCAGGTAGTCCCGTTCGATCAGCTCGATGACCTGTTCCATGGCGGTCTGCACCGGCTCGGACAACTCCGCACCCAGATCCACCCCCGCGGCCTCGATGAGAAACACCGTGATGTCGGTGGGGCATGCCTCGGCCAGCGCCCAGCGGGCGAAGGCGATCGCATGGTCCCACCGGAAGGAGTGGGTGTGCAGACCCTCCAGCGGAGGCAGTTCACCGAGTTCCTCCCCCGGCACCCGATAGACGGTGCCGGGCGCCGCGCCGGTGGCGGATGCGTCGACGATCACCACCCGCCGCGCGCCGCGCATCTGGAAGGCCACGTCCATCCCGGCGGTGCCGCCGTCGACCAGACGGGCGCCGGTCGGCACGCCGCGATCCCACAGGTGGCGAATCAGAACCGGACCGACGCCATCGTCACCGCGCAGCAGGTTCCCGCAGCCGACCACGAGGACCTCGTACGCCGGCGGTTCGAGATCGACGTCGGAATCAGGTGCGCCCGAGGTCACACCATGCCGTTGATGACGAACTTCGACAGCTCCTTGCCGGTCTTCCCGTCGTAGGCGTGCACGGTGCACACCAGGCAGGAGTCGAAGCTGCGCGCCACATGACCCAGTTCGACCGGGTCCTCCGGATCGACGATCGGCGAGCCGATGAAGGCCTTCTCCATGGGGCCGAGCACGTCATTGCCGTCCCGGGGACCGATATTCCACGCCGTCGGTGTCACCACCTGGTAGTTCTTGATCTTGTTGTTCTCGATGACGATCCAGTCCGCCAGCGACCCGCGGGCCGCCTCGGTGGCACCGAAACCCTTACCTTCGGCGTACTCGGTGGGCTTGCTGTAGAAGCTCTCCTTGAGGTCGAGCTGATCCAGCCAGTCCCGGACCCACTTGAAGTACTTCGGCGCCTCGTGCAACCGGGCCAGCTGTCGGGTCAGCACACTGGGCCCGATCTTGTTGTAGATGTCGAGGAACAGCGGATCGTTGTCCTGGTGGATAGCGGGGTTCGGTCCGGCCGCGGCCATCCGGCGGGCCAGCGGACCGGTCTCCAGCGGCAGGTTGCCCAGGCCCTCCAACTCGTAGCGGGGCGATTTGGCCCAGCTGTACTTGCCCTGCTTCTTGCCCGCCTCCGGATCCACCGGGATGGTCTCCCCCTCGAACGGGTGCAGCGCCCGGGTGCCCTCGTAGAACGAGTGGGTGACATCCTCGCGGACCCGGGACTGGTCGAACTCGTGCCACTGGCCGCCGGCGAAGATGCCGCCGCGGCCGATGAGCGCCTTGTTGCGGCCCTCGATGGTCGGGTTGGAATACAGCTTCGGGTCGAAGTAGGTGCCGGTCGAGATGTAGTTGCCGACACCCTGGCCGAACTTGTCCAGACCGATGTCCAGGGAGTACCGGATGAAGAAGCCGAGATCACTGTTGCGCTGCGACTCGTTCTCGTCGACCCAGGCCAGAACGTCCTCCCAGGTCTTGTTCTCCAGCCAGCGGTCGATGCTGCAGCCGAGCAGGTCGGACTCCAGCCAGTTGTCCTTCCAGTTCTCCAGGATCGCGATCGAACGGGTGACATCGGACAGGGTCGCCGCACCCATCACACCGCCGGGCACCATGAAACTGGAGTGCGGCCACTGCCCGCCGAAGATCGCATAGACCTCGACCGGCTTCTGGGACAGCACCACGCCCTTCTGGTAGGCGGTGCCGACATAGGGCGCGAAGCGGCGGACGGCCTCGTCGTACATCGACGATTTCGCATAGTTCTTGTTGCACAGGTCGATCGCGAACAGTGCATAGAAGTAGCGCGGAATCGACTGCAGCGTCTCGCAGGCCTGGGCGATATTGCGCACCAGGGTGGCGTTGGCCGGCATGTGGGTACGCCAGGCGGTGTCCAGCGCGTAGGCCGACTTGTACAGGTGGCTGCCACCGCAGATTCCGCAGATACGCGGACACACGATGAGACCGGCCTGCGGGTCCTTGCCCCGCAGGATGATCTCGAATCCGCGGAACATCGCGGCTTCGGTCCAGGCCGAGGTGACGACCCCGTCCTCGATGGTGACCCGGACATCGAGGTCACCCTCGACCCGTCCGAGCGGGCTTACGTGCAGGTCGAGCGAGGTCATGAAGGTCCTTTCACGGCAAGTTCACGGCAAGTGGTCATTCGGGGGCTGGTCGAGACGGGGCCTAGACCACGAACATGTCTTCTTTGGACCACTGCGGAGCGGCCAACCGCGCTGCGGCGGCGTGCGCCATATACGACAGCTTCTTCGCCCCGGTGCCCACTTCCTTGGGGATCACCCCGGCCACCTTCTGGGTCTTGAACAATGTGCCCGGGGCGAGGTCGAAGTGCGGGAACTCCGGTTCGGTGCAGCCGTAGCAGGGCTGGCCGGCCCGGGTCTTGGAGGACTGCCGGTTCCACAGGATGCGGTTGCACGGCGAGTGGGTCATCGGGCCGCGGCAGCCGAACTCGTAGAACAGGCAGCCGGTACGGGTGCCCTCGCCGAAGGACAGTGTCGACTGCTTGTACTCGTAGAACTGGACCCGGGTGCAGCCGGTCTGGGTGAAGGTCTTGAAGAACGTCTCCGGCCGCTGCAAGTCATCCAGGGAGATATCGCTGGTGCGGCCGGTGGCCAGCGCCACCAGGATCTGGGTGATCCAGTCCGGATGCGCCGGGCAGCCCGGGATGTTGATGACCGGCAGGCCGGCCTTGGACCTGAAGTTCGGGCCGAGGAACCCGCCCTTGGCCCGCTTGTGGAACTGCAGTCCGGTCGACCCGGACGGGTTGGGCTCCATCGCCGGGATGCCTCCCCAGCAGGCGCAGTCACCGATCGCGACGACGATCCCGGCCTGCGACGCGAGTTCGGTGACCCACTCCTTCATCGGGCGGTCGGCGAACATGTCCATCCGCCCGGTGCCGTTGGGCGCCTCGATCACCGATCCCTCGAACACGAACACGTCCATCGGGCGGGCGCCGGTGGCGCAGTCGGAGAAGATCTTCTGGGCCTGATTGCCCAACTCCAGGCCGAGGGACGGATGCCAGATCACCTCGAGGCCGAAGTCCACGATCAAGTCGACGACGTTGGGCTCGTCGGCGTTGAGGAACGACATCGTGTTACCGCTGCACGCCCCTCCCTGCAACCACAGAACCGAAGCCATGGATGAACTCCTCTCACTATCGCCCCGCGGCGATGCCGAGGTCGCAGGACGATTCAGGGACGCGCAAATCCGGGGTGCCTCGGCTCTTCGAGAGTACCTCCGCGGTGCCGGGATCGGAATGAATTCCGACGCCGAAACGCACCCGAAACATGATGGATCCGACCAGATCCGGCCGGCCCGCAACCGATACCGCTCCGGCAGGCTACTGGTCGATCGGCACTGTCACCGTGACGGTGGTGCCGTCGCCGGGGCGCGACCGGACCGTCAGTGTCCCGCCGACGAGTTCGGCCCGCTCGGCCATCGACAACATGCCGTAGCCACCACCGTCCGTGGCGGTGGTTCGGGTGGCGAAATCCGTTGCGAACCCGGTCTCGAAGCCGACGCCGTTATCGGCGACCTCCAGCGTCGCCACTCCGTCCCGCACCGCGAACCTCACCGAGGCGACCAGTGCGCGCGAGTGCTTGACGACGTTCTGGATGGACTCCTGGGAGATCCGGTAGAGCGCGACCTCGATGTGCTCGGGCAGTCGCCGGTCATCGAGGTCCAGGCTCAGGTCCACCTCGGGGATCGACGCGGCCAGGCTGGCCAGACCGCCGGCCAGACCGAGGTCATCGAGCACCGGCGGGCGCAGCCCGCTGATCGCCGACCGGGCCTCGGCAAGGGTCAGGTCCACCAGATCGCGGGCCTTCTCCAGTTGGACGGCCGCTGAGGTGTGATCGGCGGCGTCGACCGCCCGGGCGGCGGCGTCGAGTCGGTAGGTCAGGCCCACCAGTCGCTGGGAGATGCCGTCGTGGATATCGCCGGCCAGCCGCCGGCGCTCGCTCTCCTGGGCTGCGATGACCTGCTCTGCGAAGTTCTCGTGCGCGCGTTCGCGGGCCGACTGCTGTCGGTGCAGCCGGGCCTGGTGCAGCGCGCCGGCGATCAACCGTCCGATCACCAGCAGCAGTTCAAGATCACGCTCGGTGAAGTCGCGCCGGGAGATGGTGTGCACATTAAGCACTCCGACCAGACCACCCGGCTCGGTTTCCATCGGCACCGAGGCCATCGAGGTGAAGTCACTGCCGCGCAGCGCCGCGATGGGCAGGTAGCGGGGGTCAGCCTCCTTGTCGGCGACGATCACCACCGGCTCGCGGTGCGCGGCCACCCAGCCCGAGACCCCCGAGCCCAGCGGTATCCGGATCCGGCCGACCTGTTCGTCGAACGGTGGGGTGGCCCCGGCCAGCGTCAACGAGCTGTCGGTGTCGTCGAGCACATGCACGAAGCAGACATCCGATGCCGTCGCCGCGGTGATCATCCGCGCCACCGCCGCCGCCATCGGCTCCAAACCCGGTCCACTGGAGGTCGCCGCGATGATGTCGAGCAGCAACGTCACCTCACGGTCGGCGTCGACCAGACCGCGCACGGCGTGCGGCCGCACCGGGCGGGTCACCGGAAGATCCCCTCTCGCAACGCCATTGCCGCCGCGCTGGTGCGGTCACCGACGCCGAACTTGCGGTAGATCGAGCTCAGATGGGTCTTGACCGTCTCCTCACCGATGACCAGCTTGCCGGCGATCCCGCGGTTGGACAGACCGGTCACCACCAGCGACAGGATCTCGCTCTCGCGCTGGGTCAGCCCGTGCCGGGCACCGGGCCAGAACTGGTCGCTCTGCAACCGCGCCGCCGTCTCGGCCGCCCTCGCGGCCAGTCCCGCGTCGATCGCGCTCCCGCCGGCCTGTACCCCCTCCAGTTGGCGCACCAGTTCGTCGCTACCGATGCCCTTGAGCAGATATCCGGACGCTCCGACCCGCATGGCCTGGAACAGGTACTGCTCGTCGTCGTACACCGACAGCAGGATCACCTTGCGACCCGGGTGCCGCTTCCGGATCTCCCGGCAGAGATCGAGGCCGCTGACCCCCTGCATCCGCACATCGCACAGCACGATGTCGGGTGCCAGTTCGTCGATCACCGCCAGTGCCCGGTCACCGCCGACCGCCTCACCGACCACGGCGACCCGGTCGGCGAACGGGGCGAGCATCGCTTTGAGGCCTTCGATGACCATCTCGTGGTCGTCGACAAGCACAACGCGCACGGGCATGGGGTAACCGTAGAGGGCGGTCCGGCAGGCCGGGTGGGGATGGTTCCCCCGGGGCAGTCCCCCAGACGGGGGATGACCATCGCCGGTGGGCGGCCGATAGTGAGGTGATGAGCGCACCGCAGACCCCGTTCTGGTGGGAAACCCCGTTCCGGTGGCAGAAGTCGGACCGGCCGGCGCATCTGGAGGCGGTGATCTTCTCGCTCGACGCATTGCTCAACGATCCCCGGGCAGACGAGCGGCTCCTGGCCGAGGCGGTCTGGGACCTGCACTGTGCGGGAATCCGGGTGGCCGTCGTCACCGCCGGACACTGGCCGAGCGTGCACCGGCCGCTGCGCGAACTGCTCGGCGACGGCGCGGTCGAGGTGCTGGTGACCGGCGACGAGGTGAGCCGACCCAAACCCGATCCGGAGGTCTACCGCCATGCGTTGTGGCAGCTGGGGGTTCGGGCCGTCGACGCGATGGCCGTCGAAGACTCCGCGGCGGGTCTTCGCGCCGCCGTCGCCGCGGGCCTGACCACCGTCGTGGTGACCGCGGAGAAATCCCAGGACGACTTCACCGGCGCCGCTGCCGTGCTGTCCGGCCTCGAGGCGTCCGAGATGTTGTCGGTGCACGGGTGCCGACGTCTGCTGCTCGGCTCCCAGCGGTTGAGCGCCTGAGGCCTTCCGGCTGCGCGAGGGTGCGCGGCGGTACGCCGCCACCGGCGTGTCGACGTGCCGACACGCACTGTCGCGGGGTTAGCCGTCCTGTCCGCAGGCCTTGAGCACCAGTTCCCGCACCCGGGCGGCGTCGGCCTGGCCCTTGGTGGCTTTCATCACCGCGCCGACGACCGCCCCGGCGGCCTGGATCTTGCCGCCGCGGATCTTCTCGGCGATATCGGGATTGCCGGCCAGCGCTTCGTCGACGGCCGCCCGGATCAGTGATTCGTCGCGCACCATCGCCAGACCGCGGCCGGCCATCACCTGCTCAGGCTCGCCCTCTCCGGCCAGCACGCCCTCCACGACCTGGCGGGCCAGCTTATTGGACAGCGCACCCTCCTGCACCAGGGCGATGATTCTGGCGACCTGGGCCGGGCTGATGGCCAGCGCGTCGAGTTCCAGTCCGCTCTCGTTGGCCTTCTGCACCAGGAAGTTGCCCCACCAGGCCCGGGCGGCCTCGCTGGGGGCGCCGTGGCCGACGGTGGCCGCCACCAGCTCCACCGCCCCCGCGTTGACCAGATCGCGCATCACCTCATCGGAGATACCCCAGTCCTGCTGAATCCGATTGCGCGTCAACCACGGAAGCTCGCCGATGGTGCCGCGCAGCCGCTCGATGAGCTCGGCGCTCGGAGCCACCGGCTCGAGGTCCGGCTCCGGGAAATACCGATAGTCCTCGGCGGTCTCCTTGGTACGGCCCGGAGAGGTGTGGCCGTCCTCGTGGAAGTGCCGGGTCTCCTGGTGAATCGCGCCCCCGGCGGCCAGGATCGCTGCCTGACGGCGCATCTCGTACCGGACTGCCACCTCGACGCTCTTGAGCGAGTTGACGTTCTTGGTCTCGGTGCGGGTGCCGAACTCGATCTGACCGGTCGGCCGGAGCGAGACGTTGGCATCGCAACGCAGCGAACCCTGATCCATCCGGACATCGGAAACATCCAGTGAGCGCAACAGGTCCCGCAGCGCGGTCACATAGGCACGCGCCACCTCAGGTGCCCGCTCCCCCGCCCCCTCGATGGGCTTGGTGACGATCTCGATCAGCGGCACCCCGGCACGGTTGACGTCCAGCAGCGAGGTGGTGGCACCGTGGATGCGGCCGGTGTCGCTGCCGACATGGGTCAGCTTGCCGGTGTCCTCCTCCATATGCGCACGCTCGATATCCACCCGGAAGGTGCTGCCGTCCTCGAGCGGAACCTCGAGGTAGCCGTTGAACGCGATCGGCTCGTCGTACTGGGAGATCTGGTAGTTCTTCGGCTGATCCGGGTAGAAGTAGTTCTTCCGGGCGAAGCGGCACCAGGACGCGATCTCGCAGTTCAGCGCGAGCCCGATCCGGATGGCCGATTCGACGGCGGCCTCGTTGAGCGTCGGCAGCGCGCCGGGCAGGCCCAGGCACACCGGGCACACCTGGGTGTTGGGTTCGGCCCCGAACGTCGTCGCGCAACCGCAGAACATCTTGGTGGCCGTCGACAGCTCGACGTGCACCTCCAGACCCAGCACCGGGTCGAACCGCGCCACGACGTCCTGGTAGTCCATCAGTTCGGCAGTCGCAATCGTCATACCGGCATCCTAGAGCCCGCCGAGCAGACGCAAAGTCGCACCGTTGGGCCCGATTTCATGCGACTTTGCGTCTGCTCGCGGGGAGGGGGCGGGGGGCTCGCGGGGTGGGGTTCGTCAGACCCGGCCGGCGACGAAGGCGGCGGCATCGGTGATGTAGGGCGGGAATTCGTAGCCGTTGTGCGCCGCGCGATCGCGCCCGCCCGGGAAGCAGATCGGATCTCCCGGGCTGCACAGGTCGACGGCCTGTCCGGCGAACAGCCCGGTGCTCGACAGCGGCGTGCCGAACCGGGCCGCCGGGTTTCCGAACACCGCGACTGCGGCGATCTGGTCGGCTGCCTCCGGCGGCATCGGCGGGGCGGAGCCGAGGTTGCCGACGAGATTGCCCAGCGGCGGCACCCCGGCCAGCATGGAGATGACCGCCGCACCCTGAGAGAACCCACCGAGGACGAACTGCGTCGCCGGGCAGGCGACGGCTGCGGCTCCCAGGTGGTTCTCCGCATCGGTGGCACCGCTGGAGGTGGACAGAAAGTTGACACTGGCCGGGTAGTTCACCCCGTAGGTGGCCAACGACCGGCCGCCGAGCATCGGCGTCAGCGCGCCGGCGAGTGCCTGGCCCACCCGGCCGAGCCCCGGCGGTTCACCGGTACCTCGGGCGAACACCAACTCCACATCGGGGCAGCCGTCGGCAGCGGCCTGCGGTACCGGGCTCATCATCAGGGAGGCGGCGGTCGCTGCGGCCACGGCAGCCACTGACCACCGGATCTCAGCCAAAGAACGCCGCCGCGTCGTCGTAGCGGCTCTGCGGCACCAGCTTGAGCTGGCTGACAGCGTCGGCCAGCGGAACACGGCCGATGTCCTCCCCGCGCAGCGAGACCATCATCCCGTACTCGCCGGCGTGCGCGGCATCGGCCGCATTGACCCCGAACCGGGTGGCCAGCACCCGGTCGTAGGCGGTGGGTGTGCCGCCACGCTGGATATGGCCCAGCACGGTGACCCGGACCTCCTTGCGGATGCGCTTCTCGACCTCGTGTCCGAGTTGCTGGGCCACTCCGGTGAACCGCTCGTGGCCGAACTCGTCGACACCGCCGTGGCGCAGGTCCATCGAGCCCTCGATCGGTTTGGCACCCTCGGCGACGACACAGATGAAGTGCGAGGCGCCGCGCTGGAAGCGCTGTTTGACCAGCCGGCACACCTCCTCCACGTCATAGGGCTGCTCGGGGATCAGCGTCATGTGCGCACCGGATGCCAGCCCGGAGTTCAGCGCGATCCAGCCGGCATGCCGTCCCATCACCTCGACCAGCATGACCCGCTGGTGCGACTCCGCGGTGCTGTGCAGCCGGTCGATCGCCTCGGTGGCGATCATCAGCGCGGTGTCGTGTCCGAAGGTCACGTCGGTGCAGTCGATGTCGTTGTCTATCGTCTTGGGTACCCCGACGACGGGTACGCCCTCCTGGGTCAGCCAGTGCGCCGCCGTCAGCGTGCCTTCGCCGCCGATCGGGATCAGCACGTCGATCCCGTTGTCCTCCAACGTCTGCTTGATGTCATCGATACCGGCCCGCAACTTCTCCGGATTGGTCCGCGCGGTACCCAGCATGGTGCCGCCCTTGGCCAGCAGCCGGTCATTGCGGTCGTCGTTGTACAACTGGATGCGCCGGTTCTCCAGCAGCCCCCGCCATCCGTCCTGAAAACCGACCACCGAGGACCCGTACCGGGCATCGCAGGTCCGCACCACCGCGCGGATGACGGCATTGAGGCCGGGGCAGTCGCCGCCACCGGTCAGAACTCCGATTCGCATGGCGTCCATCTAACCGTGTCGGCCCGGGCCCCGGGGGGCTTAGCCTCGATCGAACTGGGCTGCGCGGAGATGAGCTACGCCGATCGCGCCAACACCATCACGGGTGAATCGTTGTCCACGTCGTGGTTTCGCTCACCGGCATGCGCTCGGTGGGCTGCCGGGCCATGGCTTCGACGGGTGGGAGCCCGAGCCGGATCAGAGCTTGCGGATGCGCCTCACCGTCGAACACCTCGCAGGCCAATCCCAAACGACTGCGCATATCGTTGAGAGGTTCGGTGAGTGGACAGCTGGCCAGACCCATCGCAGTAGCCGTCAGCGTGATCTGACTGAGCGCCTCACCGGCCCGCAATCGCGTGTCGTCGTTGTCCTGGCGGGTGCCGAGCACCACCAGAACCGCACCGTCGGCAGGCTCCCCCGCGACCCCGGGGGACCGTAGCGCGATGTTCCCGTCGTCGTGTCGAACCCATCGGGATCGGGGGACGACGGCCATGTCAACGCCCAACCGCGCCGCGCGAACGTACAACACCTCCAACGCCGCGGGCGGCATCGGGCGGTCCGGGTAGCGGCGTGGGTCGGCCCGGCGCCGGGACATGGCGACGGCCAATTCCAGAAGCCCGGCTTTGGGCGGCCGTTCGACGACCTCCAGGATCGCGAGATGGTTGCCGTGCACGCCGTCGGGGAAACGCCGCACCCGCGGGGACCAGCCTGCGGCGGCAAGTGCCACGGCGCAATGGTCCATCACCGCTCCGCAGCCGAGCAACACATCGCGCCGATCCGTCGGCGACAGGGCGACCTGCCGGCGCGAATCGGCGTACAGGTGAATCGCGGCACCGTCGACGCGCCACCGCCACGGCTGCAGGTTGCCCGATGACGGTGCACGGGCCGCGACGTCGAGGACACTCTCCAGAGTCACCTGGTCCGGGAAGGCGGTCGACACGGTCTCACCTCCGTCGATGTGCGGCGATACCCGATTATTCATCGCGCACCGGAAATCAGCCAGGGCTGTCTCTCGGCGCCATCGGCTAGGGTGACCGCGGTGTTTCTGTTCGGTGGAAGTTCGCATCCTCAGTCTGAGGCGACGGTTCTGGTGATTCGCCGATGAGCGCGCTGGAGAACACGGTCTGGCTCGGGCTCATCGCGACCCTGATAGCGGTGTTCGTGCGCTCCCGGGGGTGGTCCGTCGCGCTCCCCCTGCTGGGGTGCGGAGCGCTGGTCGGGATGCTCCCGTGGGGCCCGTCGGCAACCGAGGAACCCGAACTGATCGGGGTGCTCGTGCTGGCGCCACTCGTCTTCGGCGAGGCACTGTCATCGTCGTATGTCGACATCAAGTCCGTCCGGCGCCCGGTGCTCGCACTGGCGATCGGTTTGGTGATCATCTCCACCGTCGCCATCGGTGGCCTCACCGCAGTTCTGATCAGCGGAATTCCGCTGGCCCTGGCGCTGGCGCTGGGCGCCATCCTGGCGCCGACAGACCTCGTCGTTGTCGCTTCCTCGGCTCGCCGGGCCCGGCTTCCACCCCGACTGGTCACCATCCTCGAGGGCGAGAGCCTGCTCAACGACGGCACCGGGCTGACCGCGTTGCGGGTGGCGATCATGGCCTCGGTTGCCGGGACGGTCACCGCGGGTGAAGCGGCAGTGCTGCTCGCCCAGACCGTGGCGGTGGGCACGGCGTTGGGGCTTCTGGGAGGCTCGCTGCTGGTGCTTCTGCTGCGCAAGGGCGGCGACCCGATCGGGCACGGAGCGATTCTTCTGGTCGCTCCCCTGCCGCTGTATGTCACCACGGAAGCAGCCGGCGGCTCGGGGATCCTGGCTCTGGTGCTGGCCGGTCTGATGGCCGCGCACGCCGCCTACGGCGATCCCGACTATCAGGGTCGTCTGGAGGTGACGTCGCTGTGGCGTCAGATCACCTCAGTGATGCAGGCCATCGCCTTCTTCTTCCTCGGCACGGAATTGCCCGCGCTGTTGGTGGAATTACCCGCATCACAGCGCAATACATTGTGGTGGGCGGTGCCGGTGATCGTCATCGGACTCATCGCGGTGCGGATGGCCGTCATCCTGGGCGGCTTCGGCCTGGCGCGCCTGGCCGGCCTGGATTCACCGGCCGGCTGGCGCGGGGCCGCCCTGATCGGGTGGGCTGGTGCGCGTGGGCCGGTGTCGGCTCTGGCCGCGTTCTCCCTGCCGCTGCTGACGATCGACGGTGCGCCGCTGGCGTACCGAGACATGGTGATCGCCGCTGCGCTGATGGCCATCGCGCTGACATTGCTGATTTCCACCACGCTGGTTCCGGTCGCCCGGCTGCTCAAGGTTCAGTCGGCCGGATCCGAGGCCGTTCAGCGCCGGCTCCGCCGTTCGATGGCCGAAGCGGCCCTGAACACTTTGGAAGCCGCCAACCGGGAGGCCGCCGCACGCGGCGAACCACTCCCCGGGCATATCGTCGATGCCCTCCGGGCCGCAACGGATCACCGCATCGGCTTGATGCGGCGGCAGACCGCCGCCCAACGAGACCAGAAGCGCGTCCGCGCGTTGCAGATCGCCATGTTGGAGGCCGAGCAGGAGGAACTCGTCCGGCTTCGCAGCGAGGAGGCACTGCCGGAGACGGCCGTCCGACCGTTGCTGGCCGAACTGGATCGGCGGATCGCCCTGATCCGCGGCACCGGCGAAGAGTAGCGACGGGGACCGAACGGGCGTCACGGAGCGGCTGTGCCCACCGCTGGATCGACGCTCAGAGGGCAGACGGAAGCGGGCCGCGGGCCGCCTCGTAGGCCGCGCCCACCCGGTAGAGCCGGTCATCGGCCAGTGCCGGGGCCATGATCTGCAGGCCGACCGGCATGTTGTCGTCCGAGGACGGACCCGACGGCACCGACATCCCGCAGTGCCCGGCCAGGTTCAGCGGCAGCGTGCACAGGTCGAACAGGTACATCGCCAGCGGGTCGTCAACCTTCTCGCCCAGCCGGAATGCGGTGGTCGGGGTGGCCGGGGACACCAGCACGTCGACGCTCTGATAGGCGTTCTCCAGATCCGCCGCGATGAGCGTGCGGACCTTCTGCGCCTGGTTGTAGTAGGCGTCGTAATAACCCGCCGACAGCGCGTAGGTGCCGATCATGATGCGGCGCTTGACTTCCGGGCCGAAGCCCGCCGCCCGGGTCAGGGCCATCACCTCTTCGGCGCTGTGGCTGCCGTCGTCGCCCACCCGCAGGCCGTAACGCATGGCGTCGAAGCGGGCCAGGTTGCTCGACACCTCCGACGGCAGGATCAGGTAGTAGGCCGACAGCGAGTGATCAAGGTTCGGGCAGTCGACCTCGCTGATCTGGGCGCCGAGTGCGGCAAGTTGGGCGACGGCGTCGTTGAACGACGCCAGCACGCCGGGCTGGTAGCCCGCGCCGGTGCGCAGTTGTTTGACGACGCCGATCCGGACCCCGGTGAGATCACCGGCGGCACCGGCCCGGGCCGCGCCGACGATATCGGGAACGGGCACATCCAGCGAGGTGGCATCGCGCGGGTCGTGCCCGGCGATCACCGCGTGCAACAGGGCGGTATCTCCGACGGTGCGCGCGCACGGGCCACCCTGGTCCAGAGATGAGGCACAGGCCACCAGCCCGTAGCGCGACACCGTGCCGTAGGTGGGTTTGACGCCGACGGTCGCGGTCAGGGCGGCGGGCTGGCGGATGGACCCGCCGGTGTCGGACCCGATGGCCAGCGGGGCCTGGAAGGCCGCCAACGCAGCCGCGCTGCCGCCGCCGGATCCGCCGGGAACCCGGTCGGTATCCCACGGGTTTCGGGTGGGCCCGTAGGCCGAGTTCTCGGTGGATGAGCCCATCGCGAACTCGTCCATATTCGTCTTGCCGAGGATCGGGATGCCCGCGGCGCGGATATTCGCGGTGACGGTGGCGTCGTAGGGCGACACCCAGCCGTCGAGGATCTTCGACCCGCAGGTGGTCGGCATGTCGGTCGTGGTGAAGACGTCCTTGAGCGCCAGCGGAACCCCGGCCAGCGGCGACGGCAGGTCCGCCCCGGCCGCCACTGTCGCGTCCACTTCGGCCGCGGCGGCCAGCGCCCGGTCGGCGGCGACATGCAGGAACGCGTGGTAGCGCGCGTCGGTGGCGGCGATCTGGTCCAGGCAGGCCCGGGTCAGCTGCACCGAGGAGATCTCGCCGGCCGCGATGCCGGCGCCGAGGGTGGCCGCGTCGAGGCGGATCAGGTCGTCCATCAGGCCTCCTCCCCGAGGATCTGCGGGACCGCGAACCGGCCGTCGTCGGCCGACGGCGCCCCGGCAAGGGCCTGCTGCTGGGTCAGACCGGGCCTGACGTCGTCCGGCCTGGTCACGTTGACGTCGCGCAGCGGGTTGCCGGTCGGTGTCACCCCGGTGACGTCGACGGCCTGGATCGCACCCACGTAACCGAGGATCGAGTCGAGCTGGCCGGCGAAGGCGTCGAGTTCGTCATCGGTCAGGGCCAGTCGGGCCAGCTTGGCGAGCTTGGCGACGTCATCGCGGGAGATCGTGGACACGGGGGGTAAGCCTAAACCCCCCCGAAGGTGCGGTTCGGCCAACAGGAGCAGTCCCGCCGGATGTGGGAGGGTGGGCGGGTGCGTTCGTATCTGCTGCGGGTGCAGCTTGAGGACCGACCGGGCAGCCTGGGCTCGCTGGCCGTGGCGCTGGGCACGGTCGGGGCCGACATCCTGTCGCTGGACGTGGTCGAGCGAGGGGCCGGCACGGAGTCGACCTGGGTGGTCGACGACCTGGTGGTCGACCTGCCGGCCGGGTCGATGCCGGATTCGCTGATCACCGCCGCAGAGGGGCTCAACGGGGTGCGGGTGGAGTCCATCCGGCCGCACACCGGACTGCTGGAGGCGCACCGGGAACTCGAACTCATCGACCACGTCGCGGCCGCCGGCCCCCGGCAGGCCAAACTGCAGATGCTGGTCGATGAGGCTCCGCGGGTGCTCCGGGTGGGCTGGTGCACGGTGGTGGAGCACTCCGCGGCGGGCCCGCACCGCATCGCCGGCAGCCCTGGGGCGCCGGAGACCCAAGCCGCCGCCACCCCGTGGCTGCCGCTGAGCCACGCCGCGGCACTGGATGCCACCGAGGATTGGGTCCCGCAACTGTGGCGGGATATGGACACCACGCTGGCCGCCGCACCGCTGGGCGGTCCGTGCACCGCGATGGTGCTGGGCCGCCCCGGCGGGCCACACTTCCGGGCCTCGGAGGTGGCCAGGCTGGGCTACCTGGCCGGTATCGTCGCGACTCTGCTGCGTTAGCTCTCCTCGGGCTTGGCCGGGCCGTTCTGCAGCAACGCCCGGAATCCGTCCTCGTCGAGGATCGGGATGCCCAGTTCGACGGCCTTATCGTATTTGGAACCGGGTGCGTCGCCGGCGACGACGAACGACGTCTTCTTCGACACCGACCCGGCCGCCTTACCGCCGCGGACGATGATGGCCTCCTTGGCCTCATCGCGGGAGAACCCGGTAAGCGAGCCGGTGACCACGATGGTCAGACCCGCGCAGGTGGGTTCGATGCCGGTATCGCGCTCATCGGCCATCCGCACCCCGGCTGCGCGCCATTTGTCGACGATGGCGCGGTGCCAGTCGACCTCGAACCACTCCCGCAGCGCCGCGGCGATGGTGGGACCCACGCCCTCGACATCGGCCAACTGCTCCTCGCCGGCGGCCATGATCGCGGCCAGGTCACCGAACGCGGTCGCCAGCGCACGCGCCGCGGTGGGCCCGACATGACGGATGGACAGCGCCACCAGGATCCGCCACAGCGGCCGGTCCCTGGCCACCTGCAGGTTGGCCAGCAGCCGGTTGGCGTTGGCGGACAGCTTTCCGTCCTTGGTGCGGAAGAACTCCGCCTCGATCAGGTCCTCGGCGGTGAGGCCGAACAGGTCGCCCTCATCGGTGATGACGTTCGCGGCCAGCAGTGCGGTGGCCGCCTCGTAGCCCAGCCCCTCGATATCGAGGGCACCGCGACCGGCGAGGTGAAACACCCTCTCCCGCAACTGCGCCGGGCAGGACCGGGCGTTGGGGCAGCGGATGTCGACATCACCCTCCTTGGCCGGGGCCAGCAGTGTGCCGCACTCCGGGCAGTGCGTGGGCATGACGAACTCGCGCTCAGTCCCGTCGCGCAGGTCGACGACCGGGCCGAGCACCTCGGGGATCACGTCACCGGCTTTGCGGATCATCACGGTGTCGCCGATCAGCACACCCTTACGCGTGACCTCCGAGCCGTTGTGCAGGGTGGCGAGGCTGACCGTCGACCCCGCGATCCGCACCGGGTCCATGAAGGCGAACGGGGTGACCCGCCCGGTGCGGCCGACGTTGACCCGGATATCGCGCAACCTGGTCTGGGCCTCCTCGGGCGGGTACTTGTAGGCCACCGCCCAGCGCGGCGCCCGGGAGGTCGCACCGAGCCGGCGCTGCTGGGCGAAATCGTCGACCTTGACCACGATGCCGTCGATCTCGTGTTCGATCTGGTGGCGGCGATCACCCCAGTAGCCGATGCGCTCGACCACCTCGTCCAGACCCGCCACCCGGGCGGTGTGCTCGGATACCGGCAGACCCCAGGCTTTCAGCGCCAGGTAGGCGTCATGCAGGCAGGCGGGGGCGAAACCCCCGGAATACTCGGCGTAGCCCAGGCCGTGACAGATCATCCGAAGCGGCCGTCGAGCGGTGACGGCCGGGTTCTTCTGCCGCAGCGAGCCGGCGGCACTGTTGCGCGGGTTGGCGAACGGCGGCTTGCCATCCTGCACCAGGCTGGCATTGAGGTTGTTGAAGTCGGCGACCATGAAGAAGACCTCGCCGCGCACCTCCAGGACGGTCGGAATGGGATAATCGCTTGTCCCGGTCAATGTTTCGGGGATGTCGCCGATGGTCCTGGCGTTGAGGGTGACATCCTCGCCGACCCGGCCGTCGCCCCGGGTGGCGGCCCGCTCCAGCCGGCCGTCCCGGTAGACCAGGGCGATGGCCACCCCGTCGACCTTGAGCTCGCACAGATAGTCCGGTTTGGGGCCGAGCTCGTTCTCCACCCGGACCGACCATGCGGCCAGTTCCTCGGTGTTGAACACGTCATCGAGGCTGAGCATGCGCTCGAGGTGTTCGGCCGCGGTGAACTCGGTGGCGAAGCCCGCCCCGCCCACCAGTTGGGTCGGCGAATCCGGCGCCCGCAGTTCCGGGTAGCGCGCCTCGAGGGCGACGAGTTCGTTGAACAGCGCGTCGAAGTCGGCGTCGGAGACGATCGGCGCGTCCTTGACGTAATAGCGGAACTGATGGCCGCGGACCTCATCGGCCAGTTCCTGCCAGCGCCGGCGGACATCCGGGTCGATCGGATCTGTTTCCGGGACATCGGCAGCCACAGCGCGAAGGTTATCCGGTCCGGCCGACGATGCCGCCGAGGAACGGTCACACGCCGAACGAAGCACAGCAATGAACTCCCCGAGAGCACCTTTCGCGTAGGTTGTGCTCGGAGGAATTCCGCGGTCACCTCTGGCGGCCGTCGGAACGATCAGTCGAGAGGGCAACAATGAGAAACCCGAATCCTGCTTTTGTCCGTGTGTTCGCCGTCGGCGCGGCAAGCTGCGCGGTCCTGCTCGGCAGCGAGGCAATCGCCGGCGCCGAGCCTGCGCCCGATTGCACCGCGGCGAACCTGGCTCGCGTTTCGGCGGGCGTTTCGAGTGCGACGGCGGACTACCTGGATGCCAATCCAGCCGTCAATGCCTTCTTCACGGGCCTGAAGGGCCAGGGCCCCGAACTGCTGGCCAGCAACGTGGAGAATTATCTCAACTCCTACCCGGAGGTTCGAGACGACCTAGAGGGTATCCGTCAGCCGTTGGCCGAATTCGAGACGCGCTGCGTCTAGGCCCACCCGCTCAGGTGCTGGTCGAACTGTCCTGCCGGTAGCTGCGCCCCTCGAAAGGATGCTTGACATGCGAATCAGACGGATTCTTCTCACTGCGGTCCCCGCCGCCGCCGCGGCGGTGTTCGCCGCCGCGGTCGCCAGCCCGCCGCACCTCACCGCCGACCCAGGGGTGGGGGGCTGCGTCAACGCAGTCGGGGTGTCGGCGTGCACCAACGTCGGCATCAACGTGCCGAACCTCAACGCGGTGGCCAACGTCGTCCCGCGCATCCCGGTGCCGAATATCAACGTGCCGCACATCAACCCGGGTGGGTTCCACGGGCGCTGACGCCCCCGCTGCCGGGAATCCCGGCCCGCAGTTGTCCCTGCCCGGTCCTACTTGCGTCCGGGCAGACGCATGACCGCCTGCACCATCGGCAACAGCGACTTCTGCCACAACGTCGGCGGCATCCCGAACGGCGGATCGAGGTTGAGTACCCGGGCGGTCGCGATCGTCTGCGCCTCGGTGTACTTCAGCAGTCCCTCGGCGCCGTGCCGCCGGCCCACCCCGGAGGTGCCCATACCGCCCATCGGCGCGCTGAGGCTGCCCCAGGCGAAGGCATAGCCCTCGTTGACGTTGACCGTGCCGGAGCGCAGGCGTGCGGCGATCTTCTCGCCCTCGCCGGTCGAGGCCGCCCACACGCTGGCGTTGAGGCCGTATTCGGTGTCGTTGGCCCGCGCGATCGCCTCTTCGACGTCGGCGACCGGGTAGATCGACACCAGCGGCCCGAAGGTCTCGTTGGCGGCACATTCCATCTCGGCGGTGACGCCGGTCAGAACAGTCGGCTCGTAGAACAGCGGCCCGATGTCGGGACGCGCCTTGCCTCCGGCAATCACTGTGGCGCCCTTGGCTTTCGCATCATCGACGTGGTTCGACACGGTCTTGAGCTGACCTTCTGAGATCAGGCTGCCCATATCGGCGGAGAAGTCATAGCCGGTGCCGAGCTTCATTGCGCGCGTCGCCTCCCCGAACTTGCGGGTGAACTCGTCAGCGACATCGGACTCGACGTAGATCCGCTCGATGGAGATGCACAACTGGCCGGCGTTGGAGAAACAGGCCCGGGTGGCGGCCTTGGCCACCTTGTCCAGATCGGCGCCGCGGGTCACGATCATCGCGTTCTTGCCGCCGAGTTCGGCGGAGAACCCGATCAGTCGGCGCCCGCACTGTTCGGCGAGCAGGCGGCCGGTCTCGGTGGAACCGGTGAACATCAGGTAGTCGGTGTTGTCCAGGATGGCGGTGCCGACGACGGAGCCGGGGCCGGGCACGACCGCGTACAGGTCCCGCGGCAGGCCGGCCTGGTACAGCAGTTCGGCGCAGGCCAGCGCGCAATACGGCGTTTGGCTGTCCGGTTTGACCACCACCGCGTTGCCGGCGATCAGGGCCGGCACCGAGTCCGAGGCGGTCAGCGTCATCGGGTAGTTCCACGGCGAGATCACCCCGACGACACCCTTGGGCTGGTAGCAGACGGTGGTCTTGCCGATCCCCGGCAGCAATGCCTGGACCTGGTGCGGCTTGAGCAGATCGGCGGAGACGCGGGCGTAGTAGTTCGCGTTGGCCATCAGGTCGATGAGTTCCTCCTGCGCGGCCCAGCGGGCCTTGCCCGCCTCGGCCTGCAGCAGGTCCATCAGGAAATCGCTGTTCTTGATCACCAGATCGCGGTAGCGCTCGACGATCTTGAGCCGGTCGGCGACCGGCCGTTTGGCCCACGCGATCTGGGCGACCCTCGCCTTGGCGACAGCCGCCTCGACATCGACGGCCGTCCCGACCGGGATGGTCGCCAGGGGCTTGCCGGTGAAGATCTCCTCCACCGTCCGGGTCGGTCGGGCGTCGGGATCGTCAATCGCGGCCAGGGAACGCAGGCGGTCGAAAACGTCAGCTGAGGGAGCAGGCATGTGACCAGCCTAGGACAACGGCGCCTCAGATGGCCTCGGGGTCGTCGGCGATCGCCGCGGCGGCCCGCATGGTCAGCCCCGTTGCGGCGCGTGCCCAGGCTTCGGTGGCCCCGGCCAGCCCACAGGCCGGGCTGAGGCCGATCCGCTGCCCGAGCACGACGCGCGGGAAGCCGAGGCGGTCGGTGACGGCGGCGGCGGCACGGGCGAGGTCTTCGAACGTCGGCGGGTTCTCGGGGGCAACGCCGGGGACCAGACCCAGCACCACGCTGCGGCCCGAGTCGATGAACTCGGCCAGTCCGTCGAGCGCCTCGGCGTCCAGCGTGCCGAAGTCCACCGAAACCGCCCCGATTCCGCTGCGCCGCAGGGCATTCCAGGGCAGATCCGCCGCAGCGCTGTGCAGCAGGACGTCGCCGCCGATCCGGGCCACGCAGTCGTCGAGCAGGCCCACGACCACAGACTCGTCGACCGGGTGCACCGGGGTCAGCGCGGTCACCCCGGCCAGCCGGCCGGCCAGGGCGGTCGGCAGCAGCGGCTCGTCGAACTGCACCATCACCGGGACCGCGAGCCGACGCGTCAGCTCGTCCCGGTGCCGCGCCACCCCCTCGGCCAGTGATGCCGTCAGATCGCGCAGCGCGCCGGGATCGGTGATCGCCCGGTGGCCGTTGCCGAGTTCCAGCGAAGCGGCCAGGGTGACCGGTCCGGGCGCCTGCAGCTTGACGGTGCATCCGGGCCGTGCGCCGCCGGCCTTCTCCCAGGCCTCCTCGAAGGCGTCGACGTCCTCGCCGAGCAGGCTCGCCGCCCGCCG
>ERZ888423.782-NODE-782-length-31500-cov-26.387311_pt1 | contig 31500 bp, 26 predicted proteins | sample MGYA00520523_ERZ888423 | MGnify/ENA primary metagenome ERZ888423 (study PRJEB32303, sample SAMEA104408611) | aquatic metagenome | biome: Brackish water; feature: Pelagic; material: water | place: Baltic Sea | collected 2014-06-08T10:24:00 | depth 30,27 m ...
AACCAAAGAGAAAATGTCGCAAAAGATATAAAAAGTGAATTTTTATTTCGTTTGCGGGTAAATTTTAGCAATTAAATAAAATAAACTGCGGGAATTTACTTAAAATCTCGGTTTTGGCTTTTCGGGCAAGATGATTTTTGACACTTGCTCGGCAATGGGTAAGGTAGTGTTAGGCATTAAAACTTCAACATGACTGTTTGGATCGCCAATCGGTTGCCACTCACCATTTTTATAAATTTCGAGCGCTGAAAATAAGCTTTTATAATTCATTTTGGTGCTGCCTGGCACCCAATAACCTAAATAGAGAAAAGGTAAACCCGCCTCTTTTACAAGCGCTACATGATCTAAAATGACATAAATACCAAGCGAACTGGACGCACCATCAGGATCGTAAAATGAATAAACCATGCTAAGTCCGTCATCAAATACATCCGTTAAACAAACGGCTGCCAGTTCTTCATCGGCACCCCATTGATCTTTGGTGTGCGTATATTCGACCACCCACGATTCAACCGCGGTCTCCTCCATCATAGCGGCGAATTCAAAAGCATCCATATCGGCCATGCCGCCATCTGGGTGGCGACACTCTAGATATTTTCGAAACAGCGCATATTGATCTTCGGTAGCCCAAGGGCCGGTTGTGATGCGTCTAAGGTCCCTGTTGCGTAGGCTAATACGGCGTTGCCCACGCGAGGGTACGAAATCTGCTACCCGAATGCGCGCCGACATACAGGCAGTGCAATCCGCACAAGAGGGGCGGTAAAGCACATTTTGTGACCGGCGAAAGCCTTGTTTTGAAAGTTTATCATTTATAACTTGTGCGTTTTCGCCCTGGAGTGAGGTAAACAGCTTTCTTTCTATGCGCCCATCGAGATAGGGACAGGCCTGTGGGGCCGTCACATAAAATTGTGGGGTGATGGGCAGAATATGGCGCATTAATCAAACATTCTAAAATTTTTTCTAAACTGAGAACTATTTAGCAAGAAACACGCCATGCGCCAAGAGTGTTTGACCATCAAAGAATTTTCAATTTAAACGAGTTTTGATTGCCCCCTCAAGGCTGCCCTTTATCATATAGGTTTTGTTCGGTTTTAAAGGCGTGTTCATCTTTAGCTTGGCGCAGCCTATTGAGATGTGCGGCTAACCCCTCAGCCTCACGGGTCACGCGGTCTATTTCTTGGGCGCGTAGGGTTTCAAAATCACCACGCGCCGCTTTTGGCGCGGGTTTTGTTTGCACTATTTGCCATTTTTTTGGTCGTTGGCCCATGCGCCCAGTCCAAAGAATATAGAGCAAAAGTCCAAGACCCGCGGGCCAAGCTACCACAAAACCCACCACCATTAGCGCTATCCAAGCGCCTTTGCCGCGCTGGTCAAGCGCTGCACATAGGCTTTTGGCCCTGGTTTCGACATACGCGATAGCGTGGTCGCTTTTGGCTTTGAAGGGAAAGGTCATTTTTATTCCAGACTGCTACATTTTGTATATTGGGGTGAGGACCCTTTTTTCAAGGTTTTTATCGCGTTTTTCAAGGTATTTCCGCAGTTCTTGCTTGGCAGGGGCCGATAATGAGCCGATAAAAGTTAACAGGCCGCTAAACTTTACTCTGGCTTAGGAATGATATGCTTGTTTTAGAACGCTTTGCGCCCTTTTGTGCGCGTGTGAAAAAGTCTCCGTTGATCTATTCCAAAGCCACAGCAGATGAGGCGGGTGAGCTTTTTGCCAATCTACCCGCGCCTTTGCCCGCTTTATTGGCCGCGACCTCCTCTTGCAGCCCGTATCTGTGGGCCTCGATGAGCAAAGAGGCCGACTGGCTTCGCGCACATCTGCCCCTGTCTCCTGAGGCGACAGAGGCCGCGCTGACACTTAATCTAGAGGCGGAACTGGCCAAAAGTTTTGAGGAAAAAGACCTTTGGTTTACCTTGCGCCAAGCCAAAAGGCGGCTTTCCTTGCTGGTCGCATTGGCCGATGTGGCGGGTGTTTGGGATGTGATGCGATGCACCAGGGCGTTAAGCGATTTTGCCGACCGTGCGGTGGGTTTGACGCTAATCGCGCTGCTGCGTCCATTTTTGGCGGCTAAAACCTTGCCCGGGCAAAACCTAGATGATCTGACAGAGGGGGCGGGTTTTGTTGTGCTGGGCATGGGGAAACTAGGCGCTTATGAGTTGAATTACTCGTCCGATATTGATTTGATCTGCCTGTTTGACGAAAGCCGTTATGGCGATCAGGCTTCGGCAGCGCGGGCGGTTTTTTTACGTGTAACGCGCGCGCTGACGGCTGCCTTGTCGCAGATCACCGAAGATGGCTATGTTTTTCGAACCGATTTGCGACTCCGCCCTGACGCGTCGGTGACGCCTGTGTGCATCTCGATGGCGGCGGCAGAGGCCTATTATGAAAGTGTGGGTCGCACATGGGAGCGCGCGGCCTTTATAAAAGCGCGGGTGATTGCGGGCGATTTAGTTGCTGGCAGGCGGTTTTTGAAAAGCCTTACCCCCTTTGTGTGGCGCAAACATTTGGATTTTGCTGCCATTCAAGATGCCCATGATATGCGGTTGCGTATTCGCGAACATCGCGGCATTTCTGGCCCAATCGAGGCGGCAGGGCATAATGTTAAACTGGGCAAGGGCGGGATACGTGAGATTGAGTTTTTCACCCAAACCCGCCAGCTGATAGCAGGAGGGCGCGACGTCGATCTACGCGATCCCACGACTTTGGGGGGGCTTGCGGCCTTGGCCTCAAAGGGCTGGATCAACGACGATTTGTGCGCGTCACTCTCGCAAGCCTATCTTTATTTACGCATGGTCGAGCATCGTTTGCAGATGGTGCAAGATGCGCAAACCCATGATATTCCAATCGAAGCTGATGCACGAAGCCGTTTGGCGCGCTTTTGCGGATTTGCTGATAGCGCCAGTTTTGAGGCGGATCTGGTCGTGCGTCTGACCCATATTCACCATTTGACCGAAGAATTTTTCGCCCCCCCCGCGCCTGACGCGCCGCAACGGCCGATCCTGAGCGCGCAAACCCAAAGTCTGGTTGAAGGTTGGCGACTTTTGCCCGCAACCAGGTCACAACGCGCGCAGACTGTCTTCAACAGGCTTTTACCCAGTCTGTTGCAAAGTTTGGCGCGCGCGGCCCATCCACAAGATGCGTTCGTGGCATTTGATCAGTTTCTATCAGGTCTGCCAGCGGGTGCGCAGATTTTCTCTTTGTTTGAGTCTAACCCACATCTAGTTGATTTTATTGTTGATATTTTGACTTCCTCTCCTGATCTTGCGCAATATCTGGGCCGCAATCGTGCGGTGTTTGATGCGGTCATTGGTGGACAGTTTTTCACCCCTTGGCCACTTAAGGCGGGGCTTATTGCTGATTTGACCCAACAATTGACCCAGACCACTGACTATGAAGCCGCACTTGAGGCGGCGCGAATTTGGCAAAAAGAATGGCATTTTCGTATTGGCGTGCATCACCTACGCGGCCTGATCGATGCGTTTGAGGCTGGACGCTATTATGCGGATTTGGCGTGCGCGGTGATCATTGGGGTTTGGCCCTTGGTGCAGGCCGAGTTTGGACGCAAATATGGGGCAATGCCGGGGCGTGGGGCCATTTTGGTGGGCATGGGCTCACTTGGGGCGGGGGCTTTGAATGCGCGGTCTGATTTAGATATGATCGTCATCTATGATGCGGAACAAGAAACCCAAAGCCAAGGCCGTAGAGTTTTGGACGCGCGCAGCTATTACGCGCGCTTGACCCAAGCCTTTGTTACGGCCATTTCCGCACAGATGAGTGCGGGTCGCCTTTACGATGTTGATATGCGCTTGCGCCCCTCCGGGCGCCAAGGGCCGGTGGCCACCTCGTTCACCGCCTTTCAGCTTTATCAAGAGAATGAGGCATGGTCTTGGGAACATCTTGCCCTGACCCGCGCTGCCCCCATCACGGGCAATGACGGCCTTGGGGCGGACGTGGTCGCCTTGCGTCAAGCGCTGATCCGCCAAGCGGGCAGCAAGGCTTCACTTGCAGGGGATGTATCCGAGATGCGCGCCAAACTGGCCCGCGCGCAAAGTCTAATAGCCCCACTTGAAGCCAAGTATGGCCCAGGTCGTTTGATGGATATCGAACTTTTCGCCCAATTCATGGGGTTGCGGGCTGGGACTGGGGCTGTTGAGGTGGCGGGGCAGCTAAATGCGGCTCATTTGGCTCAAAACATGTCGCAATCTGATGCTGCGGCGCTTTTAGAAAGCTATAGGGTTTTTTGGAAGCTTAGGGTCACGACGCAATTGCTGAATATTTCGGATTTTGACCTTACCACCATAGGCGAGGGGGCCAGAGATGTTCTGTTACGCGAATTGGGGCTAACGGCCCCCGATCAGGTGGCCGGCTATCTGGCGCGATATGCCAAACAAGCCCAAATGATTATCACCAGCCTCTTAAACAACGAAAGGTGGACCCATGACCCTAGTTCAAGCGGACCCAAAGGGTCTTGTACGTGAAAGCTATAATATTGAGGGGATAACGGCAGCGCAGTGTCGCTCAATTTTTCTGGATTGGGCGCTTAGCCTTGCCAATGGGCAAGATGTGCGCCCCGCATTGGCGACCCTGATCGCCCACTATCCGCCCTTGCATGCCTATCATCCAATGAACCGCGTGCTTGACGAAGCCCAAAGCCCCGTCGCCGCGCCTGTCAGGCGCGGGGGGCGTAAATCGCGGGTTGAGGGGGCCTAACGCCCTAGCGGCGCAGCGCTGCCGCTTCGGCAGCCAGGGCCTCGATTGCGTCCCAATTGTTGGTCATCAATAGCTCTTTTGTTGCGACCCAACTGCCGCCCACACAAAGCACATTGGCAAGGCTAAGATAGCTTTTTGCCAAGGATAGGCTGATACCGCCTGTGGGACAAAAGCCAACTTGCGGCAAGGGCCCACCGATTGATTTGACCGCTGCCACCCCGCCCGAGGATTCGGCAGGAAAAAATTTTTGCACATTATAGCCACGCTCAAGCAGTGCCATGACTTCGGATGCGGTGACGGCACCCGCCAACAGCGGTAAACCCTCATCTTCGCAAGCTTCGATTAAACGGTCCGTAGCCCCAGGCGAGACGCCAAATGTCGCTCCCGCCGCTTTGGCGTTTTTTACATCTTGCCGCGTCAGTAATGTGCCTGCACCAACCACGCCACCCTCAATCTCGGACATGGCGCGAATAACATCAAGGGCGATGGGCGTGCGCAAAGTCACTTCCAAAGCGGGCAGGCCGCCGTTGATCAAAGCGCGCGCCAAAGGTTTAGCATGGGCCAGATCCTCAATCACTAAGACCGGCACAACTGGAGCCAAAGCGCAAATTGCAGCGGCGCGACGAGATTGTTCTGCAGGGGTCATAAAATGTCCTTTTTAACGGTCGTAAGTGGGCAAGCCAAAGGGACGGGCGCCCCTTTAGGATTTATAGAGGCTTGAGGCCCCGTCCGTCGATGCGCCAACCGCCGACCGAAAAAGCGCGAAAAGCTCGCGCCCCATTCCGTGACTATTGGCCGACAGATCGGCCTGAGCAGGGCTGCGACTGGCAAAATCAGCCGCCATGACCATTAGCGTGCCCGCCTCGGCATCAAGGTGCACAATATCTCCGTCACGCAGGCAGGCAATCGGCCCGCCTGCCGCCGCTTCGGGTGCGATGTGAATGGCTGCTGGCACTTTGCCCGACGCGCCCGACATGCGCCCGTCTGTGACTAAGGCCACCTTTAGGCCGCGATCTTGCAAAATAGACAGTGTTGGCGTGAGTGAGTGTAGCTCTGGCATACCATTGGCTTGTGGGCCTTGGAACCGCACAACCAAGATCACATCCGAGGTGAACTCACCCGCTTTAAACGCTGCTTTGACCGCCTCTTGATCGTGAAAAATTCGCACGGGCGCTTCGACAATGCGCCGGTCGGGGTCAACGGCCGAAACTTTGATAACACCGCGACCAAGATTGCCATTAAGCTGTGTTAGCCCGCCAGAGGGAGCAAACCCATCGCGCGCAGGGCGCAATATACGGTCATTAAGCGATGTTTTAGTGCCATCCTGCCATATTAATTTCTGGTCATTCAAAATAGGCTCTTGCGCATAAAGCGACATGCCGTCTCCGGCGATAGTTTTGACATCTTCATGCAAAAGGCCTGCGTTTAAAAGCTCGCCCACCATATAAGGCAAGCCGCCTGCAGCGTGAAAGTGATTAATATCCGCCAAACCGTTGGGGTAGACCTTGGCCATCAGCGGGGTTATTTGCGAAATATCGGCGAAGTCTTGTAAATCCAATATGATACCCGCCGCTCGAGCCATGGCAGGCAGATGCAACACCAAATTGGTCGAGCCACCCGTGGCCATTAGACCCACTAGCCCGTTGACGAAGGCACGTTCGTTCAAAATATGGCCTGCGGGTCGGTAATCAGTACCAAGGGCGGTGATACTAACGGCCGTCACGACTGCGGCATTTGTCAGCGCCTCGCGCAGTTGAGTCTGTGGATTTACAAAGCTTGAGCCAGGCAGATGCAAACCCATAAATTCCATCAACATTTGATTGGTATTGGCCGTGCCGTAAAAGGTACAGGTGCCTGGCCCGTGATAGCTGGCCATCTCAGCTGCCATCAACTGGTCGCGGCCAATTTCGCCGTTAGCAAATTGATTTCGCACCTTGGATTTTTCGTCATTCGGTAGGCCAGAGGTCATGGGCCCTGCTGGAATGAAAACCGCAGGCAAATGGCCAAATGTGGCCGCCGCAATCACAAGGCCGGGCACGATTTTGTCACACACACCTAAGTAAAGGGCAGCATCAAATGTGTTGTGCGACAAGGCAACCCCCGCCGCCATTGCAATCACATCTCGCGAGAAAAGTGACAGTTCCATCCCCGCTTGGCCTTGGGTCACGCCGTCGCACATGGCAGGTACGCCGCCGGCCACTTGCGCCGTTGCCCCGATTGAGCGCGCAATGCCGCGGATTTTCTCGGGATAATGCTCATAGGGTTTATGGGCTGAAAGCATATCATTATAGGCGGTTACAATGCCCAAATTCGGGGCCTGTATGCTGGCCAATGCCGATTTGTCTTGCCCCATGGCAGCATAGGCGTGGGCTTGGTTCCCGCAAGACAAATGCCCGCGTGTGGGGCCTGCGTCATGGGCGCGTGCGATTCGGTCTAAATAGGCGGCACGGGTCGATTTTGAGCGGTCGCAGATACGCTCGGTGACTGCGGACAGTGATTTTAGCGGCATGGGCTTCCTCATCCTTATCTGGCTCTCTTATCAGGGCTTGTTAGCGCTAACAACCATTTTTGAAAGTTTATGCCCCAAAGCGGCGGCTTTTGCCCCAAAAGGGGACTTTCTAAGCGTTGAAATATCCCCTAAAGACATTTTATGAATGATCATGATCAAATCCCCCCCGCCGAAGTTGATGAGAGCGTCACCGCTAACCCCTACGGTCGCCCCGTCGTGCGCCTAAAACCCAAGGCCGAAGCGCGCGCATTGCGCCATGGTTTCCCTTGGGTCTATGCGGATGAGCTAGTGACCGACCGGCGCACCCAAAAGCTTGAACTCGGCGCATTGGCTGTGCTGGAAGATGCTGATCGCAGGCCCCTTGGGCTGGTCACGGTCAATACTAAATCCAAAATTATCGCCCGCATGCTTGACCGCGACCCGATGGCGCAGATTGACCAAAGCTGGTTTGAAGCCCGCATCGGCCGCGCGTTGTCCATGCGCGATCGGCTTTTTGCGCAGCCCTATTACCGCCTGATCCACGCTGAGGCCGATCAGCTGCCCGGTATCGTTGTGGATCGGTTCAATGATAGTTTGGTGCTGCAACCCAATGCCGCTTGGGCCGAGGCGCATCTCGAGATGTTGGTCGCAGCCCTGATGTCGCAAACGGGGGCCAAAAATGTGGTAAAGAACGCCTCGGGGCGTGCGCGTGCGCTTGAAGGTCTGGAAGATGGTGAAGCCACCGCTTTGTTGCAAGGGGCGATCTTGGGTCCCTTAAGCGTGCAGATGAATGGTGCGACCTATATGGCCGATATTATGGGGGGACAAAAAACCGGCCTCTTTTTTGATCAACGGCCCAACCATTCGTTTGTGCAGGCTTTGGCTAAAGACGCGCGGGTTTTGGATATGTTTTCCCACGTGGGTGGATTTGGTTTGGCCGCTTTGGCGGGGGGGGCTAAGTCAGCGCTTTGTGTGGATGGTTCGGCTCCGGCGTTGGCTCTGGCTGAAATGGGTGCCGAACGCGGAGGGCTTGCGGGGCTTAGTACCCGTCAGGGTGACGCTTTTGCCGTTTTAGAAGATTTGGGGGCGCAAAATGCGCAGTTTGATCTGGTGGTATGCGATCCGCCTGCCTTTGCGCCTGCAAAACCAGCTTTAGAAGCGGGCTTGCGCGCTTATGAGCGGGTTGCGCGTTTGGCCGCACCTTTGGTGGCCCCTGGGGGATATTTGGTGCTTTGCTCTTGTTCGCACGCTGCGGATCTGTCGGCCTTTCGCAATGCTTGTGGGCGCGGCATCGGGCGGGGCGGCCGCCGTGCGCAGCTAATCCATACAGGTTTTGCGGGGGCAGATCATCCGATGCTGCCGCAACTTGCGGAATCAGGTTATTTAAAGGTGCTTTTCTATCGGCTTGATGGCTGATGCGAGCGGTCTTAGACGCTTGCGTGCTCTATCCTCCAGTCTTGCGCGCGCTTTTGTTAGGTGCGGCAAGGGCTGGGCTTTATCAGCCGCTTTGGTCTGAGCGTATCTTAGAAGAATGGGCGCGGGCCACAAAAAAGCTGGGCCCCGCCGCTGAAGCTGAGGCCCGGATTGAAGTGGCCCTAACCAAATATGCCCATCCATCATCGCTGCTGCCGCCCGCCTATGGGCTTGAAAAGCGGCTTTCCTTACCAGATGAGAATGATATTCACGTTTTGGCGGTGGCCATAGCGGGCTCAGCGGATGCGATTGTGACCTGGAATAGATCAGATTTCCCCCGTCAAACTTTGGCGTACGAAGGGGTCGACAGGTGTGATCCCGACGGATTTTTGTGGAAATTGCAAAGCCAAAGACCCGCGTGTTTTGCCAAGGTTTTAGCCGAAGTAAATGCGAAATCTAGCAAAATTGCCTCCCAAGATATTTCAATACAAAAAATGCTTAAAAAGGCAAAGTTACCGCGGCTACTTAAGGCTGTTTTAAACTAATTAAACCAGATTAGCGCTTCCATTTTTCTTCAAGCTGCGCAATCGCTCTGATACGATCTTGGGGTTTTGGATGGCTCATACTCCACGCGGGGCCTTGGTGGCTTTGGCCTGTCAGATCGCCTAATTTTTCAAACAGCGACTTTAAAGCTGAGGTGCCAAGCCCTGCTTTAACCATCAAGGCTGCGGCGTAGGCATCGGCCTCATACTCATCACGTTGCGATAGGCGCGCGGCTAAAACACCTGTGCCCATGCCCAAAAGCTTGCGCGCAATCAAAAGGCCAATGCCCGGCAAAAACCGACTAAGCAACGTCGAGGCCAGAACAATCAGTGCATTCTGCCCCGTAAAATCAATCATTCGGCGGCGTGCGTGACCCAAGGCAACATGGCCCAACTCGTGCGCGATGACGCCTGCCAACTCGTCTGCGGTGACACGCCCTTCAACATAGGCTTTCAAAAACCCGCGTGTTAAAAAGATTTGCCCGTCGGTGGCGGCCAAACCATTGATGGGGTTTACCTCATAAATCCGTACTTTAATGCGCGCCACGTCTAGGGCCTTGGCCATCTTTTGGGTCATGGCCAAAAGCTTAGGTTCGGCTAGTTCTGTTGAGTCTCGAACCAATTGCTTGGCGGTGCGCCAAGCCGAAAAATGGTAAATAACCATCCCATATAAAATGGGCAAAAGAAGGGGTATAAGTTTCAACATTAGGTAGATATGCGCATCACATGATTAAATTGAAAGGGGGTGGTAGAGTTTGTATTAAAACTCTAATAAAAACCACTCGTTTGATTTTGTATGCATTAATTATATTAAATCGATTTAAATCATAACGTTAAATAATTTTGTTTAACAAAATTGTGAAGGCCAGACCCACCAATCCAAGTCCGATGGCAAAAACCGTTCCATAATGAAGCATATCAAGCTTAGTCCCGTGCAATTGGCGCGCCCGAACAGCACCTGTCACTGCGCCTAGAAATATACTTGCTAAAATGATCATTTTATTTCCCTTTGCTCCGGCTGTTTAAACTAGATCAGCATAAGTGCGGCAAGCGCCATTTAAAAGCGCTTAGGGAAAAATATTCTGCTGTTGACCGCTTTGTTGGGGCGACAATATCAATTGTGCGTGCAAAAGCGCGGCAAGGGCTAGTGACAATGGCCCAAACATAGGTTAAGTCGCGGCGTAAGGTGTGTTGACTGCTAGTTAAACGCCGATAAGGCGCATTATTCCGGAGTATGATGACATGACGACCGAGGCCGTTTTGCCTAAAGATTATAGGCCATCAGAAGCAGAGCCATTTATGAACTTGCGCCAGTTGGAATATTTCCGGCGCAAATTACTTAATTGGAAGCTTGAACTGCATGGCCAAAGCGCTGATACGATTGAAGGGCTTCAAGAGTCAGGACGCAATGTCGCCGATATCGCGGATCGCGCGTCCGAAGAAACTGACCGCGCGCTAGAACTTCGCACCCGAGACCGCCAACGCAAGCTGGTCTCTAAAATTGAAGCCGCACTGCGGCGCATTGATAATAACGAATTTGGCTATTGTGAAATGACTGGCGAGCCAATTTCACTAAAGCGCTTAGATGCGCGCCCGATTGCAACGATGACGCTAGAGGCACAAGAACAGCATGAGCGTCGAGAAAAAGTCCATCGCGACGATTAGTTTTTGACATACCCAAAGCCAGACCCAAAGGGTTGGCTTTTTCATAGGATGCCAGATGATATTGCAGGGCACCAAAATCATCGTTGTGGGCGCGGGTATTGCAGGTCTGGCGGTAGCAAGGTTTTTGGGGCTCGCAGGCGCGCAAGTGCATGTTATTGAGCAATCCCCCGCCTTGCGCACAGCAGGGGCGGGCATTCAGATTTCTCCAAATGGCGCTCGTGTATTGCGCGCTTTGGGTCTAGAGCCAGCGTTAAAGGCTTTGGGCCTACGTGCTCAGGCGGTGATGTTGCAAGATGGTTTTACCGGACAAATGGTTTCACGCGCCACTTTGGGCGAAGATTTTTACTTTTTACATCGCTCAGATCTTTTGGGCCTTTTGGCTGACGGAGCGCGCAATGCGGGTGTTTTGATTGAATTTGGCCAAAAACTGGCGGCCTATGATCTGACTGGATCTTTTCCTAAGATTATAAATGCAAACGGACAGGTAAACAGCGCATCTCTGATCATAGGGGCGGACGGTCTGCACTCTGGTTTGCGCGCGCAGTTAAACGGTGCGAGTGCCCCGCTTTATACGGGTTATGTGGCCTGGCGCGCGCTTTGCGACATTTCAACCGATAGCGAAAGCCTACCCGTTGCGCAGGTCTTCATGGCGCCCAAGCGCCATCTGGTCAGCTATCCGCTGCGCGCGGGGAAGCTGCGCAATTTGGTGGGGGTCGCAGCGCGGTCTAGTTTCACTAAAGAAGGGTGGCATATGCGCGAAAACACTGCAGATTTTTGCAAGACTTTTGGCGATTTTGCCCCGCAAGTGCAGGCTTGGCTGAGCGATCTTGGACCTGACGCAGATGTAGGGCTTTGGGGGCTTTTTCGCCATGCGCCTTGCAGCGATTGGGGACGGGCACTACCCAAGGGAGCTGTCGCAATTTTGGGTGATGCGGCGCATCCGACTTTACCGTTTTTGGCGCAAGGGGCTAATTTGGCCTTAGAAGATGCCGCAGTTTTTGCCCGAGCCTTTGAACGTTTTGTCGATCTTGGCCAAGCGCTGACCGCGTATCAAAAGGCGCGTGCGGCGCGTGTTAAAAAAGTGGTGGAGGCCGCGCGGCTAAACGGGCGCGGCTATCATATTGAGGGCGCGGCGCGGAGCCTGAGCTTTGGGGCCTTGCGTCTAGGTGGAAAAATGGCAGCGAACATTGCCTTTAGGCGCTATCGTTGGATCTATGACTATGACGCAATGGCAGCAGTTTAGGCGCGTAACTTGATCCAAACGGGCACATGGTCCGATGGTTTTTCACCCGCGCGAACAACCTTATCAATCGCGCAATCCTCCAAAAGATCCATCGCTTGAGCAGACATTAGGAAGTGGTCGATGCGAACACCGTTGTTGCGCTCATATGCGCCGGCTTGATAATCCCAAAAACTATAATGACCAGGCCCCGTTTGGCGGGTACGAAACGCATCTTGAAAGCCAATATTTTCAATTGCCCTAAATGCGGCGCGGCTTTCCGGCAGGTAAAGCGCGTCATCTACCCAAGTTTCGGGTTTGGCCGCATCTTGGGCTTGGGGGATTATATTATAATCGCCTGCCATAATTAGTGGCATCTCAAGCGCCAAAAGTGTGCTGGCGTGTTTTTGCATGCGCGCCATCCAGGCCAGCTTATAATCATACTTGGGGCCAGGCACGGGATTCCCATTGGGAAGATAAAGTCCGCAAAGCCGCACGGGCTTTTGGCCCATTATTGTAGCTTCGATCCAGCGCGCTTGGAGATCCTCTGCATCACCTGGAAGGCCGCGGCTGATATCCTCAAGGGGCAGTTTTGATAAGATTGCTACACCATTAAAACCTTTTTGCCCGTGGGTTTCAACGCGGTAGCCCATGTCTTCGAATATGCTGCGCGGAAAGGCCTCGTCTACAGATTTGATCTCTTGCAATGTGATGACATCGGGGTTTGCCTCGGCCAAATAGGCGGGCAGGGCATCTATACGTGCTTTGATCCCGTTGATGTTAAATGTTGCAATTTTCATATCAGATCAGCCCTTAGTTTACGCGCCCTCTTTGGGCAATGAATAGGCTGCTTGTCGCCATAAAGCGTCAAGCGCGTCAATAGCGCTTGGATCAAATCGGTCTTTTTCCAACCAATAGCGTCCTGAAGGCACATAATAGTCAAGGTATTCTTCTTGGGAAAAGGCTTGTTGAGTTAGGTTTGCGTCAAAGGGCAGGGGTTTTTCGTGGACCAATTGGTCATGACGGGCGCGTGGGCACAGCAGAGCAGAAGAGGGAGCCGGCGACAGGTTCACCACCGCACAGGCTTGGTGCGCGGCGACAATTCGCAAGCGAGCCGATTTTGCTCCCAAATCTCGGAGGCTGATATCGTCGCGCAGCGGATCGGGGCTTCCTGTGCCATAAAAATGCGTGTGATTTTCTTGGTCATAAACCATATCACAGCCCAAAAAGCCTATCACATCGGGTCGATAATGGCCCAGCGCCCAATAGGCCGCGGTAAAGGCCATCGTGCCACCCGCATAGACAAAGCCCCCATAGCTGTTTTGTAAGGGCACGAATTTGCTCTCATCAATAAAATTTTGGCCGACTTTTGGGCTGGGGCGACGCGCAGGTTCGAAATCATAGGCAAAGATCAAGTCATCCCAATTATCGTGCACTTTCCAGGCATTATTAATGGCAACAATCTTATCAAAATTGTCTTTAGGCCAGTCTCGCGCCGTCACAACATTGGGCGCTGAGCCTAAAATCAAAACCACTTTCATCATATTGCTTTCTTTTACTTGGCAGAAAGCTAGGGCGGGCCCAAAATAGGACAAGGGTCAAAAGTTATTGACCCTTTGATTTTGCGTGTTTTAGCCTACATCGAAAAAGAAATACCACAGCCGCAGGAGGATGAGGCGTTGGGGTTTTCGATCACAAAACGAGCGCCGATCAGCTCTTGTGAAAAATCGATGACGGCATTTTCCAAAAAAGGCAAAGAAACCGTATCAATCAGCACTTTTTGACCGTTTTTTTCCAAAATCAAGTCATCGGTCTTCGGATCATCAAGGGTGATTTCATATTGAAAGCCTGAACACCCCCCCCCCTCAACGGCCACTCTAAGTGCTTTCGTTTGACCAGATAAGGTGCAAATCTCGGACAAGCGCGCAAAAGCTCGGTCTGTTACGCGTGGTGGCAGGATCAAGGTTAGGCTCATGGCTTTTCAATCCGATTTGAACGTCATAGTCTGCAGTCGTGTCTATACTATAGGCTTTCAAAGCAACTACTTCAAGAACTGGAAAAAAAATGACCCTGCGTGCCGCTTTTTCTTGTGACCCCCAAATGTCACGTGGGCGTTTGTTTTCTGAAGGTCTTTCTAGCTTTCGTTCACCATTTCAACGCGATCGTGATCGGATCATTCACTCGTCAGCCTTTCGACGTTTGAAACATAAGACGCAAGTTTTTGTGGAACATGAGGGAGACTATTATCGCACCCGTTTGACGCACACCATCGAGGTGGCGCAAGTCGCACGTACGATCGCGGGGGTATTGGGGTTGGATACTGATTTGGCCGAGGCCATCGCCTTAGCACATGATTTAGGCCACACGCCCTTCGGCCATACGGGTGAAGATGCTTTGGCCGCGTTGATGACCCCCTATGGCGGCTTTGATCATAACGCCCAAGCCATGCGAATTGTGACAAAGCTGGAGCGCCACTACGCTGAATTTGACGGGCTTAATTTGACATGGGAAACGTTGGAAGGTTTGGCCAAACATAATGGCCCAGTCACAGGTCCGCTCCCCCTTGCGTTAGATGAGGTTAACACGGCCTGGGATCTCGAGCTTTCAACTTATGCCAGTGCCGAGGCGCAAGTGGCAGCAATTGCCGATGATGTGGCCTATTCGCACCATGATCTACATGATGGTCTGCGTTCGGGTTTGTTTTCTGAGGATGATTTGAAAGAGCTCCCTGTCACAGGACCCGCCTTTGCCGAAGTTGATACCTTATATCCTGGACTTGATAAAATGCGCCGGCGACACGAAGCGTTGCGTCGCGTTTTTGGTCGTATGGTGGAAGATGTGCTTGCCGTGGCGCAAAATCGTTTGGCCGCAGCGCAGCCAAAATCAGCTCAAGAGATCCGCGCTCTTGGGGGCACGGTAATCCGTTTTTCCAAACCAATGTTCCAGGAACTAAAGGTCGTACGCAGCTTTTTGTTTACACGCATGTACCGAGCCCCTTCGGTGATGATTGAACGCGAAAAAGTTACGCAGGTGATTAATGATCTTTTCCCACTTTTTATGCAAAAGCCTACACTTTTACCTGAAAACTGGCGCAGTGAAATTGCCCTTGCCACAGATGAGACTGCCTTGGCGCGCCTTGTGGCCGATTATGTGGCGGGCATGACAGACCGTTTTGCTTTGCAAGAGCACAAAAGGTTGAGCAATTTTCTCTAATCACAAAATCTATGCGGTTTTTGAACCAAAGTCGTAGCAAAGCTAGCTGTCTGTAAAAAGGCGTAGACGCCGATTATAGATCAATGAAAAGTGAAAAAATTAAAAAAAGTGTCGATTAAACGAAAAGGTAGTAGAGTTGGAGCAGTTAATAGCGCAAACTTTTTCCGATCTGGAGGCCCTTGTTTGGATTTTGGATGTTTAAGTCTCTAACTTGGTTGATTGCGCATATATGTGGTGGATAGTGCGTCGGTTTGGGCCTGGTTTGCGGGGCCCGTGGTACCAGTGCTAATAATCGCGGTATGTGAACACGCGTGCAATATTGATCAGAAGGTGAGGTTCAGTGGCCTAAAGCTGGAGCAAAAAGGGCTATGAAATAAAGTTTTTAATGCTATAAAATTGGCGCTATATTTATGATCGAACTGGTTATAATGTGGCGTGATAAAACTGTCATTATTGCTCAATCGGGCCAAGCTAACGCGCCCTTCTTTATAAGGATTAATCATGGATAACGCCCCCTATAGCAATGATATTTCTGCAGTCGTTGATGCCGATCGTGCGCATCTCTGGCATCACCTGATCCAGCATAAACAATTTGAAACCATTGACCCGCGTATTATAGTTGAAGGCAAGGGCATGCGGGTTTGGGATGCGCGCGGAAAAGAGCATCTTGACGCGGTTTCTGGTGGTGTTTGGACCGTAAATGTTGGCTATGGGCGCGAATCTATTGCTAATGCGGTACGTGACCAATTAATAAAAATGAACTATTTTGCTAATTCGGCAGGCTCAATTCCGGGGTCACTTTTTGCTAAGAAGCTTATAGAAAAAATGCCTGGCCTGTCCCGGGTTTATTATTCAAACTCTGGTTCCGAGGCGAACGAAAAAGTCTTTAAAATGGTGCGGCAAATTTCGCATCGCCATCATGGTGGTAAAAAATACAAAATTCTCTACCGCGAACGTGATTATCACGGCACCACCATCACCGCACTGTCCGCTGGTGGCCAACCCCAACGGGTAATGCAATATGGTCCGCTAACCCCCGGTTTTGTGGAAGTGCCGCACTGCTTGGAGTATCGTAACCAATATCCAGATGCTGAAAGTTACGGGATTGCTGCGGCCAATGCCATTGAAGATGTGATCTTGCGTGAAGGCCCTGACACGATAGGCGCAATCTGTCTTGAGCCTGTAACTGCGGGCGGCGGCGTGATTACGCCCCCCGAGGGATATTGGCAGCGCGTTCAAGAAATTTGCTCCAAATACGATATCTTAATTCATATTGATGAAGTGGTTTGCGGCCTTGGACGCACAGGCACTTGGTTCGGATATCAAAATTATGGGGTCAAACCTGACTTTGTGACCATGGCCAAAGGTGTTGCTTCGGGCTATGCGGCTATCTCCTGCACGGTGACCACCGAGGCGGTCTTTGATATGTTCAAAGATGATCCAAGCGATCCGATGAGCTATTTTCGCGACATCTCAACGTTTGGTGGTTGTGCGTCTGGTCCTGCAGCCGCTTTGGAAAATATGCGCATTATTGAGGATGAAAATCTACTGCAAAACACCCTCACCATGGGCGCGCGCTTGATGAATAATCTGCATGGGCTGGCCGAAAAGCATAAGGTGATTGGCGATGTGCGCGGCAAGGGCCTGTTTTGTGGAGCAGAACTTGTGTCTGATCGTCAGACCAAAGAACCAGCCGATGAAAAAATGGTAGCGGCCGTGGTGGCTGATTGTATGGCGCAAGGTTTGATCATTGGTATGACCAATCGTAGTTTGCCAGGCTTTAATAATACGCTCTGCCTGTCGCCGGCCTTAATAGCCTCGGCCAATGATATTGATGAGATTACAGATGGCATTGATAAGGCTTTGATAAAAGTCTTTGGCTAAAATCATAATAAATAAAGGGCCATTTGGTCCTTTTTTTATTTTTTGTACGAACAAACTGGAATTGCGTCCAGATTAAAGTCAATTTAAGGCCAATATGTCTATTCCCGTAGAAAGCTTTTACCTAAAGCCCGCCATCCCAGGCACGTTGCAGCAACAAATTCGCCAAATGATCACTGATGGGGTTCTGTCTGGGCGATTTCGTGCGGGTGAGCGGTTACCCTCATCACGGGCTTTGGCGCTCCATCTTTCTATCAGTCGCATCACTGTGACCCTGGCATATGCCGATCTGATGTCGTCAGATTACTTAACTTCAAAGGGGCGCTCTGGCTATTTCGTGTCATTTTCAGCGCCCGTGCATTTAGATGTAACAACCCCTAAGCGACAACGCAACAAAGGGTTGAACTATGACCATCTGACCCAAAGACGCTATTCACAAGCCCCAGCAATCGCGCGCCCCACTGATTGGCAGGCCTATCCATATAGTTTCATCTATGGCCAACCCGATGCCAGCTTGTTTGATCATCAAAATTGGCGCCATTGCGCGATTAGGGCTTTGGGAAAACGTGATTTTGACTCACTTACCTCGGACTATTATCAGCGCGATGACCCCCTATTGATTGAATATATTTTGCGCAATATTTTGCCACGGCGCGGAATTGACGCGCGCGCAGATGAGGTATTGTTGACCATGGGCGCACAAAATGCGCTTTGGCTTTCTGCCCAGCTTTTACTCTCGAGGCCAAATGACGGGGCGCGGCGTCATGCGGCAGTGGAAAACCCCTGTTATCCAGGTTTTCGCCGCATTTTAGATCAGATGGACTGCACTATTTCTGCTGTCGATGTGGATGCATTTGGCCTGCCGCCTCAAGATATACCGACCCAAGTCGATGTGGTAATAACCACCGCCAGCCACCATTGCCCCACCAACGCCACCATGCCACTTTCTCGCCGCGAAGCGCTGCTCAAGTCGGCAAATGACCAAGATTTTGTGATCATTGAAGATGATTATGAATTTGAAATGTCTTTTTTCAAACCCGCGTCCCCATCGCTCAAGTCCCTCGATGGGGATGGGCGGGTGATCTATGTAGGGTCTTTTTCAAAGTCGATTTTTCCAGGGTTAAGGATGGGGTATATTGTTGCCCCTGAAAGCTTTATCCGCGAAGCCCGTGCGTTGCGTGCCACGGTGTTGGGCCATCCGCCCGGACATGTGCAGCGCACGGCGGCATACTTTCTGTCACTTGGTCATTATGATGCAATGATCAATCGCATGAAATCTGCTTTTAAGCGACGGCGGCAATCGATGGATGACGCAATCGCCGCCGAAGGGTTAAGCGTTGCAGGGCAAGGGGGATTTGGAGGATCTAGCATTTGGATGCAAGCACCTGAGGGGGTTGATACCGAGGTTTTGGCAACGCGCTTGCGTCAAGACGGTGTTTTGATTGAACCTGGGCAGGGGTTTTTTGATGCCGCACGAGGTAGTTTCGTGCCGCAAAACTGCTACCGTTTGGCTTATTCCTCGATCGCGATCGGTAAAATCGCGCCCGGCATAGCGCTGATTGCGGCAGCTTTGCGATAATCTGGATATAAATAAGCAAATTTTTTGGACATAAGAATTTCCCAAAAATGTACCTAAAACAAACTATAAATTTCGAATATCGGAGAGACCCCATGCGAATGACAACCGAAGAAGCCTTTGTTAAAACACTTCAAATGCACGGTATTGAACATGCTTTTGGTATTATAGGGTCGGCATTCATGCCAATCTCTGACAGTTTTCCCAAAGCGGGTATAACTTTTTGGGACTGTGCCCACGAAGGGTCGGGCGGCATGATGGCTGACGGCTATACTCGCACCACTGGCAAAATGTCGATGATGATCGCGCAAAATGGCCCTGGAATCACTAATTTTGTCACTGCCGTGAAAACTGCCTATTGGAACCATACGCCGCTTTTGCTGGTCACACCGCAAGCGGCTAATAAAACTATCGGCATGGGGGGCTTTCAAGAAGTTGAGCAGATGGCGCTTTTCAAAGATATGGTTGCCTATCAAGAAGAGGTGCGCGACCCGTCGCGCGTGGCCGAAGTTTTAAATCGGGTGATTTTGAACGCGCGTCGTTACAGCGCGCCTGCGCAAATCAATATGCCACGCGATTATTGGACACAGGTAATTGACATTGACCTGCCAGAAATCGTGCAGTTTGAACGTCCCGAAGGTGGTGCCGAAGCGATCGAGCGTGCGGCGGCTTTGCTGTCGTCGGCTAAGTTTCCTGTGATTTTGAACGGTGCAGGCGTGGTGATCGGCGGCGCTATTAATGAAACAAAAGCCCTGGCGGAGCGCTTAGATGCGCCTGTTTGCGTGGGCTATCAGCATAATGACGCTTTTCCAGGCAGCCATCCACTGTTTGTTGGCCCCTTGGGCTATAACGGTTCAAAAGCGGCGATGCAGTTGATCGCAAAGGCCGATGTGGTTCTGTGCTTGGGTACAAGGCTGAACCCGTTTTCGACCTTGCCCGGTTATGGGCTGGATTACTGGCCTAAAGAGGCAAAAATCATTCAAGTTGATATCAATCCCGACCGTATAGGCCTGACCAAAAAAATCTCGGTGGGTATTGTGGGCGACGCGCGAAAAGTGGCGCTTGGAATTTTGGCGCGCCTAAGTAAAGCCGCAGGCGACGCAGGGCGAGGTGATCGGCGTGCGTTGATTGCCACCTCAAAATCAACATGGGCGCAGCAATTGGCAGAAATGGATCATGAGGATGATGACGTCGGCACTAGCTGGAATGCGCGCGCGCGTGCTAGTAAGCCCGACTGGATGTCGCCGCGCATGGCTTGGCGCGCCATTCAATCGGCCCTGCCAAAAGAGGCAATCATCTCATCCGACATAGGCAATAACTGTGCGATCGGCAATGCCTATCCCAGTTTTGAAGAGGGGCGCAAATATTTGGCGCCGGGCTTGTTTGGCCCTTGTGGCTATGGTTTGCCCTCGATCATTGGTGCTAAAATAGGTAAGCCTGATGTACCTGTGGTGGGTTTTTCGGGCGACGGGGCCTTTGGCATTGCGGTAACTGAACTTACCGCAATTGGGCGGCCTGAATGGCCAGCAATTACTATGGTAGTGTTTCGCAATTATCAATGGGGCGCGGAAAAGCGCAACTCAACTCTTTGGTATGACGACAATTTCGTTGGAACCGAGCTTGACAATAACGTAAGCTACGCTGGCATTGCCCGAGCTTGCGGTTTGCAAGGGGTGCAGGCCAATACCATGGGTGAGTTGCGCGATATGCTGCACAAAGCCATTGATGACCAGATGAACCACGGTAAAACTACGTTAATCGAAGCGATGATTAACCAAGAACTGGGTGAACCGTTTCGCCGCGACGCGATGAAAAAACCTGTGGCTGTAGCGGGAATTTCCGCGTCTGACATGCGCCCGCAGTCGGTGTAATGACACTGCCTTTTGACTTAGATCCTGCTGCGGCCGCCTTTTTGGCCGCAGCTGTTTTTGGGTCGGCCCTTGTGCGGGGTTACTGCGGCTTTGGATTTTCGGCATTGGTGATTGCGGCGGCGGCGTTGGTGACCCATCCGCTTCATTTTGTGGCTGTTGTTATTTTATGCGAGATTGTGATGACCGTGCAGGCATGGCGCGGCTTAAGTTTTGCGGTTGATTGGTGGCGCGTTGGTTTTTTGATGCTGGGCGCTGGTCTGGGCTTGCCTTTTGGCCTTTGGGCGTTGGGGGAGCTGTCGGCGGACTGGGTGCGCATTACCATGTCGGCCTATCTTTTGATAATGTGCGCGATTTTGCTGGCTGGTTGGCGCTTTAGGGCGGCGGTTGGCGCCTTGGGCCATTTTGGCGTTGGGCTAATTTCTGGATTGGCCAACGCGGTTGGGATGGGGGGGCTGCCTGTGGCGGCCTTTTTTGCGGCCCAGCCAATAGCAGCGGCGGTTTTTCGGGCGACTTTGGTGGCCTATTTCCCCTTGCTCGATCTTTATTCGGGGCCGTTTTATTGGTATAGTGGTATGTTGTCTTGGGACACGCTGTGGGCCAGTGTGCTAGCTTTACCATTTGTTTTTACTGGGAATTATATGGGCGGGCGGCATTTTTTAAAAAGTGATCCTCAAAGTTTTAAACGTTTTGTAATCTATCTTTTGGCGCTTTTAAGTCTTTTAGTCTTGGGGCGGACGGTTTTGATATGAGCGGGCTTTCCCAAAGTGAACCAAAGCTGATTGTTTTGGCAGAGGGCAGCGATCGGCGCGTGCTGGTTGCGGCCCTACAAGCTGTGCGTAACAACAAGGTACGGGTGCTTTTATTGGGCGCGCGTGCCCAGATTTTGGAAGTGGCGGCTGCCGAAGGGGCCTTGGGCCAAGGGTTGCTCATGCTTGACCCAAAGACGGCCGCCCTTCGGCCAGAGTTGTGCGCGCGCCTTTTTGCGCTACGTAACCATAAGGGCGTTACCAAAGTTCAAGCGCGGGTTCTTTTAGAAAATCCACTTATGCTGGCGGCACTTTTGGTTGAGATGGGGCTGGCCCATGGCACTTTGGGTGGCGCGGTTGCAACAACGGCTGCCACCATTCGCGCAGCGCTGCAGGTGATTGGTCTGGCGCCTGATGTCGCACGCGTGTCCAGCTTTTTCCTGATGTATCTGCCCGCTCTTGGTGGGGCTACGCCACGCACACTGGCCTTTGCAGACTGTGCCTTGTCGGTTGATCCAAATGATCGTGAATTGGCTGATATAGCCGTTCGTACTGCGCGCTCGTTCGAGGCGGCGACAGGGCAAAGGGCACGCGTGGCGCTTTTGTCTTTTTCAACCATGGGCAGTGGGTCTGGCGAGCAGGTTGATAAGGTACGCCGCGCCACCGCTTTAGCCCAAGCCCAAGCGCCTGATGTAATGATTGCGGGTGAATTGCAATTTGATACGGCTTTTGTGCCCGCCGTTGCGGAGCAAAAAGGGGTCGTCTCGGATGTGGCTGGGCAGGCCAATGTTTTTGTCTTTCCAAATCTTGAGGCAGGTAATATTGGTTATAAAATAGCCCAACGTCTAGGGGGGGCCTTGGCCATCGGCCCAATTTTGCAAGGTTTGGCCAAACCCGCAAATGATTTGTCGCGTGGTGCCACATCCGAAGATATCCTGGCCATGATCGAAGTCACGGCCCGTCAGGCCAAAGAGGAAACCCCTTTGGTGCCCACGTCAATTTTTGAAGAACTGTGAGAAAAGAATGTCGCAACCCCTGCTGAACCCTTCGCCTAAAATCTCCGATCAGGTGCGTAAGACCACCTGCTATATGTGCGCGTGCCGCTGCGGGATTGATGTGCATCTGACCTCGGGGAAAGTGACCTATATCGAGGGAAACCGCGATCACCCCGTTAATAAGGGAGTGCTTTGCGGCAAGGGGGCCTCGGGGATTAGGCAGGTCTATGCGCCGTCGCGCCTGACGGCCCCTTTACGGCGCGTGGGTCCACGAGGCTCTGGGGCGTTTGAGGTGATAAGCTGGGATGAAGCGTTGAAAACAGCCACCAACTGGATGGGCCCCTTGCGTGATACAGCGCCGCAAAAACTGGCTTTTTTTACGGGGCGCGACCAAAGCCAAAGTTTGACCTCTTATTGGGCACAGGCATTTGGCACGCCCAATTACGCGGCCCATGGGGGCTTTTGTTCGGTAAATATGGCCGCGGCGGGGATTTATACAATCGGCGGGGCCTTTTGGGAATTTGGCCAACCCGATTGGGAAAACACCAAATTGTTTGTTATGTTTGGCGTGGCCGAAGACCATGACAGCAATCCAATCAAAATCGGCATCGGCAAGCTTAAGGCCAAAGGGGCCAAGATCATTGGCATCAACCCCATTCGAACGGGCTATAATGCAGTGGCGGATGAGTGGTTTGGGGTCACTCCCGGCAGTGATGGTCTGTTGATTTTGGCGTTGATCCATTGCTTGCTTGAGGCGGGTAAGATCGACCTTGATTATTTGGCGCAATTTTCAAACGCGCCCTATTTGCTCAATGCGGATGAGGGTCCGCAAAAAGGCCTTTTTTTGCGCGATGCCGACGGAAAGCCGCTGGTGATTGACGCCAAAAGTGGCGCCCCCGTGGCCTTTGACTCTAAAGGCATCAGTCCCGATCTGGGCGGCACGTTAAACGGTGCGCGCACCGTTTTTCAGCACATGGCTGAGCGCTATCTAAATTCCGAACATGCACCCGAACAGGTGGCCGAACGGATCGGCATCAGTGCCGCGCGTATACGCGAACTGGCCGCTGCTTTGGCCCATGCAGCCTTTGATGAACCCATCATAATTGACCAGCCTTGGACCGATTTTCGGGGCAATCAGCATAATAAAATGATAGGCCGCCCTGTAAGTTTTCACGCCATGCGCGGTATCTCGGCTCATGCGAACGGATTTCAAACCGCGCGGGCCTTACATATTTTGCAAATCATGCTGGGGGCGGTTGAAACGCCCGGCAGTTATCGTTTAAAAGCCCCCTACCCAAAACCAGTCGAAGCCCACCCAAAACCGCATTTTAACGCCAAAGCGGGACAGGCTCTGGACGGACCGCATTTGGGCTATGTGCGCCACCCAAACGATTTGGCGCTTTTACCTGATGGTCAGCCTGCACGTATTGATAAAGGGTTTTCTTGGGAAAACCCGTTTTCCGCCCATGGGTTGATGCATATGGTGATCCCCAATGCCCATGCCGCCGATCCTTATGAGATCGACACGATGTTCCTGTATATGGCCAATATGTCCTGGAACTCGTCGATGAACACCGGCGCTGTTATGGAGATGCTGACCGACAAAAAGGAAAATGGTGACTATAAAATCAAAAATATCATCTATTCTGACGCATATGCTTCGGAAATGGTGGCCTATGCGGATTTGATTTTGCCAGACACGACCTATTTGGAACGCCACGACTGTATCAGTTTGTTAGACAGACCAATTTCCGAACCTGATGCGGCGGGTGATGCAATTCGCTGGCCTGTGATCGAACCTGAACGTGATGTGCGCCCCTTTCAAACTGTGCTGATTGATCTTGGTGCGCGGCTTGGCTTGCCGGGGTTTGTCACGCCCGAGGGCGGGCCTCTATACAAAGATTATGCTGATTATATAGTGCACCACCAACGGCGCGCGGGCATTGGTCCTTTGATGGGTCACCGCGGCGCTTTGGGGCAAGATGAGGGGCGGGGCGCGCCCAACCCCGAGCAGTTGGATCGCTATATTGAGGGGGGAGGCTTTTATCAGGCCCATGTGCCCGACAATGCGCGCTATTTTAAACCTTGGAACCAAGCCTATCAAGACTGGGCGGTGAAGGTTGGGCTTTATGATAAACCGCAACCATATGTTTTTAATTTATATTGTGAGGAAATGCGACATTTTCAACTGGCAGCTGAGGGGTATGGCGCAGCGCAACCCCCCGAACATCTGCGCGCACAAATTGCGCAAAAGATGGATCCTTTGCCAATCTATTACGCCCCGTTACATGAGGCTGAGGCCAAAGGCTATACGCTGCACGCGCTGACCCAAAGGCCGATGGCCATGTACCATTCTTGGGGTGCGCAAAACAGTTGGTTGCGCCAAATTCATGGACATAATCCGCTTTATGTTTCGGGTAAAATTTGGCGCGAGCATGGGTTTTCAGATGGGGATTGGGCGCGGCTTTTTTCGCCCAATGGCGTAATTACCTTGCCTGTGGCGCTGATGGCCGCGCTTAATGATCACACGGTTTGGACTTGGAATGCGATAGGAAAACGTAAAGGCGCTTGGGCACTTGACCCCAAAGCGCCCGAGGCCACGCGCGGCTTTTTGCTTAATCATCTGATCTCAGAGCTTTTGCCCGAAAAAGATGATGGGATGCGCTATTCCAATTCTGACCCGATCACGGGGCAGGCGGCTTGGTTTGACCTGCGCGTCAAAATCGAGCGTATCGCCCTCCCCGCAAAGGGAGAAAACGGCCAAAGCCTGCCCGATTTTGCGCCACTGCAAGATCCTTATTCGATGGGGGTAAAATGACCTGCTTACCAAGTTTAACCGATAAAAAGCTGGGACTTGTGATCGATCTAGACACATGTGTGGGCTGTCAGGCCTGTGTAACCGCTTGCAAAGGCTGGAATGACCAAGGCTATGGCGCCCCGCTATCAGATCAAGAGGCCTATGGTGAGGCGCCAAACGGTGTGTTCTTAAACCGTGTCCACAGTTATGAGGCACAACCTCTTGACGCGCCTGCACAAATTGTGAACTTCCCCCGCTCTTGCTTGCATTGCGACGACGCGCCTTGTGTGACGGTTTGTCCAACGGGGGCCAGCTATAAGCGGGTGGAAGATGGGATTGTGCTGGTCAATGAAGACGCTTGCATTGGTTGCGGCCTGTGTGCTTGGGCTTGCCCTTATGGTGCGCGCGAAATGGATGCTGATGCGGGGGTGATGAAGAAATGCACGCTATGTGTTGACCGTATTTACAATGAAAATCTTCAACCGATTGACCGCGAACCCGCCTGCGTGCGCACTTGTCCGACAGGCGCGCGCCATTTTGGTGATTTGGGAGACCCAAATTCAAAGGTCAGTCAGTTGGTCACAGCGCGCGGCGGTTATAATTTGATGCCAGATCTGGGCACCAAGCCCACCAATAAATATCTGCCCCCAAGACTAAAAGACCGCCAAAGTGCGCGTCCCGACCAAGCATCACTTTTGGCACCTCTTTTGGATATTGAGGCCAAGGGCTTTGCCGGTTGGCTTGATCGGATTTTAGGAAAAATTTCATGAATCCAGCTGCTTCTGTTATTATATTTACTGTCTTCTCGGGCTTTGGGTTTGGGCTATTGGCGCTTTTGGGCTTTGGCTGTTCCGGGGCCCAAGGATGGAGCGCCTTTTTTCTTTGGGGCTTGGGTTACGGGTTTGCGGTGGTGGGGCTTTTGGCCTCAGTTACGCATTTGGGCAATCCACAGCGCGCTTGGCGAGCCTTTAGCCAATGGAAAAGCAGCTGGCTTTCGCGTGAGGGGATCGGAGCATTAACCACACTTTTTTGTTTGGCGCCCGCAGCGCTTGGTGCGATTTTTGGCTTACCTATCTGGTCCGTTTTTGGCTCCATTGGTGGGCTTTTGGCGGTCATGACGGTTTTCACCACCTCGATGATATATGCGCAGCTTCAAAGTGTGCCGCGCTGGAACCATGCTTGCGTGCCCCTTATGTTTGCCAGTTTTATGGCGGCGGGGGGCCTGATTGTGCTGGGCCAACTGGGGCAGGCGCTTATGGGGCTGGGACTGTTGGCTTTGGTCTTGATTGTGGGCTTTTGGATTGGTGATCGTCAATTTCCCGCTCGCGCGCAAACAATCGCCAAAGCCACGGGCTTGGGTCATATGGGCGCGTTGCGCCTGTTTGAGGCGGGGCATACATCGGAAAACTATTTGATGCGCGAAATGATCTATGTGGTTGGGCGCAAACATCGGGTGAAATTGCGGGTGATTGCCGTTGTTTTGGCGTGCTTTGTGCCGATGCTTTTGATTGCGGCGGGTCAGGGGGGCGATATAGCACGTGGGCTTGGACTTTTGGTGCATTTATGCGGAGCTTGCGTGGCGCGTTGGCTGTTTTTTGCCGAGGCGGAACATGTGGTTGGCCTTTATTACGACCAGCGCTAACGCGTCAGCCCTTGTGATTGCTACCGAATTGTAAGATCAAGCGCAAAATAAAAGGGCGCAAATGGCACAGAATTTTACCTTTACCCTAAAGGGCACTGATCAAGGCGCGCGCACGGGTGTCATCTCTACCCCGCGCGGCAACATTCGCACGCCCGCTTTCATGCCAGTAGGCACGGCCGCGACTGTGAAAGCCATGCTGCCCGAAAATGTCCGTACGACGGGTGCTGATATTTTGCTGGGCAATACCTATCATCTGATGCTGCGTCCCACAGCCGAGCGTATCGCAGCGCTTGGGGGCCTGCACCGGTTTATGAATTGGCAAGGGCCTATTTTGACGGATTCGGGCGGGTTTCAGGTGATGAGTTTGAACGCTCTGCGCAAAATGTCGGAAGAGGGGGTCAAGTTTAAATCCCACATCGATGGTTCGGCGCATTTTCTAAGCCCCGAACGCTCGATGGAGATCCAAAAGCTTTTAGGATCAGACATTGTGATGTGTTTTGATGAATGTACGCCCTTTCCTGCCGATGAAAAGACGGCCCGCACCTCTATGGAGCTGTCGATGCGGTGGGCCACGCGATCGCGAGCAGCCTTCGGCAAAAGACAAGGATATGCGCTTTTTGGTATTCAGCAAGGCTCGGTCTATCAAGATCAACGGCTAGAATCGGCGCAAAGGCTTACTGAGATTGGCTTTGATGGCTATGCCGTCGGTGGTTTGGCGGTTGGTGAGGGGCAAGAGGCGATGTTTAAGGTGCTGGACTATGCGCCTGACATGTTGCCTGTCGATAAGCCACGCTATTTGATGGGTGTGGGCAAGCCCGGTGATATTGTGGGCGCGGTTGAGCGGGGCATTGATATGATGGACTGCGTTTTACCGTCACGCTCGGGGCGTACGGGGCAGCTTTTTACGCGCTTTGGTGTGGTTAATATAAAAAACGCCCGTCATATGGATGACCCGCGTCCGCTGGATGAAAATTGCACCTGTCCGACTTGTCAAAACTATTCGCGCGCCTATCTGCATCATGTGTTTAAGGCGCAAGAGATCATTTCCTCAATGTTGCTGACATGGCACAATTTACATTATTACCAAGAATTGATGCAGGGCCTACGCGATGCGATTGTGGCACAAAATTTGAAAACCTTTGTGGCCCAGTTTCACTCGGTGCGTGCACAAGGCGATATTGAACCGCTTTAAGGAAACTTAAGACATATGATTTAACTGGAGATGGTTTGTAAATTGGCCTTGCACCGCCTTAAAAAGGCGGACATTTTGGCGGTCACTTGCTTGACACAGTGGCTCGCCCACCCCACCTATTAGGTTCGGGAAAAATAGATTTCCTTATGGATCTGTTTTTTGCCAACGAAAGGAATTATTATGACCAGTGCAAAATCAACATCCTATCCTGTCTTGCCGTTGCGGGATATTGTGGTGTTTCCTCATATGGTGGTGCCTTTATTTGTAGGGCGCGATAAATCTGTGCGGGCCTTGGAAGAGGTGATGGCCGAAGACCGCCAGATTCTTTTATCCAGCCAGATGGACGCGTCGGTTGATGATCCTGCGGATGACGGTATATATCGCACCGGCGTTTTGGCCAATGTTTTGCAGCTTTTGAAATTGCCAGATGGCACCGTCAAAGTCTTAGTCGAGGGTAAGACCCGCGTCGCCATCACCAAATTCGTGTCAAATCCCAGTTTTTTTGAAGCAGAAGCCGAAGTGCTTCATGAGGTCGACGGTGATCAAAGCGTAACCGAAGCTTTGGTGCGCGGTGTAGCCGATGAGTTTGAACGTTACGCCAAGATCAAAAAAAACATCCCCGAAGAGGCGCTTTCAGCCGTATCTGACGCGAATGATCCTGCCCGTTTGGCGGACTTGGTAGCTGGGCATCTGGGTATTGAAGTAGCGCAGAAGCAGACGCTTCTTGAAACGTTGGATATTTCCGAGCGGCTTGAAAAGGTCTATGGCCATATGCAAGGCGAAATGTCGGTGTTACAGGTCGAGAAAAAGATCAAAACCCGTGTCAAAACCCAAATGGAGCGCACCCAGCGCGAATATTATTTGAATGAGCAAATGAAAGCCATTCAAAAAGAATTGGGCGACGGTGACGAAGGGCAAAATGAAATTGCTGAACTAGAGGAGCGGATTCGTAAAACCGCCCTGTCAAAAGAAGCGCGTGAAAAAGCTGAAGGTGAAGTTAAAAAACTAAAATCCATGTCACCCATGTCAGCCGAGTCGACAGTGGTCCGTAATTATTTGGATTGGCTTTTGGGCGTGCCATGGGGCGTTAAATCGCGTGCTAAAAAAGACCTTAAGGCGGCACAAATTGTTCTGGACAATGACCATTACGGGCTTGAAAAAGTCAAGGAACGTATTGTTGAATATCTGGCCGTTCAGGCCCGCTCGGCTAAGATGAAGGGGCCTATTCTTTGTCTGGTAGGCCCTCCTGGGGTTGGAAAAACATCGCTTGGTCGTTCGGTTGCAAAGGCAACAGGGCGCGAGTTTATTCGCATCTCACTGGGTGGTGTACGCGACGAATCAGAAATCCGTGGACATCGGCGCACCTATATAGGGTCGATGCCAGGTAAGATCATTCAAGCTTTGAAAAAAGCAAAAACAACCAATCCTTTGATTTTGCTCGATGAAATTGATAAAATGGGCCAGGATTTTCGTGGCGATCCTGCCTCCGCGATGTTGGAAGTTCTTGATCCCGAACAAAATAGCACGTTTACAGACCACTATATGGAGGTTGAATACGACCTTTCAAATGTCATGTTTTTGACCACGGCTAACACCTATAATATGCCCGGGCCTTTACTTGACCGGATGGAAATCATTCCGCTGTCTGGCTATACAGAAGACGAAAAACGCGAAATTGCCAAAGGGCATTTAGTTGAAAAACAGTTTAAAAACCACGCCTTGAAAAAAGGCGAGTTTTCGATTGACGACGGTGCGTTGATGGAAGTTATCCGGAGCTATACCCGCGAAGCGGGAGTACGTAATTTGGAACGTGAATTGGCGAAATTGGCTCGCAAAGTGGTGACTGAAATAGTCAAGGGTGCACAAAAATCTGTGCAGATAACAGTTGATAATTTGGAAAGCTTTTTGGGGGTCAAAAGGTACCGTCATGGTTTGGCCGAAAAAACTGATCAAGTGGGTGTTGTCACGGGCCTTGCTTGGACTTCTGTTGGGGGTGAACTTTTACACATCGAAGCACTGCGTTTGCCTGGCAAGGGTCGTATGAAAACGACCGGGAAGTTGGGCGATGTGATGAAAGAATCAATTGAAGCAGCGAGCAGTTTTGTGCGCTCGATCAGTCCTGAAATTGGCGTCAAACCGACCAAATTTGAAAGTTCTGACATCCATGTGCATGTGCCTGAAGGTGCAACCCCTAAAGATGGTCCCTCGGCTGGGGTGGGGATGGTTACGTCAATCGTGTCGGTATTAACGGGAATTGCCGTCAAAAAAGATATAGCAATGACGGGTGAGGTGACCTTGCGTGGAAATGTTTTGCCAATTGGAGGCTTGAAAGAAAAGCTTTTGGCAGCACTGCGCGGCGGTATCACCACGGTCTTAATACCACAAGATAACGTCAAAGACCTTGTCGAAATTCCAGATAATGTCAAGAACGGTCTAACTATAATTCCTGTCAGTCACGTGCGTGAAGTTTTGACCCATGCTTTGGTATCAGTACCTGTGCCTATTGAGTGGGATGAGGCCGCAGAAGAAGCCGCAGCCCTTGCGCGAATGGGAAATAAAGAGGTTGTGTCACCCAGCCTTGCACATTAATTTTATTAGGGCGCGCAATGCGCCCTTTTTTAATAAGTGTATTGTGGCACATGGTCCATCTGGGACTTTTATCAAATTGAAAAAAAATGGTGTTGTGGTTTTACCCGATCCATTTACTTGATAAGTGAAAAGCTCGCAAATGAATGGATTTTCATTCCAGTTCAGCATTCTAAATGGACTAAAAAATTGTTACTATGCGCTAGATGTCCTTTAACCTGGCTTCGCTTTCAGAAAAAACTGAGTGGAGCGCGCTATCAACTCTCAAAGCCTCGGTAGCGCTTATGTCAAGCCTACAAGCGCTTCGGGAGTGGGGGAGTTTTAAGTTTAACATAAAGCTGTCCCCTCACACTGTGGGGTTTTAAACGTCAATGACGATAGGCTTTTGGTGGGGAGGATACACCCTTTGAAGCTTGCCAAGATCACGTTAAAGATTGGTTTGGGTCTATTGACGAAAAAGTTAGGTAATTTCCACAAAATCAAATAAATGTGCACCCACCCTCTTGTCCATCGTTAAAGCATAAGCTATTTGAGCGATAACGGGTTGTTAGCTCAGTTGGTAGAGCGCTTCGTTTACACCGAAGATGTCGGCGGTTCGAGCCCGTCACGACCCACCATCATTTAAATTTTATTTTTTAAGGCCCAGTAGTGGATTAATATCCATTTTCTTACCCGCTTAGGCGCTTGTCTAGACTTATTGCATTTAGCCGACCAAATTGGCAAAAATTTATGCCATTACGCTTGACGGCGCCGATTGCGCTGCGTAATACCAGCGAACGTTCGGGTGGCGATCCGGATGTATTGCGCGGTTGTAGCTCAGTTGGTTAGAGTACCGGCCTGTCACGCCGGGGGTCGCGGGTTCGAGCCCCGTCAACCGCGCCACTTACGGATCGCCCGAATGAACGATTGCGCGGTTGTAGCTCAGTTGGTTAGAGTACCGGCCTGTCACGCCGGGGGTCG
>ERZ888423.783-NODE-783-length-31481-cov-8.292083_pt1 | contig 31481 bp, 23 predicted proteins | sample MGYA00520523_ERZ888423 | MGnify/ENA primary metagenome ERZ888423 (study PRJEB32303, sample SAMEA104408611) | aquatic metagenome | biome: Brackish water; feature: Pelagic; material: water | place: Baltic Sea | collected 2014-06-08T10:24:00 | depth 30,27 m ...
TATGGGTATGAAGTGAGATGTGCTTGTGCTGATGATTCAGGATTCTCTGATTGGGCGAATATCACCCCTGAGGCCACCTTCTTAGTCCCAGCGGCTCCTGCAGGTCTGGATATCATCCAACATGACTTCAGTGTTACTGAGAAAGCAATAAACAGTTCTTCATTCAAGAACGGACAGTATTCATTCGAGAAGAGCATGGATAATTCTATTGCTAACATTGTTTCACCAAGAAAGATCACTGCAGCAGAGATCATGAAGAAGCAACCTGTTACTAAGGTGACTAAGTCTCTTGAGGCGAACAACATGAATCTTTTCCCTAACCCGACAGAGAATGAGTTGAACATCTCTATCGAGTCTCCTGTATCTGCCAACTTGGACCTTATAGTCTTTGATATGACTGGTCGCACAGTGATTACTGAGCAAATCAAAACAGTTAAAGGAATGAACATGATGAGCATCAATGTTCAGAACCTTGAGAATGGCATGTATATCCTATCTATTGGAGGTGTCAAGCAGAGCTTCGTGAAGAAGTGATAAGATTGAGTCTATGAAGACTATGATCAAAAGGGTCGCCTGTTTCAGGCGGCCCTTTTTTTGTACTTTGTACACCTTAATGAACGGTATACACTTTTGCATCAAGGACATACAAAATCAGTCATTTCTTGAATGCAGTTAACTCCATGAATGATTCAAAGTTGAGAAGTAGGGAGATGGCACCATTGATTAAGATGACTGAATGAGCTGGGTTTATAAATTGCTAATCCAACCTGGCCCAAATCAGCCGAGGCTAACATATTTTAACCATTGAATAGATGACAAAACTACTTATCGTAGGTGCTTTCCTTTTAGGAAGTGCCAATCTATTGGTATCTCAATGTACCACCTTTTCTGGAGGACCATACGTTGACTTCAATAATGCAGGAGGAGCCCCTTGCCTTGAAGAACCAGTTCGAATTTTGACAATTTTTGAAGCTTTGGCTTCTGAATCTTATCTAATAGATGGTATTGAGGCTGGAGTGACGTATAAATTTGACATCTGTTCAAGTCCAGCTGGGCCAGCCGGAGGAGGATTAGCATGGGCTCCTACCTTTACTATTCTCGGGCCAACAGGTCTTGTAATAACTTTTGGAACAGACGGAACCACAGGGGTTAACAAATGTACCAAGACATTTACTGCTACGGTTTCTGGAACTTATGAGTTAGGAATTTCTCAAGTAGGATTCTGTCCTGGAGGACCAAACACAGCTATTCAAAATGGTTATCCTAGAATCACATATGTGCAAGGGCCTATTTCATCCTGTGCCACAGTGACGTGTGAGGCTGGAACCCTTGTAAATAATGAAGCGATATCATTGTGTCCAGGAGAAACAACTCAAGTAGATGTTACTGGCGTTACCCTTCCTAATTCACCTACACAGGGTGGGCAAGCAATTGTCTTCACGCCTACTGCTACAGGTACAGGAGCGAATGAGTATGGATTAATGCTCGTTGGTGTGACTATGCCATATGTCTTTGACAGTGACTTGAATGGTGTTCTTTCATTCAATGGATTTCCTCCTATGTTTGGAACATGGATAGCACGACCAGCAGTATATGCTGACTTATTAAATCCAGAGATTACAGTATGTGACACCACCTTCCGCTCTAAACCCATAACATTCTTGGACGGAGTAGGTCCTGGTTGTGGTGAAGTATTCGCATGTGAAGCAGGAACATTGACTGGCGTGAATCAAGCACTTTGTCCAGGGGACAATTGGAATTTGACTGTGACAGGTGAGACATTGCCTTCACCAGGAGAATTCCTTTGGTTCTTCTTCGCTCAAGATACCGTGGCTAATGATGACTATGTATATAGCTTTGGTGACGACCCGACATTCTATAACTATTTAGGAGACCTGAATTCACACTTGATAGCATCGGCATTAGATCCTATTGCACCTGGTGCTTATGATGTCATAGGAGCAGTATATGACCCTTCTGGAGACAGTCTCTGTTCAGTTTCAACTGGATTGTTTGAATTGACAATTTATGCTGCTAATGATCCTGCATGTAGTGGATGTCAATCCCCTAGCAACTTGGAAGTTGTAGCGATTGGGTTTGGTGGAACCAACCCAAGAGTAAATGCAATATGGGCTAACTCTGAAGGGACCACTAATTGCCAAGTTAGAGGAGGACGTATAAGTAATGCTTCCTACAATGCTGGTGAACCTGAATTCGCCAATATCAGCAATACACAGACCATCACTCAGACCAATGGATCTACATTGAGTTTTAACATCAACTTGTATAATAATCCAAATACCCCGTTCACTATAGGTGCGCGTTATGGGTATGATGTGAGATGCGGATGTGCTGACGCTTCAGGATTCTCAGAGTGGGCTAATATCACGCCAGCGGCTACGTTCGTAGTGCCTGCACCTCCTCCTGGAATCTTCGAAATGGAGCATCCAATAGGAATTTCTAAAGCCTCTGTTGCTTCTGTGAAGTCTTATGATGCCAGAGTAATAGCTGATGTGCGCAAGAATGTCGTCACTGCTGCTGATGTGAAAATGAAGCGTCCTATTGCTGCTAATACTAAAGCATTGGTTGCTCAAGACATGACTCTTTATCCTAACCCAGCTACCAATGAATTGAATATCACAATCTCTAGTGTAAAAGCACAGAGCATTGATGTGAAAATCTTCGATATGACAGCCAGAAGTATCATGGTAACTCAAGTATCTGCTCAAGCAGGTAAAAACCTTTTGAGCCTTAATGTATCTGATTTAAGTAACGGATTGTACTTCATTGAGGTCGGGTCTGGAGGCGCTAGAGTTAGAAGACCATTCGTCAAGGAGTAATTCTTAAGGAAGAGCTTTGAGTAAGGGCCGCCCATTTGGGCGGCCCTTTTTTTGTGACTTCAAAACGTAGGGGTCCAGAACCTAAGTTCCAGACCCCCCTGCCACCTTAACCAAAGCACATTACATCTATATAATGTTTAACAAATACAGTAAATAAGTAAACATAAAATAGGAAATAGCAAATAAGGAATGTAGATTTGTTGAACAATAAAACAAAATACATTGACAGAAACAACTCTAATACACGCCATGAAAGCAGGGAGTACTTCTGCTTTCAATCAGATTTACAAGAATTACATGAACCACTTCTATGCAATTGCGATACGTTATTCTCAGGATTCTCAAGAAGCAGAAGACTATGTACAAGAAGCTTTTGTAAGAATCTATAGAAACATCAATAGCTTCAACTTCCAAGGAAGTTTTGAGGGCTGGATGAAGAGAATCTTGATTAACCATTGTCTTAATGGAATCAAGAAGAAGAACCCTCTCAAGAATAGCTCTGACATTACTGAGTTAAGGACTGAGGAAGCGGGAATAGCAGTAGATGCAATAGATGGTATCAATACCAGAGACATCCTTACCTGCATTCAAGGCCTACCTAATGGGTATAGAACCGTCCTTAATATGTATGTGATTGAAGGCTATTCTCATAAAGAAATAGGGCAGGAATTGGGCATCACGGAGAGTTCTTCTAGAAGCCAATTGACAAAAGCTAGAGTCAAGTTGAAGCGAATCTTAATCGACCGTGGTCTATTGACTGATGGAGAATCAAGATTTGCATCTTGAGTGCGACAATGTGCTTAAGAAAAAGTTTACAGAATACAGGCTTCCAGTGAATCCTTTACTCTGGATAAGAATTCTGGAGGATATTTCATCTGATTACAAATAAGATATCAGGAGATAATCTTCATATTATTTTGTTCTCATGCAGCCAAGTCCTAACCTTGTGTCATGAGAGTGAGACTTGCCCAACAGTCAGATATTCCTGCTATTAGGGAGATATATGGGCATTATGTGCTTCATTCTGACTATACCTTCGATACTAAAATCCCTTCTGTGGATTATCTCAGTGCTCAGATGACTTTTATTCAAGAGCGCCACGCGTATCTTGTGATTGAGGAAGAAAAGGGCATTCAAGGCTATGCCTACTCGGCCATGCATCGTAAGAAATCAGCCTATGATTGGGTATGCGAAGTCACTATATATCTGAATCACAAGGCTACCGGCAAGGCCATAGGCAAGAAACTCTACGATAGTCTAATAAAACTAGCTGAGGTTCAAGGCTATCACATTCTCTTAGCAGGAATTACGTCTCCTAATCCCATGAGCGAGAAATTTCATGAGTATTTCGGATTCGTTCCGGCCATAAGATATGAGCACATTGGGTTCAAGTCTGGCGAATGGAAGAACGTGGTATGGTGGCGTAAAGAGCTCAGGGATTTGGCTGACACACCATCGCCTATCCGAGTTGTTTCTTCCTTAACTTTAGAGGATTTAGTGCAAGCAGGTCTTGAATTCCCTGAGCAATAAAATCAACAACACCGTGCGTCAATTTCTATTTATCTTTTTGAGTACGCTCTTCATCTTTTCATCCTGCGATTCTCCGCGCACGCTGGTCGTCCAAGCTGCTGTTAGTGATATTGACAGTGCATTAGAGATAGCTGGCATAAAGCATAATCGCATGGTATCTTTGGTCGCTACTCACGAAGGAAGGGAAGATTATGTCATGTACATAGAACAGCCTATAGATCATAAAGCCCCTGAAAAAGGAAGTTTTTTGCAAAAAGTCTATCTCTCTCATGTGGATATGGACGCGCCAGTAGTAATGTATCTGAGCGGATATAACGCTCCATCCAATTCCTATCTCACCGAACCGACTCAACTTCTTAAAGCGAATCAGCTTTTCATTGAACATCGCTTCTTCGGGGAGTCATTGAAGGAAGGGAGTCCAGAATGGGAGAGCTTAAACATTGCGCAATCAGCGGCTGATGTTCATCACATCAAGGAAGTCATGGATGACCTATATTCTGGCAAATGGATGAGCACGGGAATTAGTAAAGGAGGCCAGATGGTGATGTATCATAAGGCATATTATCCTGAAGATGTTTCTGCATCTATAGCCTATGTGGCTCCATTAAACAGAGCGCAAGAAGATTCACGCATCTATGAATTCTTGGATGCAGTGGGAACGGAAGAATGTCGTAAGAAAGTGAAAGCGGTGCAGATAGAACTTTTAATGCACTATGATCGCAGCTTAAGTATGTTTAAGGCCAAAGCAGCCGAAAAGAAATTGATTTCTGATTTAACTATTGAGCAGTTTTTCGAGCTGAGCATTTTTGAATACGAATTTGCATTCTGGCAATGGAATGGAGACTGTAATGGGATCCCCGCATTGGACGCATCCTTGGAGGAGAAAGTAGCGCATCTGTTTAATATAGGAGCGCCTGGCTTCTTCACCACAGAGGTTTCTACTGACCTTTTCCCCTTTTTCTATCAAGCTTACTCAGAGATGGGTATGTATGGATATCGGGTGAATTCTTTCAAAGACTTGACCCGCTTCTATCAAAAGGATTTCTCAAACTATAGAACGTTCATTCCTGAGAAATTTAATCTGGTTTTTAATGCTCGCACACATGAGTATGTGCAAGAGCGATTAACCAAAGTGGGTAGGAATATGATTTTCATTCAGGGTAGCCTAGATCCTTGGTCTTCTACAGGTTTCATACCTTCAGGAAGTACGAACAGTGTGAGATTCAATGTAGAAGGAGGAACACATAAGAGTCGCATGAAAGATCTAGACCTGATTCAAAACAAGTCAGCCAAGGATTCTCTTATGAAGTGGATGAATACTAATCAATGAAGCATGTGTGGAAGGTATGTCATCGTAACGAAGATCGTAGAAGTAGAGAAACGCTTCCAAGTCGAGGCCGAACCGGGTTTGATAGATTTCCTCCCACGCTTTAATCTGGGACCAGGATCCAAGGGATTGGTCATCACTGATGCTCAGCCTGACACCTTGCAATCCTACATCTTCGGATATACACCTTTTTGGTCTAAAAAGAAACTATACATCTTCAATGCACGCGCTGAAGGAGATAAGAACAAGGAGAATGACATGACCTATGCTGGAGCTAAGGAGATTTTCCTTAAGCCCATGTTCAGGCATAGCATACGTTCAAAGCGATGCCTCATCATAGCCGATGCCTTTATTGAAGGACCTGAAAAAGAGAAATTGAGCAAGCCTTATTTGGTATATTTGAGAAACAAGAAAAGGCCCTTTGCATTTGCTGGCCTTTGGGATGAATGGGCAGATAAGAGCACAGGTGAAGTACATCATGGGTATGCCATCATCACCACTATGCCTAATGAAGTTACTGCAGCAGTGGGCCACCATCGCTCTCCTGTGATTCTGGATTCAAGCCGTGAAAAAGAATGGCTTTCGCCCGATGCAGAGCTCCAAGATGTGCTCTCCATGCTAGATCCATACCCAGCATCAGAGATGAATGCTTATCCCATTTCGGCAGATATTAAAGACCCTAGAGAAGAGGGAAAAGAGCTCATCATGCCAATAGGGGAACCGCTATTTAAGGAAACAGAGATTCAACTGTATGAAGAATTAAGACTTGAAGGAATGGGAATGACCACAGGAAGAAGAGGAAGACTTTATCAGAACTAGCATGAAAGCTATATTTTAAGAACTTTGCGCTTCTCAATTGAGCCATTAGAATTGAATACATGAAGATAGGAGTCCTTGGTCTTGGATATGTTGGAATAGTGAATGTTGCTTGCCTATCGAAGCAGGGTCATACGGTGCTTTGTAATGACGTGAAGCCCCAAAAAGTAGATCGTGTAAGGCAAGGACGTAGTCCCATCAATGAACCACAAGTGAATGAACTCATTGCAGCAGGAGTGAAAAATGGGACCATTATTCCCATGGACGACCCTGACGCCTTAATCAGAGAAGCTGATGTTATCATCACATGTGTAGGCACACCCAGTAAGGTTAACGGAGAGGTGAATCTAGATTACCTGCATAATGTAATCCAAGACATTGCTAGGAACATCAAAAAAGGAGACACCAAGTATGTCGTTTGCAGAAGTACAGTTCCTCCTGGAACTACAGAGCGGGTCTTCAATACCTACTTGAATAAAACGGAAGGAAAGCTCATCCCTGTATTCTATCCTGAATTCCTGAGAGAAGGATCTGCCGTAAGAGACTTTTATGATTACGGTCGCTTCGTGCTAGGAACCAGAAAAGGAGATGAGGTTCAAGAGCTTGTGGATTTACTTCATGTGAATAAAGAACGCCCTACTTTCATAACTGACTTGCGCACGGCTGAGTATTCTAAGTACATCGATAATTCATTCCATGCTTTGAAGATTGTTTTTGCCAATGAGATTTTCTCCTTGGCTCATGAACATGGAGTAGATGTGAAAGATGCACATGCCATTTTTACAGCTGATGATAAGCTGAATATTTCTACGCGATACTTGCGTCCAGGACTTCCATTTGGAGGGTCCTGTTTGCCCAAGGACTTAAGAGAACTTCAATATTTAGTTTCTAAGTCTCAACGCGAGTTTGCGCTATTGCCGAGCCTGATTGAAAGTAACGATGCATTTATTCAATCATTGGTGGAACAGATTAAATCTAAAGGAAAAAAGAAGATAGCCTTTATCGGATTGAGTTTTAAAAATGATTCTGATGATCTCAGAGAAAGCCCTATGCTAAGAGTCTTGGACATCTTGAAGCAAGAGGATTACGAGATAGATATATGTGATGATGATTTGGAAATGTCAAACCTACGAGTTGATTTTCCATACCTCTTTAGAATGGTTAAAGAAATGAAGGCATGTGTGGAACGGGCTGAAATACTCATTGTTTCTAAGCGTTATATGAATGCAGTTCTTCCTTTGAAAAAGAAAGATCAAGTTCTGCTCAACTATTCTGATGACCAATATGTGCAAGGAGAGGACATAGAAAGCCTCTATGTATGACACGTAAAAAGCTCCTCTACATCTACATGGGTGGAAGCCGAAATGTAACCAGCATACATCTGAAATCCAGAGCTCAAGTAAGAGGAATGAACGAGGCCGGCATTGATACTCACGGCTATTTCTTCACAGAGAAGGTCACTGAAGAAGAGAAACTTGATGATCAATTGACCCTGATGCCCTTACCTGAATACACAGGAGTACATCGTTATTTTCAAGCTGATCATCTTTCTCAGTTTAATTATAGTCACGTGCTTTCTGTGCTAAAAGAAAGAGCGAAGGATTTTGATTTCATCTTCTTGCGTCACATAGGAAATGGACCAGCTTATGAAGAGCTGCTTGAATTCATTGCCCACAAGACCTTACTCTATGTGCCTAGCAACAGAATCAGAGAGCGATATTGCGAGCGCAGGTATACCGTGCATAATTCATGGGCAAGTGCTTTTTTTGGCTGGTGGGAATACTTCACGTATTGGAGAAGGGAGAAACGTCTCATGAAAAAGTTCTACCCAAGACTTAAGGGTATAGTAACCTTCACGCCAGAATTTGGAAGAATCATACAACGAGAATCTTCCAAGCCCATGAACATCATTTATAATAGGGATGGAGTAGACACAGCTCAGGTGCCCGCGCGATCAAGTAAGCAAAGAACAGGAGAGGAGGTGAAGCTTATTTTCTTGAAAGGAAGTGCAACGGAACAACGTTGGGCTGGGATTGAACGCCTTATGCGAAGTATAGAAGCCTATCCTCAATTGAAGTTCAAACTCTACATCACCGGAAATGCTTACAAGCAACCAGAGCGATATGATAAACCCTTTGTTAGTCTGACAGGAAGATTGCCTTTCAAGGAATTAGATGCTTTGATAGATGAAGTAGATCTGGGCGTGAGTAATCTGGAGAATTATCTCATTCACTTTGAAGAGACCACGAATCTGAAGAGCAGGGACTATTACAGTCGAGGGCTTCCTTTTATTCAGAGCAATACTATGCCTGATATAGAAGGTACGGAAGCCGCAGAGTTCTATCTCTACATTCCTAATGATGATTCTATCATCGATATGCAGGCTGTTTTCGATTTTGCCATTCGAATGAGAGAAAATCAGGATCATCCTGAGGAAATGCACCGTTTCGCGGTGGAACACCTTGATTGGGGAATCACAACGGGGGAATTGGCCAAAGAAATTTTAGCATCATAAATTATGTTAAGTATCTGAATTTCAGATATTTGTTAATACTATGGATGAAATATCTAGAAATATATTATTGTTAAATGAAACCATCTTTGGATTTAGTGCGTAATACCCTCTGAAGCCACTAACCAAAGAGAATGAATTTTAAGAGACTGTTTTATTGAAATGATGTGAAGACGGAGAATCAGGAAAGGAGTTTACATTTCAATAGCTCAGATAAAATGAAGTGCATCCATAAGGGTGCACTTCTTTTGTTAAAACCTAAGACAAATGTTTGATAAGAATCTACTCACAGCCTTATTCATTGGCGCAGGGATGTCCCTGTCAGCCCAATGGAATGTAAATCACGCTACGGCAAGTGATTTCCCCAGTTACATGGTGACAACCGAAATGGATACTCTTCAAGGGGATATCAAATATGGTAAGCGCATGTTTGGCGGGTTATTGAATAAGATTCGCTTTCAATCGCCAGGTGAAGGATGGAAGTCCTATAAAGCCACTGATATCGTTGGCTTCAGCATTAATGGTCAGAACTATCGAGCTATGAAGGTAGAGGGCTATATGTATTTCATGCGTGAAGTATTCATTGGTAATACAGCATTGCATTACAGAGAACATAATTATGTGGATCGTTCTAATCTTGGTGAAGAGATCAGCCGACTTCATGGCTCTTATGGGCGTATGATTCAGGTATATGTTACCCACTCAGGAAAAACGGAACGAATATATAGGGCCAGTTTCAGAGATCAGATGGGCAAGATCTTCAAGTATGAAGGAGAAGTACTGTCTGCAATTGACGAAAATCATTGGGTTCTTCAAGATATCGAACAAGTATTTTCACTTGTAAATGTCAGAAAAACAGGGTATACAGAAGTATTAAAAATAAAGTAAGCTTTCTGTAACTCTGAACAGAGCAGAGATGTAAACCTTAATATAGCGTATAAAAAATTTGGGTACAAACCCCGATCCACAAGGTCGGGGTTTCTTTTTCCCCCACCATTTAGTGGAGCATTCTTCCATCCTTCATCTCTAACTTTCGATCGGCCATATCAGCCAATTCCTCGTTATGAGTTACGATGACAAAGGTCTGTCCATGTTTGTCTCTGAGCTCAAAGAAGAGTTCATGCAGAGAACGAGCATTCGCGCTATCTAGATTTCCAGATGGTTCATCCGCGAAGATCACATCTGGGGACATCATCATGGCTCTAGCTACTGCTACACGTTGCTGCTCACCTCCTGAAAGTGCTGCAGGCTTATGCTCGGCACGATCAGCCAGGCCTAGAATATCCAACAGATACTTTCCTCTTACTTCAGCCTCGGCTTTATCCTGTTTTGCGATGAACGCAGGTATACATATATTCTCCAAGGCAGTGAACTCTGGTAAGAGGTGATGGAACTGGAAGATGAAACCGATATGTTTATTTCGGAAGGCTGCGAGGGCTTTATCATTCATCGTACTCACATCTTGTCCTGCAATGGATACTTGCCCTGAATCAGCGCGATCCAGCGTGCCGAGTAATTGCAATAAAGTCGTTTTACCTGCACCCGATGCACCCACGATGCTGATTACTTCGCCTTTCTCCACATGAAGATCCACTCCCTTAAGCACTTCTAGAGTAGCATAAGCTTTCTTTAATCCTTTTGCAATGATCATTTCAGGACTCAGTTCAATTTATAGGTAAGCTGCTTCATCTTTTGAAGACTATCAAATAGGTCGTTGCTTGGTTCTACTTTGATGGAGCGCGAAGGCAATTCAATCTTCGTGTCATTGGTCTTGTCGCTCACCTCGAATCTGATACTGCAACCCCCTTTTTTCTTGTTCTTGGAAAGAAGCTTATTTAGATTGTCGAGCAATTTATCATCGAGGTCATCAAGCTCTAAATCTATAGTAATCTTCTTGGCCATCTTCTCTCTAATCTCGCTCAGCAATTCTATGTTCGTTATTTCGAATTCGAGACGTTTCGTTTCAGAACCATCTTTATTTCTCCAGCTTTTCTCACGTACACCACCTTTTACGAAGAGGAAGAAATCTACGTCCATCATGTGGCGATATTTCAAATAGGTCTCACCAAAAAGCCTAAACTCGTGATTTCCTTGATAATCCTCAATAGTGAATGAGCCCCAAGGTTTTCCTGTCTTGCTTATTCTGTGCTCTATGGCAGAACAGATTCCGCCCAAAGCCATTTCTCTGTTTACCACTTTCTCCATGTTCTGAAGTAGGCTTAGATTTCCTTTGGAGAAATAGCGAAGCTCTATGATGTAATCATCTAATGGATGGCCTGAAAGGTAAATTCCTATCGCTTCTTTTTCCTTGCGGAGAACTTCCATGGTACCCCAAGGAACCATTTCAGGAGGCACAGGTTGCTTTAATTCTATTTCCTCTGTATCAGCAAAGAGAGTAGGAGCACCGTCACTTCCTTGCTGAAAAGCCTGCCCGAAACGAGCAAGTTCATCCAAGAAACTTTGCCCTTCTCCTAGCTTTGCTAAATATTGACTTCGTTTAATACCGAAGCTATCCCAAGCACCACCTAGAATCATTTGCTCTAAACATCGCTTGTTGGCACTGCGCAGATCTATGCGCTTCACCAAGTCATACGGATCAGTAAAGTTTCCATGCTCTTTTCGTTCTTCAACGAGATATTGCACTGCCGCTTCACCCACACCTTTAATCGCACCCATCCCAAATCGAATTTCACCTTTAGGATTCACTCGGAAACGGTATCCGCTTTCATTCACATCAGGGCCCAAAACGCGCACGGCCATGTTTTTGCATTCCTCCATAAAGAAGGTCACACTCTTAATATTGTCCAAGTTATTGCTTAATACAGAGGCCATAAACTCAGCAGGATAATTCGCTTTTAAGTACGCTGTGTGATAGGCAATCAAGGCATAACAGGTACTGTGAGATTTATTGAAAGCGTAAGAAGCAAAGGCCTCCCAATCTTTCCAAATCTTAGCAACCACTTCTTCAGGATGACCATTCTGCGTGCACCCTTCCACGAACTTCGGCCACATCTTATCTATAACAGCTTTCTGCTTTTTACCCATACCCTTACGCAGGGTATCGGCTTCACCTTTCGTGAAATTCGCGAGCTTCTGAGAGAGCAACATAACCTGCTCTTGGTAGACGGTAATTCCGTAAGTGTCTTTTAGAAATTCCTCCATCGCAGGAAGATCATAAACTACCTTTTGCTGACCATTTTTACGCTTGATAAAGTCAGGGATGTAGGCCAATGGTCCTGGACGATACAACGCGTTCATGGCGATGAGGTCTCCGAAACAATCGGGCTTCAAATCGCGCAAGTGCTTCTGCATTCCTAGAGATTCATATTGGAAAATCCCTACTGTTCTTCCATGTTGGAAAAGCTGATAGGTGTTCTCATCATCAAGCGGAATCTCATCAGGGTCAATGCGAATATTATGACGGTCTTCTATAAGATCTATGGCGTCATTGATGATGGTCAAGGTCTTCAGTCCCAAGAAATCCATCTTGAGCAATCCCGCACTTTCTACTACTGAGTTATCGAACTGCGTCAAAAGCAAATCAGAATCTTTCGCAGTGGTCACCGGAATAAGGTCGCTGATATCTGTAGGAGTGATGATGACACCACAAGGGTGCACACCCGTATTGCGTATGGTGCCTTCTACGCGAATCGCTTGATCGAGCGTTCTAGATGATTCGCTGTTTTCTCCCAAGGTCGTACGCAAGGAATCAGCATTCGGAAATTGATCGCCCAGTTTCTGTTTCAACTCTTTCTCATCCATGCTGAAGATCTTCTTCAAAGAAAGGTCAGGAATGAGCTTGGCTAATTTATCTGCATCGCCTAAAGGAAGTCCCATCACACGTGCTGCATCTCGCACTGAGGACTTGGCAGCCATGGTGCCGTAAGTGATGATTTGTGCTACTTGCTGTCTCCCATATTTATTGACCACCCATTCTATGATCTTATCACGACCTCGGTCATCGAAGTCGATATCGATATCAGGAAGGGAGATACGATCAGGATTCAAGAAACGCTCGAAAAGCAAGTCGTACTTTATGGGATCCACATTCGTGATCCAGGTGCAATACGCCACTGCCGATCCAGCAGCCGATCCTCTTCCCGGGCCTACAGAAACGCCCATCTTTCTAGCTTGTCCAGTGAAATCCTGAACAATCAAGAAGTACCCGGGATATCCAGTTTTCTCAATGGTCTCTAGCTCAAAATCTAGACGTTCTTTGATCTCATCCGTAAGCTTCGGGTAACGTTTTTTCGCGCCTTCATAGGTAAGGTGGCGTAGGTATGCATTTTCACCACGCTTGCCTCCGTCCGTTGCATCTAGTGGATCTATGAATTCAGTAGGGATATCGAAATTAGGAAGCAGGACTTCATGCGCAAGGTCGTATGCTTCGCACTTGTCTACCACCTCTTGAATGTTGTCTATCGCCTCAGGAATATCCATGAAGAGTTTCTTCATCTCCTCCTGATCCTTCATGTAGAACTCATCATTCGGTAAACCGAAACGCTCTGTGCGTGAAGTGCGAGAATTGTAATTCTTAGGAGTGACTATATTCTGTGCATCCTTTATGCAGAGCAACACGTCATGCGCCATTGCATCTTCTTTCAAAGCATACGAAGTATTGTTGGCAGCGATGAGTTTGATGTCATATTCCTTGGCCCATTGGATTAAGAGCTTATTCACTACTGCCTCTTCCTGAAGTCCATGACGGCAAAGCTCCAGATAGAAATCGTCCTTGAAGTGTTCTTTGTACCAGAGCATAGCATCTAATGCCTGTTGCTCACCTACATTCAGAATCAGGGCAGGAATTTCTGAGAAAATACCACCACTGATGACCATGAGATCTTCCTTGTACTGAAGCAGCAAATCACGATCTATACGGGGCACATAATAGAAGCCATCCACAAAAGCTTTTGTGCTCAGCTTGGCCAGGTTATGATATCCTTTTTTGTTCTTGGCTAAAAGGACGATCAGGTTCCCATTGTCCTTCTCTGATTTATTTCTGTGATCCTTACATAGGTTTAATTCACATCCCACGATTCCTTTGATGCCATGCACTTTCGCAGCCTTGGTGAAATGAAATGCCCCGAACATATTGCAATCATCGGTGATGGCCACGGCTGACATTCCCATCTCCTTGGCGCGCAACACCAATTGCTCCACATGCGTGGTCGATTGAAGGATAGAGAATTGGGTATGGTTATGCAGATGCGCAAATTCCCCTTTCGCTTTCTTCAGTTGTTCAGCTTCAATTTCTTGATCTGGGCCAACATCTTCAGCACTAACATCTTGTTCTGAGATAGGGCTATACGGCTCAATGTTCAATCCAATAAGCTGAATGGTCTCCTTATTAGCCGCTTGGAACTCTTGAAGAAAATCCACATCCCTTCCAAGCTGGAAAGGCGTGATAACACCTATACGCACGAGCTCAAGGAAAGCGCGTGTGGTAGCCTCCACATCGGCTGATGCGTTGTGGGCTTCATCGAAAGCTTTTCCGAAGAGTTTCGTGTAGAGCTCGGTGAGGGTAGGCCATTTGAACTTTCCTCCTTTACCGCCCGGTAGCTCGCAATAGTCTGTTGCTTCCAGTTTAGTATCAATGGTTTTCAGCTCGAAGAGATGTGTCTCATGAGCAGCGCGCAGCATCTCAGAACCCACCACACCTAAATCGAATTCCACATTATGCCCTACGAGAAATTCGGTTTTTCTTAAAGCTTCTTCGAATTCATTGAGCACATGATCAAGCGGCATTCCGGCATTCATTGCACGCTCGGTAGAGATGCCATGAATCTTCTCCGCATTGTACGGAATAGTGAATCCATCAGGCTTGATAATGAAGTTCTTCACTTCTACCAGAGCCCCTCTTTCATTATGAATCTGCCATGCTAGCTGAACAAGGCGAGCTGATGACCATGCCTCCAAATCAGAATGAGGAGCACCATAGCGCAGCGGGAATCCAGTGGTCTCTGTATCGAAGATGAGGAACATAAGGGTCTTAACTAATTGAAGAATAAGTATATAAGCTCCAAGGCAACTTGGACTTACGAGGAATTGAATATAGCAGGAAGAGTGGATCGTCCATTGAAAATCCTGAGGAAGATGTTAAGAAAATGATAGTTATTGAAGGCGTTCAAGAGTTAATTGGAATAGAAACATTTTACGTTTTACAAAGTCTATTTTTACAGCCTATGAAGATCGGAATCGTATTGTATCCCACTTTTGGAGGTAGTGGAGTAGTGGCCACAGAGCTGGGGATTGCTTTGGCTGAGAAAGGCCATGAGGTGCATTTCATAACCTATGACCAGCCTGTGAGATTGGGCGGTATCTGGACGAACATCTTCTATCATGAGGTTACCGTCACTGAATATCCGCTTTTCAAATATGCTCCGTATGAGCTTATCCTCACTAGCAAGCTTGTCGAGGTGGTGGAGTATCATAACCTGGACCTGCTGCATGTGCATTACGCTATTCCGCATGCTTCGGCTGCCTTCATGGCCCGTGCAATCCTCCAGCGCAAGGGACGCAATATCCCATTCATCACCACTTTGCACGGTACAGATATCACGCTCTTGGGAAAGAACGCTTCCTATGAACCCGTCATCACCTTCGCCATCAATGAATCTGATGCTGTGACCGCTGTTTCGGCCAGTCTGAAAAAGGACACTTTGGATAATTTCCATGTGGACAGGGACATTCAGGTTATCCCTAATTTCATTGACCCGAAACGCTATCAAGGGCTTTATGACGAGAAACTTAGGAAATCTTACGCTCCTAATGGCGAGAAGCTTTTAGTGCATACTTCCAATTTCAGACCAGTGAAACGCATCGATGATATCCTGCATACCTTTGCAGCTTTGCGCAAAGAAATGCCTATGCGACTGCTCTTGATAGGGGACGGACCTGAGCGAAGTAGGGTACAACATCTCTGCCAGGAACTGGGCACCTGTGATTCAGTGCAGCTATTGGGTAAACTCAAGCGCCCTGAGAAGATCATGGCCATATCGGATCTATACATCCAAGCTTCAGAGCATGAAAGTTTCGGACTGAGTGCGCTAGAAGCCATGGCTTGCGGAATCCCAGTGGTCTCAACCGATACAGGGGGGATTCCAGAAGTGGTGGAGCATGAAGTCTCTGGTCTTTTGAGCAAAGTAGGGGATGTGAAAGCGCTCACTGCGCATGCCTTGCGCATCTTGAGTGATGAGAATACGTATCAGCGTTTCAAAGACGCTGCATTGGCTCAAAGCACGAACTTCTCCATCCAAAAGATACTGCCGCTCTATGAGGATTTGTATGCAGAATTGGTGGAGCTCAACGCATAAGCGTGAGAGTGCCTTTATAGGTCCTAGGATCTTCTAGATAGGTGTATTGGATAATGTAATAATAGGCTCCTTCAGTTGCAGGACTTCCTTCTATTTCTCCGTCCCATTCTTGTGCTAGGTCAAAGGACTCATAGACTTGCTTTCCCCACCGATCAAAAATCTGAATTCTCTTGTCACGAACGCAATAATCAGGTTCATGGGCGAGTCTCCATAAGTCGTTATAATCATCATCATTAGGAGTAACCACATTAGGCACTGTATCCAACATTCCAAGAGAAGGCGTAGTGACGAACACATCCATAGGTTGCACTATCACATTAATCACATCACAATGCTTTGTAGTGATGGTGAAGTCCATGTGGTAAAGTTCAGCGCGTACGTGCTCGCATAGCGGAGTCCAGCAGAATTGTGAGACCACATCAAAGAGTCCTGAGCTATCAGCGAATGTGGCAGGATGTGCTACGGTAAATACATCTGAAGAATAATCAGTGCTGATAAAAAGGGTGTCAATGTTGTTCAGATCAGTAGCTCTCACATTGAAACAATATGTACTGTCTTGATAGACCGTATAGATATCATTATCCCAATTGGGAGATTCAAGAATCGTAGGTTCATTGTCGGGTAAGCTTACGGTCAAGACTACTTGATGATACGTAGTATCCTGAGTGAAACAGCGCGAAGTGATGGTTTGAAAATCTACGATATAAGGTGCCTCTCGAATGTCCTCACACGTAATAACCCATTCGAAAGGAGAGTCCACTTCAGAGAGTGCAGAATCAGGCTCAAAGCTGATGGGGTTAAATCCAAAATCAGGAAGTGTCAACATGCTAAGCGATAAGGTGTCGTAAATGTTTCCGTCAACAGCAGTCACATCGAATTCATAGGTGTCTTCTTGACCGAAGATGATGTCGTAATTAATCGTGGGGCTAGTGAACACGGTATTCACATTAGGAGGAAGCTGAACTACTATCGCCAGATTCAACGTGTCATATGATATCTCTCCTGTACAGAGATTTTCAGATTGAGTAAGGAAATACGCCCAATAAGGTTCATCACGCACATATGCGCAGGTGAGGCTATCCCATGTAATCACTCCATACAGTTGACCTGGCACAGAGAAAATTAATTCATACTCTGCAAGGATATCGTAGTCTCCCGTGAAGATTTCTGATTCGAGATAGAGTACAGTTTGTTCAATGGAATCGGTCTCATTATCTTCAATCACCACAGGAATGGTATTGGCAATAAAAGGCTGAATGTAAATGGTGTCTGTAATATCAAATCCTACAAAATCAGGAGCGACATCAAATTCACAGAGCGTGGCTTCCATGGTAATCTCTCTTCTCACTTCACCTATTTTCACTCCATCTCTGTATTCTTCTACTACGACTCCATAGGCGAAAAATCCTTGAATATCAGGACTCGCGCTGATTACTCCCGTCTCACTGTTGATGCTCATGGCGGGAGTTCCCCCGCAGATATTGGCAAGAGAATATCCAGTATCCCAAGGGATATTAGTAAAAGGCATAGGGCCACCACCCAATGGGTCAGGAAGAGCACCATTCGCAAAGGTTCCTTTGATGGGCGTGGAAAGCGAATAGACTAAGGAATCTCCATCTATATCTTCAGCTGCGAAGGAGAATTGATTTGCATAACTCACGCAGAAATATCCATCGCTAGGATAGGGCGCAAATCGGGGGCTGGAATTCATTAAAACAGGATCAGCTATGCTGGCTGTGAAGAGCATGCCTTCAGCTCCTGCATCAAAGAGATTAGTGGTCTGCGCCACACGACAACAGCGTTCCCATGATAAATAATAGCCAGCGGCATGATCATCAAGTTCTAGGGTATCCACATAAACTCCAATCTCAATGCATATTTCAGGAATATAACAGGCATCTCCCAATTCAGGGAAAATTACTTGGCCTAATTCCATATACAAGCTGTCTGTAATAATGTCCGTGTCAAGCTGATAAAAGAAAATTGTCAAGTCATCAGGAAGGGGAGCATTAGGGCTGGCATTGATACAATCTCGGAACAATTGTAAGGTTACCTCAAAGCTATTTCCTGAAATATGTTTGACTGCTACGTCACCTCCACTTATATGACTTGCAAAAGAAGATGAGCTAAATAGAAAAAAGAGACATAGGACAAGCAGGGCTCTCAATGACATAGGCGAGGGTGTTTTGGCTTGGATGAATATACTTCTATTCCCCTGAAATGAAGTAGGTCTTGAAACTCGAAACAGCTCATTATTGGTTTCTTTGCACCCAATACTAAGGGATGGAAGCGAAGATCAAATACATAGGAAAACGTATTAGCTATCAAGAAGATGCAGAAAAACTGAGCATTATAATTCTCGGAAAGGAAGAAGGGAATCGCCCTATGCAGCGGTTGCTCTGGCTTTTTGCTTGGTTGATTATTGGCTCTTTCATTCTGAATGAGCTAAATACCTTGGGTCCTGAGGACGAACTCAGGGTCGTGCTCTTTGTCTTCATGGGTTTTTGGTCGTATTATCTTTTTCGGGTATTGAGAGCTTTGTATTGGCAATCGAAGGGAAGGGAAAGCATCCTCGTGAAAAAGGATGAGGTGCTTATGAAAGAAGCCTTCGGAACGCTAGGAAAGGCATTCACCTTGCAGACCTCTAATCTTGGAGCGATGCAAGTCAGAGAGAAGGAAACCGGTTTCTTCTCACTTTTTGATGATTCTTTCTGGTCTATCGGTAAAGGAGAACTGCAGTTCCAGATTGACGGACGAATCTATTATTTCGGGAAGAGGCTGTCAGAAAGTGACCGCAACAGCTTGATGAGATTGTTCAATCAGAAATTGAAATCCTTTCAGCACGTCAACGCGTGATGTGAAAAGCGATGGAGCTGAGTCGTTTAGTTGCTTCACCTTCTATGACCTCTTCCCGGAGCATCTCTTTAGCGACTCGGGTATTCATCACCTCTGAGATCTGCCTGATTCGTCCTACAGGTACTGAGCCATTGATGCATGCCTCTTCCAGTGTTTTGGAATCGATTAGTAAGGATGATTTCTTCAATTCTTCATGGAGCGTGTTCCTATGCTGGACTCGTGCAGGATTGTCCAAGTATTCTTTCTCAGCAGGAAGATCATTTCTTTTTAGGATCTCACAGAGATGAATGAAATGCTTATCAGTACCTATGGCCAACATGAAACGCACTCCGTCTGATGTCTTGATGATCTCGCCATAGGGAGCTATGTTCGGATGTAAGGTCCCCATAGGACTAGGTTCTATTCCCGCCATGAGTTGATTGGTCGCTTGATTGGTTAAAGTAGCCAGCGCACTTTCTTCAAGACTACAGCTGATATGGGCACCCTTTCCATCCTTGCTTCGCTCCAATAAAGCCACCAGTATAGCCTCCTTCATTTGATGCCCAGCTATGAGGTCTATGAAGGCGATAGGTAATTTGGCGGGATACTCTTTCGTGCCATTGATACTCAGAAAACCAGTCTCAGCTTGCAATACCGCATCAAAAGCCACCTTGCGCTCATCATGCTTGAAGCCACTCAATTCACAATGGATGAGTTTTGGAAAACGTTGTTTAAGACTTTCATAATCCAGCCCGAATTTCTTTGCCGAACTGGCTTTCATATTGTTCAGGAAGACATCGGCATCGCTGAGGAAAGTGAAGAGTTTGGCACAATCTGCTTCTTGGGTCAAGTCTAAATCAGTATAGATCTTATGATAATTGACCGCTGAGAAATATGCCGATATGGAATTTTTAGGATCTTCAGTTCCTACTTTCCAATGTCGGGTCATATCACCGCCTGTTTTCCGGTTCTCAACTTTGATGACCTGAGCACCCAGTTCCGCGAAGAACATGCCAACGGCAGGGCCTGCAAGCACAGAAGCCAGTTCCACCACCTTCAATCCTTTGAAATACTTCATTTCAGCTCGTAGCTAGATTTCAATTTAGGAATAGTCACCTTCTTGAATCCCGCAGCATGCAGGGCAGCTTTGAAAGGGATCTGTCTATCCTCTTCGCCATGCACAAGGAAAATCTCTTTCAATTTATCCCGGTCTTGATTATCCAGATAATCGAGCATTTCCTCTTGATCACCATGAGCTGAGAAGGAATGCATGCGCTTCACTTGGCACTTCACTTTATGTTCCTCTCCGAATATTTTAATGGTATCAGCACCCTTAGCTAATTGAGCTCCAATACTTCCCTCAGCACAGAATCCCACAATCAAAATCGTGTTTCTCGGATCATGGATGGAATTTCTCACGTGATGAAGAATTCTTCCTGCAGTGATCATTCCGGAAGCACTTATAATGATACAAGGGCCTTTTCTGTCGTTGATCTTTTTAGAGTCCTCTGCCTTTTTTATATAGTGCAATTTGCTCCATCCAAAAGGGTCAGGGTCGAGCATGAGGTATTCCATGATTTCTCTGTCAAAGCACTCAGGATGTGTCTTGAAAATATCGGTTGCATTGACTGCTAGAGGACTGTCTACATAAACAGGAATATCAGGTAATAGTCCATCATTGACCATTTGATCCATCATGTATACAATCTCTTGTGTACGTCCAATACTGAATGCGGGAATGATAAGCCTTCCTTTTTGCTCTAGACAAGTCTTTTTGATGACATCTAGTAATCCCACTTTTTCATGAGGAGGTCCAGGGTGTATTTTACCTCCATACGTAGATTCACAGATGAGGTATTCCACATGCGGCATGGGCTCAGGATCCTTGAGGATAGGACGATCAGGACGACCTATATCCCCAGTGAATCCGAAGACTCTTTCTTTTCCATCCTCCGTGATACGCAGCGTGATGCTGGCGCTTCCCAGAATGTGACCCGAGTCTCTGAAAAGGAGTTGGATACCATCTGCGACTTTATACCATTCGCCATATCCTATGCCTTTGAATCGGTTCATGCATCTCTCTACATCTTTGGCTGCATATAGCGGCTCAAAGGTCTCTTTACTCTTTTTTTGAAGAGCTTTCTTGTTCTTAAAGGCGGCATCATTTTCTTGGATATGCGCACTGTCTAAAAGCATGATGGTGGCTAGATCTCTCGTAGCATAGGTGCATATGATAGGTCCATCAAATCCGTCCTTGACCAATTTAGGAATTCTACCTGAGTGGTCAATGTGTGCGTGAGAGAGGATGAGGAAATCCAAGTCTGCAGGATCAAAGGCCCAAGTCTCATTAAAGTTCTCAAGGTCTATTTCATAGCCTTGGAATAGACCACAGTCCATAAGAATCTTACGCCCATCATCAAGGGTTAAAAGGTGGCAGCTACCTGTGACTGTTCCAACTGCTCCGCAAAAAGTAACTTTCATTGAGTGTTTTCTTTGAAGCAAGGTAGGGATATAGATCCGAGGGAAAGTTGAATATAAAAACAAAGCCCGAAGGAGCTCTCCCACGGGCTTTGTTTGCAATACATGATATTTTATTTAGGGGCATTCCCCTGCGGCCTTTCTGGACGTTCAGCTCTAGGTGCATCTCTGAATTCTTTGAGCAATTCACGTCTGAATTCTTTTTCAGCTTTCTCTACTAATGCGAATTTCTTCGCTCCAAGGACTTGGATGAACTTGTCAAGATATATCAAGTCTAATTTTTCAGCTTCCACACGACTTGTCGCTCTTGCTCTTAGAAGTTTTTCCACCTCAGTATCAGTGGCTTTCTCCATGTCTAAATCTTTCAACTTCCCCTTGCCGTCAGCTAGGAGCGCTTCTTTTTCATCTCTGAGTTCTTTGGCAATAGGCCAGTACGCTTCTGCTTCTTTAGTAGTCAGGGCAGCTCTTTCAGTAATAAACGCAGCGCGCTTACTTTCAATCTGGGCCCTCTTGTCTTCACGTTGCCCTTGTGCCAACATGTTCAGTCCGAATATCATCAAGATACCAAGGATTATATAGTTCTTCATCTTCATTGTTTTATCTTTTAAAGTTCAATCAACAGATCATCATGCCAGACCTCATGTTCTATGAGGTATTCCATTGTTAGGCTTTGGATTTCTTGGACGGTTTCCAAGTAGACTTCCATTACTATGTCGTCATCAAGTTCCACATACTCATCTAATTCTTCAGCGGTTAATTCTATCTCTGAGCTGAGCGCAGCCTGATGTAGCTCCTCTGCATCATCAAACATTTGATCAGCACAGAATGGCCCCATGATAAGAAAGATACATGCTGCGGCCATCCACTTTGCAATAGGATGAATCGTGAAAAGCATAGTCACTTTCTTCTTCAGATGCACTGATGAGATGATGTCTTCTTCAAAGCCATCCAGATAAGCGTCAGGGATTTCCACACTTGATTTCTCAAGTCCAAAAAGTAGGGGAGCTTCCTGTTGTATGTCTTTATCTTCTTGCATCTCGTTTATTGGACTATGCTCAATGGAATTGGTTTAATCGGCCTGCAGAAAGGCCTCTATTTTTTTTACCGCGTGGTGATAGGATGCTTTCAGAGCTCCTTCAGATGTGCCTGTGATATCAGCTATGTCCTGATAGCTGAGCTCATCATAATAGCGCATAATGAATACTTGTTTTTGTCTGGACGGAAGCCGCTCCATTGCAGTTTCTAACTTTTGCAGAATCTCAACTGAAGTAGGGGCAAGTCCCTCTGAAATAGCAACCTCAACGTTAGTGAGGGGAATGGTTTTTCGCTTTTTTTCTTTTTCAAGTTGAGTCAATGCGACATTCGTAGCGATTCGATATACCCAGGTTGAAAGCTTAGAATCCCCTTTGAATTTTTCAAGATGTCTCCATACGCGTATGAATGTTTCTTGAAGGGCATCATCCGTATCAGCATGATTGCCTAGCATCCTATATATATGGATGTATATTGCCTTTTTTTGTGAGGAAACAATGAGCTTGAAAGCCTCATCGAAGTCGGCTTTCTTTAATAATTCAGATATCTCTGTTTCTACTAGCAATGGCTTATACCTTTCAATTGGACAAGAGAATCCAAAAGAAGTTTAACGAGAAGAAAAAACTAGATCTCTAGACGGGTTACTTCTTCCTCTTCAATACTCTAACAACTGCAGCCACCACGTCAGCAGTGTCTATGCCATACTTGGTCATAAGTTGTGCGGGGGTTCCGCTTTCTCCGAAACTGTCATTCACAGCCACCATCTGCATAGGAAGCGGAGAATTCAAGGCCAATACCTGAGCGATGCTATCACCTAGTCCACCATTTCTCTGGTGCTCCTCAGCAGTAACAACACAACGCGTCTTAGAAACTGAGTCCAATACCGCTTCAATATCTAGTGGCTTAATGGTATGAATGTTGATCACCTCCGCATCAATGCCTTGAGCAGCAAGTTCTTTCGCAGCTTCATAGCTCTTCCATACCAGATGCCCAGTAGCGAAGATAGTCACGTCTTTTCCTGACTTAATCAGTTGAGCCTTTCCTATTTGGAATCCGCTCTCAGCAGGAGTAAAGATGGGCCATGATGGTCTCCCGAAACGCAAGTAAGCAGGGCCATGATGTTCAGCCAAGGCAAGTGTAGCAAGTCTTGTCTGATTATAATCACAAGGAACGACCACGGTCATATTAGGAAGCATTTTCATCATTCCAATGTCCTCGAGGATCTGATGTGTAGCGCCATCCTCTCCCAAGGTCAGTCCAGCGTGCGAAGCACATATTTTGACATTCTTTTCAGAATATGCAATGCTCTGTCGAATCTGGTCATAGACACGTCCTGTAGAGAAATTGGCGAAGGTTCCGGTGAATGGAATCTTGCCTGCTGTAGCTAATCCTGCAGCAACGCCCATCATATTCGCTTCGGCAATTCCTACTTGGAAGAATCGTTCAGGATAGGCTTTCTCGAAAGCGTTCATTTTCAATGAACCAGTGAGGTCGGCACATAGCGCTACTACATCAGGATGCGAAGCGCCTAGCTCTAACAATCCTTGGCCAAAACCTGAACGTGTATCTTTTTTCTCTGGGCTTACTGTGATCTCCATGTCTTATTTCTTTGGTTCAGGATAGTCTCCTAGGGTTTCTTCTAATTGCAAAAGGGCGGTCTTCAGTTGCTCATCATTTGGAGCTACACCGTGCCATTTATGGCTACCTACCATAAAGTCAACACCTTGTCCCATCTCAGTGCGCATAAGAATGACAGTCGGCTTGCCCGAACCTCTCATTGCTTTTGCTTTTTCAATGGTTTTAATAATAGCATCTATGTCATGACCGTCCATCTCCAGGACGTTCCAACCGAAGGCTGCCCATTTTCCTTTCAAATCTCCGAGGCCCATCACATCATTCACATCGCCATCTATCTGGCGGCCATTGTAATCTACTGTGGCGATGATGTTGTCTAGTTTTCTGTGGGCAGCATACATGGCTGCTTCCCATATCTGTCCTTCTTGTAATTCTCCATCACCATGAAGAACGAAGACCGTGCTTTCGTCCTTGTCAAGGCGCTTAGCTTCAGCCATTCCACAGGCTGCTGAAAGCCCTTGACCTAATGATCCTGATGCGATGCGAATCCCAGGAAGACCTTCTTCAGTTGCCGGATGCCCTTGCAGGCGGGAGTTCAATTTTCTGAAGGTGTTCAATTCAGCCACAGGGAAATAACCTGAATGGGCGAGAGTGCTGTACCATACAGGGGAGATGTGGCCATTGCTCAAGAAGAAGGCATCTTCGCCTTTCGCGTCCATTTTGAAGTGCTTGGCATCATGCATCATGATGTTGAAATAGAGCGTGACAAAGAAATCAGTGCACCCGAGGGAAGCACCGGGATGTCCTGAATTCACGGCATGCACCATGCGCACGATGTCTCTTCGCACTTGAGAAGCAATACGCTTCAACTCATTTACATCAGTTATCGTGGTCATAGGGGAGGTCATTTCTGCGGCTTCCATGAAGCGGGGTTTTAGATGGGCGTAAAGAAAGGTAATGCCGAGGTTGATTAAGGGAAATGTGGAAATCTAAAGCATAGTTGTTAGTTGTTTATTAGGAGATAAAAAGTTGGACAGATTCAATTTCACGTCAATCTTGCATCGTAAATCCCAATTTTTCTTCTCGAAAGCCTCTATATTCGCATCCTTAAAAAAGCATCAGTACATGGCTCTTCAATGTGGTATAGTCGGTCTTCCTAATGTGGGAAAATCAACACTTTTCAATTGTCTTTCAAATGCTAAAGCTCAAGCGGCTAATTTCCCTTTCTGTACGATAGAGCCTAATGTCGGAGTCATAACGGTTCCTGATGCTAGAATTACCCAATTGGCTGAACTTGTGCATCCTGAGCGTGTCATGCCTACGACCATTGAGATTGTGGATATTGCAGGATTGGTGAAAGGAGCCAGCAAGGGAGAAGGATTAGGCAATCAATTCCTAGGAAACATACGTGAAACAGATGCCATCATACATGTAATACGTTGCTTTGAAGATGGGAATGTGGTACATGTGGATGGATCCGTGAATCCAGTTAGGGATAAAGAAGTTATTGATACCGAGCTTCAATTGAAAGACTTGGAATCAGTCGAAAAACTTATTCAAACTGCTTCCAGAGCTGCTAAAGCCGGAGACAAAAAGATGGGTGCCCGCATGGAGGTATTGGAGAAATTCCAGACTTGCCTTTTGAAAGGAATCTCTACCCGTGCAGTAGAATTGAATGAGGCCGAACTGGAGAGCGTGAAAGAGGTACAGCTTCTTACCCGTAAGCCGGTACTTTATGTATGTAATGTAGACGAGGCATCTGTGGTCAATGGAAACGTCCATACTGCAGCACTCAAAGCCTCTGTAGCTAATGAAAAGGCAGAGGTGTTGATCTTAGGAGTAGGAATAGAAGCGGACATCGCAGAGCTAGAGACTTTTGAGGATAAAAAAGAATTCTTGACTGATTTAGGTCTAGAAGAGGCAGGAGTTAATAGACTGATCCAATCAGCCTACAAGCTGCTTGAACTGGATACGTATTTCACTGCAGGAGTCAAAGAAGTGCGGGCTTGGACGATAGAGAAAGGAACTAAGGCTCCGGCAGCTGCAGGTGTTATCCATACTGATTTTGAGAAAGGCTTCATCAGGGCTGAGGTGATTCATTTTCAAGATTACATCACGTACAAGTCAGAGGCGGCCGTAAAGGAAGCTGGTAAAATGGGGATTGAAGGAAAGGAGTATGTAGTGCAAGACGGAGATGTCATGCACTTCAGGTTCAACGTTTGAGTTCGTGACCTTTTCTTGGTCAAAGCGATAGATAATTAGATGCGTCTCAGCTGAAATGTTCATTCCTTTGAACTATTCGATTCGGCTCATGTAATATTGTCCTAACCACAAGACACCGCTCATAGGCCATGGAAATCAGTACTAAATATTTCGGGTTTAGTAATGACCTGCTTGGCATCCGCTAACGTTTTCTGTTCTTTACGTTGGTTGCTATGCTTTTCTTACCGAGTTTTTTTTCTGAAATCGGATTATCATCAAACGTTAACGTATCTTTTCCAAGGCTTCGTTCTTTTCGCAGGAATCTATGCCATTTCAAGAGAGTAGAGCCCAATTGTGCTTTGGGAGCTCTGCCTGACTTCTGTTACTTGCTTTCAACTGGCGGGGTCATTTCAATGATTCTGCCACTATCAATTTTTACTTCAGCTTCTTCGAGTTCATTTAGTTTTAAACCTATTTGGCCATCAGACTCCTTATAATTATAGATGATAGTAAAGACACACACGGTGACCTTGGGGATGCTCTTCGCTGCGATTAATGTGTATTTACTCATTGGCATTATCGGTGGCTATGGATATATGCTATTGGAAAACTCAGTTCCTGGTTCACTGGGAAATCTGAGCCTTCAGTCTATGGCATTCCCCACTAGATTCTTCTATTTCAGCTTCATCACCTTGTCCACTCTTAGATACGGAGATATCATACTCATGAATCCTCTGGTCAGGTCCATTTCCAAGTTCCTGAGCATCCTTGGACCGCTCTATCTCACGTTATTGGTAGCAATTCTAGTAGGACGCTATCTGAATGAACATAGAGATTGATAGTCTTGAACGGCAGGAGGTCCGGTGCCAAGCTGAACTGATTTAGCTATCTTTATTCCGAAGGAATTATACAGATGACACTTTTAAGGAGTATAGCTACCGGTATTAGTTTTTTTATTGTTCAATGTGCGTCATCACAATTCATTGCCACAGCTCCTTTGCAGCATGGAATCATCACAGAAGGTGAGTATGGTAATCTCACTCTAGGAACGAATAGACAGTCAAGTTCAGGAACAACTTGGTATTGTACCTGGGATGCTTCAAATCTGTATATTGCCTTATCAGGTTCGACTATTAATGAAGCCGCTGTCCTTTATTCGATGTAGACCCAACAATTCCTGTGAATGGAGGAGGAAACTCTAAAGGCTCAGTCCAATGGACTTTCGATTATGAACAAACAAAATTCTATCATCCCATACGAAGTGATTTCGGCCTATATCTAAAGAACGGGTATCACGAATTCAGATATAAAGCCGGATCAGGAGAATGGACTGCAGCCAATCTAGGCTCTATGACAGTGGAAGCGGAATTTTTACTCAGATTATAAAATCCGTATTCCTTGGAACACCTTGAGTAATGGCAATGGAAGGCCTGCTTCCTTTAATTGGTTTGGGTATAAAGTCTTTACGAATGGAGATGGGGAGAACCCTTCAGATAGCCAAGCAGATATAAAAGACTATAAAACAGCGTATTACATAGGCACGCAGTGAAGAGCGGAGAATCTCTAAGCTTCATATCAAAGCAGTACTATCGTGCTCCTATCAAGTAAACGAAGATCTTCGATGCGAAAACGAATAAACGTAAGAACCCAGATGCAATTCATCCAGGTCAAGAGCTCGTCATACTGAACAACGCTTTTTATAATGTCCAAATGTGGATGAATTTTGATAAGAGCACATAATATAAAAGTATATTTAACTGTAAAACAGATAAATACACAAAACAGTTACACTATTAGTTGAAAGAATAAGATTCTACTAAACGAGCAATTTCTTGTTGATAAATGCAGTTTTTATGAATCTAGAACCCCTGTCTTTATTGATACTTTAGCGCATTCGTAGAAAAAAGGGTGAAGATCCACCATGGCCGATAAAGAACCACAAATAGTCAGTTATACCGAGGACAACATCCGATCTCTTGATTGGAAGGAGCATATCCGTTTGCGTCCAGGTATGTACATCGGGAAGCTCGGTAACGGGAATTCCCACGATGACGGTATCTATATCCTCCTGAAAGAAGTCATAGACAACTCGATAGATGAGTATGTTATGGGTCACGGAAAGAAGATTGATGTGGGGATTAAGGATTCCAAAGTCACCATCAGAGACTACGGTCGTGGGATTCCACTAGGAAAGGTCATAGACTGTGTATCTAAAATCAATACTGGAGGTAAGTATGACTCCAAGGCTTTCAAGAAATCGGTAGGACTGAATGGAGTAGGAACCAAGGCAGTGAATGCTCTGTCTACCGATTTTGTAGTAGAGAGTTACCGTGAAGGACAAGTCAAGAGGGCCCATTTTGACAAAGGGGAACTTAAGAAAGACGAAAAGATTAAGGCTACAGAAGAGCGTAATGGCACCATGACCTCATTCTATCCTGACGAAGAGATTTTCAAGCATTATCAGTTCAAGTCAGATCATGTGATTCGCTTGATCATGAACTATTGCTATCTGAATACCGGACTCAGTATTTGGTATAATAGTGCGCGCTATCATTCTGAAAAAGGCCTTTTTGACCTTCTTGAAGATAAGATGAGCGGTGAGCCTATCTATCCTATCATTCACTTGATAGGTGAGGATATTGAGGTTGCATTCACGCACACGAACTCTTATGGTGAAGAATATTATTCCTTCGTCAATGGCCAACATACTACTCAAGGTGGAACGCATCAAGGTGCTTTCAGGGAAGCTGTAGCTAAGACTATCAAGGATTTCTTCAATAAGAATTACGAGCCAAGTGACATTCGTAGTTCTATCGTAGCTGCTGTGAGTATCAAGGTGGTAGAGCCTGTCTTTGAAAGCCAAACCAAGACCAAGTTAGGATCCACAGAAATAGAGCCAGGAGGAAAATCTATACGTGCATTCATTGGGGATTTCTTAAAAGAGAACCTCGATAATTTCCTGCATAAGAATCCTACGGTAGCAGATGCTTTAGATAAGAAGATTCGTCAGAGTGAACGTGAGCGTAAAGACATGGCTGGTATCAGGAAACTGGCCAGAGATAGAGCGAAGAAGGCAAATCTTCATAACAAGAAACTCAGGGATTGTCGTTCTCACCTTTCAGACACGAAGAATAACGAACGGGCTTCAGAGACCACTGTTTTTATAACAGAGGGAGACTCGGCCAGTGGATCCATCACCAAGTGTAGGGATGTGAATACCCAAGCGGTATTCTCATTGAAGGGAAAACCACTAAACTCATACGGGCTTACTAAAAAAGTAGTCTATGAAAATGAAGAGTTCAATCTCATCCAAGCAGCCTTAGACATTGAAGACGGGCTTGATAATCTGCGCTATAACCGCGTAGTCATCGCTACAGATGCTGACGTAGACGGTATGCACATTAGGTTACTCTTAATGACGTTCTTCATTCAGTTCTTCCCTGATTTGGTAAAAGCAAATCACCTCTATATTCTTCAGACACCTCTTTTCAGAGTGAGGAATAAGAAAGACACTATATACTGTTACAGCGAGCAAGAGAAGCAAGATGCAATCGCTCAGCTGGGAGCGAAACATGAGATAACCCGATTTAAAGGGCTAGGTGAAATATCGCCTGATGAGTTCAAGCACTTTATAGGTGATGACATGCGCTTAGAACCAGTAATATTGGACAAGGAAACTCAGATAGATACCATGCTTGAATTCTATATGGGGAAGAATACTCCCGATAGACAGAATTACATTATCGAGAACTTGAAAGTAGAGAAAGACACACTCACCGCAACACCTGTAGCAGAGGAGATCAATGGCTGAAGAAGAGGACATCCAGGGAACTGGAGAGGAGAACGCTCTACCTGAGGGCGAGAAGGTGCTCAAGATAGGGGGCATGTATGACGAGTGGTTCCTCGATTATGCGTCCTATGTCATTCTTGAGCGAGCGGTTCCGCACATATATGATGGGCTGAAGCCAGTGCAGCGTAGGATTTTGCATTCGCTTTGGGAAATGGACGATAGTCGTTTCCATAAGGTGGCCAATGCCATTGGAAACACCATGAAATATCACCCTCACGGTGATGCGTCTATAGGAGATGCTATGGTTCAGATAGGTCAGAAAGAGCTTATGCTTGACCTGCAAGGAAACTGGGGTAATATCTACACAGGTGACCGGGCTGCAGCGCCTCGTTATATAGAGGTTCGACTAAGCAAATTCGCGAAGGAAGTAGCGTTCAATGCTAAAACCACAGTCTGGCTGCAGACCTATGATGGGCGTAACAAGGAGCCTGACACCCTGCCCATGAAATTCCCATTGGTACTCGCCCAAGGGGTAGAGGGAATTGCGGTAGGACTGGCATGTAAGATTTTACCGCATAACTTTCATGAAATTATAGACGCTGCGGTTTCCTATCTGAAAGGAAAAGGAAAAAGTATTTATCCAGACTTCATTACTGGAGGACTTGCTGACTTCAGCAATTACAATGACGGGAAAAGAGGTGGGAAAATCAGAGTCAGAGCACGTATTCGTAAAGAAGACAAGCAGACCTTAATCATTCACGAATTGCCATTCGGGCTTACTACGGGAAGCCTTATTGATTCTATTATCAAGGCCAACGATAAGGGCAAGATTAAGATCAAGAAGATAGAAGACAACACAGCTGAGTTCGTAGAGGTTGTCATTCATCTCCCCCCAGGAACATCTCCTGATAAGTCCATAGATGCGCTTTATGCCTTCACGGATTGTGAAGTTTCTATATCGCCTAATGCTTGCATCATTGAAGATGATAAGCCCCATTTCATTGGGATATCTGAGATTCTGAAACATTCAGTAGACCATACTCGTGAACTGCTCAAGCTTGAGTTAGAGATCAGGAAAGGGGAGCTCGAGAATCAGTGGCACTTTGCCAGTTTGGAAAAGATTTTTATTGAAAAGAGAATCTATCGTGATATTGAAGAAGAGGATACTTGGGCTGGGGTTATCAATGCCATAGACAAGGGATTAAAGCCTCATATCAAGAAATTAAAGAAA
>ERZ888423.784-NODE-784-length-31474-cov-27.231962_pt1 | contig 31474 bp, 25 predicted proteins | sample MGYA00520523_ERZ888423 | MGnify/ENA primary metagenome ERZ888423 (study PRJEB32303, sample SAMEA104408611) | aquatic metagenome | biome: Brackish water; feature: Pelagic; material: water | place: Baltic Sea | collected 2014-06-08T10:24:00 | depth 30,27 m ...
CAAATGCCGCCTGACGAGGGGCATCACCAACTTTTGGGCATATCTCGCGGCCGGGCCAGGTGGACGCTCAGAGGCTGCTCGACATCATCTCCTGGATCGCATGCGCGACCGGAACCAGCATCTCTCCGGATGTGTTGTCGGCGTCATCGCTCGGCAGATGAAAGTAAAGGTGTCCTCCCGCAAACCTGAAAAAGCGCTCGTATCCAGCCGCATGTATATCCTTCACCTCTCCGAAAACCGCCACGCTTGCAGGTGAAAACTGGTACCGAAGAAAATAAAAATTGCGCCAGATGGCGGCCCAGCGACCCGCGATGACAGAACTGAAGTGAGCCTGTCTGTCGCCGACGATAGCGACCAGAGCGATCGTGGCTCGTTGCTGCCGGGGACGTCAGCTGTCGGGGGACCGCGGCTGCTGATTTCCCTCTTGCCATTGAATGAGCGGCAAGGAGATCATTTGCACCGCGAAGCCTGGTTCGAACGCTGTCAGGTGTGCACCAGACCCGAAAATGCGCGCACGCCGCCGGCATCCGGAAAGACGGTCCTGCCGAGGGTATCGCGTTCCAGTCCCCAATGGTCTTGCAGGACCGTCATGAAGACCGACCGGAGGTCATTTGCCGGCGCAAGGTCGCGGCCCTGGAAAAGGGCCCTGGGCGCGAGTCCCGGCCAGTCGCCGCCAAACTTCCCGCCCGACACCGCGCCGCCCAGCAGGAACGCTGCGCTGCCCGTGCCATGATCGGTACCGCCCGTTCCGTTTTCGGCCACTGTGCGGCCAAATTCCGTGACCACCGCCACCACCGTTTTCGCCCAGTGCGCACCCAGCCCCCGCCTGAGAGCGCGCAAGGCCGTATCCAATCCCGCAAGGCGCAGCGCAAGCTGGCCATTCGCGGCGCCCTGGTTGGCGTGTGTATCCCATCCGTCAAAGGACAGTACGGCAGCGGCGGGCCCACCTTCGGCAGACAAAAGCCGCGCCGCTGCGTCCGCGAGGCCTTTATAGGCGCCCGGGCCGCCGCGCCGGCCCTTGCCTTCCATTCCCTCAAGGCCCGAAGCGCTGGCGATAGAATTCGTCGCGATGGCTGACGCGAGCGCAGGGCCAAGCAGGGCATCGCCCGCGTAAAGGTCCATCAGCCGGCTGAGCGTGTCATCGCTGGCAGACGGCCCAAGCGACGGCGCCCAACTGGTTGCCGACGCAGATCCCCGCAGAACAAGGGGCAGCGATCCAGAAATTGCCACGGCGTCCCGCTTGAGTTCGGGTGGCAATGCGGTCAGCGCGCGGCCGAGCCATCCATCGCTCGCCCCGAAGACCTCCGCTGCGCCAGTCTCCAGCACGTCCTGAGCGTCAAAGTGCGAGCGCTCCCGGTAGGGCGACGCACAGGCTGGCAGGATGGTCAACTCGCCACCCTTCCACTGTTCGTGGAGAAAGGCGAGGTTCGGATGCAATCCGAATCCATCCGCAAGCGGAAGAACGCCGCCGACATCTCCTGCGGAGGGCAGCGCCAGCCCGCCGCGCACAGCGCGGTAGTAGCTGTCGCCATAAGGGGCAACAGCCGCAAGCCCGTCGAGCGCCCCGCGCAGGATTACGAGAACGAACTTGCGATCGCCGGCCTGTCTGGAAACAGTCAGGGCGCCTGCAGATCCGGCAAGCAACATTGCGCCGCCCGCAATAAGCGCGCCGCGCCGCGTCATCATCGGAAAGGTCATGTCAGTCTCCTACCGGCGTTGAAATTCGGGGCTCATCAAGGCGAGTGTCAACCCCTGGGACGCGCTCTCAGCGCGGGCAATGCTCTGCTCCGTTACGGCGGAAAGCGCCGGCCCGAGTGCGGCCCGCACGAGACTTTCAGGGCGGATATTACTGCCGAGCCTGTCCGCGAAAGCCTGCGCCCACTCGACGCGTTTGATCACGGCATCCGGCCCGGCCCAGCTCGCCGAATCGTCGGGCCAGCCTTCAGGCGAGGACGCCTGATAGGGTACCTGCCCAAGCAGACCGTAGGCCGAAACGATTCCCTTGCGGCCGAGCTTCGACAGGCCAGTGAGGCGCAGGGCGGACAGAAAGAACTCATTGGGAGATTTGAACTTTTGCGCCTGGGGATTCCACGCGTCCTCAAGAGAGATCAAAGTCTCGTGTAGCGCCGGCAGCTGGCCACCGCTGGTCCGGAAACTTTTCGCCAGAGCTTCGACTGCCGCAGCAGGGGGATTGTCCGAAATGAAATGGCGGGCGAGCTTCGTGGCGATGCGTTGCGCCGTGGAAGGATGTTTGGCCAGGTCGCGCAGGATCGTCTCGCCTTGCCCCTCGCCGGCTTCTTTGTAGCGCTTCCCCATAACCGTCCGGGTGCCCGGCTCGTGAAAGCGGTCCACGAAGATGAAGTCGCCCGGGTCGGCTCCAGGTGCGAGCAGTCTGGTGCGCCCGCCCGCCAATGACCAACCTGTCAGCGCCTTGGCAAACTCGGTGACATCCGCCTGAGTGTAGCCGCCTTGCGCGCCGAGTGTCTGCAGCTCGAGAATTTCACGTGCGAGGTTTTCGTTGAGACCCTTGTCGCGGCGCTTGCCGGCATTCGAGTTCGGCCCCATCGACTGGGCCTGGTCGAGATAGAGCAACATGCCGGGATGCCGGGTCGAGGCAACCAGCAGGTCGGCGAATGTTCCGGTCATGCCGGCCCGGATCACCTCGCGCTCGAACACCCCAGCAAAGGGAATGGTTACCGCCTTGGTCGCAGAAACCGTGAAATGGTTCGACCAGAACAGGACGAGACGCTCCGCGAAACCTGCCTCAGTTGTGAGCCCATGAAGCGTACGCGCCTCGATTTCGGCGATCAGGATTTCGCGCAATTGATTGAGCGGCTGGAGAATAGCTTCTTCTTGCGCTTCCGGGCTCATCTTGCCCGCTCCGCCTTCCGTCTTTTTCTTCAGGTCTTCTAGATAGCTCCCGAGCGCCTCGGCAGCGCTGCGGGTAGTCGGCAACCCGCCTGAAGCCAGCATGAAGCTCGAAGTGCGCGTCAACTGCTGTGCCAGCCAGTCTCTTGGGTCTGTGGTTTCCGCATCAAACTCTCCCGGCCGGGCACCAAGCCCGAAGCGGTTGATGGCAATCGAAGCGGCAAGGGTTCGAGGCATGTTTGGCTCGCTGACTTTCGAGTTGAACGATGGCGCGGCGAATATCCGTTGCGGAAAAAAATAAAAAATCACCGTCGCCTCCCGGCGATCTCCTGCTGGGTAGCGCCCCAGTATCCCGATGACCGGACTGAAGCGACCCTGCCGCTGGCTGGCAACGACGATGGGAGCCGATTTGGTCCAAGAAAGTCATTCGGTCATTCTGAAGATTTGGGCGTGCCTGCTGGTAAGCCCTCGCCGTCTCTCAATTCAGTTTCACGATTGAAGCCACAGCGGACCGGAAGAGCACTCGGGTTAACTTTAACACCCACCATATAGGTTTGGTTTGTTTGAATTTTCCTTCTTGCGCTGCCAGAAAAAGAGCCCGCGTTTCGTTTCGTCAGGCACGGTTCGAGTCTCACATTCCAGAGCTTTCCGGGCACATCCGTCAACGTCCAGGGCCTCTTCACTTAGATCAACGCCTTCCTCTCGACCGGGTCTACTCAGTTCATGGAAAAGGAAATGACTTGCCTGACCTGCGCCATCCTGCCCAGGCCAGAAAATGGCCTGCATGACATTGAATGCAGCGTGCAGATCAACTGCAAACCCCCGTCTTCCTTTCTAGCTGGCCCCGAAAGCTTTTAGCGCGTACCGGGCAATGCCGTCACCCCATTCCTGAACGAAGTGGCCACCCTCAGGGATGATCAGCGGTTCTGGGCATCCGCGAATGATCTTTTGCAGGGCCTTCATCTGGTCGAGGCCCAACACCGGATCGGCTACGCCAACGGCCATGAAGCTTTTGCCCGCCCATTCCGTCAGACGAGTTCCGGGAAACGACGCACGCCAGCCTTGTAAGTTTCGTCAGGAAAGGGCGCGGCGTATGCGTTGGCTTCAGCATCTGAGAGAATAGGTGACGCGCGCTTCATCAGGGCGGCAATATCAAGATCTGGTTGAGAGCGATTGAACTGTTTCCAGGTCTCGAAGCCCTTGCCGGGTGAGACGCCCGTGGCAATCGTCGTGTTCATGACGATTAGGCGCTCGAACCTTTCCGGCATTTCCATGGGCACGGTAAGGCCAAGGAGCCCCCCCCCAATCCTGCACAACCAGCGTGATGTTGGTCAGATCCAAAGCGCGAATGAAGGCGAGCAGCATGTTGCGGTGGAAAGTATAGGTACAGACGCCCCCCTCAACGGGCTTGTCGGAGCGTCCGAACCCTAGCCAGTCCGGCGCGACGACCCGCGCACCGGCCCCTGCAAAGACAGGAATCATCTTGCGGTAAAGGTAGCTCCAACTCGGCTGGCCATGAACGCACAGAAATGTATGACGGGCGTCCTGTGGTCCCTCATCTACATAGTGGACGCGCAGGCCCTCATAGCCTGGCAGCGTGTCCAGATAATGCGGCTGGAAAGCCCAATCGGGAAGATTGGCGAAGCGATCGTCCGGTGTGCGTTTAGCCTGGATTTGCGTATCAGCTTTCTCATGAGCGCGGTCGGGCTGGGATCATTACTACAATAGGGCGGGAGAAGCAGAAACTGAATGTCGATGACTTCAAGCAGGCTTTTTTGTCAGCTTGCGCAATCATCCTGCTTAACCGACTCCAAGGGTTCAATCATCGTTGTCGGAAAGAAGCTCCGATCACAGGATGCGGCCATGATTGCTCCGGCTTTCGGACACTACCTGTCAAGGTCATGAACCACGGCCGCCTAAAGGCAAATCGCGCTTCAAATTCCAAAGCGCCTACTGAAGATCAAGAAAATCAATCGATACCTCCCGGCGCAGAAACCGCCAACCGTCAGGGGTCCTTACAAATTCATCCCGGTACTCACCAATCATGGACGGGCCCTTAACTGGCGAGACGCGACGCCCCAACTCCCCGTCGTGCCGGTAAAGAGTTAGGTACACCACGCCTTTGGCTGCGCTTTCGTCTATCACCTCGACAATCAGGTTCGAACAGATATGCCGGGACGCTCTCGTCAAGTTGTCTTGCCGTCCCTGAAACCCTTTCAAGATCGCCGCCCGCCCTGCCATCGTATTGTCCGCGGACGCCCACACGCCGTCCTGCGCGAACAATTCGGCGACACGCGCCGCCTCCTGATGGTCAATGAAATGACAATACTGCATCACCAGCTTCTCACATTCCCGTTCGATCATCATCCGGTCCAAACTGTTCATTCGATCTGCTTGCCTCACACTGGTTACAGTTTCAATTGGCCCTCAATCTCGCAAACGGAACCGAAAACTTGCCGGTCAACAATACCCGACCGCGCCCGATCTGGAATGCCAGCGCATCTTTGGGGACCGGGGCGGCCGCCTCCCAATCTCGCTCCAGTCACTCGACAGCAAAATATTGCCGAAGCCATGCCGCACACTGTTCTGCCAATCCAACTGAAACGATTGGGTAATGCAGTGAGACCAAAAGCGAGACCTTGTTCATCATCCCCTAGATCGCCGTCAGACCTCCGTCGACATACACCGCACTGCCCGTAACGAAGGATGCATCATCCGAGAACTGTAATATCGACCATTCAGCGGGACAACCGGTTGCTCATTCATAGCCGCTCCCTGAGTGCTTCGTAAGGGGTCTTTCCGCTGAAGGCACTATGCGGTCTGGCAAAGTTGTAGAACCGCTCCCATTCGTCCAGCTTTTGCTCCAGATCGACATCGTCTTTGTACGACAGAAGCTGATAGAATTCCTGTTCGTCGGACCGGTGCGAGCGTTCGACTTTACCATTGAGCTGGGGACTGCTCGGCTTGATGTAAACGTGTCGGGTTCCCTTGTCCTCGACATGCCAGTGGAACTTGGCCTGAAATTCATACGTTGTCGGTGCGTATCTGTTGGATACGAAAGGGGAACTTCTCGATGATGTGATCGACGAAGTCGATGGCGTTGGCTTGCGTGTGGCGCTTGTAAACTTTCAGGGCGCGCACCCGCAGAGCGTCATCAATCGCCGTGTACTGGTAGCGCTTGACCTTCTGACCCTGTTTTCCTTTGAAGATAAGGAACTTGACGTCCATCTGGATATGGTGGCCCGGCACCTGTTTGTTGTAGCGCTGGGTATGGATCTTCCGCACACGCGTCCCCCGAGGAAGGCGGTTCAGGCCATGCCGCTTCAGAGTGCGATAGACGCCCGCGTCAGAGACTTTGATGGCGTGATAGCGCTCCAGATACCAGACGATCCGGATCGGTCCGAGATGATACGTGCGTCTGAGGTGAAGGATCTTCTCTTCGACCTCAGGCGACATCTTGTTCGGATGATTGTGTTGCACCGACCTTGCAGCTGCAAGGCCCGTATAGCCTTCGTCAGAATAGGCTTTGCGCCATCGATAGAAACTTGCCCTTCCGATCCCGAAATACCGGCAGGTCTTGCTCACATCTCCGATCTTCTCGGCATACTCCAGAATCCGAAGCTTGCGTTGAATCTCGCGTTGTTCGCTGGTCATTGAAATCACCCTTCTGTCCCTATCCCGGGACTAAAAAGGGTGTCTCGCTGAATTGTACATATCTACACTCCGCGGCGAATGTAATTTGTCTGGTTGTCAGACAATATTTGCCGTGCGATTATGATTTCTTGTCAGGTAAGGGCTTTCTAGGGTGATCCAAAACACTGGCGCTGCGATCTTTCCAATTGCCATGTCCGAAGCACTCGTCTGGCGAAAGCAACTCCGGACGGCGTCTGGCCTGATCACGGTGAAGAAAACCAAAAACATTGGATTGTTCGATAAGAAAGGGAGAAAATCATGAACCGGTTGCTAGTACTTGCGAGCGCGATCACCTTGGCGGCTTGCGGAAACACGGGGCTGAATACAAGTCATAGCTCTGCTCCCGACACGGCTGAGCCGGCAAATACTGTTTTGCCAAGCGCTCCGCGCCCGAATGTCATCATCATCATGGCGGATGATCTTGGCTGGGGCGACATTGGCGCGAACGGTTCGGAGATTATTACCACACCTCACATCGACTCGCTTGCAGATGAGGGGGTGAACTTCACGTCCGGCTATGTCGCCGCAGCTGTTTGTGCGCCGTCGCGGGCAGCCCTCATGACCGGACGGTATCAGCAGAGTTTCGGGTATGAGTTCAATCCCCGCCTGCGCCGGGAACTTGGAATTCCCGTTGACATCGAAACAATTGCCGACCGAATGGGCGCGCTCGGTTACTCGTCGGCGCTCATCGGAAAATGGCATCTCGGACAGGTTCCGGAACACCATCCTCTCAATCGCGGCTTCGATTACTTCTATGGCTTTACCGCAGGTGGAAACGGCTATCTGAACTCGGCCGAGGACGGCGAATACCTAAGCGATCCAGTGGAAGGGTCTGCGCCAGGCTTCAGGCGTATGCGACTCGAGGCAGGCTTTGAAAGGATCGAGCCGGAAGGCGACCTCACTTCACTTCTAACCGAGGCGGCAGTCGAATTCATTGAAGCGGAAGCGGGTGATCCTGACCCGTTCTTTCTGGTGCTGACCCACTTTGCGCCACACACACCCCTTCAGGCAACTCACTCTCAACTGGAGCGCTATTCGCACATCGAAGATCAATCCACGCGCATTTATTCTGCAATGGTAAGCGCTATGGACGATGGTATCGGCGCAGTGATTGATGCGCTCGAGCGCACGGGAGCCCGCGAGAACACACTGATCGTCTTCATGAGCGACAACGGCTGCGCTGCCTATATCGGCGAGGGCGTGTGCTCCAATGGCCCGCTCGCCGGATACAAGGCCAGCTACTTTGAAGGAGGCATACGCGTACCGATGATCGCAAGCTATCCCGGATCACTGCCGTCGGGCGTTGTCTTTGATGCGCCCGTGATGAGTTTTGACTGGACAGTAACTGCTCTTGCCATGGCTGGCGGGGACATCACGGGGCAGCAGTTCGACGGAGTAGATCTTCGCCCCTACCTTGCCGGAACGGCAGTCGGTGTTCCACACACACGCCTGCATTGGCGCACGCTGCCGAACTTCACTATTCGTGACGGTGACATGAAGCTTGTGATGATCGAGCAAGCTGCGGACAAAGTCATGAAGCCACTTTTGTTCGATCTGGCCAACGACCCGGGCGAAACAAGAAATCTAGCCGGGGCTCGTCCGGAAGAAGTCGAGCGCCTGGCCGGCCTGTTCGCAGAATGGAACGCCACTATTCCAGAGCCGGGCTGGGAGAGCCAGCGTACAGGGACATTCCAGCTACCCGACGGCGTCAGGGTCAATGTCTACAACTGAGATGCACCTGCAAACTTCACGACGCCGCCAGACAAATGCTCCGGATCAGGCGGGCCAAGCAAGGTCGCGAGAAGGCAAGCGGGTGCGCCCTGCCCGGAACGACGCGGAGAAGACCCGGATCATTGCACAAACCTGGGCACCGGGTTTGTCGGCGGCGCAGGTTGAGCGGCGCCATGACCTCAACGCCAACCTGACTTTCAAGTGGCTGCGGGATCCGCGATTTTCCTCGGTGCAGGTTCCTCGCATCGTTTTTCTGCCGGTGACGATCGCGGTCGATCCTCCCGCGATGAAGATTTCGGGCCGGCCAGTTACGGCTAACGCAGAGGTGAGCCTCGAGATCACGCCACCTGGTGACTGCACGGCGCGCGTCGATGTCGTTCGCCTCTGCGCCCGCATGCGCGGGCTGGAGCAATGATCCTAGTACCGGCATCGACGCAGATCGCGAGGCAGTCAGTGGAGAATGGTTGTTTTAGCCTGCGGGCTCAAGCTATGAGCCCGGGCGACCGACGCGACATGATCCAGCCAACCCCTCCAAAGCTCCGCCTCGGGGCACACTTCCGCGTGCTCTCAGCATGCTAAGGCGAACATTTCTCATCTCAGGTGTGGCGGCGTCGGCAGCATGCGCAATGAAGAGGGAGTTGCACTTGGAGCCTGCAGCAGCGCCAGTCCGCCATTACACGGCGCCGGATGGATGCCGGATTGCCTTCCGGGACACTGGCCCCGCAGATGCGCCTCCGATCTTCTTCTGCACGATGGCGACGGCCGCCCTGACGGTGTGGGATCCCATAGCCGCGCCACTGGCCTTGAGCCATCGGATCATCCTCCATGATCGGCGCGGCAACGGCAACAGCGACCCCGGCGCGCCGGACAGCCATACTTTCAATACCTTTGTCGATGACGCGCTGGGTGTTCTGAACACGCTCGGCATAGGCGAAGCTGCCATCTGTGGAATGGCCTTTGGCGCGCGCGTGGCCCTGCACCTCGCCTTGAGATTTCCTGAGCAGACGCGAAAGCTGATCCTGTTCGACGCGACAGGAGGTCCACCGGCTCCAGAAGCCCTCAGGCGCGCTGGTTCCGAAGAAGCGGCGCGCCTGAGGGCGCTCGCCGGGCTTCCGGCGTTGACCGTCCTTCCTGAATGGTTCTATCGGCGCGACCCCGCCGGCGATGGTCTGAACGGGGCCGCCCTGCGCGGTCAGCCTGCCTGGATCCCCGGACTCGCGGCACTCCAGCGCCCGACGCTCGTCGCCTGCGGCGATCACGACCCGAACCTGGAGGGAGCAAGGCGCCTCGCTTCGGAAATACACGGCGCCCAACTTGTAATCATGCCGATGACTGGACACGCGTCGATTCTCGACCGGCCCGATCTGGTATTGTCGATCGTCCAGGCGTTCTTGAAGTGAACACGTCAAACTCTGGGTGATCTGTTCAAGCGAACAAACGGTCGGTCGATTGTCTGCGGTCTGCCGGCTGCGATGGTTACAAAGGCCCGCCTGGGCAAGCTGCACAGCATGTGCAAGGTCGCACATCGACGTGGCTGCAAAGCCTTTCGTTCCAAGAAGGCGCGGGCCTGAAAAACGGATTTCCCGGCGCTTGCTCTAGAGGCTCTCAAGGCGAGGCCTAGGTCCGGACCCATTATCAGGATTCCCGAACTGACAGGATCATGATTCATTGCCTCTGTTTCAGGAGGCAAGTGGAAATGTCTGATTTCTTTTGGTTTTCCGATGAGCAATGGGCGCGGATCGAACCGCTTCTGCCGACTGATGCGCGCGGGATGGCGCGGGTTGATGATCGGCGTGTCCTGTCGGGGATCGTCCACGCCCTGAAGGATGGCGGGCGCTGGGCCGAGCGCGTAGTCTGGGAGGACATTTTTTCTGCCCTGGCGGGCGCGGAGGATTTGCCCGACAGGGTGTTCATCGACAGTACCTGCATCAAGGTCCACCGCTGCGCGGGCGGCGGAAAAGGGGGGCTCGGCGCATGGTATCGGCGTCACCAAAGGCGGCCGCAACACAAAGCTCCACGCCGTCTGCGACGGACACGGCCGCCCACTCGTCCTGATGCTTACGCCCGGAAACGTGCATGATTGCAAGGTTGCAGAGGCGTGCCTGACGGCGCTTCCACCAACCGCTCATCTCGTCGGCGATAAGGGATATGACAGCCAGAAGCTGCGCGAGTGGCTGGAAGATCGCGGCACCGAGCCCGTCATACCGCCCCGGTCAAATCGAAAGGTCCAATATGCTTATGACAAGGCCATCTACCGCGAGCGAAACGTCATCGAGCGCATGTTCTGTAGGCTGAAGGACTGGCGACGCATCGCAACACGATTTGACCGAAACATCACCAACTTCATGGCGGCGATCGCCCTTGCAGCAGCCGTCATCTGGTGGCTGTAATGAGTCCGGACCCTAGTTTGTTTCGATCTTGACTTCTCGGCCGCCCGCTTGGGCTCAAGCCTCTTCGCGGTTGCTGCAATAGGCAACATTTGGAGTTGTCTTGACCACTTTGGGAGGCGGGAGCTCCAGTGATTGTTTGCATCGCTACCCTGGCCTCGGCCATGTAAAAAGTTACCGACCGATCGGTAGACAACCTTGGCGATGCCGTCTAGAATTGGGTCGATAAGGGTCATCTAGGAGGTCGCCTCCATGGCAAATCGCAGCGTGACAACAGCCGCTCACCGCTTCGGTCTCGGGCCGAAACCGGGCGAATTCGACACGATAGGATCGAAGCCGCAAGCGTGGCTGCTGGATCAGCTCGATACACCCTACCGGGCCCCTCGCCAGTTCGAGGGCTTCCTGAGCACTGCGGATCAGCGGCGCAGCATGTTTCACCGGTATGCAGATGTGACGCCGAGGCTGAGGGAGCAGCGCGAGGCAGCACTCGCCAGAGGTGACCATGCGGAGGCTGATAAGCTATCGGCCGAAATGAAGAAGGTCGAGTTTGGGTACCTGACGTGGATGAACGAGAGCATGATGCTCGAATTCGGCGCCCAGACCAATGTCGCCATTACGACTAATGAGCCGTTTCGGGAGCGGCTCGTCAGGTTCTGGTGCAACCACCTGGTCGTGCCAGCGATCAAGCAACCATCGAAGCGTCTTGCCGCAGCCTATGAGCGCGAAGCGATCCGGCCGCACGTGACGGGCAAGTTTGCCGACATGCTGGTCGCAAGCGCGAAACATCCTGGCATGCTGGTGTTCCTCGATAACATCTTGTCGATGGGATCGAATTCTGCGTACGGGCAGAAATCGGCGCGCGGCATCAACGAAAATCTCGGGCGCGAAATTCTTGAGCTGCACACCATGGGTGTGATGGGTGGCTATACACAGTCCGACGTAATCGAGCTCTCGAAAGGCATTTCTGGGTGGTCGCTGTGGCCATTGACGGAAAACACGCAAGGCAGCTGGCGAGAGCAGCCCCCTGGCGCTCAATACGGCGCATTCTACTTCTACGCTGACTGGCATGAGCCTGGCGCACACGTACTTCTCGGGAAGTCATACAACCAGTCTGGCGTAGCTCAAGGCGAGGCCATGCTGAATGACCTCGCGCGTCGGCCTGAGACCGCCCGGTTTCTGGCGACCAAGCTTGCCCAGCACTTTGTGTCGGACACGCCAAATGAAGCACTCGTGCGTCGTCTTGCCGATGTCTACCTCAGCCATGATACCGACCTTGGTGAAATGACACGAGCGCTTGTGGAAGCCGATGAGCCCTGGGACATGGCCGGGTCCAAGCTTAAGCAGCCGCAGGATTATGTTCTGTCCGTCCTTCGGGTGCTCGGCAAGCCTCTGCTGAATGACAACGTCCAGCCGCAGAGCATCTACAACGCGGATACGTACAAGTGGCGGGAGCACATCTGGGCGCTCTATTACGATGATGAATTCGGTACCGTCCCAGTAAAGGATCCTGCTGACTACACCTCGGACCTGGCAAAAAACGGCCTAGAGATCGCCACGCTCTACCGGGATATCGCAGCCATGGGCCAGCCGCCTTTACGCGCACCCGGACCGCAAGGTTGGTACGATCGCTGGTCGGATTGGAATGGAGCGGATTCTGTCTTGAAACGGGCCGAGTTCGGCGCCGCCAAGGCCGAACTATACGCAGGTGAAATCGGCGACCCGGCGGCATTCCTGGATGGAATCTATCCGGGGCACGCACCGGACGATCTGGCTTCGGCCGTCAAACGCGCCGCGTCCGGCGCGCAGGCGCTCAGCCTCATTCTCAGCAGTCCACACTTCCAGCGGAGATAACCCTCATGAACATCTCGCGTCGCGCCGCCTTACTCGGCATTTCAGCAAGCACGCTCGCTGGCGCCTGTGCTTCGCGCGCCTTCCCGGACATGGCGTTCGCGGACGCCGCAACGGACAAACGCCTAGTCGCTATCTTCCTCCGAGGGGGAGTAGATGGGCTGTCACTGGTTCCTCCCTATGCTGAACCAAAGCTCAAGGCGCTTCGGGGACCGTTGGTCGATGACATGCCGGGATCGGGCGGACCAAACGCCATGCATAAGCTCGACGGCATGTTCGCGCTAAACCCCGACCTGCCCTACTTTCATGAGATGTTCCTTTCAGGTGAACTCCTGGTTCTGCATTCTGCGGCCTCCCCCTATCGTGAAAGATCCCACTTCGACGCTCAGGATGTCATTGACCGGGGAACGACTGACCGCGGACTGCGCCAAGGATGGCTCAACCGTGTTGTCGGGCGCCTGCCCGACGGCGGGCGCAAAGCCCGTGCAGACCTTGCTCTCGGCATCGGCCCTACGCTTCCACTCTCGCTTCGCGGTCCGGAACCTGCCGGTTCTTGGTCTCCTCCGGTCCAGTCGACCATTGAAGGTGACACGTTTGAGAGGCTCACCGGCCTTTATCGAAACGACGCCAATCTCAGTGCCCCATTCCTGAACGCGGTTTCGGCGGGAAAGATGTCCGGCGGCGCGAACAGCGCTATGGGCAGCGCTGAAAGCCCGTTCGAGGAGATGGCGACAGTCGCGGCGGCATTCCTCAGGGAAAAGGCTGGGCCGCGAATTGTCACGATCGATTTCGGAAACTGGGACAGCCATTCGGATCAGAACGCGCGCGAGTTGATCACGCCGCAAAATCAGTGGCCCGGTCGCTACCCAAGTTTCTACCGCAAACTCAACAGCGGAATGCGCGCGCTGAAAACCGGACTAGGGTCGACCTGGCAGGATACTGCGGTCCTGATCTTTACTGAATTCGGCAGAACAGTGCGCGTGAACGGAACGAATGGGACAGATCATGGCACGGCCGGCGCCGCCATGCTCGCCGGCGGTGCGGTGGCTGGCGGCCGCGTAATTTCCGACTGGCGAGGGCTGGCGCCTCGAGACCTGCTCGATGATCGCGATCTCTATCCAACGACGGACGTAAGGGCGCTCTTCAAGGCCACGCTTCGAGAACACATGGGTCTCTTGGACACCGACATCGAGATGACCGTTTTCCCCCAGTCCGCTAGCATTGGTGCGCTTGAAGGGGTGTTCAGAACCTGAGCACGGCGCAAGCGCCGATCGCTCCGACAGTAGGAGATTGTCCTGACAATCGTGGTATCGGTCGGCAGCGACGCTTGCGTTCCTGCTTCGGGCCAGGCGACGCGTTCACGATGAGCCAGAAATCCTACTTGAGCACATTGGCCGATCCGTCTCCTGGTCGCTGACGGGCAACACCCATTCGTATCTATGGGGTTGCCAAAAGGAGTTGGCGAATGGCTTGCGAGATTTCCCCCCAATGTTCTCTGATCAAGGGCATTCTATCCTTGGTCATCAAGAGGACTGCCACCTGATCATTGATTGAAACAACAGGCGATGTTCCAAATGCGCCGCCCGACTGCATCTGCAGGCAACGACCCTCGACGGCAATCTCACCGCACCAGGCCCCAAGGCCATACCCTCTCTGTTCGCCAATGCTGGTTCGCTGCCCGAGAACCGCGCTGCGATCCGTATAGTCCCTGAACATTTCCTCGATGGAGCTTTGAGACAGGATCCGGTCTCCGCGGAACTCGCCACTCCCAGCGAGCATTTCGAGAAAACGCGCATAGTCAGCAGCCGTCGAGTAGCCGCCGGCTGCTGCAACGGGATTGGAAATGGCGGCGCGAACTTCACGCTGGCGACCCGACCCGATATAGGTCCGAGTCATTCCCAGAGGCTGCGCCAGTCTTTCGTCCAACAGCTGGGCAAAAGGTTTGCCCGCTACATCTTCGGCTATGTAAGCGGCGATCTGCATCCCGATCCCGCCATACTGGAATTGCTGGCCGGGGGGAGCGATTGCGGGTTTTGCAAAGGCGTCCCGCGCCGACTGTTCCAGCGTCCAGGTCCGGGGTTGTTCTGCGAGATGTCCCGGACCAAAACCTCCTGTGTGCGATAGTATTTCCCGGAGGGTTGCCTCGCCCTTGGTTCCGGTCGCCCAATCGAGATAGCTGGATATCGGTTCATCGAGATTGAGCTGGCCGTCGTCGACAAGGGTCAGGATCAGCGCGGCAGTCAGCCATTTCGTCGAGGACGCGATCGGAATTTCAGTGTTCTCGTCATACAGTCCCGAATTCTTCTGGTGAACCACCGCGCCGCCCTTGAGGACGATGAGGTTGGCCCCTTCGAGCGGCAGCGCGTTTGTGGCCTGGTCCAGATAGGCGTCTACGTCGCTCCAGGAGAGGGCGCCCTTGCGGGCTTCCAAAAGTGGCGCCTGATTACGCAACGGCTCTTCGGCTTCGCGCGGCGGCAGCAATGACCCGAGAAGCCCCTGAAACTCGGCCGGTGTGAGATCGCCGCTTGCATCGATATCCGCGTCGCCGAAAAAGCGCTTGTGCATTTCAGGAACTTCATCGGGTGAAAGGGATCCGCTGGAATCGCGATCAAGCGCTGCCTGAGCCGGATTGAACTGAGCGACGGCGGAGTCTTTAGCCGAGGCCGCCTCACACGCCTTTACACGACTGGCCAGAAAGGAAACCACCTGCTCTGTCGGCACATCGCCGGGCAGCCCGAACTCCTGATTCAAGCTTTTGTGAGTCTTATTGATACCGGCATACACTTCGGCATCCCTGCCGGTCTCGACGATCGCATCTCGCAGAGCTTCAGCCTGGTCTTTCGAATCGCGACGTCCGTCCATGTGGTGAATGACGAAGTCTGTGTTCGCGGTGCTCGCAGCAACGTAAGTGATCGGAGACAGTTCTTTCCAATAGGCGGGATCATCTCCGAAGACCTGCAGATAAAGATCGGCATTTGCGCCGGTCTGGGCCTGGCGCGTGATGTCGTAGCCAGCACCGTCCAGCAGGGACGCTACACGAATTATTGCAGGATCAACGCCTGCGGACTGAAGGTAGCGATCATCAAGCGCGACGAGGGCCGCGAGGTGAGCGCCTGCTGAATGTCCCTGCAGGACGACGTTGTCGGGATCAAATCCCAGCGTGCTGGCATTCGCCACCAGCCACCCGATCGCGTCTGCGATATCTTGCGCGGATTCGTTAACCGCAACGCCAGGCACAAGCCGGTAATTTACGGTCGCGAATGCAAAGCCATTTGAGGCGAAGAACGCCGCCTTTGTCCCGGGACCGCTATCCTTGTCACCGCGAGACCATGATCCGCCGTGGATGAAGACAACGAGAGGCGCGCTGGGGCCGCACGATGCAGGCTGAAACCGCAGTGTGCGGAGAGGGTCCCATTCGCCGTCGACATAAGAATACTCAACGCCGTTGGTCTGCTTCATGGGTGATCGGGCTTGGCTCGCTTCAATGCAAGCCGCGCTGACCTTTGATCGGTTCTCTTCCAGGCATGCGGTAACCGCCGCTCTATCTCTGGATCTCACCTCCGAGGAGCAGAGCGCACGGGCATCGGCCCTGCAAGCGTCGCGAGACGAGGAGGGGCTTTCCTGGAAGCGTGCGGTGGTCAGGTCGGGGGCTGGCGTCTGCACGCAAGCTGCCACAAGCAAGATGGCTAGAAGGGTAGCGGATGAGGAGAATACTCCTCGCGACGATGCGAACTGATGCGATTTCATCGATGTGATATCTCCTGGTTAGAGCAAACCGGCGCTGTGTTCACACCGTCGGCGTTTTGAACGGGCCGATTTGTTCAATCCGTCGAAAACGCCGACTGTTTCAACTACATTTCAGCCCGAGAACATGGCGGGCGCCCGCTGGGCGCCCGCTGTGCTGTCAAGTAGGCTTCGGGGAGGAAAAGACTCTCAATTGGAAGTGTGGCTCAGTTCCGGGTGCGTTAGGCATGAGCTAGCGGTTTCCACGCTTTTCGCGCCTCCCGCTTTCGCCCTCGCTGCCCGAGATCGAAAATCTTATTCCGACTGAGATGGGATCGTTCTGAGAATACCCAGGGACGCCGTTTATGGTGGGGCGGGTTACATCGTAACTCACATCAAGCACGTTGTCGGAGAAAAGGGCCAGCTGCCAGCGCTGGTTGCCCATTTCGCCTTCAAAACCACCTCGAGCGTTGACCGTGCGGCGATAGTCACGTCCGCGTGGGCTTTGGTTGTCTGTGTCAATCAGCGTGTAGTAATTGGTAGACAGGAAGAGACCGTCGATCGGACCGAGGCTGATCGGCTTCCGGTAGGTGAGTGTTCCGTTATAGGTCCACGTCGAAACGAAGGTCAGTTCCCGCCCCCTCTCTGGGCCGCTTAGAACCTTAGACATACCGTAAGTTGCGCCAGCTCGCCAGGAGAACTCGTCATCTTCAAAGAGTACGCTGTTCCACTTCAGCCTTCCATCAACCTCTACGCCCTGAATATAGGCGTCACCCAGATTAAAGGCGACGGTGTCAGAAAGTACGTCGCCGCTCTCATCATTCGGATCGATCTCGCCGGAATTCACGCTCCGCGTATTGATGAAGTCAGAATATCGTGTGTGGAAGATTGAGGCTGAGTAATTAAAGCTGCGACCGCGATCAAAACGCATACCGCCCTTGTAGCCTATCTCATAAGCATCAGCGTTTTCCGCATCGTATGCTGCAGGCAAGACAACGGTAGCCCCGCCCAACTGTGCCTCGCCGGAAATTCGGTTGAACCCGCCCGCACGATACCCTTGTCCGAAAGACATATAGAACAAGTCGTCGTTCGGTAGCGTGAACGTCGCCGCTACAGAAGGCACGACCACCTCGAAACGTTCGCTACCATAAAATCTCTGGATGATGGTCCCGTAACCATCGTTAAGGACAAATGAACCCGCAGCGACGTTGCCGCGAGCAACTGGTACACTGTTGGCTCCAGTCGCAGCAACAAATCCGCGCACACGATCAAGGTCAGTTGACTCAGTACGCGATTTTACGCTGTCGTTTGAATACCGAAGACTGCCGGACAGGTTGAACCAATCTGTAAAGTCGTAACCGATACTCGCGTAAAGTCCGTAGTTCTCCTGATAATTTCGCGTAATCAAGTTGAGATTTCTGGCTTGAAGCGTGTTGAACGAGCCTCGCGTTGTGTTTACCGCCGGCGTTACGACCGGGTTGCGCCCGACCTGGAACTGATTGACCGGATTGTCGAAGCGCCGGAAGTCGGCGCCAACGAGCCAGGTGAGCGGACCATCATCTTTGGAAACAAGGCGAATTTCCTGTGTGAAAATGTTCGTCCGGCTGTCGGTTGAGTTGGCGCACTTACCCGCCGGATCCGCACCAGTCGCATCGAGATCAGCGGCCGTTGCTGGGCGACCGCCCGTCAAGACGAACTGCCCCAACGCATTCCGTCCAAGCACGGCCACATTTCTGCCACCAATAGGAACCGGGCCAGCGGTTCTGGCTGCCGTCGTTGCGCCGCACTGCGCCGGAAGTGCACGCAGTACGCCTCCTAGGTAGCCCTTGTCAGCATCGAAAGAGATATCATAGTCGCGCTGGCGATAGCCGGTGATCGATTGTGCAACGGCGAACGGAAGGTCCCAGTTTATACGCAGGTTAGCCGTCAAGGTCCCCTCGTCATATGAGCCAGGCGTATCGAACGCCTGGCGATAGATGCTACCTGGATCCGTCCCGGGGAAGCCGACTTGCAAGCCAGCAACACTTGGATCGCGGTCAGGTAGCGGGTTGCCCAGGAGATCAACCGGATTGCCATTGGCCGTGAAGAACTGGCCGGGCACCGTCGCCGTTACGATGCCACCATAAAGACTGTCTGTAACCGCCTCACCATAGTCAACGATCAGGGTTGCATCGAGATCTTCACTGATCAACGCCTTTAGGCCCATGCGGCCACCGCCAAATGATCCACTGTCGAATGACTGGCCGTTGTAGAAGTCGTTTTGGTAGAACCCCTCCTTGTCCTGATAGACCGCCCCGATCCTAAGGAAGAGCCGATCCTCGATCAGCGGCGTGTTGTATACAGCTTCGACGCGCGTTTCCTCGTTGCTGAAATCATACTGGGACGTGACCCGGTATTCGCGGTGAGGCGCAGGTTCGTGGTTGTTCATGATGACGACGCCGCCGACCGCGTTGCGTCCATACAGAGCCCCTTGAGCTCCGCGATACACCTCGGTCTGCTGTGAATCGAAGTAGTCCAAGCGCTCGAAGCCACGGCCGCCAAACCCGCCAGCTACTTCGGCCCCGTTCCTGAACTGAGTTGTTGCCGACGATGTAAACGGCGTCACGCCGGTGCCGGCCCCGCGGATAAAGAATTCCTGGTTGCCGTTGAGATCTACTTCTACACCTGTGAACAGAATGCCTAAATCGGCTTCGGTGGTGAACCCGCCTAGGTCAAGTATCTCCTGTTCTGTGACAACAGTTCCAGATACCGGAACGTTCTGAAGCGCCTCCGCTCGGCGCCGAGCTGTAACGATAATGGTGTCCAAATCTAAGGTGTCTAAATCTGTGCGTTCGTCTTTTGAGGCGCTCAACCCGTCCGAAGTCGTCGCCCCTTGACCAGCAGGCTGTGCCGTCGGCGACTGCTGTGCTTGTGCCGATCCAGCGGCCCCAACAGCTAGTGTGGCCGAAACTCCAAGCGCAAGCGCCGATGCTGAACGCAGTGAAACTTTGAAAGACATGAAAAGGACCCTCCCCGGGATTACTGCTTGTTATATTGTATGACAATCTCTCTTTCTTATGGCAGCCCTGTCAAGCCATGAATGGAAAAAGAGTTGTGACCGGAGCCGAAATGCTCGGGTGCGTACAATTTTTTCTAACGCAGTAGACGGAGGAATTTCCTGAGGCTGCGTTCATTCAAGCTAGTGAATGGCATGCCGAGTGAATCGCCCCTGAGGACAGGATCGTTTTTTTGTCGGGCAGCGTCAAAGGATAATCCGCGTAGTGATCTTTTACATGGTTGGAAAAGGGCGGCTTACCAAAGTTCAATTCGTGAAGATTTGAATCATTGGCATCTAGCGCCTTTTGCAACGTCCATAGTAATGAACTGGTTTGCTAGAACTTCCGGGAAGCAAACACGTTCGCCGGAGGGCAGGACAACTTCAGCATCGACCACCTTTCTTACACCCAAACCGAAATGCGCAAACGGCTCGTGGCTGCTCTTGTAGCTCGTTACCGTAAAATAGTCCTGACGTGCGAGGAATCTGTTGGTCTCTGGATCTGAGATCAGCACCTTCGAACCAATCAATTGACGTTGCGGGTATCCGGCCAGCTCGATACGAAGCCAGCCAAACGCAGACCCCATCGCTGCCGAATTATTCCAGTAGATTCGATCACTATTCTGATCAGCGCGTTCGCCCTCCGTCAGCCCCAGACGCGCCACCTGGCCACTTCCGGAGTTTCTAGCGGCTTCATAAAAATCAAGCCAGCCATCTCCGTCAATATCCATCACTTCTCCGGAAATCATGTTCTCAGAGAGGCCCGACCAAGTCGTTGCCATTGGCTCGAACACACCAGTTCCATCATTGCGGAAAAAGACATCGCGTAGGAAGTCCCAGTTGTTGTCAAGCTCGTGTCGGTCAAGCAAAATAAAGTCACGCCAACCGTCATTGTCCCAATCTCCTGAAACCAGGTCCGCGGTCCAGAACATTAGGTGTTTAGCGTCGACACCTTCGCAGTTTCCGCGGTTAGGTGATGTGCTGCAAAACAGTCGCGTTGCCTTGCTGGGATTCAAACGGGCGACAAAGAACTCTGCCCACTGTGCATAGTTCCAGCTCATTGGTGCGAGACCAGCTTCTTCTGTTCTGGCTAGAAAGGACCAGCCACCCTCGTTGACCCAGTATTTGCCGGCCATCGGCGCATTTGCGGCAAAGATAGACGGATTCGTTGGTGCGATTGATATGACATCGAGATCATTATCGTTATCGAAGTCAGCAGTATGCGCAACATATGAGGTGATCGCTGAATTGACAGGAACGTATTTCTTGGTTTCGGGATCGTAAGTCATTTTGCCGGATTCAGGCAGAACAGCATCTTGATCGTTGAGCCCTGAACCGCTTCCGGGTAGTAGTTTTTCGAATGCAAGCTCCCCATTTTCGACAAGAAGATTGCGATACACCAGAAGGCCGGTCTCCCACAGCCCTGGCGAGCAGGGATCGCTGCCGCTCGGGGTCCGCCCAGGGTTGATGTCAGATTGTGCTGAGGCAATCATATCCAGATCGCCGTCGTCATCCAAGTCGCGAAGCAGCAGGCTCGAAATGGCTTTGTCTTTTTTGGGGTCGCATCGTGAGTAGGTTACGCCCCCGAAATCAGGCATTTTCTCCGTGCCACCAATGTCAACAAATTTTCCATCTTCGAATTTGCCGCTGCCGGAGGGCTGAAAAACATACATGCGCGACAAGGGACGGCCAAGTTTCGTATCTGCTCCAATCTGTTCTGCGCCGACTGCGATATCGAGCCATCCATCATTGTTGACGTCGCCGATCGATATCTGCCCATGCACGTAAGCACCATTGTTGGTAACACCCAAACTTACTGCAAGATCGTCCAGGACAAGCCCGTTGTCCCCGAACTCTCGTGACACCAGGAACTCCATTCGGTTTGTTCCGCTGGTACCGATTACAATGTCCGGCAAGCCGTCGTCATTGAAGTCCGCGCTCGCCATGGTACTGCCCCCGCGACCAATATCTCCTTCGGCTCCATTATCACGATGTATAACGACAGGCACACTTCGGAACTTGAAGCACCCCTCGTTGACAAAGAGATTCACGCCGATGTCATTGTTGTTGGTCAAAAGATCGGGGAGGTTATCTCCGTTCATATCCCACCACGCACTTGCAGCAGTACGCTCAAGTCGATCTGTAATACCTGGCACCTCTATGCGCTCAAACAACTGTCCGGCTCCGGCAGCATCGTCAGTATTATCACCAGGCTCCTGCAGGTAGAATACGGGGCCGGTACAGTCGCTTGACGTATCTTTCTCCTCAATCGAAGGCGCTTTGGCATGTATCTGGCCAAATTGCTCGACACCCGTAGGCCCATTATGTGAGCATGCACAGACGAGTCCTGAACAGGCAATAATACCTATTAAGCTGTGTTTCATGTCACGCCTCCTGCTTTCGTTTTCATTTCGGTTGCGGCCTACAGCAAAGTCAAAACGTTATTGATGCGAGAGATCCCCCAACCACCACACGTTCATAATCCTACCGACCGGACGGTCAAGCACTTCCTCCGCTCTTTTATCGTTTTACATAGATCGGGGACTATCTCGTCGCAGGTACCGCCGGCGCGCTAACCTCTAGCTCGATCATCCGCTCAGCGGCATATTCAATCGCTTCTTCGAGCGAGCTCGCGTCCGCGCTCTCGTCAAAGAGCTTGCGCAAGTGGGTTGTTTTTTGTCATTTTCGTCCTGCTCTTTGTCAGGCTCGATGGCTCAGTCTGCACCTACCATGAAGGCTGCAATGGCTAACCGCGCTGCGGGCCTCGTCCTACAACGCCTTGTGGGAAGGCGCGCAGGAGAGCCGCAGCGCGAACCAGATAAACCACGCCTTGCGCCGTAGCCTTCATTCGAAACCAGTTATCAAAAACGGCACGCACTAAGACGGCGCCTGCAAGAAAGTTCTTGAACTATCTGGCACATCGAAATCCGATATGCACCGCCGATGTGTCGGGCGTAGATGATTGACGCGCGGCGATATCGTAACCTCGGCAAACATTTTCATCACACAAAAACGATCCGCCTTTCAAAGCCCTCTGGATGTCCGAGTCTTCAGCATACTGATCTATTCGGTCATCCGCCATCCAGTTCCATACATTCCCAGACATGTCTGTAAGACCTGTCGGGGAAATTCCTGAAGTCCCCACAGGGGCTACCCCGATTTCCCCTGCCTCTCCGTCATTGTAAATCGGAAAGTATCCGCTCCAGATCTTTGCTAAGTAATGACCGTCACGTTTGATCGAGCGGCCAACCGCGAACCTTGCATCGTCTGGATTCCCAGCCTTCGCAGCTCGTATCCATTCATCGACTGTGGGCAGACGTTTCCCGTGCCACTTGCAGTAGGCAAGAGCATCGTTCCATGACACTTGAGTCACGGGATGCGTCTCCAGTGTCACGTATTCCGGCCTAGTGGTTCCCCACGGCTTTTGCCAATTAGCTTGGGGATCGATATTCCATCTTCCAAGTGGGAACTGAATGACTAATCCCCCCCCAAGCTCTTCTGCTTGGGTCAGCCTGCCCGACTCGTTCACATATTGACGGAACTCCGCTACTGAGACGGGCGAACGACCAAGCTGAACCGTGTTCCCTTCAACTGAAATTGCCACAGAATCCGAGGGCTCGTGCGGTCTTGCGCAAGAGGCGAGCGCGAAAGTGGTCGCGCCGAGCAGAAACCCAACGCACAAGCAGCTTATAGCACGCCGAGAAGGCAGCAACTCGATCCAAAAGTGCGGTCTCGAGCTTTTCTCAAAGTGTTTCATGCCGCAACGCGCCCGCTCCATTTACGTCGAGAACAACAAGTGACATTTTTTGCTCTCAAGCGTCACGTTCGAAAAACGCGAATTCTCGAGCCAGTTACGATTTCTTGCTTGCAAAAAACGGACCGATCGGTAGGTAACATATAGCGAGTCCGCGGCGTCTTGAACAGGCAAATTTCAGGTTATGGCTAATTACGAGGCAGGCATCGGTCCGCTTGCACACTAGGGAGTAAGATATGAGTCCTCGTTTCATTTCTTCAGGCATTGTGGCGATCGCCCTTTCGGCCTGTATGGCGCCGGAACAATCTGGAGCGCCCGCCGCATCCCCACAGACCGGTGCTCCAAGGCCGGACGTCATTGTCATCGTCGCCGACGATCTTGGCTATTCCGACGTTTCAGCTTACGGAATCAACCGAATACCGACCCCCAATATTGACCGGATCGGCGTAGAGGGCGTCCGTTTTACCGATGCATATGTAACCGCCCCAGTCTGTGGCCCCTCGCGTGCAGGTCTCCAGACTGGACGTTACCAGGATCGGTTCGGATTTGAATTCAACAATGGGCCAGCTGCTCGAGATGCGAGGGAGAACCTAGGTCTTCCTGTTGACGAGATTACGATCGCCGATGCGCTCAAGCAACAGGGGTACCATACTGGACTTATCGGAAAATGGCACCTTGGATCAGGGGACGACTATTACCCGACCAATCGAGGGTATGATGAATTCGTTGGTCTGCTGAGCGGCGCAACTGCATACATTGATCGCGCGGTGCCAGGAGTTAGACGAATTCCCATAGCAGATGAACAGCCGTATGACGGTATTGTTCGGAGACCTTTAAACAAAATCTATGAGGGACCCGACCGCACCGTCGTAAACAACGAGCAGGAGTACCTGACCGACTATCTCGGCTTCCGCGCCGCTGAATACATCGGACGCAACGCAGCGTCGGAAACACCTTATTTTCTTTATCTGACGCCAACTGCGCCGCATGATCCCCTCGAGGTCACTCAAGAATACTACGATCGGTTCCCGAACATTCAATCTGAACAGAATCGAATATTCGCTGGCATGGTATCAGCCCTCGACGATATGGTCGGCGACGTACTCGACGCAGTCGAAGCCTCAGGCGAGACTGACAATACTCTGATCGTCTTTCTGTCTGACAATGGCTGCGCAGCCTACTATCCGGGGATGTGCTCGTGCGAACCGCTTCGAGGTGGAAAACTCACGCACTACGAAGGCGGCGTGCGTGTACCGTTCCTGGTTCGTTGGCCTGACAAGCTTGAAGGCGGCCAAGTCTATCGGGAAATGATATCGTCGCTCGATCTATTCCCAACCATACTCAAGGCAGCCGGCGGGCAACTTCGTGACGATCGCGTATATGACGGCGTCGATCTACTTCCGCATCTTCAGGGAGCAGAGGCAGAGCCACCTCACGAATTTCTTGCCTGGCGCCGTTCGCCTATGGCCTCGATCCGCCTCGGTGACTGGAAACTTTGGAAAAGCACGGACGGCAAATTCACATTGCTCTTCAATCTGAAGGACGACCCGAATGAGACCACCAATCTGGCCTCTACTCGTCCAGAGGAATTGAAGACGCTCGAAGATGCATATGAACAGTGGGCAGCAGATATGGTCGATCCACGCTGGCCATCTCGTCCTCACACAAACTATGTCGTGTGCGGAACTCCGTTCGAATTGCCGATCTGATGAAGTCGGTCTTGAAAGGACTCGTTGTGCTGATTGCGGCGTTAGTCGCCTTCAGCGCTGGCGCCACTGGAGCTTGGGTCTATGCAGGAACATCAGGCCGGATGGGAGTCGAGTCGGGCCCCGGGGCTTGGCGTACGTCAAAAGGGACAGGAGATGCTTCAGCCGGGCTGGTTCAACGCGCGACTGTGGCGCGTCAGGGCCTCTGGGCATTACCTCAATCTGAAGTGATTTACTTTCGAGCTATAACAGATGACGAGGGAGTTGCGCTTTCCAACCGCTGCACTTATGAGATCGCGCGGCAAGAAGACCCGCCTACGCGCTGGTGGTCGGTCACGCTCTACCGAAACCTTTTCTGGGTTGATAACGACCTCGATCGATATTCGTGGACAAGCACAAACCTGATCCGCGAGGACGATGGGGGATATCGCATCATTTTGAGCAAGGACAGTCAGCCTGGAAATTGGCTTCCGATGGGCGAGGAAGATGGAGGGTTCTCTCTTATCTTTCGGAATTATCAGCCCGATCCATCCATAGCCCTGGACCCGAAATCGGCGCCGCTTCCGGCAATCAGGAGAGTGTCATGCGATTGAACCTGAAGGTGCTTGTTCCAGGTGCGATAATTGCCGGCCTGTTGTCCGGATGGCTAGTTGGAATCTGGGCCACGCCGTATTTAGCGACTGATGCTATGTTCTCGAGATTCGTCAGCAATGGTGCAAAGAGCAATACTCTGTCCAAGGCTCCGCTAAGAACTGCAAAGACGGCAAAGGTAGTCGCGGACAATGCCGACACACTCACAAGGTCTTCGATGCTTGATCTCGGCGATGGTCCGCTGTTGCTGGACGTCGAACTGCCCACAAAATCGGCCTACTGGTCAGTCTCGCTATTCGCTCACAACACCGACACCTTCTATGTCGGCAATGATCAGACTATTGAGACCGCACAGCCCGGTCGATTCAGGCTCGCGATCAAGTTGGCTGATCAGAACGTGCCAGACGGTATCGCTGACGCAATCGCGATAAGCCCCTCTCGCACCGGCTTTCTGATTATTCGCGCGACGATGCCGGACCGTACAGACCCAGTCGCTGTTAAGGAACTCCAGGACGAAGTTTTGCAGTCCCGGCTTCAACGACTGGAAATCAGCGGTTGATCTTCGCATTTTGAGATACCGTCCGGACGAGGTAAAGTTGCACAAAACCGCGCTCCGATCGAACATGGAGAAAGAAAAGTGCTTCAGTTAAGCGCGGACGCCGAAGAAGCGAATGCGCAACAACACCCTGACTAAAGGATCCTCGACTAAGTTTGTGACCTTGGTCGCTTTGATGAAGACCTATGGCGCTCCTCAAGAACGCCTGGTTTGAGAACAGAATTAAGCGCCATGTTTAGCACCTGTGCGCCCAGCTTTCCCTTAGAGAGCCGTCCAGAGGGGCGCCTCCAGGAATTGATGCCCAGTATCATCATGGTGACCGATAGCGCCGCAACCCGTGTATCGAGGCCCTCCCGCAGCTTTCCTTGCATTTTCAGCTCGTCAAGCGTCCCGGCCAACATTTCCAAATAGCGTCGCTTGCGCTGAGCAATCAATGTCTGGCGATCTGGAGACAGACCGGACACTTGATCGGCAATTCGTGTCATTGGATTGCCGTCATACTCATCCATACGTGTTACATTTGAAATATGAAGTTTCAGCGCCATCATCAGGCGCTTGTAAGCGTCGGTTTCCTGACTTGCAGGGTGCAAAACCTGATCATCGAAATCGTCCATCGCATTTGAAACAAGCGTGAACAGCAGATCCTCCTTGCTGGAAATAGAATGATAGAGGCCAGCCTTGGTAAGCTGCACCGCTTCAGCCAAATCTGACATAGATGTTGCAGCGAACCCCTTGGTTACGAACAGGCGCGCAGCCTGCAAGTATATTTCCCGGCGCCTCTTTGTCAGTTTGACCGGCCGAGCCGGGACTGCTTGCGACTCAGGCTTGTCAGTCTCTGATGTTTTTGAGCCCATCCATATTCCTCGAACATTCCATGCAAACGGGTTTACCAAAGCGGGTTGTGACCCGAGTTCGAATGCTACTAAGTTAGCACTTTGAACGCCATAGTGAGCCCAATTCATGATCACGGTCATTCTTAGCAACCCATGATAAGCAGAAGCAATGTGCAGATACCGCTGTGCGCAATTGTGAACCGAGCGACGCCACTGTTTCGAGTTTACAATGACGAAGCCGGACCATGCAATTTTTATCACGAAAACTATTTGTTACGCGACGGATTTCAGGTTGCCCGAGGTTTAAGTCAATAATCGGATGAACATTAATGGCTCACCCGCTCGACGCATGTATTGCAGTTAGCCGCTTCGGCATCAGAGCGAGACCGGTTGAGCTGGAATCTGCATCAGTTAACCCAATGTCATGGCTGAGCGACCAGCTTGATTTGAAATCCAGATTCGCCCTGAATTTAAGGGTTTCCCGTATTCGTGCCATGCAGTCTACCGAAAGATTTAAGGCAGTCCCTTTCGTAAAATGTAGACTCCGAATTTATACAACTCGTGCTGCTGAGGAGTTTGTAAGAGTCCTGCGCGGCTGGCCGGTCAAAGCCACGAACGACCTGCCATAAAACGAAGAAGCCAAGCCTGGCCGTCCAACCGATCGCTGCGGTACACTTAATAGAGCAATTTCCTGAAGCTGAGGGTCACGCTTTGTCCGCGCGGATCCAGAAGATCGGCTTGGTAGTTAGTCGGTGTGCTACCATCCGACTTACGTACGGTTTGCTTTTGGTCGAACAAGTTGCGGATATTCAGCGAAAGCCTTGCCCCGCTCAGCGCAGGATACTTCAATAGAAGCTTAGGATTGCGTTCAAAGTTGTACTGAAGCCTCAGGTTTGTTGTGGCAAGTGCCTCGAACGCAAGCCGCTCCCCCGTGCCCTGATCTATTTCTGAGCGGCTTTGCCAGTTGAAGTCCGTGAAAGCACCCCACGGACCGTCAGCATAACCAACTTGCGCAGTTAATTGATGCTCTGACGAGCCACCGCGATCACTTATCGCGTCACCGGCGAGCAGGTCGAGTTTCTGGTCGCCGTCAGAGACGACGACCGATTCTTCCAGCGTAAGCGTGTGGTAGACAGATGCGAATATCCGCCCTTGATTCCTAGCTCCCCGGTCGCCCCGCCTTCCGCCCCCGCGACGTACGTCTTGATCTCGTGCACCACGCCCTGCCCTCTGCTCCTGTCCGCCATCCGCCCGGAGCGACTCACGTTCGCGTATTCTTTGTTCGATGCGTTCACGGTCCTCCTCGTCGAGGCGTTTGAACAAGATGTCGCGCAATTGCGTACGATCTTCGCGGCTAAGGTCCGTAGCATGCTTTGTTGGAAAGGAATGAGACCAGCTAAAGCCATAGCGGAACTGTTTACGCGCCAACTCTGCGAGATTGAGCGGGCGTGTATCGATCGACAACAGATTTCCATCGTCATCACGCAAAATGCGATCTGGAAATGCTGCCTCAATAGCAGGTGTGAAGCCAGGAAACTGGGAAATCGGGTTGTCTACTTTAAGCTCAGTATAGACTGCATTCAGTGACAGATCGATCTTGTCAGACAGATCCCAGGACAGGTTCAACCGGTTGACGCGCCGCACTTCATTGTCGAGCGAAGTAGATCCCCCAGAAATGCGCGCGACATTTGCAACCGTTTCACCAGTCGTAAAATCAAACACGCGCGTGCCCTGCGTTATAGATAAAGGATCGCCGAGATTTTCGACCGAGGGCGCGTTCTCAGCGCGATTGGTCGAAGCGATGATCTGGAGCGCGGCGGTGGGCCGCCAGGTCAGACCAAGCCCATATGTCTGGAGCACGCCAGCATCCGAAAGGTCTTCTATGCGGCCATTACCGTTCAGCGAGAGTTTGCCGAGCACGAACCCCTCTTCGCCGCCTTGAAAGATCGGCACATCCAGATTTATCTGGGCACTGACTTCATCGCGCAAAAGCTCGGTCTCGGCCGCTCCGCTACTGCGCTCTGAGCTTGAGAACAGGACGCGGTGCGCGCCGCCACCCTTCAGTGTCGTGACGACCGCACCCGCCGGCACGTCAAATAGTTTCCTAAAGAGAATGCCCTCAAGTGTCGCCGTATCTGTGACCGCTTTAGTTCGTTCGCCAAATCCGGTTTCTGGACTGGGCTCTGTTTCCCGGACGGTTTGGCGACGCTCGTACCCGCCATTCAGCGTCCAGTTCCAGTCCTCATGAACCTTGTTGAGTACAATGCCCAGCTCACCACCCCATTCGTCTGTTTGGCGTGTGAGCGCGTCTGAAAGGTCCCTGCGGGCAATAGCAGCATCTGCCTGGCTAAAGTCCAGCCCGCCGATATAGGTGGCCCCAATATCGCCTGGCAGAATATGAGTGTGACTCGCTGTTAAGTTAGCCTTATGCAATTCAGGCTGCAAAGAGCGATCCGCCGCTGAGGCGCCTTCTCTGAAAACATCTCGGTCGGACTCCAGAAGCTGCTCCTGGTAGTCGTATCCGAAATCAACATTCCAGCGCCTCTCATTTCGGATCCGGAGATTGCTGAGACTAAGGCCCGCAATTATTTGCTTGCCATCAGCTGCGCCCCCAATTCGCCCATCCGATGTGAGCGCGTGGAATTTATCCCTCAGGATGAAATTGATGACTTTTTGATTACCCCGAAAGCCATACTTCAGGGCGACTTCTTCGGGCAATATTTCGACGCTGCGGAGCGCTTCTGGCGGAAAGCTGCGGATTTCGCGTAGGCCTGTCACACGGCGACCGTTGAGCAGGATTGCAGGCGGACCGCCACCAGCTGAATCGGTTAGCGGTGCCAGTTCGGCGAGCAATTCTCCAAGGCTGGTAGCGCCGTATGACCGGATATCTGCGACGTCGAGTGTCACCTCCGGCTCTACACCAGCCAGCATCGGGTCAGAGCGAGTCCCTTTGACCAACACGGTCTCTTGCATGAGATACTCATCTTCCTGCGCTGCTGCGCTCATGGCGACAAGCAGTGCAGAAAAGGTCAGCACCGCGGATTTTTTTATGTCTCTCATGCGCAAGGGCCCCTTTGTATGAAATAGGAACTGTTGGCGTTTAACGCGCGATGAATGCAAATCCGTCGCTTAGGATTCTCAAAGTAACGTCCGCTGGAGCAGCGTCGACGACAGGGTCGAATTTGACAGGTAGTAGCCGATTCAGCGGATTGAGGGGCTCAAAACCAGTGCGTCTCTTTCTACCTCGAACTCCCTGCTGCGCCGCTTTTCCAATTACGGTTCTTCATTGCTTCCCCAGAACATATCCGGGTTCTGGAAGACCTGGAGCTATTCAGCATCTCCTGGAAGCGCATTGCCGATATCGATCGCTGGAAATCGCGCCTCAAAGGCCGCGAACCAAGCTTCGAACTCGCCAGCAAGCGCCTCACCTGAGTCATCTTTGCGGATTTCATCAATCTCAAGGCGGGCCGCCGGCAGCGACCGCCAGAGTTCCTTGTCTTCGTGATCGGTCCAGAGGCGCTTTGCGATAGCCTGCCTGAGGCGTTCCCGATCCTCCGGCGGCAGCATTTCCGGGGCCGCTTCGAACACGAGTCTCTGCGCAAGCTGCCGAAACCTGGCGTCCTCGAACTCTCGCACGAGCCCTGCGCGCCCGGCCCAGTCGAGCTGATGGAACCTCGCCATCCGGGTCTCATCGGCCCGGCTCGCAAATCCCGCATGTATCATCTGTTCCAGATGCACTGCATCCGCCCGCGCAGGCTCGAGCTCTTCTTGGATGCGGACCAGCCGTTCGCGAAAGCCCGCATCACCGCTGAACAGTTGGCTCTGGCGGATCTCGAGGTCGGTTGGCGCCAGCCCCCATTCCGTCTTTGCCGCCGAAGTGCTGAACAGGATGGGCGCTTTGTTCAGCCCGATCTTGCGTAAGGGTTTGGGCGAGACGGACAAGGCTGCGCCAAGCTGAGCGTCACTTGCTGGAACCAGCGCGCTCCAGTCTGTGCCAAGGCGTGCGACAATCCCAGACGTACCTCTCGCGCCTTCCGCATCGATCCTTTGACCCCACCAGACTGAGGGGCCGTTTGCAAAATGCTCGACGATGAGAACCGGCTCCGCCGCCGACAACAAGGCAACTGTCGCCGCCTTTGGCGCCGCCTCGACGCAAGTCTTCCAGAGCGACGGCAATCTCTCTGCGACAATACGCGCGATATGGATGGTGGCTTCGACATCGGCGAGGGCGTCATGCGCGCGGGCGTGCGCAAATCCATTGAGCGGCGCAAGCACATCCAGCTTGAACCCTGTCTTTCCGCGCTCGGTCAGAGGATAGGCAAGGACGTTTGGGTAGAGGTGAGACGCAGTCTGAACGATCGGCAGGATGTCCAGCCGCGCATTGCCAATCATGACGGTCAGATAGGGCGGGTTCAGTGTTTCCCAGAAAGCGCGCTGCAGTCGGGGCTCATCAAACCGTATCGTATTGTAGCCAACAAATCGGGCAGGAGACCACTGCTCGAGCTTTGCGCGAATGGCGCCCATCATCTCGTAAAAAGATGGCAGTGAAGGATCACCCAGCTGGGCTGGCTTTACACCCGTGATTTTCAAAGCCACCGGCGACGGAACAGTCCAGGGCCGGCAGCGGCACCGTATGTTGAACCGCTCAACTTCGTTCAGCCCGTCATCGGTCAGGATCGCTGCAAACTGCAGGACCTGGTCAAAGTCGCGAATGAGCCCGGTTGTTTCGGTATCGTAGAAAACAAACACT
>ERZ888423.785-NODE-785-length-31456-cov-7.666858_pt1 | contig 31456 bp, 26 predicted proteins | sample MGYA00520523_ERZ888423 | MGnify/ENA primary metagenome ERZ888423 (study PRJEB32303, sample SAMEA104408611) | aquatic metagenome | biome: Brackish water; feature: Pelagic; material: water | place: Baltic Sea | collected 2014-06-08T10:24:00 | depth 30,27 m ...
GGACCCAGCACTTCCAGTTCCGCAACGCCAGGGAGGCCGGCGAAACCACCTTCGGCGCTGCCAAGAACGCCGGACAGCTCGACGCGGTGATCCGCAACACCTTCATCCAGGGCACACTGTCGATCGTCTTCGCGGTGGTGGTGATCATCGTGGTCGCGGCCGGGGCCATGATGGTGCTCAAGGTGATTCGCGGTCACGCCGCGCCACTGGCCGAGGATGCCCCGGTGCCTTCGCGAATCTTCGCACCGTCGGGGATGTTGGCCACCGCAGCGGAGAAGGAGGTGCAGGAGCAATGGGACGCAGTACCACGAGCGCACGGCGCGTCGTCCGCCAGATCGGCTGGTACTGGAAGTCACTGATGGGCGACAACCACTATCAACGCTATGTCGAGCACCGCGCACGAACCCATGCTGGCGAGCCGGTCATCTCTGAACGCGAGTACTGGCGCCACCGCCACGCAGTCACCGAGTCCAGTCCGGGCGCTCGCTGCTGCTGAGCTCCCAGCGACTTCGGCGTGGTTTTCGACGCGGCGCGACATCACTGTCAGCAGGACAGGTGCCTCAGCCGACCGTCGCACGGTATTGCGCGATGATCGGCTCGAGTTCCTCAGGTGTCGCCCCATGCATGATCACCGCATCCGCGCCGTAGTCGAACTCCATGCGCACCCGGTCCACACACTGCTGCGCCGATCCGGTGGCCGACGGCTCAAGCCATTCGTCGGGGATCAGCGTGGCGATGTGCTCGATCTGTTCTGCGGTCGCCTTGTGATCGATGCCACCGGCGATCGACTGCACCACTTTGTCGTCGCGGAACCGTTGCAACACTGAGAGATCCCAGCCATTGGTGTTGACCAGCAGATCGCCATAGCCCTGCAGATAGGTGGCCAACCGGCCGACTGTCTTCTTGAGCCGAAGTTCCTCGGGTAGGTGGTCCCCGACCGTGGCCAAGCATGACCACACACGGACATGCGCGGGGTCACGGCCGGCCTGTTCGGCGGCGTCCTTGACGGTCTTGACTGCGCGCTGCAACGTCTCGGGCGTGAAGTAGGTGTGCAGGATGACGTCGTCGAACTCACGTCCGCCCAGGGCCAGGGTCTGTGGACCGAAAGCGACGAGCGCCAGTCGGATATCCTCGTCGAAATCCGGGTCGAGGAAGAGCACCGGGTACTTGCCGATCGGCCCGTCGTGGTTGAAGATCAGCTCTCCGTGCCAGAGCTTGCGCATGACCTGGGCGAAGTCCTCCATCTGTGCGGTCGTCACCGCGGGCACCCCAAACGCGGTGTACACCGCCCCGATACCCCGCCCGAGCCCCAGCGTGAAGCGGCCCCCGGACAACCGGTGCATGGTGGTGGCCCACGAGCCGGTAATGAGGGGATGCCTGGTGTTGTGATTCGTTGCCGCCGTGGCGATCTGCATGCGGGTGGTCACCGCGCACGCCGCACCGGTCAGCGAGGACGCCTCCTTGACATTCCACCGTTCGGAGATGAATCCGGTGCCGAAGCCCAATTCCTCGCCCCGGCGGGCCTCATCCATCAGCGTGGCCGGGCCCTCACCCCCGGCACCCGCCAGCAGGTAGTAGCCGAGTTCGTCCAATATCCGATCGGTCACGCCTACGCTCCTTGGTTGTAGCCGCCAAGTTGCTTGTCGCGGCCGGATAGAGTCCGAATACGGGCGCAAGCCCTTCGTCACGGTACCGATTGCCGGTACGAAACGGCAGCTGCCGCCAGACCAGCCATGAGAGGCCCTATGCCCGAGTCGATCCAGTTCACCGTCCCGGCCGCCGCCGATGCCGTCGCAGCAGTCATCGGCGATCGTGAGTTCATTGTCCAGGGCGACCGCCGCTTCACCTACGCGCAGGTCATCGAGCGGTCGAATCGGTTGGCGAGCTACCTGCACTCCCGCGGGTTGGGTTGTCACACCGAGCGCTCGGAGTTGCCGGGCCACGAGGTCGGGCAGGACCTGCTGGGCATCTACGCCCACAACGGCCCCGAGTACGTCGAGGGCATGTTGGGAGCCTGGCGGGCCCGCGTCGCGCCATTCAACGTCAACTACCGCTACGTCACCAGCGAGCTGCAGTATCTGCTCTCCGACTCCGGCGCTACCGCGCTGCTCTACCACGCCGCCTTCGCGCCGCGTCTGGCCGAGGTGCGTGCCGATCTGCCGCTGCTACAGGTGCTTATCCAAATCGCCGACGACTCGGGCAATGCGCTGCTGCCCGGCGCCGTCGACTACGAATCGATCGTGGCCACCGGACCCGCCGAGGGCCCGCCGGTCCAGCCATCACCCGATGACTTGTACGTGCTGTATACCGGCGGGACGACGGGCATGCCCAAGGGCGTGCTCTGGCGACAGCACGACATCTTCATGACGTCCTTCGGCGGCCGCAGCCTCTACACCGGCGAACTGGCCACCTGCTACCAGGACATCGCCGACCGCTGCGCCGAAGCGCCCGGCACCAAGCTCATGGTGCTGCCGCCGCTGATGCACGGCGCCGCGCAGTGGGCAGTGTTGACGGCAATGACGACGGGTCAGTCGGTGGTGTTCTCACCGGTCACCAGCCATCTCGACGTCGATGACGTGGTGCGCGCCATCGAAGCGGAGAAGGTCCTGGCGGTGACGGTGGTCGGGGATGCGATGGCCCGCCCACTGGCGGACGCGTTCGAGCGCACCAGCGCAGACCTGTCGTCGCTGGCAGTCGTCGCCAATGGCGGCGCACAGCTCACCCCGACCGCCAAGCAGCGGCTCATCGACAGCAAGCCCAACCTGATGGTCGTCGACGGCGTCGGCTCGTCGGAGACCGGCGCCCAGATGACTCACATGTCGGCATCGGGCGCGGTGTCCACCGGGAAGTTCACCGCCGGACCGGACACCTTCGTAGCCTCCGAGGATCTCGAGTCGATCCTGGAACCCGGTCACGACGGCATGGGTTGGCTGGCGCAGCGCGGCTACGTTCCGCTGGGTTACAAGGGCGACGCGGTCAAGACTGCCGCAACGTTCCCCGTCATCGGCGGGGTGCGGTACTCGGTGCCCGGCGACCGCGCCCGCCATCTGGCCGACGGTTCGGTCGAACTGCTGGGCCGCGATTCGGTGACAATCAATTCCGGGGGCGAGAAGATCTTCGCCGAGGAGGTGGAGTCCGCGATCGCCTCGCACCCCGCCGTCGCCGATGTGGTGGTCGCAGGCCGGCCGAGCGAACGCTGGGGCCAAGAGGTGGTGGCCGTGGTCGCTCTGGCCGATGGCGCCCGCGCCGAAGCGCGAGAGATCATCGACCACGCCGCCGCGGTGATCGCCCGCTACAAACTGCCCAAAGCGGTGGTGTTCCGGCCAACCATCCAGCGCAGCCCGGCCGGCAAAGCCGACTACCGATGGGCCCGCGACCAGGCCGTCAGCAACGCCTGAGCGGTCGCCGGGGCTGCCCGGCGGCGTCAAAGCGCTTCGACGCGCACGGGCACTCCGGTCAACCACGCCATCCCCGAAAGAGATTCGACGTCACCGGGGTCGCTCGACGTGAGCTGATTGACGTTGGCGCCACCGGCCCGGTTGGCCACCCGCCAGCCGCCGGTGCCCTTGTGGCCCCAGCCGTGGGGCACTGCGATCACCCCGGCCATGATGTCCTTGGTCACGGTGACCCGAACACTGATCTGCCCATGGGGCGAGCTGACCGTCACCTCCCCGCCATCGCTGAGGTGCAGTTCGGCGGCATCATCGATGTTCATCAGCGCCTGCTGGCCACGATCACCACGCATCAGCAGCGGAGCGTTGTGCATCCACGAGTTCTCCGAGTTCCCCTCGCGCATCCCGACCATCCGCATCGGGTAGTCGGCGCGATGTTCCCGGCTCGACAACAACGCGATCTGCTTGGCGATGTCATCGTGCGCCAATCGAATTCGACCACGCAGATAGCCGATGCTCTCATTGAGAACGCCGGTACGAATATGGGGCGCGATCACCCTCCCGTGCGGATGGCGACCCGTGAGGCGGCTGAAGGTGAGACCGTCACGCCGTAGACCGAACCGGTTGCCACCGGCCGTCAACCTGATCACTGCGTCAGCCAACAACCTGGGTGTGAACCTGACTCCCACCACGTTCAGCGCCTTGCGTGAGGCCTCAAGCGCCGCAAACACCGGTGCACGCCCTGACATCCGCCGCATCAAGTCGGCGGTGATCTCCCACTCCTGGCGCGACTGCCCGACAGGCGCCACGACCGCCTCGGTGGCCTGGCGGAACGGTGTGGCTTGGAAAGCCTGGAACGCCAGCGGGAAATCGTCACGCTCATACATCGTCGTCACGGGCAGGATGTAGTCACAATGCGCTGTCGTCTCGGTGAGGTAAAAGTCCAGTGCCACAGAGAGTTCCAGCGATTCGATTGCCGGTTCCAGCTCATCACCGTTGGGCACGGACAGCACGGGGTTTCCCGCACTGATGAACAATGCCTTTATCTGACGATCCCCCGGGGACAGAATTTCTTTGGCCATCAGAGCAGCGGGTTCGGAGCCGATCACCGATCGGAAGCCGCCGATGCGGGACCGCTTGCGCCGGTAGCTTCGGCGCAACACCGCCCCCACAACGATGTTCACCCACCGCTGGCCGGGCAATCCCAGACCGCCGAATACCGATCCGCCCGGCTGGTCGAGGTTGCCTGCGACCAGGTTGACGACGTCGATCAGGTACGACGTGAGAGTTCCAAACCTTCCCACGCAGGTACCCAGCCGCCCGTAGATCGCGGCCCGCGGTGTCGAGGCGAGGTCACGCGCCAGCCCGCGCACCACATCGGGCTCGATTCCCGTGCAGAACTGTGTCGATTCGGGAGTGAACGGAACCACCAGCGCGCGCAGCCAGTCGAGGCCCTCGGCACGCGAACCGATCTGCCCCGCATCGGCGAGGCCCTCTGCGAACATCACCTGCAGCAGCGACAGCAGGAGGTGTGCATCGGTGTCCGGGACGATGCCGCACCACTCGAACGCGGCGGCCGTCTCGGTTCTGCGCGGGTCGATCACGACTACCCGGCCGCCCCGTTTGACGATGTCGCGCATGCGGTCCTTGATCCGCGGCGCGGTCAGTAGGCTGCCGTGCGAAACTACGGGATTGGCGCCCATCACGACGAGAAGGTCCGTGCGCATCAGGTCCGGGATCGGCACCGAGGTCGGCGTTCCGTAGAGCAGTTGGCTCGCCATCAGCCGACTACTGACGTCCTGCGACGAGGCCGTGAAGAAATGGGTTCGCCTGCCCAGGCCCTTGATGAACACCAGCGTCGAGAGCGCGTGCGAATAGCTGAACGCTCCAGGATTACCGAAATACCAACCAACAGAACCCGACCCGTGATCCCGCACGATGCCTGATAGCCGAACGGCGATGTCGCCCATCGCCTCGTCCCACGTCACCTCCTCGAATCCGGTCGCGGTCCGGCGCAGCGGAACGGTGACGCGGTCGGGATCGTTGACCACCTCGGTGAAGGCGATGCCCTTCTGACACGCGAACCCGCTGGACAACGGGTGCTGCTTGTCTGGGCGCAGCGCGACGAGCTTCCCGTCCTCGACGGTGGCGATCATGCCGCACAACGGCTCACAGATACGGCAGAACGTGATCTTGTGTTCGGCGTCCTCAACCATGTCAGCTCTCTTTCTTCGAGATCTACCGGGATAGTTCTTCGAGATCTACCGGGATAGTCTGAATCGGGTGCGCTGGATTGTCGATGGCATGAACGTGATCGGCTGCCGCCCGGACGGCTGGTGGCGCGATCGCCACCACGCGATGGCTGCACTTGTCGGCCACCTGGAGCGATGGGCGCGCCACGAGGGCGCGGACGTGACCGTGGTCTTCGAGCGACCGCCGTCGCCGCCTATCGAATCTGCGGTCGTGACCGTCACGCACGCGCCCGCTGCGGCACCGAATTCGGCCGACGACCAGATCATCAGAATGATCAGAACCGACGCTCATCCCGAAGATATCCGAGTCGCGACGTCAGATCGCGGCCTGGCCGAGCGCGTGCGGTTGGAGCAGGCGACCGTATTCCCGGCGGAACGGCTGCGCAACGTGATCGATCCGCGCTGAAAGTCATCCCGGCCATACCGGCGAATCCGTCAGGATCCGGTCCAGTTGGGCTTGCGCTTCTGTGCGAATGCCGTCGCACCTTCTATCGCGTCCTTGGATGCGAACACCGGTGAGATCAGCCCAAGCTGTTTCTTCCACATCTCTTCCTCGCTCCAGTCTGCGGACTTGGCGATGACCTGCTTGGTGACCGCTACCGCCAACGGCCCGTTCGCGGTGATGCGCTCAGCCAGTGCCAATGCACCCGTCAGCGCCTGGCCAGGCTCGGTCAACACGTTGACGAAGCCCCATTGAGCCGCCTGCTCAGCGGTGAAGCTGTCACCGGTCAGCGCGAGTTCAAGCGCCTTCTGGTACGGGATTCGGCGCGGAAGTCGTAACAGCCCACCACCGGCGGCGACGAGTCCACGCTTGACCTCGGGGATGCCGAACTTCGCGTTCGTGGCTGCGACCACCAGATCGGTGGCCAGCACGATCTCGGTGCCGCCCGCCAATGCGTACCCCTCAACAGCCGCGATGACCGGCTTGCGCGGCGGACGCTCAGTGAAGCCGATGCCACGTCCGGGGATAGCGGGCACCTCACCTGCCATGAAGGCCTTCAAATCCATGCCCGCGCAGAAGTTACCGCCCGCACCGGTCACGATCGCCACCGATAGTTCCGCGGTGTCGTCGAGTTCGTCCATCGCATCGGCGAGGCCCTTGGCGACCGCGAGGTTGAATGCGTTGCGCACCTGCGGCCTATTGATGGTGATGACCAATACCCGCTCGCGACGTTCCACAAGTACTTCTGCTTCGTCTGACACTTTCACTTCGCCGGACACTCTGTCTCCTTTTTGGTCTGTACGTTCTGTCACCTGTTGCCACCTTCTCTCGAGACTGCGCCCTGGCAGGCTTTACTCCTATTGTGTCTGCTGGAATGCAGTCTCGACGGGGTGGACCACGCCGCGGCGAGTCAGATGTTCGATCAGCGGCGCTGCGCCGGCGGCCAGATGTTCGGACATCGCAGTTCGCGCCAGGGTCGCGTCGCGGCGCGCCAGCGCATCGAGCACGCGCCGGTGATGACAATTGGACTCCTCAGGCCAGCCATCGATCGTGGGGAAGACCGACTCCGGTGCGTACCGAGTGATCTGCGACATCAGTTGCGCCAGCTTCGGTGAGTCAGCCGCGACGTTGACCGCGCGATGAAACTCGTGATTGAGGCGCACCGCCCGTTCGCCGTCATCGACGACGTAGGCGGCTTCCAGGTCGCTCTGGATCGTATTCAGCTGGGCCAATTGGGCTTCGGTGATGCCGGCCGCCGCCCGTGCGGCGAGTTCGCCCCCGAGATAGGCCTGCACGTTTGATACATCGGCGATGTCGCGAACGGTCACCGGCCGCACCAAGAAGCCACGCCGCGGCTGCTGCTCGAGCAGTCCTTCGGCTTTGAGCTCGAACAGCGCTTCCCGAACGGGGGTGACGCTGACGCCCAACTCCGCAGCCAGCTGGTCGAGACGCACATACGTTCCGGCGGCATAGGTTCCATCGAAGATCCGCCGACGGACGATGCGCGCCACGTCCTCAGCCAGTTGCGGCCGGGCAGAAAAATCAGGGACGCTCACTGCATCAGACCCGGTAGTCCGCCAGCAATCGCTTGCTGATGATGTTCTTCTGGATCTCGCTGGTGCCCTCCCCGATGAGCAGGAATGGGGCGTCCCGCATCAGCCGCTCGATCTCGTACTCTTTCGAGTAGCCGTACCCGCCATGAATCCGGAAGCTCTGTTGGGTCACCTCGGCGCATACTTCACTGGCAAAGTACTTCGCCATACCGGCAGCCACGTCGTTGCGTTCGCCGGAATCCTTGAGCCGTGCGGCGTTGACCATCATCAGGTGTGCGGCCTCGACTTTGGTTGCCATCTCGGCTAATTGGAAGGCGATGGCCTGATGCTCGGCGATGGGCTTACCGAATGTGCTGCGCTGTTGGGCGTAGCGCACGGCCAGCTCGAACGCCCTGATGCCGACGCCACACGCGCGGGCGGACACGTTGACTCGTCCGACCTCCACGCCGTCCATCATCTGGAAGAAGCCCTGCCCGGGAGCTTCACCGAGGATGTCGGTGGCCTTGGCGAGGTAGCCGTCGAAAACCAATTCGGTGGTGTCGATGCCCTTGTATCCGAGCTTGTCGAGCTTGCCCGGGATGATCAGGCCCGGCGCCACTTCGCCGAAGCCCGAGGGCTTCTCGATCAGGAATGCGGTCAGGTTTCGATGCGGTTTGTCGGCTCCCTGGTCGGTGCGTACGAGTGTGGCCACCAGAGTCGAGCTACCGCCATTGGTCAACCACATCTTCTGCCCGTTGATGGTGTAGGTGCCGTCACCGTTGTCCTTGGCTCTGGTGCGGATGGCGGCCACGTCGGAACCGAGTTCGGGTTCGGACATCGAGAAGGCACCGCGAGTCTCGCCGGTGGCCATCCTCGGCAGGTAGTCAAGCTTCTGCGCATCCGTCCCGTGCTGTCGGATCATGTACGCCACGATGAAGTGGGTGTTGATCACCCCCGACACGCTCATCCACCCGCGCGCAAGTTCCTCGACGCACAGCGCGTAGGTGAGCAGCGACTCCCCCAGCCCGCCATACTCCTGCGGGATCATCAACCCGAACAGCCCCATGTCCCGCATGGCGTCGACGATCGCCTGAGGATAGGTATCGTGGTGTTCGAGCTCCTGCGCGCTCGGGATCACCTCCTTGTCGACGAATTGCCTTACCGTCGAGATGATCTCCGTCTGAAACTCACTGAGCCCCAGCGTCTGCGCCAATCGGGTCATAGCGCGATCCCGCTTCGCTTCTCGCTATCCGTCACGCGACTGTCCCTTTCAACGAGAAATTCTCAAATACCGCGGCCAGCCCCTGACCGCCACCGATGCACATGGTCTCCAAGCCGTAGCGCTGACCGCGGCGGTTGAGTTCGCGCGCCAGCGTCGCCAGCATCCGCCCCCCGGTGGCACCGACCGGATGGCCGAGCGAGATCCCCGACCCGTGCACATTGGTGCGCTCCAGATCTGTTGCCGAGAAATTCCATTCGCGCAGGCACGCCAACGCCTGAGCGGCGAACGCCTCATTGAGCTCGATGAGGTCCATGTCAGCAAGCGTGAGTCCAGCCTTGTGCAGCGCGACCGCAGTGGCGGGCACCGGACCGATACCCATCATGGCAGGAGCTACTCCTGCCACTCCCCAGGACACCAGCCGGACCAACGGCGTGAGCCCGAGGTCGGCGGCTTTCTCCGGAGTGGTCACCAGGCACATCGACGCGGCATCGTTCTGCCCGCTGGAGTTTCCCGCCGTCACAGTGGCGCTGGGATCATCCTTGCCCAGAACAGGGTTCAGCTTGGCCAGGGACTCCACCGAGGTGTCTGCACGGGGGTGTTCGTCGGTGTCGATCACGTCTGCGGCGTCTTTGCCGCCCCGTCGTGGCACCGTCACCGCAATGATCACCTCAGCCAACAGACCATCCGTTCGAGCCCGGACCGCCCTGCGGTGCGACAGGACCGCCAGCTCGTCCTGCTCCTCGCGCGAAATCGAGTACTCCCGGCGCAGGTTCTCCGCGGTCTCCAACATTCCACCGCTCACCGGGTAGTTCCGGCCACCCGCGGTGGTTCTCCCGCGAGCCAGCGCGTCGTGGACCTTGATGCCGCCGCGGGCACCGCCCCAGCGCATGTCCGTCGAATGAAAGACCACGTTGCTCATCGATTCGGCACCGCCGGCAACGACCAGGTCGCTATTGCCGCTTGCCACTTGCATGCACGCCTGAATCACCGCCTGCAGGCCGGATCCACACCGCCGATCGATCTGCATTCCCGGCACCGTCACCGGCAGTCCGGCGTCGAGGGCGATAACCCGTCCGATGGCTGGCGCCTCCATGCTCGGGTAGCAGTGACCGACGATCACGTCTTCCACCGAATCCGTTGCGATGCCGGTTCGTTCAAGCAACCCCTTGAGCGCTGCAACCCCAAGATCGACGGCGGTCAGCGACTTGAACATGCCGCCGTAGCGGCCGATCGCGGTACGCACCGGCTCGCAGATGACGGCTTCGCGTGTCACAGATGCCGCCCGCCGGTAACCTCCATGACTGTGCCTGTCATATACGACGACAGGTCAGAGGCCAGGAACAGCGCCACCTTGGCGACCTCTTCGGGCTCACCGGCACGCCCCATCGGAACCTCGGCAACCTTGGAATCCCAGATCCGTTGCGGCATAGCCTCGGTCATCGCCGAGCGAATCAGCCCCGGCTGGATGGCGTTGACCCGCACACCGAGGTAGGCGAGCTCCTTGGCCGCGGCCTTGGTCATCCCCACGATGCCGGCCTTGGCGGCCGAGTAGTTGGTCTGGCCCACCATGCCGACCTTTCCGGAGATCGACGACATATTGATGATCGCCCCACTGTTGTTCTCCCGCATGATCGCTGCCGCGGCCCGCAGGCCATTCCAGGTGCCTTTCAGGTGCACGGCGATCACCTGGTCGAACTGATCCTCGGTCATCTTGCGCATCGTCGCATCGCGGGTGATGCCCGCGTTGTTGACCATGACGTCCAGGCCGCCGAACCCGTCCACTGCGTTAGCGACCAGCGCGCCGACATCTTCGGAGTTCGTCACGTCGCAGCGCACGGCGCGTGCGACCTCATCTCCTCCCAGTTGCTCGGCGGCGGCCCGCGTCGCGTCGATGTTCACGTCACCGAGAACGACGCGCGCACCTTCAGCGACGAACAGTTGCGCGATCGCAAAGCCCAGGCCCTGGGCCGCACCGGTGACCACGGCGGTCTGACCATGAAGCAATGACACCTTTTCCACCTATCCCTGTCCACCCATCTTTGGTCCACCCATCCTTGAACTCCCGCGCGACGTGAGCCGCCAATCATATTTCATATACGATATTTGAAAAGCATATCTGCCGAGGAGTGCAGCCGATGACCACAGCCGAAGTCAGCGACGACGACTTCAAGGAGATTTTGGCCCAGACCCGCCACTTCGTCCGAACCGCCGTGATCCCCCGTGAGCAGGAGATTCTCACCGAGGATCGGGTGCCCGACGACCTGCGCGAACAAGCCAAGAAGATGGGGTTGTACGGCTACGCAATCCCCCAGCAGTTCGGTGGCCTGGGCCTGAACCTCGCCCAGGATGTCGAACTCGCCATGGAACTGGGCTACACGTCGTTGGCGCTGCGGTCGATGTTCGGGACCAACAACGGGATCGCCGGTCAGGTGCTCGTCGGGTACGGCACAGACGAGCAGAAGTCGACGTGGCTGGAAGGGATCGCCTCCGGTGACGTCGTCGCGGCGTTTGCGCTCACCGAGCCGGGTGCGGGGTCCAACCCGTCGGGTTTACGGACCAAGGCTGTGCACGACGGCAGTGGACCCGACGGCAGTGGACCCGACGGCAGTGGACGAGATGGGTCCTGGGTCATCAACGGCCAGAAGCGTTTCATCACCAACGCCCCCACCGCCGACTTGTTCGTGACGTTCGCACGGACCAGGCCGGCTGACGACAGCGGAGCCGGCATCGCAGTCTTCCTGGTGCCCGCCGATACACCCGGGGTGCAGGTCGGCACCAAGGACAAGAAGATGGGCCAGGAAGGCGCGTGGACGGCCGATGTGAACTTCACCGATGTGCGCGTGGCCGGCACCGCACTGGTCGGCGGCAGCGAGGACATCGGTTACCGCGCGGCGCTGACCTCGCTCGCCCGCGGCCGGGTGCACATTGCGGCGGTGGCGGTGGGGACGGCGCAGCGTGCGCTCGACGAGTCGGTGTCCTACGCCGCGACTGCGACCCAAGGCGGCACCGCGATCGGCGAATTCCAATTGGTGCAGGCAATGCTCGCCGACCAACAGACCGGAGTGCTGGCCGGCCGCGCGCTGGTTCGTGACACCGCGCGGCGGTGGATCACCGAAGAGGACCGCAGGATCGCACCGTCGGCCGCGAAGCTCTTCTGCACCGAAATGGCAGGCAAGGTAGCCGATCTCGCCGTGCAGATCCACGGGGGCAGCGGCTACATGCGTGAGGTCCCGGTGGAGCGGATCTACCGCGATGTACGGTTGCTCCGACTTTACGAGGGCACCAGTGAGATTCAGCGACTGATCATCGGTGGCGGACTGATCAAAGCCGCGTCCCGCTGAACGCTTGCGCGAAGATCAGAAGGTACCGATGAGCGGCCGACTGGCCCAACTGTCCACCGCGACGCCACCTGATCGTGGGTCATCGGTCAGCCGATGAACCGCACAATCGACTCCGCTACGGCGGCGGGCTTCTCGGATCCCTCGATCTCGACAGTCGTGCTGAGAATTGCCTGTACCGCGTTGTTGAGTTGGGTGACCGAGGCGATCTCAGCCCGCGCCCGAAGCCTGGCTCCCACCCGGACGGGTGTGATGAAGCGAACCCTGTTGTACCCGTAGTTGATCGCCATGGCGACGTTGTCGACGCTGTAGAGCTGATGGGTGAAGTGCGGGATGAGCGACAACGTCAGGAGCCCATGCGCGATCGTCCCACCGAAAGGTCCGCCGGCCGCCCGCTCTGGGTCGATATGGATCCATTGATGGTCATCGGTGGCATCAGCGAACAGGTTGACCCGATCCTGAGTGATGTCGAGCCACTCGGTGGGGCCCAGTTGATCTCCTTCGGCGGCGATCAATTCAGCCAGCCCATTGAACTTCTTCACACTTGTCTCCTTTGACCCAGGACTGCGCGTAGGACTGAGCGCTCGACATGCCGAGATTGATAGTGCGCTCCTCACAGTGCCACAGCGGAAGCTCAATCTCCGACTTGGTCTTGATGGGCGATCAGCGGCAGGATTTGCCGAATGCGCGACATAGAGCGCGCCAAAAATCCGGCCCCAAGCTCCTTGGCTCATCCGTGAAACACACTGCTGCCAGCTAGTTCCTCAGGGTGTTGTAGTTCCTCAGGGTGTTGTAGTTCCTCAGGGTGTTGGTGTTGATTACCAGTCGATCGGCTTCGGCTTGCCGAAGAGGTATCCCTGCGCGCGGTCGACTCCGAATTCGGCAAGTTTTTCAAGCAGAGCTTCGGTCTCGACTCCCTCGGCGACGGTGGTCAAGCCGTACGCCCGCGCGACGAAGACGATGGTTTTCACGACGCGTTCGTCGTCGGGATCCTCAAGCATGTTCTGAACAAAGCCGAGATCGATTTTCAACGCGTCGAGATCGAGATTGCGCAGTTCGGTGAACGCCCCGTATCCGGTACCAAAATCATCCAGCGCGACCCGGCAACCCAGATCGCGCATGCCCCGGGAAAATGTCTTGGCCACCCCCGGGGAAGCCAGCGCCATCGTTTCGGTGATCTCGAAGATGATCTTGTCCGTGACGCCGGGGCCCGCGGTGACCAGCGCCTGCAGGATCTCACTCATCGACGCCGGGTCCCCGATGGTCTGGCCGGTGATGTTCACCGACACCTCCCGGCCGGAGCGGGCCAAGTGGATCGCCCGCCCGATCATATAGCGATCGATCACCGGCATCAGCCCGTACTGCTCGCACTGCGGCAGAAATCCAGCGGGGGCCAGGATCGCCTCACTGTCCACGGAGCCCAGTCGTACCAGCAGTTCCTCTGCAACCGTCTCTCTGGTGGCGATGTCCACGATCGGCTGTGAATAGACCAACAACGTTCCGTTCGCGATTGCTGCCCAGATGCGAGCTTCCCACCGGGCTCGTTCGGCGGCCGCCAGCTCGATCTCCTTGCGGTGGGTGATGTCCGTCCGTATCGTCGCCAGCTCGGTGATCGCCCCCGCCGAATTGCGCAACACAAACCGCTGCGTCATCACCGACAGGGTTTCTCGCCCACGGCTGATCGACTCCTCCTCCTCCACGAAATCCTCCCCGGCCAGGAGTCGAACCCCAGCACGTCGCGAGCGCTCCAGAACATCGGGCGTCGCGGTCTCATCCTCAAGTCGACCGACCACATCACCAACCGACTTCTTCCCGAACAACTGACAAAAGGCGTCGTTGACCAGGGTGTACCGGTTCCCTAGATCACGGACCGAGATAGCCGACGGCGAGTTGGCCACCACCGCCTCGAACCGTTCCCGGCTCGCCTTGAGCTGCTGCTCGGCATCGACCTGATCGTCGACCATGCGCAACGCCAAGATCAGCCCGTCCGCGTTGCCTTCAGCGTCGATGTAGGGCTTTCCGTGGCCATCGACCCAATGATGTTCACCGTCAGCGGCGCGAACCCGAAATCGTTGGGAGAGTGATTCCCCTGGGGCAATCTTCCGAAGTGAGGTGCTCAGTTTGTCGAGGTCATCGGGGTGAATATGGGAGTCGAAGTCTAAACCGAGGAATCGCTGAGCGGTGCCCCCCAGAGCAGCCTCAATAGACGGTGATGCCCACACGACCTCATGGCCGCGAAAGCGGATGACGACGTCCACGGCGTTATCGGCGAGCAGGCGGTAGTTGCTTTCGGAGGCCGCGATCCTTGCGTTCTGCTGCTCAAGCTGTTGAGCCAGAAGGCGATTCCGTTCCTCCGCTCCCACCTGGACGGTGATGTCGGTGATCTGGGAGATGAAGTTCACCACCGCGCCGTGCTCGTCGCGAACACAGCTCACCGCAAGGTCCCCCCAGATCGGATGTCCGTCGGCATTGATGTACTGCTTGAGCATCCGGTAGGAGTCGATGCGGCCGTCCAGAACGTCCTCGACATTCCTCAGGTCTACTTCCAGGTATTCCGGCGCGGTCAACTCCTGCCAGGTCTTGTGCTTCAAGGTTTCGGCGTCGTAGCCGAAGAACTCGCAGAGCGCGGCGTTGGCCTCCTCGAAGCGACCGTCCGGGGCGATCAGACACATGCCGATAGCGGCGTTGTCCATCGACCGGCGGAATTTCACCTCAGCCGCTGCGGCGCGTTGTGCCACCTGGAATCGATCGGTGACATCGCGCCAGTGAACGACGATGGAGGTTGGCGTTGCTCGGGTGGCTCTGAGGTCGTAGCGGCGGGCGTGGCGGAGATTCTCGTTGGCGTAGGGCAAGTCGTCGATAATCAGTGGCTCTCCGGTCTCCAAACACCTTATGCAACCCGGGAGTAGCGCTTCCCTGATGCCCGGCATGGTTTCCGCTACTCCGCGACCGATCAATTCCGCACGGGGCAACCCGAGGTAGTCAGACGTCGCCCGGTTGAGTTCACGGTAGACAAAGTCAACGATCCGCCCCGAGGAATCCTTCGCCGCTTCCAAAAGAACATGAGGATCAAGCAAAGCATCGGCGGTGAGCCGCAGCAGAGCCCGAGCCGCTTCACTGGCCGCGAGCAGACCGACATCGTTGCCGGGCGCAGGCTGATGAGTCACCTTGACATCGTAGGACGGCTCTGGCCTGCATACTGGCCAAATCGGCCCCTGCAGTACGACTCCTGCCGTGTCGGTCGAGGTACCTTGGCGGAGGGTCGAGTTACCTGCCGGTCGATGGATTTGAGGAATTTCAACCACTCCTGATGCCCGCGGCCAGCAGGCATGCACTCGCTGATGACCATTCCGGTCAGCACGTTCAGCGCGGCGAACAGGGTGGTGGTGCCGGGCCCCTGAGTGCGCGCCGGGTAGCAGCGCGGCGGGTCAGCCCACGGCCGGGTCCGACGTCACCAGTTCGACGCGGCCGAATCGGCTGGCCGCCTTGCCCACTAGCGCGACTCGTAGGACCGGGTCGCCGCAGCCGGGCAGTCGCGGAGGTCGGAAATCGGGAGATCCAGCCCGGCAGAACAGGACTCCATGCCGGGCGCGAACTGCCCAGGGTCCATCCGCGGTCGTGAACACGGCCCCGATCACGTCGCGCTCATCGAACACGAGGCGCTCTAGTCGCGTCACCGGATATAGGTCTACACCACGCCGGTCTGCTTCTGCGTCGAGCCACTCCAGCACCGAACCCACGATGCCGCCGGCGCCGGGGGTCATGGCCCCGATTTCGGTGACCTCGATGGCGTCTCCGTCACTGGTTTTCATCGCCGCGCTGGTCCAATCAGTGACCCGGGTGTACAGGTAGCCCGAAGGCGAAGCGATGCAGCGGGCGTTCCAATCCCGCAGCTGCGAACCGACGAACGGGGGAATTCTTCGCCCCGCGGCCGCAACGGCTTCAGGTGCCTGCCGGATGGGTAGGTCATCCTCACGCTGGGGAAGTACGGCTTCATCGAGGTCGCCCGAAAGCTCGGCAAAATATGTCGCTGTCTCGGTGTCGCCGCTCCTGAGTGGGAACCACCCCGGGTGGCCGCTCCCAGCGACCGCGGCATCCGGCCCCGGCGCGCACGCGACAAGAACCTCGGCGCCTCCATCGACGGCGGAGATCGCACCCGCCAACCCAGCGATACCGGCGTCGGTGCACACGACGTCAACTTCGTCGTCCCATTGCAAATCCCACGTCATGCGTAGCTCGCTCCATTTTCGCCATTGCCTACTTGCCATGCCGATGTTCATTCGCCGCCATCAAAGTGCGCCGGCCATAGCTGGGCGGGAAAGTCCGGCAACAGCGAGTGCCACAGCCGCGCCGGGAATTCCAGAGGATTTGCCATCACCGACCGTGGCTCAATCACCGGCTACGGCTGTGAAAAGAAACGTACCATTCAATGGTGGGCGACCAGGCGTGACCGCACCTCGGGCACCCTCACCCCGGCGGACCTACTTAACTAACTAGGTTTACTGTGCCTCTAGCGCTACGAAGTCTCTAGCGCTACAGGAGGGAGGGGACTTCGATGGACCTGCAGTGGTCAGCGACTGACCTCGCGTTCCGCGACGAGGTGAGCGCCTTCCTCGACGAGAAGCTGACGCCCCAGTTGCGTCGGGCCGGTCGTCTCATGACCAGCGTTTACGCCGACCACGACGCCAGCATGGGGTGGCAACGCATTCTGCACGAGCACGGCTGGGCTGCGCCGGCGTGGCCGGTCGTTTACGGCGGTTGCGACTGGAGCCTGACTCAGCACTACATCTTCAGCCGGGAGTCGACTCTGGCCGGAGCTCCGACGCTGTCCCCGATGGGGATCAGGATGGTCGCCCACGCGATCATCAAGTTCGGCACCGACGAGCAGAAGAACTATTTCCTGCCGCGGATCCTCACCGGCGAGGTGTTCTTCTGCCAGGGCTACTCCGAGCCAGAGGCGGGTTCAGATCTCGCGGCGCTGTCCATGGCCGCCCGCGACGACGGTGAGCACCTGGTCTGCACGGGTAGCAAAATCTGGACCACCCACGCCCGGGAAGCGAACTGGATGTTCGCGCTGGTGCGCACCACCAGGTCAGAAAGGAAACAGCGGGGTATCACCTTCGTCCTGTGCGAAATGTCCTCCCCTGGTATCGAGGTCTGCCCCTTGGTGATGACCTCGGGTGAAGAAGTGCAGAACCAGGTGTTCTTCGATGAGGTGCGGGTGCCCAAGACCAACGTCATCGGTGAGATCGATGACGGCTGGACCGTGGCTAAATACCTGCTGGAATTCGAGCGCGGCGGTGGCGGGTCCGCACCGGCGCTGCAGGTGATGGCCGACGAAATCGCCACGGCGGCCACCGAGCAACCCGGGCCCAGCGGGGGGCGACTGCTCGACGATTCCGCCTTCGCGCGCAAGCTCGCAGATGTGCGGATGCGGACCGAGGTCCTCGAGATCCTCGAGTATCAGGTGCTGGCTGTGGTGGCAGCGGGCGGCAACCCGGGAGCGAAATCGTCGATGCTCAAGGTGCTCAGCACCGAACTGAGCCAGTCGATCACCGAGCTCGCGATGGAGGCCGCTGGCCCCCGCGGACGGGTGTACCAACCTCACGCGACATGCCCCGGCGGACCTATCGCCGGCTTCGAACAGCCCGAAGGTGGGTACGTGAGCGGGCAGGCCTGGCAGGCGGTCGCCCCGCTGCGTTACTTCAATGACCGCGCCGGCTCGATCTACGCCGGTAGCAACGAGATTCAACGCAACATTCTGGCCAAGGCTGCATTGGGGTTGTAGATGGACTTCACACTCAACGACGAGCAGGTACTGCTACGCGACGGACTCGGCAGGTTCCTCGCTACTCGCTATGGCCTCGGCCAAAGTAGGTCCGCCGCCAAGACCGGCCTGGGTTGGCAGCCCGACATCTGGCTGGCCTTCGCCGATGAACTCGGCATTCTCGGGGCCGCGCTACCTGAGGAGTACGGCGGCGTCGGTGGCGGGCCGGTGGAGATGATGCTGATCGCCGAGGCGCTGGGGCACGCTCTGGTGGTCGAGCCATACGTCGATACGGTGGTAGTGGCGGCAGGCTTGCTGCAGCGCGCCGGCGGCGACATCGCCACCGAACTCTTGGAGAAGATCGTCGCGGGGTCGGCAATCGTGACCCTGGCGGCCACTGAGCCGACCTCCGGCGAGCACTGGCAGGCCGTCTCGACCGTGGCCCGACGTGACGGTGACCAGTGGGTGCTGACTGGTTCGAAGATCGTCTCGGCGAGCACCCCGTTGGCCAGTCATGTCCTGGTCACTGCGAGGACGTCGGGCGAGCGGAGCGATGAGAACGGCATCTCGTTGTTCGTCGTCGAGATCGACTCGGCCACATCGGGTATCGAACTGCACAACTACCGCACGATCGACGATCGGCGGGCGTCGGACATAGTGTTGGACGGCCTTCGGCTGCCGGCCGCTGCTCTGCTCGGCGACCACGGCGGCGGGTGGCCGTCGCTGGCGCAGGCACGCGACGAAGGCGCCGCGGCGATCTGCGCAGAAGCAGTGGGATGCATGCGCAAAGTGCTGGCCGACACCGTCGAGTATTGCCAGCAACGCCAGCAGTTCGGGCAGCCGATCAGCGGCTTCCAAGTGCTCCAGCACCGCATGGTGGACATGTACATCGAGGTCGAACGGTCTTCGGCGGCTTTGCATCTGGCGATCCTCAACCTCGACGCCGACGACGCCACGCGTGCGCGGGCTGTCTCGGTGGCCAAGGCGACGGTCGGCAGGGCCGCGCAGTTCGTCGGGCAACAGGCGGTGCAGTTGCACGGCGGCATGGGCATGACTGAGGAACTGGCCATCGGGCACTACTTCAAACGGCTGACGGCACTGCAGTTCGAGTTCGGATCGACCGACCACCATGTGACCCGTTACGCACAGCTCACTTCGCGATAGCTGACATCCGCCTCAGCCCGACACTCGCCGTCAGCCCGCACCCTGGCCGCCAGTCATGATCACCTGGCCACGATCACCGGAACCCGCGACGAGTGCACCACCTGCGAGCCCACCGAACCGAGCAGCATTCCGGCGAAACCACCTCGACCGTGGCTGCCCACAACCAGCAGCTGCGCCTGCTCACCTTCCTCGAGCAGTCTGTGGGCCGGTTGGTCACGATGCACGTCGCGGCGCACGGTCACATCGGGGTATTGCTCCTGCCAGCCCGCCAACCGCTCAGCCAGCAGCATGTCCTCCTCGGTGTGGGTCTCGTTCCAGCCGCCGTCGGGGAGCTCATAGCCGGCATCGCTCCAAGTGTGGACGGCCACCAGGTCGACACCGCGGCGCGATGCCTGATCAAACGCGATCGCGGTGGCGCGCTCGGAGGCCGGAGAGCCGTCAATGCCGACGACAACCGGCGCCTGCGCTGGATGCGGGATCAACGGATCCTCGTCATGGATCACCGCGACCGGGCAGTGCGCGTGCTGGACCAGCCCGGAACTGACCGAACCAAGCAGCCGCCGTTCCCACTTCCCCAGTCCACGACTGCCAACGACGATCATGGCGGCGTCCTTACTGAGGTCGGCCAGCGCCTGTACCGGCTGCCCCGAAATCACTTTCTGGTCGACCTGGATCCCGCCGACTCCGGTGGCCGCGGCTTCCGCGACGCCCCGCGCGTCGGCCAAGGCTCCGCGCGCGGCTTCCTGCTCGTCCTCGAAGAAAGCCGCAGGCAGCGGAACCTCAATCCACGACTGTATGGTCGCACTGGGAAGCACATATGCCAACGTCAACGGGATTCCTGACAGGGCGGCATCACGAGCAGCCCAGTCGACGGCGACTCTCGACGGAGCCGAACCGTCGACTCCCACGACTATCCCGAGAGATTCTGATTGGGTGGACATCCGGACTGCCTCCTCACATATGGCCGGCGACGGTACCGTCGGTACCCCAACGCTATCGCCGCACGGCGTCGCACATAAGGGGACGACGGTCACCGCGACCATGGGACGAAAGTCCCTGCCCGCGACACCGACCAATCCACCTCGCCGCCGGCAACGAATCTACCGAGGCATTAAATGAAATACGTTTCCGTCCGCACGAGCGATATCCGGTGGTGTTCATGAACTCAGTCCAGAGCCAGGAGCTGGTTGTCCTCCTCGACGACGCGGGCCGTCGCATAGGCACCGCGCCCAAATCGGAGGTGCATCACGGCGCGACGCCGCTGCATCTGGCATTCTCCTGCTACCTCTTCGATGACGCGGACAAGGTGCTGCTGACCCGGCGGGCGCTGGCCAAGCGGGCCTTCCCCGGCATCTGGACCAACGCGGTTTGCGGACACCCAGGGCCCGACGAGGCGATCGAGGACGCGGTCATCCGCCGGGCAGCTGACGAACTGGGCGTCGACATTGTGGAATTGCGCTGCGTGCTTCCCGATTTCCGCTATCACGCCATCGACGCCGGCGGTGTCGCAGAGAACGAGGTCTGTCCGGTGTTCTGTGCCCGCGTCGCCAGCACCGTGAACGCCGAACCCACCGAGATCATGGACACCACCTGGGTGACCTGGGATCAGCTGCGGGCAGCCGCGAAACTCCCGTGGGCGATCAGCCCGTGGGCCGCGCAACAGGTCCCTTTACTCGATCAAGCGGGCATCGGGGCGCCTGCTCAGGACCTCAGTTCGTAAAGCCGCTCGGCGTAGATTAGGTCGTCACGCCACAGTCGGCTCGCCATGATCCCCAGCATCGACCTGATCGGCGGGGCGACCAGCATTGCCTTCCCGAAGTGCCGCCGATCCGAGTGCGCGATAGTCGCCTCCACCACCGCTGTGCGCGGCCGACCGTCCGCCCCGGCACCGAGCGGCGTGGCGTGAGTTTCTACCACGCTGCCCTGGCCTTCGCCGTCGATGATGCGCATGACCACAGTTCGCGGGCCAGGTGTGGTGAACTCGGCGATGACGGGCACCCCGAGCCTGCCCATTCGGAACGTGACCGCGACGACGAAGCGATCGAGCTCGTCGGGCAGGTCTGCAGCCGAGGTCGGCGAGCTGAGCACCTTGAGTCGAGTGAACGAGTACGGGTGAAACCATGCCCCGTGCCACGGATCCAGCCTGTTCGCGACGACATCGCAGGGCTCACAGATACCTTCGACTCGGGTAACCGCGGCCAGCATCGGACCCGGCGGGCGTTCCGGAATGATCGGAGCCTCAGTGGGCTCCTCGGTGCCGACCTCGTCGAGGCGAACCCAACACAACACCCCGTCGTCGTGGGATGGGATGGGCCGCCACGCACCGTGGCGCTTGTCCGAGAGTCGCAGACCGTGCCACGGGCACACCAGCGCCCCACATTCGACCGGGGCGGTGGCCAGGTCGGCGCCCAGATGAGGACACGCGCGCGGTCCCACCCGAAGCGCTCCGTCGGCTGCACGCCAAGCCACGATCTGCACGCCGCCGACGGTGGTACCCCAGGCCTTGCCGGCCACTCGGGAGCTCGCAGCGAAGGCAAACCAGTTGCCGCTAGGACGGCGCTGCGCACGCGAGACCGCCGCCCGGATCAGCGCCGGATTGGCTTCGGTGTAGGTGGGCTTCTGCGTCGACCAGTCCGACGGTGGGAGTGCCTCGAACGGCCACGACTTGGTCGCTCTGAGGCGCATATCAGAAAACCTGCTCATCGACGCCCGTTTCCTGCGCGCTCCGCCAGCCTGCGCAGCAGCGCCGACCGACCGTGATTGGGAACCGTGTGCACGTCGTGGCCCGCCAGACCGAAACCCTCGAGAAGGTTATTGGCCGCTACCCATCCCGTGGTCGCCGCGCGCTCCATCAGCGCAACCGGTAGGTCGACGCGAATACCGTCCCCCGCCAACACCACTCGTGGTTCCGGCGTCCGAACTCCGGGCCGCCGGGCAAAATCGCCGGGAGCCAGGCGAGGACAGTCGCCTCGGCGCAACAATCGTTCGTCGACGATGGACGCAGCGACGGTTTCGGGGTAGAGCTCATGCATGCGCGCGACCAAGGCGTCGCGCACCTCCTCATCGGTGTCTACAACCGAGTAAGCGTGCAGTTCAACCACCGACCCCCCGGTCCGCGCAGCCCATTGCGCCGCTTCGCGTTCGTATCGCTCCAGCACGCTGACATTATCCAGGGGCGGGCGGCCACCGGTACCCATGAACGGTGCGCGATCGCCGCGGACCGGGCGATCCAGCCACAACCGCAGCACGATAAAGGGTGGCGCGTTGTGCAGATCGGCGACCCGGCGTCTCCAATCGTCATCACCAAGGCCCGGCGATGCCGCCACGATGCGGCTCAAGCCGGCGACATCGGTGGCTAAGACCACCGCGTCGGCGGTGAATCCAACACCGCCTGCGCATGCCACATGCATATCGGATGCCACCGTCAAACTCTCGACTGCCCGGCCGGTGTGGAAACGCACGCCGCGGGATTCCAGATACTGGCGCAACGGGTTCCATAGTGCGACATCAAAGTTCGCGTTGGCGACGTCGAACAGCAGTCCTTCGCTCGACCCGAGGAAGTAGATGTGGAACATCGTGACCAGCTCGGCCGCCGACAGTTTGTCCGGCCGGGCGAAAAAACTGCGGGCGAACACTTCGAAGGCCAGATGCCTTGCCGCATCAGGAAACTTGATATCGCGGAGAAACGTCCCGGCATCGATGTCGTCAAGTTCACCGTAGGTGCGCGGCACCGACACCATGGCCAGCGGCGCGGCGGCCTTGGCATCGATTCGCACCATGTCTCGTAGCCGGAAAGTTGGACTACGCAACGCAAAAGCCAGCGCATTCACCAGTGGAGTGTGCGGCAACCCGCGGAACGTGTCGCTGCGTCCAGCCTCGTCGATCAACGGATAATCATCGACCGGCGTCAGCGCTGTCAGGTGCGGATCTGCGCGGCGCAGCAGCGACCTCAAGTTGTAGTACTGGCGAAAGAACGCGTGGAATCCCCGATTCATCGCCGCCGTCGAACCATCGGACAGATCTTCGGCCCAGCCACCTACCCGCCCGCCCAGGTAGTCGTTGGCTTCCACCACGTCGACGCTGACACCACGCTCGCTGAGCCCGGCCGCAGCGGCAAGACCGGCGATTCCGGCACCGACGACGACGACTCGGGGCACCTCCTCCAGTGAGCTGGCATCACTGCGGCCCGGTCGGGCAGGCAGCGTTTGGCGCATTCGATCTGGCTGGCTCATTGCTGTTCGGACACCTCAGAAACTTCGGACGCTTCGGACGTCGGGGACTTCGGCCGGCGCCGCTCCCAGAGCAACAATACCGCGGTCACCAACGCGAAGCCGAACAGGAAATCCTCGATCGGGATATCGAGCGGGAACCGGATCCCGGTGCTGTGCTGCTCGTTGTAGAGGACAATGGGCGCACTGAGTTTGGTCAACCAGCCGTCGACTGGGATCATAAAGCCGAACACGATGACCATCGAGATCCAGTAGGCGGGTCGGCGGAACAGTCCGGTACGCCACACCCGAACTTCGAGGACACACACCGTGATGGCCGCAAGGACCGCGGGAAGCGTGTAGCCGAGCCCGCTCATCTGTGCAGTCTCCTCTTCGCGCAGGCGCTCATCTGTGCAGTCTCCTCTTCGCGCGCCGCTGGCTGAGCATCGACAGGATGGAATCGACCGCGGAGTAGGTCAACAGGCCACACACCGGAATCACCACGAAGAACAGCACTTCTTCCAGCGGAAGATCACCGGGTGCGATCAAGCCCAAAATGTAGCGCGGGTTGTACCACCAGACGCCGGCGGCAACCGCGATGGCATCCCAGACCAGGAATACTGCGGCGACCGGAAGCAGAGCTGCCAGCAACCGCCGCGGCTGCCGATAAACACCACGGCCCAGCAGCTCAAGCGGAGCGGTGATCAGAAGGCATGCGCCAAGAACGATCAGGTACTGCCAGCGGTCCACCGTCACCTGCTCCCGTGTCGTAGACGTGCACCCCACGACCGCACGATTCCGCTGCTGGCGACACTGAGCCGTCGGGCTTTACCCACTGTGGCACGCTGCCCGAAGATCTCGAAATCGATCTCCTCGATACGCTCCAGGATTTCGGAGTACAGCGTCAATGCCGCAGCGACGCACGGGCGCGACTCTGGGGCCAGCACCTCGATGCCAGGCCGGGCTTCGGCGTATACCTCGCGCGCCGCAGCGTGTTGAGCCATCAATGCTCGACGCACCCGAGGGTCGATTCGTCCCCGTTCTTGACACCAAACCAGCAGCTCCCGGTCGACACCGTGGACAGCGAGTTCGTCGGCAGGCAGGTATATCCTGCCGCGGCGCAGATCTTCGTCGACATCCCTGATGAAGTTCGTGAGCTGAAATGCCTTTCCGAGTGCTGCCGCATGCGGCGCGGCATCCTCCCGCGGGCCGACGGTACCCAATATCGGCAACAGCTGCAGTCCGATTACTTCCGCCGATCCGTACATGTATCGATCCAAGGCGGCACGGTCCGGATAGTCGGTGACTGTCAGGTCCATCCGCATCGACGTCAGGAAGTCGTCGAAGAGACTCCACCCGATGTCGTACTTGCGGGCGGTGTGCACCACCGCGGTCAAGGTCGGGTCGTCATCGCACGGTTGGTTTTCCACCAGGGAGTTGAACAGCTTGGTGGACAGCGCCTGGAGCTGGTCAGCGCGCAATTCGCTACCGCGGGAATCGAAGTCATCGAGGATGTCGTCGGCACGCCGGGCGAACCCGTAGAGCGCATGGACCGCGGGGCGTTGCTTGGGCGCCAGCAGCCGGGTGGCCAGGAAGAAGGTTTTGCCGTGGCGGGCGTTGATCTTGCGGCACTGCCGGAAAGCCTCGCGCAGTGACGGGTCGCGTAGCCCAGCAGCGTCGAGCTCGGAACCGATCATCGTTGGTACACCTCTCGGTCAGGATGGCGTGTCAATACTCCGGTGATTCGGTCGGCGGCCAACCGTCCCGACATGACTGCAGTCGGAACCCCTACTCCAGGCACCGTCGAGGAGCCGGCCAACACCACGTTCTCGATGCCGCGGACTGTGTTGGCGGGCCGGAACGGTCCGGTCTGGGCGAACGTGTGAGCCAGCGCGAACGGGGTCCCCGCGGCCATGCCCTGGCGACCCCAGTCGGCTGGCGTCATCACGTGCAGTAACTCGAGATCTTCGCCGAGGTCAGGCAGTCGTTCGGTGATCACACCCAGCATGTCATCGACGTAGGCCGACCCGGTGGCGTCCCAATCAACTTGCCCTACTTCGGTGTTGGGCGCCGGAGCCAACACGTAGAGCAGATCGCGACCAGGTGGCGCCAGGCTCGGGTCACTGGCAGTGGGCCGGGTGACCAACAGGGACGGGTCCCGCATGACTCGGCCTTGGTCGATGATGTCGCTGAAGGTTTGCTTCCAGGCGTCGCCGAACACGATTGTGTGGTGGCCGATGTCGGTGTCGACCGCGCGACAGCCGACATGAGCGACCACCGCCGAAGGCGCCGGGCGTAGTTTCAACAACCGGCGCGGTGTGCGGCCCAGCAGCCGGTAGGTGTCGGGGAGTTCAGTGGTGAGCACAACGGCGTCGGCGGCGATGCGCTCCCCCGCCTGCGTGCACACCCCGGTGACCCGCGAGCCGCTGCGCTCAAGCCTGGATACCGTTGAGTCGTAGATGAATTCGACCCCGGCATCAGCTGCGGCGGCGGCCATCGCATCAGGTAGCGCCCGCATCCCGCCGCGCGGAAAATACACTCCGGCAATGGTGTCCATGTAGGCGATGACCGCGTACACCGCCAACGCGCTCTGCGGCGGTACCCCCGCGTAGAGAGCCTGGAAGGTGAACACCCGGAGCAGGCGTTCGTCAGACAGGAAGTTGCCGATTACCTTCTCCCAGCGTCTGAACCCGCCGAGCGCAATCAGGCGGGCCAGTTGCGGGGTCAACAGGGACAGCGGCGAATCGAAATTTGCGCCGATAAATCCGTCGAACTCGGTCTCGTACAGCTTGGTCAACCACGAGCGCAGACGTAGGTAGCCGTCGGCCTCCTGACGTCCGGAAAAACGCTCGACCTCGGCGAACATGGCATTTGGCTCGGTGTGGACTTCCACGGAGTTGCCGTCGGCGAACATGGCCCGGTAGGCCGGGTGCACAGGTAGGAGTTCGAGACGGTTGGTAAGGCTGTCCCCGACTGCGGACATAGCCTCGTCGATGATGTCGGGCATGGTCAGCACCGTCGGTCCGGTATCGATGCGATAGCCGGAAATGTCGGCCCGCCCCACTCGGCCGCCTGGGACCCCCCCGCGTTCGACCACGGTGACCTTGCGTCCGCGCCCGGCCAGATACAGTGCCGCCGACAAACCTGACAGCCCGGCCCCGACAACGACGACGCGGTCGGTCTTTCCCTCAATGATGCGCATCAAGCGGCCCTTTCGGTACATATGACGGCCATGTCTTCGAGTGCGACACGGGCGGTTTCGGGAATCTGCACAGAGTCCAGGCAACCCAACGCGCGGTTCAGGCGCTCATCGATGAGCTGTTCAATCCACTGCACAGCGCCGCTGACGGTGATCAGCGTTCGCCAACGCTCAGCGTCGGCTTGGCTCAGCTGGGCGGTGCTCATCAGCTCGGAGAGCTGGCGCCGCAGCGCGCTGTCGGCCAGTTGGTGGGCGGCGACGACGACGCTGGTCGCCTTCTGGGCCGCCAGGTCGGTGTCCACTGACTTGCCTGTCAGTGTAGGTGAACCGAACACGCCGAGCAGGTCGTCCCGCAATTGGAAGGCCTCACCGATGGCCTCGCCGTAGTCGCCGAGCGCGCCGACGACTTCGGGCGAGCACCCAGACATCGCCGCGCCGATCTCCAACGGTCGGCGCACGGTGTAGTTGCCGGACTTGCGCCTCAGTACATCGAGCACTTCGTCGAGCGTGGGGAAGGCGTGCGAATCGTTAGCCAGATCGGCGAACTGTCCGATCGCCAGTTCGATGCGCATGTCGTCGTAACGGGGCCATACCCGCGCGAGCGCGTCGGCGCCGATACCGCTCTCGCGCAGCATTTTGCTCGCCCACACCAGGCAGAGGTCCCCGAGCAGCACAGCGGCGGACTCACCGAATCTGCCCGACGCACCCGTCAACGCGCGTTCGCGATGCCAACGGCTGAACAGCACGTGTGCGGCGGGCCGCCCCCGCCGCAACGCCGATTCGTCCATCACGTCATCCTGCATGAGGGCGAACGCGTGGAACAGTTCGAGGCTCGCCGAGGCGCGCAGCGCAGCCTCATCGTGGCTCGCTCCACACAGCCAGCCCAAGTACATGAACGTCGAACGCACGCACTTGCCGCCATCAACGAACCCCGAAAGCACCTCGCTCGCGACATCCACCCGGGCTGCGCCCAGGTCGGTCCGACACTGCACGGCCACGAATTCGCTCAGATGTGTCCGCACGGCCACGCGGATGTCGTCGCGCCAGTGCACCGGGAGAACGGCGCCGGAATGGCCGCGGTATCTGGGGACGGGTCGTCGCGACGGAACCAGGGCCTGCGTTCCGCCCTCACCGGCGTTCAACGTCGCACCTTCGTGCACTGACCAGCCCGGACATCTGGCACAAGTCGATCTCGCTTGTTCGGCAACTCAGGGTCCCCCTTCACTACCGTCGGCTCGGCGCTATGACTGTCACTCCGAGTCCGCTCCATTGCGGACAGGGCATATGTAGGTAATTCGGAGCCCGGATAGGTTCGGTTGGGTTGATCGGAAAGAAAACTTCGCCGTGCTGGTTCAGATGTCCTAGACCAGCGCTTTTCACACGCAGTCGCGGTCTCGCTGATGCCGATACGGCTGTGTAACCGGGCCAGCGAACTGGGCGCCCACCAATTCCACCGTCCTAGAATTCGCATGAAGGCCGGCACCAGAATCAGCCTCACCAGCGTAGCGTCTGCCAGAATCGCCACGGTCAGACCCACCCCGAACATCCGCATGAACGAAACCTGGGCAGTGATCAGGGCCGCAAACGAGATCGACATGACCAGTGCCGCGGCGGTGATGACCCGCGCGGTGCGGGCCAGGCCGAGTGCCACGCTGTCATCGATGTCGGCGGAGGTGCGTTGACTAGCCAACCAGTACTCGCGGATCCGTGCCATCAGGAACACTTCGTAATCCATCGACAGTCCGAAGGCGATACAGAACAACAGGATGGGCATGGTCGCAACCAGCGTGCCGGTGGGTGTGGTGCCGAATGCGCCCAGATGGCCGTCCTGAAAGACCCACACCAGCGCGCCGAACGCCGCGGTCAGCGAAAGCACGTTGAGGACAAGGGCTTTGATCGGTAGCACGACGCTGCCCGTCAGCAGGAACAGCAGCGCGAACGTGACGACGGCGATGATGCCCAGCACCAGCGGCACCCGCGAGGTGATCGCCGCCACGCTGTCACGGTTGACCTGGGCGATCCCGGTGAACGCCACGGTGCTGTCCCCCGGGGTGGCGACCTCGCGAAGCCGGTCGAGTTGAGTCTCCGATGCCGCCGAGAACAACGGCGCACCCGTGCTCACCGTCAGGAATGCGCTGCCGTCGGCGACCGCGGCAGCGGCCGCGGGTGGGCCAACCTTGGTTCCGGCGACGAAGGCACCGGTGGGTGCGCTGACCGATCCGACGTCTGCCACCGTCGACAGCCGCGCGGCGTACTGCTCGATATCGGGCTCGGTCAGGCCAGTCACGTCGGGTATTACGACAGTCACTGCGCTCGCCGAGTCATCGGCAAAACCCTCACGCATCCGATCGCCGACCTGATGGGCCGACGCCGTCGCCGGGAGCACACGATCGTCTGGGAAGCCGAACGAGATTCCCAGGAAGGGCACGCCGGCGACGATCAACACCGCCGAGCCCGCCAGCCCGATGGGCACCGCACGCCGCATCACCGATTTCGTCCATCGATACCAGAAGAGCCGGCGAACCGGGGTGGGCGGAGGTTCGGCGCGGCCACGCAGTCGCCGAATGCCGCGGCGCACATCGTAGGCATCCAGGCGATCTCCGAGCACGACGATGGCTGCCGGGGTGACGACCAGTGCGGCCACCGCGCACAGCGCCACCGTGGCGATGCCGGCATAGGCGAACGACTTGAGAAAGTACATCGGGAAGATAACCATCGCGGCCAACGACAGCGCCACCGTCGTCGCCGAAAACACCACGGTGCGCCCCGCGGTCAGCATCGTCTGAATCAGCGCCTCCTCGCGTTGCGCGCCCCCGGCGATCTCATCGCGGTAGCGGCTGACAATCAGCAATGTGTAGTCGATGGCCAGCGCCAGACCCAGGGCGGTCGACAGATTCAGGGCGAAAATCGACACATCGGTGGTGAGCGCGATCAGGCGCAGGATCGCCAACGAACCGACGATCGCCAGTCCACCCACTACCACCGGAAGCGCCGCGGCCAGCAGACCGCCGAAGATCCACACCAGCACCGCGAAGCTCAGAGGAAGCGCAATTGCCTCCATCACCAGCACATCGCGCCCAGTCTGCGAGATGATCTGGGCAAACACCGTGCCCGACCCACCGGCCTGCACGGTCACCTCACGGTGCTGACGCTCCGCCTTTTCCAGCACCGAGTCAAAAATCGCCTGCGCCCGCTGCGGCGCCTCTTTCTCGCCCCCGGATATTCCCGCAACGACCAACCCCGATTTGCCGTCGACGCTGACCAGACTGTCCGCAGCCGGCGGCGGGGCCGTCCACGCCGATACCACCCCGGTCACGTGATCCTCGTTGCTGAGGTAGTCGGCGATGTCCGTGCCCGCGGCGCGCGCCGCTTGGCCGTACGCCCCGTCCGAAGCGGTCACCAGGAAGATCACCTGCATCTCCGAGTACCCGAACTTCTCGGCGAGCAGTTGAGTCGCCTGTGCGGACTCCGCGGACGGATCCTGAAAACCGCCGGCGGTCAAACTCTTGGTGACCGGCACGGCGAACACCCCGGCAATGACCATCAACAGCACGGTGGCCGCCAGGATCCGGCGCGGGGTGGCGATGGCGAGCATGGCAATCCGGTACAACACGGTCTGCCGGGCACGGCTTTCGCGGTGACGGCCAGTTCCCATGTCCTACATTCGGCGCCGACAGCCGTCCGGTTCGGTATCGACCGCACTTTATTTAGGCAATTTATGCGCGACTACGCAGAAACAGCGGCGTCGACGTCGCGGTTGACTGCCCACGCCGATGGAAAGCCCGACGGTGAGATCGTCGCGAACGTACCTAATACGCTCGGCGCGGCCTCGTCACAGACCCGAGGCGTAAGCGCGGGCCACAGCATCATTCATGCGGTCGACGTGGTCGCTGTACACCGCGTCGATACCCATGTCGAGCATGCTGTCGAGGATTATTTCGTGCTGGGCGTCCCACGCGAAGGCCAGAAGCTCGTGCCGGTGGACGAGCGCAGTGAGTTCCGCCGTCCACTCACGGTGGTGCAGGTTGACCGCGTCGACGCCCGCGTCGGCCAGTTGGGCTGCGCGACGTTCGGGACCGTCGTGCATAGCCCGAAGGTGCGTGGAGTCGACGAGGTGAAAGTCCTCGGACAGCTGCCGCCAGGAGGCCACTGTCCGCCAATCGTGGTGGCACAGCCACAGGTCCCCGACGGCACCGGCCTGCCCGGCGACGTCGAGCACCGCGTGCACCGCGTCGGTGTCCTTGACGTCGAGGGAGAGCGGATAGTCGGTGCCACAGGCGGCGTAAAGGTCGGCAAGTTCGGGGATGTGAGCGGGTAGGTCTCGGCGGTTGAGTTCGGCGATGGGTCGCTGATGCAGCCCGCAACCGACGACACCGTCGTGGTCCAGTACGGCTACCCCGTCAGCGGTTACCCACGCATCGCTCTCCAGGCCGGTCGCCCCCAGTCGCCGGGCCAGCACGAAGGCCTCGACGGTGTTCTCGGGGGCCTGCGCCCGGGCCCCACGATGGGCGAAGGTGATCGGGGCGCTTCGCGACCAGTGCATGGCTAGATCACCGCCGATTCGCTTTGCGCTGTCGGTGTTCCCAGTAGGACCCCCGGAGACGGTCAGCTAGCGAGGAGACGGTCAGCTCGCGGTGAAGCCCTCACGCTTGTGCGAGCCGTCGCACATTGGCTTGTTCGCTGAGTGGCCGCACCGGCACAAAAACACCTTCGCGCCCTCTTTGACCACGGTTCCATCGCTGGCCAGCACAGCGCAGAGGCCGTCGACTTCGAGGGGGCCGTCTTCCAGGGCAGTGATCTTGACCTCGCTCATGGTCTCAATATAGACCGCGTTGCCGCGGCTACCGCTCCGGTGGCCGCAGCAGAATGGTCTCGAGCCAACGCAGTTGACGTCCTCCCCACGGATGAATCCGGGGGATTCCAACGCCCGGGTGTCCGGG
>ERZ888423.787-NODE-787-length-31427-cov-31.958976_pt1 | contig 31427 bp, 30 predicted proteins | sample MGYA00520523_ERZ888423 | MGnify/ENA primary metagenome ERZ888423 (study PRJEB32303, sample SAMEA104408611) | aquatic metagenome | biome: Brackish water; feature: Pelagic; material: water | place: Baltic Sea | collected 2014-06-08T10:24:00 | depth 30,27 m ...
CCATTGGTGGCCAACAGGGGCATGCCGGCATAGAAACGGATCGAGCGGGTTGGTGCTGAAGTGTGGATCGAGCGAGGCATCAGGCACCACCAGCGGCTCCCGCCCGGCGATGGCGTGGGCGCAGAAGGCCAGCTCCCTCGGGGTTTCCAGCGCGTCAAGCCCCTGACGCGAGAGAAACCATTGCCGCTGGCGATCCACCAACGAAATCAAGGCGATCGGTTTGTCCAGAATGGCGGCAGCCAGTTCAGTGATGCGATCGAGATGCTCATCGGCAGGCTGGTCGAGCAGCAGCACCCGCTCCAGCGTTCTCAGGCGATCTTCTTCGTCGGCAGGGAGCGGACAATCGGGAAACGGTGCCATCTGCGAATCGTACGAAGTGGCCCCGCCCCTGCTGAAGTCGCGCTCGTGACGTCATGCTCGCCGCTTTGATCCACCACAACAGAAGAGCACGCTCTGCGGTTGACGTTGATACCGCCTTGAGGGTTGACCGACACAGACAAGAGTCACCCCCGCTGGCCTTGGACAAGCCCCAATGCCGCACCTCTCAAGATCAGTCTTGGTGGCGCCCCACCGCCCGATCGCTGACGGCCGTCGCACTGGTGCTGGCGTCCACGCCGCCGGCATTGGCGGCCCCGAACACGTTGCTCGGGCCCCCCGGTCAGGCCCAGCTGGCCGGGGTGCCCGCGGCGCTGGTGCAGCGCCCCGATCGCCATCTGGTGCTGCAACGCCGCCAGCGGCGCCTGCTGGTGCTGGAGGCAGGCGAGCTGATTCGCAGCTATCCGGTGGCGGTGGGCATGCCGGGCTGGGACACACCAGTGGGTCGCTTTGAGGTGCTGAACATGCAGGTGAATCCGGTGTGGGAGCACCCGGCCAAAGGCACCCGCATCGGCCCGGGGCCCGCCAACCCGCTCGGTAGCCGCTGGATCGGTTTCCAGAAGGATTGTGCAGGTCGTCGCGGCGTCAGTGGCGATCAGGTGCTGGATCTGCAGGGCTGTCTGATGACCGGCTTTCACGGCACCCCGCACCGCTGGACCGTGGGCCGGGCTGTGTCCCACGGCTGCGTGCGTCTGCACGACGAAAGCGTGCAGGAGTTGTTTGAGCTGGTGCAGGTGGGCACCTCGGTCACGGTGCTGCCCTGAGGCAGCCCCCGTAGAGTTCGGCCCTGCTGATCGGGTCTTCAGATGCGTGTGCTGTTCGCCGCCGCCGAATGTGCTCCGATGGTGAAGGTGGGCGGCATGGGGGATGTGGTGGGTTCGCTCCCCCCAGCCCTCGCCGCACTTGGCTACGACGTGCGTTTGATTCTTCCCGGTTACGGCCGGCTGTGGAGCCAGCTGTCCATTCCCAGTGAACCGATCTGGCGCGGCTGGGCGATGGGCACGGATTTCGCGGTCTACGCCACCACTCACCCCACCAATGGCCTGCCGCTGTATCTGGTGGGGCATCCGGTGTTCGATCCGGAGCGCATCTACGGCGGCGACGACGAGGAATGGCGCTTCACCTTCTTCGCCAACGCTGTATCTGAGTTTGCCTGGAACCACTGGAAGCCGGATGTTTTACATTGCCATGACTGGCACACCGGCATGATTCCGGTGTGGATGCATCAGGACCCGGAGATCAGCACGGTCTTCACTATTCACAATCTGCGCTATCAGGGCCCCTGGCGCTGGAAACTCGACCGCATGACCTGGTGCCCCTGGTACATGCAGGGCGATCACACGATGGCGGTGGCCCTGCTGTATGCCGATCGGGTGAATGCGGTGTCCCCCACGTATGCGATGGAGATCTGCACGCCCGAATACGGCGAGCGTCTTGATGGCCTGCTCAATTACATCAGCGGCAAGCTGCGCGGCATTCTCAACGGCATCGACAATGCCGACTGGAATCCCGCCACCGATAAGACCCTGCCCGCTACTTTCAGCGCTGACGACCTGGCACCACGGGCGATCAACAAACGGGTGCTGCAGGAACGCATGGGCTTGCGGGTGGATCCGGATACCTATGTGATGGGCATGGTGAGCCGGTTGGTGGATCAGAAGGGCGTGGATCTGCTGCTGCAGGTGGCCGATCGCGTGCTCGCCTACACCGATAGCCAGATTGTGGTGTTGGGCACCGGCGATCGCAACTACGAGGCGGGGTTGTGGCAGATGGCCCTGGCCCATCCCGGCCGTTTCGCGGTGTTTCTCACCTACGACGACGCCCTCTCGCGGCTGATTTATGCTGGCGCCGATGCCTTCCTGATGCCCAGCCGTTTCGAGCCCTGCGGCATCAGCCAGCTGCTGGCGATGCGCTACGGCTGCATTCCAGTGGTGCGCAAGGTGGGTGGCCTGGTCGATACCGTGCCGGCCTATGTGCCCGCCACTCCTACTGGAACTGGCTTCTGCTTCGATCGCTATGAAGCGATCGATTTCTATACGGCGATCGTGCGCTCGTGGGAGGCCTACCGGCACACCGCCAGCTGGCAGGACTTGCAGCAGCGGGCCATGCGCGCCGATCACAGCTGGACCCGCTCCGCCCTGGCCTACGACGCGATGTACCGAGAAGTGAAGGGCGTCAAGGAGCCCTCGCCGAACCGCGAGGCGGTGCAGCAGTTCTCGCTTGGCCAGGAGGCTGATCCGGCTTTGGTAGACGGCGCGGCGCCCCCGGAGCGGCCGGAAGTTGCGCCCCGGCCCAGCCCGGTGCTGTCGCGCAACCCGTTCTCGGTGCTGCTGCGGCGTGGCAACAGCTGAGCGGGCCGATCTGCCCTGATCCGCCCGCCCAACTCCTGAACCTGGCCCATGACGGACCCGGACTCCGGCCGCTCCCCACTCCCGGCGCTCTACAGCAGTCCTTGGAGTGCCCTTGGCCGTGACCTGCGCGCCGTGCTCGCCAGCCTGCGACTGAAGGCGCAGGAGCTGTGGAGGCGCAACCGGCAGGCTGATCTGATCGTGCCCAGCTTCTGGCCGCGTTCGTCGGCGCCGTTCTTCTGGCCGGCGGTGCTGCTGCTCGCGTTGCTGGCTCTGACGGGCGGTGTGGGGCTGCTGCGTGGCCGTTCGGCGCCCTTGGTGTCCCCGTTGATGCCGGCCAAGCCCCCCGGCGAGATCCCTGGCGAGACCTCGGGTGAGATCCCCAGCGAGATCTTCGCTGAGCCTTCCGGTTTTCCGCGCTCCCCGGCCCGGGACTCCCTGAGCTTCAGGGGTCCTGATTCCGCCGTTCCTGAGCCGTCTGGAGAGCTTGGAGGGATCTCACCAGGACCGCCCGCACCGGGCGCACCCTCACCGCCTCCACCGCTTTCCGCACCTCCGGAGCCCGCCCCGCCCGAACCCACGCCAGCGGCGATCGAGCCCCTGCTGCAGCTGTTGGCCGACCAGGATCCGCAGCAGCTGATCCGGGCCGCCCGCCCCCATCCCGCCAGCGGCACCCTGGAGTTGGAGCTGGCCGCCGCTGCCGATCGGCTCAGCGCCCAGGAGCGCCAGCAGCAGGCGAACCTCTGGCTGGAGCGGGCCCGCGCTCTCGGCTACGACAGCCTGGAGCTCACCGATGGCGACGGCCGGCTGTTGGGCCGTCCTGCCTGGGTGGGAGGGGGCATGATCCTTTTCGATCACCAGGCTGGGAGCTGAGCGGATGCGGCTGGAGCAACTCGTGGCGCTCTGGGGCGACCCCATCGGTGGGGCTCTCGATCCCGCCCTGCCGCTGCCCCGGGTCTGCACCGACAGCCGGGCCCTACAACCGGGCGATCTGTTTGTGCCGCTCACAGGCGACCAGCACGATGGCCATCGGTTTCTGGCCCAGGCGGCTGAGGCCGGCGCCCTGGCCGCCCTGGTCGCCCGCACCCACGCCGCGGCTCGGCCCGCTGCCCTGCCCGCCTGGCTGGTGGACGACACCCAGCTGGCCTACCAGCAGCTGGCGCGGGCCTGGCGAGAGGAACTGGCGGCACCGGTGATCGCCGTGACCGGCTCCGCCGGCAAGACCACCACCCGCGAACTGGTGCGCGCCGTTCTGGCTCCCCTAGGGCCGGTGCTGGCCACCAGCGGCAATGAGAATAACGATGTGGGCGTGCCGCTCACCCTGCTCAAAGCCCGCTCCAGCGATGCGGCCGTGGTGGTGGAGATGGGCATGCGTGGTCTGGGAGAAATCGAGCGGCTCTCCCATTGCGCGCGCCCCGATGTGGTGGTGATCACCAACATCGGCACGGCCCACATCGGCCGGCTTGGCAGCCGTGAAGCCATCGCCCAGGCCAAGTGTGAGATCACCGCTGCGCTCAGCCCCGCCGGCCTGGTGGTGATTCCTGCTGGCGATCCCCTGCTCGAGCAGGCCCTGGGCGCCGTGTGGAGCGGCCGGGTGCGGCGCGTGGCCCTCACCGGCGATACTGCCGGCCTGCACCTGCCGGCAGCCGACTTGCTCGGCCAGATCGAGGGGGATCCGGGCGCGGCTAGCGGCGCCTGGCTGCAGCTGCTTGCCGGCCCCGGAATTGCTGAAGGCGCTGCCGCTCTTGCTCCTGTTGCTTCAGCTGAGAGGGCTTCCACTGGCGAGGCTGCCGCTTCGCCTGTGGCGTTTCGGGTGCCCCTGCCGCTTCCCGGGCGCCATAACGCCCGCAACCTGCTGCTTGCCTTGGCGGTGGCCCTTGAGCTCGGTGTGCGGACCGACCAGCTGCAGGCCCTGCAGGTGGAGGTGCCCGGTGGCCGCGGCCGCCGGCTGCAGCTCGGCGCCGTGCAGGTGCTCGACGAGACCTACAACGCCTCCCCCGAAGCGGTGCTGGCGGCACTCGATCTGCTCGCGGCCCAGCCAGGGCGCCGTTTTGCTGCTCTCGGCACGATGCTGGAGCTGGGCGAGCAGAGCGAGGAGCTGCACCGCGCCGTGGCGCGCCGTGCCGCCGACCTGCAGCTCGATGGGCTGGTGATCGTGGATGGCAGTGCCACTGGCGCGGCCATGCAGGAGGCGGCCTGCGGCCTGCCGCGGCTGGTCCGCGTGCACAGCCCAGCCGAGGCGGCCGAGGCGTTGTTGCTCTGGCTGCAACCGGGCGATCAGCTGTTGCTGAAAGCCAGCCGCGGCGTTGCTCTGGAACGGGCGATCCCGCTGCTGGCAGCTCAGCTGGGCGCCGCCGCCGGCGTGGCGCCGGCCTGAGGCCCCGACCAGTTTTCGCGCACCAATTGGCGGGCACGGCCCAGGGCCAGCGCGCCGGCGGGCACATCGCGGGTGAGGGTCGAGCCGGCCCCCACGGTGACGCCCTCACCCAGGCGGATCGGCGCCACCAGCACGGAATTGGCGCCGGTCTTGCTGCCGGCGCCGATCACGGTGCGGTGTTTGCGCACGCCGTCGTAGTTGGCGGTGATCGTGCCGGCTCCCACATTCACGTTCTCCCCCAGCTCCGCATCACCGATGTAGCTGAGGTGGTTCACCTTGCAGCCGGCGCCCAACTTGCTCTGCTTGATCTCCACGAAATTGCCCACACGGCAGCCCGCCGCCAGCTCGGCGCCCGGCCGCAGCTGGGCGTAGGGCCCGATGGCGCAGCCATCCGCCACGCTGGCTTCGCGCACCACCGAGAGCAGCACCTCCACTCCGCGGCCGAGCGTGGCGTTCTCCAACAGGGATCCTGGTCCGAGCCGGCAGCCATCGCCGATCCGGCAGGCACCGCGCAGATGGGTCTGCGGTTCCACCACCACGTCCCGCCCGAAGCGGGTGGCATCGCTGAGCGTGCAACTGGCTGGATCGATGAAGGTGACGCCCTCCGCCATCCAGTGCCGCCGCAGGCGCTCCTGCAGCACCTGCTCGCACTGGGCCAGCTGCAGGCGGTCGTTGATGCCGTTGGTCTCGGCGCTGTCCTCCACCTCCAGGTGCAGAGCCGAGCCGAGCAGTGCCACGGTGTCGGTGAGGTAGAGCTCGCCCTGGTCGTTGTCGCTGCGCAGCAGGGGCAGCACCGCCGCCAGGCGGCTCCAGTCGAAGCAGTAGATACCAGCGTTCACCAGCGGGTTGTCGCGCTGGGCGGCGTTGCAGTCACGGTGCTCCACGATCGCGCTGACGCGGCCGTCCTCGTCGGCGAACACGCGGCCGTAGCCGCTTGGATCCGCCAGCCGGGCCGTCAGCAGCGTTACAGCGGCGCCGCCGCGCCGGTGGCTGTCGAGCAGCTGGCCCAGCGTTTCCGGGCGCAGCAGCGGCACATCTCCGTTCAGCACCAGCAGCTCGCCTGTGAAGCCCTGCAGCGGTTCCAGCAGCTGCTGTACCGCATGGCCGGTGCCGTTCTGCGGCTGCTGCAACACGAACTCCAGCCCTGCGTGGGCCGCCAGCGACGCCTCCACCCGTTCGGCCTGGTGCCCCACGATCAGCAGGCGACGCTCGGGCTCAAGGCTGTCACAGCAGCTGAGCACCCGCTCCACCAGGGTGGCGCCGGCCAGCGGCTGCAGCACCTTGGGCAGGTCGCTGCGCATGCGGGTTCCCTTTCCGGCGGCCAGAACGGCAACGGCAAGCATGCGTGGGGCGGCAGTTGGCGGGAATCTACCGGCGCCCTTGCAGCCCACTCGGTGTTTGGCCTCAGGCCTGCAGGCGTGCCAGATCGTCCCAGAAGCCGGGGTACGACACCGCCGCCGCCTCGCTGCGGTGCAGCCGTGTGGGGCCGCTGGCCACCTGGGCTGCCACCGCCAGGCTCATCGCCACCCGGTGGTCGGTTTCGCTGTCCACCTCGGCGCCATGCAGGTCCACCCCGCCGGTGATGTCCAACCCGTCGTGGTGCTCCACCAGCTGGGCCCCCATTGCCCCCAGCTGGCGGCACATCACGGCGAGCCGATCGGTTTCCTTCACGCGCAGCTCCGCCGCCTCGCGAATCCGGCTGGTGCCTTCGGCCCGGCAGGCGGCCACCACCAGCACGGGGATTTCATCCACCAGGCGAGGAATGAGCTCGCCGCCGATGTCGAAGGCCTGCAACGGCCCGTAGCGGACGCGCAGATCACCCACCGGTTCGCCTGCCACCAGGCGCTGCTCCAGTCGATCGATGCGGGCGCCCATGGCTTCGAGCACCTCCAGCACCCCGGTGCGGGTGGGGTTGAGGCCCACATTGCGCACGGTCAGGTCGGCGCCTGGGGTGATCGCCCCGGCCACCAGCCAGAAAGCCGCCGAGCTGATGTCGCCCGGCACCTCCACCGCTTGCCCCACCAGCTCATGGCCGGGGGTCAGGCGCACGTGCCGGCCGGCATCGCCGCTGATCTCGATGTCGGCGCCGAAGCCCCGCAGCATCCGTTCGCTGTGGTCACGGGAACGGGCCGGCTCGATCACGGTGGTTGGACCGGCGGCCGTGAGGCCCGCCAGCAGGATCGCGGATTTCACCTGGGCCGAGGCGATCGGCGTGCCGATCACCGCCCCATGCAACGCGGTTCCTTGAATCGAGAGTGGTGCCAGCTTGCCGCCGGCGCGGCCTCGGATCTGGGCGCCCATGGCGGCCAAGGGCTCCGCCACCCGTCCCATCGGCCGCTGGCGCAGAGACGCATCGCCATTGACCACGAAGTGGCAGCCGCTGCGGCCCGCCAGCAGCCCCATGATCAGCCGCATCGTGGTGCCGGAATTGCCGCAATCCAGCACATCGTTGGGTTCCCGCAGGCCCTCAAGGCCCACCCCCTGCACGATCACCGTCTGGCCGGCCGCGATCGGACTGATCGTTACCCCCATGGCGCGCAGGCAGGCGGCGGTGCTGAGCGGATCCTCCGCCGGCAGCAGGCCGTCGATGCGGGTTTCGCCGCTGGCGATCGCCCCGAACAGCAGCGCGCGGTGGGAGATCGATTTGTCGCCCGGCACCTGCACCGATCCGCTCAAGCTGCGCAAGCCCTCCTGCCCGAGAGGGCGTGCCGAAGGCGGTGAAACGGCGACAGCCAGGCCCATGCCAGGGGAGCAATGGCCCGTGAGCCTAGGTCTGGGCCAGGGGAGCAAAAGCTCCGCGATCAGGGGATGGCCGCCGACGGGGTGCCGAACAGGCGGTCACCGGCATCGCCGAGGCCCGGCACGATGCGGCTGGCCGCGTCAAGGTCAGCGTCGATGCAGGCGGTGTAGAGGGTGAGGTCGGGGAAGCGCTGCCCCAGGGTGTTGAGCCCGGGCCGGGCCGCCAAGGCTGTGATCACCCGCAGCCGGTCGCCGCGGACGCCTTTGCTTTCCAGCCGTTCCAGCACCTGCACCAGGCTGCCGGCGGTGGCCACCATCGGATCGAACACCAGCACCCCCACCTGGGGGCCGATCGTGTCGGGTAGGGCGTCGTAGTACCACTCGGCTGTGGCATCGGCTTCATTGCGGCGTAGCCCCACGTGGGCCACCCGGGCCGTGGGCAGCACGGCCTGGGCCCCTTGCCAGAGCCCCAGACCCGCCCGCAGGATCGGCACTGCCAGCAGGGGCACGCTGCTGTCCACTACGGTGCCTGCGGTGCTGGCCAGCGGCGTCTGCACCGTCACCCGCTGGTGGGGCAGCCAGTCGCGCACGGCTTCGTAGGTGAGCCAGCGGCCCAGCTCGGCCATCGCGGTGGTGAACAGCGGTGGGGGGGTGTCCTGATCACGCAGCAGGGTCAACCAGTGACCGATCAGGGGATGGGGCGGCACTACCACCCGCAGGGACATGCTCATCTCGATCGCGACGCGGCCGTGGCTGCCATAACTTGAGGGCCCACGGTACGTGTGTTCTTGCCCCCCTTCACTCGCCCCGGGTGGCTTACTCCCCTGCTTGCCCTGCTGGTGGTCACGGTTGCCTGTTTCGGACTGGTGGGTCCCCTGGCTCCGGCCTTGGCGATCACAGCGCCTGAGTTGCGCGGCCAGCGGGCACTCAAGGATCTGCAGCCCGACATGCACGGCCGCAACCTGCAGCAGCAGGAGTTTCTGAAGGCGGCGATGCAGGGCTTCGATCTCAGCGACACCAACCTGCGCGGCGCTGTGTTCAATTCCAGTGATCTGCAGGGCAGCGATCTCAGCGGCGCCGACCTTGAAGATGCCGTGGCCTTTGCCACCCGCTTTGACAACGCCGACCTCAGCGGGGCGGTGCTGCGCAACGCCATGCTCATGCAGAGCCGCTTCAGTGGGGCCACGATCGAGGGAGCTGATTTCAGCGATGCGGTGCTCGATATGAACCAGCAGAAAGCCCTCTGCGCCCGAGCCTCCGGCATCAATCCCCGCACCGGCGTCAGCACGGTGGAAAGCCTGGGCTGCCGGTAGATTGACGCGCCGGTTCCACGGGATCTATCCCATGGAGGCAAGGGGGAAAGTTCGGTGCAATTCCGGCGCTGTCCCGCAACTGTGAAGCCCTTCCCGCGAGTTTTCGCGGCATGGCCAGTCAGAACACCCGCCGGCGTTTCACCCCATCAAGTTCCGGCGAGGACCGGTCAAATCATGTTTCTTCATTCCCGGGCTGCTGGCCCAGGCCGTCGTTCGGCCCTGCCAGCCAGCCCTCTGCTGCTTCATGGCGCCCTGCCACCGCTGCTGGCACTGCTGCTGCCGTTGCTGCTGCTGCCGCTGCTGGCAACCCCCGCAGCTGCGCACCACCTGATGGAAACCTTCGCCTTGAAGGAAGGCCCGTTGGCGGGCCTGCTCAGCGGCATCGGCCACCCGCTGCTGGGCCCCGATCACCTGCTGTTTCTGCTCGCCCTTGGCCTGGTGGGTCTGGTGCAGCGCCTGCGCTGGGTGCTCGCGCTATTGGCCGTGGGGCTCACGGCCACTGGCCTCGGCCTGCTGCTGCCCAACCTGCCCGGCGCCGAAGCGCTGGTGGCGCTGTCACTGGTGCTGGTGGGGCTGGTGGTGATCCAGCGGCTGCCTGTCTGGACCCTGCTGCCCGCCTTCGCCTTGCATGGCTATGTGCTCAGTGACGCCGTGAGCGGCTGGCAGGCGGCATCCGTGGCCTGGTATCTGCTGGGGCTGCTGATCAGCCAGGGGGCGCTGCTTTGGCTGGCGCTCACGTTGGTGCAGCGCTGGCGTGCGGGCATCGCTCCGGCGCGGCTGATGCTGGCGGCCGGCGTGCTGATCGGTGTGGGCTCCACATTCGCCTGGTCGGCGCTGGTGCCCTGAGATGACACCCTCCATGCAACGGCGTCTGCCCGTCACTGTGGTGACGGGCTTTCTCGGCGCGGGCAAAACCACTTTGCTGCGCCATCTGCTTACCACCAGCGGCCTGCGTCTGGCGGTGCTGGTCAATGAATTCGGCGAAGTGGGCATCGACGGTGACCTGCTGCGCAGCTGCGGCTTCTGCCCGGAGGAAGAGCTCGAAGGCCGGCTGGTGGAACTCGCCAACGGCTGCCTCTGCTGCACCGTTCAGGACGATTTCCTGCCGACGATGCAAAAACTGCTGGCGTCCGCCGATCGCCTCGACGGCATCGTGGTGGAAACCAGCGGTCTGGCGCTGCCCGAGCCCCTGGTGCAGGCCTTCCAGTGGCCTGACATCCGTACCCGCACCCGTGTCAATGGCGTGGTGACGGTGGTGGATGGCGAAGCGCTGGCTGGCGGCAGTGTGGTGGCCGACCCCAAAGCGCTTGAGCGGCAGCGGGCCGCCGACCCCAGCCTCGATCACCTCTCCGATCTCGAAGAGCTGTTCGAGGATCAGTTGCGGGCGGCCGATCTGGTGCTGATGAGCCGCGCTGACCGCCTCTCCCCCGCAGACCTGGCCCGGGTGCGCGAACGCCTTCAGGCTGTCTGCCGGCCCGGTGCCCAGGTGCTGCCGATGCAGCGCGGCCAGGTGCCGCCGGAGCTGCTGCTGGGCCTGGATCGCCCGGCTGGCGCGGCCAGCCATCGGCCCCGCGGCGAAACCTCCCACGACCATCAAGACGTCCACGACCACGACCACGATCCTCACGATCACCACGACCACGGCCATCACGACCACACCCACGTGCCTATGAAGTCGGTGGCGATCCAGCTCGATGGGTCCTTCGACCGCGAAGCCCTCGAAGCCACCCTCCTGGAGCAGATCCAACTTCAGGCCCTGTTGCGGCTCAAGGGTTGGCTGCTTCAGCCCGGCAAACGTCGGCCCCTGCAGATCCAGGCAGTGGGCCCACGGCTCGACTGCTGGTACGAGGATCACAGCGACCGGCTGGCTGCCCTCACAGCCATCGACAGGGGCTCTCCCTTCAGCCCCAGTGTGGGCCGGCTTGAACTGGTGGCGCTCGGGCTGCGCATCGACCGCAGCTTGCTGTTGCAGGCCCTGGAAAGCACCCGCCTGAGGGAGGCCAGCGCCAGCCGCGTCTGAGCGGGCCCGCCGCCCGCTTCAGTCCAGGGGGATGTCCCCCTGGGCGCAGATGCTATCCCAGCAGAGGGCCTGATCCTCGTTCCAGCGCGCATTCACCACCTTCCAGATCCCTGCCGGGCGCTGCATTTCCACCACCCCCTTGCCGTCGTGGCGGAAGCTCAGCTGCGTGTTGTCGACGCGCAGCTTCCACCGCTCGCCCACTGCTTCCACGGTCATCACGCAGGGACGCCAGGGACCATCGGCAAGCCGGCAGCGCAGGGGCACCCGCTGCACCTGTGCCAGGGCAGGAGCCAGCAACGTGGTGCCCGCCCACGCGATCCACAGCGCCACCAGCCCGGCCCGGGCCAGCCGGGCGCCCAGGCAGGGTTGGCAGGCGCCTGTCGCTTGCATCGCTTCGACCGTTGACCACTGTCTTGAAGATGCTTCGGCGTCGGCCGTGGGGGGGAAGCTGCCTGCCAAGATTTAACAAATGACGTTCCCGCCGGTGCCCCGCTTTCAAGCCCGTGTGCTGGTCTCCCTGAGGCCATCGGTTCTCGATCCGGCAGGAGAAGCCACCAGAGCCGCCGCGCAGCGGCTCGGCGTCGATGGCATCACCCAGCTGCGCATCGGCAAGGCAATGGAGGTGGAACTCGAAGCAGCGGATCTCGACGCCGCCCGCAGCCAGATCGAGCGGCTCAGTGATCGTCTGCTGGCCAATCCGGTGATCGAGAACTGGTGCCTCGAGCAGCTCAAGCCCGTGGAGGGTGCCGGGTCATGACGATCGGCGTGGTGGTGTTTCCCGGCTCGAACTGCGACCGGGATGTGCGTTGGGCTGCGGAAGGATGCCTCGGCATCCCTACCCGATTCCTCTGGCATGAGGAGCGCAGCCTGGAGGGCATCGATGCGGTGGTGCTGCCCGGCGGGTTCAGCTACGGCGACTATCTACGTTGTGGCGCCATTGCCCATGTCTCGCCGCTGCTGAGTGAGGTGGCCGCCTTCGCGGCGCGTGGCGGCCCGGTGCTGGGCATCTGCAACGGCTTCCAGATACTCACTGAAATGGGCCTGCTGCCCGGTGCGCTCACCCGCAACCGCCAGCTGCATTTCCTCTGTGAAGCCGCTCCGCTCACGGTGCATCCAGGCGCCTGCCAGTGGCTGCGCCACTACGGCGAAGGCGAGCCGATCAGCCTGCCGATCGCCCACGGCGAGGGTTGCTTCCAGGCCGATGCCGACACCCTGGCGGCACTGGAGGGGGAAGGCCAGGTGGTGCTGCGCTACGCCGCCAACCCCAACGGTTCGGCGGGCGATGTGGCCGGGCTCAGCAACGCTCAGGGCAACGTGCTGGGCCTGATGCCCCACCCGGAACGGGCCTGCGACCCGATCACCGGCGGCACCGACGGCAGCCGCTTACTGGCCTCGCTGCTGGGTTGATCGCTGCTGGGTTGACCGCTGAGGTTCAGCCGTGGGCGGCGAAGTACTCCTTGCTGCCCACGGGGTCGGGCTTCATGGTCGGCGCGCCTGGCGTCCAGTTGGCGGGGCAGACCTCGCCAGGGTGCCCTTGCACGTGCTGGAAGGCCTTGAGCAACCGCAGGGTTTCCTCCACGCTGCGGCCCACCGAGAGGTTGTTGATGGTGGCGTGCTGCACGATGCCGTCCGGATCAATCAGAAACAGGCCCCGCAACGCCACACCGGCCTCCTCATCGAGCACGCCGTAGGCGCTGGCGATCTCTTTCTTGAGGTCGGCCACCAGTGGATAGGTGATCTCGCCGACACCGCCGTCCTGGCGAGAGGTCTGGATCCAGGCCAGATGGCTGAACTGGCTGTCCACCGATACGCCCAGCACTTCAGCGCCGAGCGCGGCGAAGTCTGCATGGCGATCACTGAAGGCCGTCACTTCCGTAGGGCAGACGAAGGTGAAATCGAGCGGATAGAAAAACAACACCACATAACGACCGCGGTACTGGGACAGCCGGATCTTGGTGAAGTCCTGATCCACCACGGCGGTGGCGGTGAACTCCGGCGCCCGTTGACCCACGCGCAGGGAGGCGTTGACGGTCATGGCGGGAAGCAGCTGAGGGGTGGGGAGGCTGGGCAGGCTCGTGAGGCCGGGACTGGCACGTGGTGCGGCAGCTGACTAGGGCAGCTGCGCCGAGGCGGGAGCCTCGTTGTCCACGCGTCTGCTGTCACTGTATTCAGCCCGGCCTGTGTGCAGCGGGCCAGTCAACGCTCAGCCACTCTGCGCGCGTAGCGTCTGAACAGCTGAGCAGCCTGGGCGATAAAACCATGGCGCCACCTGGTTGAGGACAGCCGCAGAGGCCACGGCGCCAGCAAGTGAAGACGTTTTGTCTTGTTTCCCGGCTTGCCTGCTGAAACGAGCTTGTTGACGCGTTATTCCAGTGAAGTGGCAGGCTGTTTGTCATCCCCTTTCCACAGCGCCGAACTCCAACCTGGCGTGCACCGCTCACCGGTTGTCTGCTCCATCCCTTTTTCCCTTTTCCGTCCCCTTTCTCTTTTCCTGCCCTGATGTCCTGGGATCCTGTCCTGCTCCGCAAATACAACGCCACCGGCCATTTCCGCCTGCTCAGTCAGTTGCGCAGCGAAATCGTCTCCTACCCGATTCAGCGTCCCCAGGCCGATGGCACCCCGGCCCGCCGCGGCCGTGGGTCGTCGTCCTCATCAAGGCGCTCCGGCGGGCGTGGCGGCGCCACTGAGGGTGGCAGCAGCGCGTCGGATTACGGCAATGCTGCTGCCAATTCATCACCCAGTTTTCGTGAGCGCCTCAACGCCATCGAAATGCGCTGACGGCTCACGCAGCCCCGAGGCTCAGTTCCAGCTCGGGAACGAGCCCAGCAGCCCAGAAAAATAGCCACGAGTGGGGAACCGAGCGGTGCAAAAGGCTCAGGAGTTCCCACAATCTTTAAGGCTTAAAACATACATACCATCATCAGATTCACAACTGAATCTGATTGGATTTGAGGGCAAATGGCTCGGGGGAGACTTGAACTCCCGACCTTGGGGTTATGAATCCCACGCTCTAACCAGCTGAGCTACCGAGCCCTATGGCAAGAGCTTAAACGACAGCCCTACGCCTTGGCCTTGAGCCCGTCCCCGCCTTAGGCGCGGCCGGGGAGGAACTGCAGAGGATTAACGGCACCCCGGCCGGGGGGGTGAATCTCGAAGTGGAGGTGCGGGCCGGTACTGCGTCCGGTGCTGCCCATCGAGCTGATCACGGTGCCCTGGCCCACCACCTGGCCCACTCTCACCATCAGCCGGCTGTTGTGGGCGTAAAGCGATTTGCTGCCGTCGTTGTGCTGGATCTCCACCAGGTAGCCGTAGCCGCCGTCGTGCCAGCCGGCAAACACCACCTGGCCGGAGCGGGCCGCCACGATCGGTGTGCCGACGTTGTTGGCAATGTCGACGCCTTTGTGCATGCGTCCCCAGCGCCAGCCGAAGCCGGAAGTGAACACCCCCTTGCTGGGCCAGATCCAGGTGTTGTCGCCACGGGTTGGACCTGACTCCACCTCGGGACGCTCACCGAAAGAGGGGAGATCCGGCCAGCTGAGTCCGCCACTACCCACGGGATTGAGCCCGAGCACCATCCGCGTACGGCCGGGAGCGGAACGGGCCAGACGCACCTGGGTGCCGGCCACCAGACGGGCGGCCTCGAGACCGGGATTGAGCCGCAGCAACTCCCCGATGGTGAGGTTGTAGCGCTTGGCCAGCTTGATCAGGCTGTCGCCAAAGCGCACCACGCCAGTGGATTCAAGTGGTGGCAGCTCGGAGAGCGGCGCGGAGCGGCGAATCTGTTCGGGATCCAGTGCGGCCACACTGCGGGCCCGATTGGCGTCCCGCCCGGGGATCACCAGCCAGTCGCCCTGGCTGAACCTGTGGTCTTCGTTCACATCATTCATGCGCGCTAGGGGCGTTTCCTGAATGCGCAACTGCTGGGCGAGCTCGTCAAGGCTCACCTCTGCGCGCACCTGGATCCACACCCTGTCGCTCGTCTTGGGAAGCGAAGCGAGCTGCTGGAGCGCTGCGGGCTCGGCCGTCAGGCCCAAAGCATCCCCGAAGCCGACAGACAGCTCCTCCAGCCCGTTGGAGCGGGAGTCGGCGATGCCGGGGATGGCCGCAGCAGCCACCAGAGAGAGAACCGGTAAGGCTCCCATTAGAGGCAGGATCAGTTGCGAAGGCTTCATGCAGATTCACCCATTGGACAAAACCCGGTGGAGAAGCCGCCATCCTCCGGGTCGCGCCGAGAGTAGCGGCCTGAACTCCTTTAGACAACCTGAAGACCGGAGCGATGCTGGTTCAAGCTTCCTTGGCAGGGCTGGAGATCCCTGTCCCCAGCTGGCGAATGGCCTCAAATAACACCACGGCGGTGGCCACCGAAAGGTTCAGGCTGCGCACGCCGCCGCCGCTGCGCACCGAGCCAGGCATCGGCACGGTGAGCCGGGCATCGGCGGCGGCCAGCAGCTCCGCCGGCAGGCCACTGGATTCGCGGCCTTGCAGCAGCCAGTCGTCGTCTCGGAAGGCGAAGGAGGTGTAGGGCTGCTCCACCTGGCTGCTGAAGGCCACCAGACGGCCACCGCGGCTGCGGCGGTGCTGCTCGAAGCTGATCAGGTCGGCGTGGCAGCGCAGCTGCACCCAGGGCCAGTAATCCAGGCCCGCCCGCTTCAGTTGCCGGTCGTCGAGCTGGAAGCCGAGCGGTTCGATCAGGTGCAGCTCGCAGCCGGTGGCGGCGCAGGTGCGCGCCACATTGCCGGTGTTGGGCGGGATCTCCGGCTGAAACAACACCACGCGCGGCATGGCTCAGAGCTCCGGCACCGGTGTGCTCAGCCGCAGCAGATCGATCGCCCGCCCGTGCACCACCAGCCAGGCCTCGCCGCAGCGGGGCAGCAGCTGTTGCTGCAGTGCCCCGAGCCGATCGCGGAAGCGACCCCCGATCGCCGTGGGGGGCACCACGCCCCAGCCGGTCTCCTCAGACACGATCAGCGTGGTGGAGCGGCAGTGCTGCAGCGCCGTCAGCAGGTGCTCCTGTTCCTGCTCCCAGGCGGCTGCATCGAGCTCGAGGTGGTGGGCCAGCCAGGTGCCGAGCGAGTCGATCAGCAGCAGGCGCTCAGCGGGGGCCTGCTCGAGCGCGGCGCTGAGCTGACCTTCCACTTCCAAGGTGGGCCAGTGGGCAGGCCGGCGGCGGCGGTGCAGGGCCAGCCGCTCGCTCCAGCTGGCATCGCCCTCGAGGCAGGGGCCGGTGGCCACATAGGTGACAGGCCGGCCCGAGTGCAGGGCGAGGTGCTCGGCCCAGCGGCTCTTGCCGCTCCGGCTGGGGCCGGTCACCAATGTGAGCATGGCGTCAGCCTCCGCCATTCATGTTGCGCAGTGTGGCCACCGAAGATGGAGACACGCGGTTCAGATAGCGGAAGATCCAATACTTGAAGATGGTGGCGAGGATCACCGGGAAGGTAGCGATAAAGAGCATCACAAAGTTCTCTCGCACTGGTAGTCCCAAATGGTTGGCAACACCGCCGAGCAGCACATTCCAGCCTTCAGGGCTGTGAAACCCCACAAAGATGTCGGTGAAAAGAATGATTGCGAAGGCCTTGGCACTGTCACTCAGGCCATACACCTGCTCGTCGAGGAAGCCACGCAGCATGCGGATGTCCTCGCGGGCCAGCAGGCACACCAATCCGAAGCTGATCAGCCCGAAGGCATCCGACAGCACGTTCTTGATGGCCAGGGTGCTCTGGCCATCGGCTTCTTCCTTGAGCTCGACCGCGCGACTGGCCAGGGCCTTGTGCATCGTGGCGGGATCGGGCAGGTCCTGGCCCTTGAGCAGGGCATCGAACTCCAGCTCCGCCTTGTACACGCGCAACTTCTCCACAGCGGCCTCTTCAAGCTGGGGCTTGGGGTAGGTGAGGAAGGGCACGTCGGGGGCGAAGCGATCGACCAGTGGCGAAATCACGAAGGTGCGGCTGGCCTGCTGCATCAGCAGCGGCACCAGCACCAGCAGCAGCAGGATGCGCAGCGACACCAGCGTGGAATCGCGGCGGCGGCGAAAGCCGGCCACCACGGTGGCCTCCGCCTGAGGATCCAGCTGCCGCTTCACCCTCTCCATCAGCCCCATCAGGCTGCGGGGCAGCAACTCCGGGGAGCGGGTGAGAGTGGAGACCGGCTTGCGATTGGAGTAGCGCCCCTCCACCGTTTCGATCAGCTGGAACTGGCGCAGCTCCTGGTGATCAAGCTCGTGCCGGCGCGGTTGGAGTTCCTCCACCACCTGCCGGCAGAGCTCGAGCGAACTGCGAAACCGCCGCATCATCTGCGCCTGCACCGACGCCGGCATGCTCAGCTCAAGTTCCGGCCGTACTGGCCGGTCGTTGAAGTATTCGAGCTCGATGTTCTGGATCAGCAGGGCCGCCTCATAGGCGCGCTCCAGGTTGCTGCGCAGGTCCTTGGTGCGGGCCTTCCCGAAGGTTCCCATCCAGTCGGTCAGGCCCATGGGTGCTCAGCGGGAGAAAACCCACCAAGTGAGCATCGGCACCACGGTGCCCACCGCGAGCAAGGCGATGATCCAGGTGAAACCGTTGCTGGAGGCGGTTTCCTCCTTGGTGGGGATGTTCGATTCCACGGGCACAATCACCTGCTCCAGCGGGGGCCCCGGATCCTCGCCGCCGGCCAGCACCGCCGTGAGGCGATCGAGGGCGTCGAGCGAGGCCTGGCGGTAGCGCGATCCCAGCCGCAGCGGAATCGCCATGGTGCGATCGGCGGTGTTACGCAGCAGGGATTCGGGCAGTTGATCGAGCAACGTGTCGCTGGCCACCACGGCGGCCGTGTTGGTCTGGGAATCGATCAACAGGATCAGCTGGGCAGAGTCGTCACTGGAAGCGGTGGCCCAGCGCTCGAGCAGCTGTTGACCGAGCGCTTCGAGATCAAGGCCGTAGTCGAGGCGCTGCACCGTCACCAGACGCGCCTCGATGTGATCGGCCTGCAGCTCCTTGAGCCGGCGCTCCAGCTCCACCGCGGTGGCTCTGCTGAACAGCTCGGCGGGATCGATCAGGTGCTGCTGGGGCACAGCTGGGTAGGCGCTGGCTCCAACGGCCCAGGCCGCTGACACGGGCAGGAACTGAAGCAGCAGCACGGCGACGGCAGCCAGTAGACGCAGCGGCAAGCGCAAAGACCGGGCCTCACAAATCTCGTGGTCAGTCTGCCGTCCGCGGGCCCCGCTGTCGCGCCTTCGTGTGTCAGCGTTCGTATTCCATCTGCCCCAATCCCATGGCCGGTCTTCCGCCGCCGGCGCGACTCTGCCTGGCGGCCGGGGTGCTCGGCTTGCTGCTCTGCCTGCTCAACCAGCTCACCGCGCCCGACCTCACCCCCGCTCTGGAGCGGGCGGCCGTGCTGGCCAGCCTGATGGCCGTGGGCCTGATGCTGGTGGCTGTGCTGTGGACGCGGGCCCTGCCGGCGGCACCGGAGCGGGTGGAGCTGCCGGGGGGCCAGGGCCTGGAGCTCGATGAGGCCCTCGCGCCGCTGGCCCGGCAGGAACTCGCCTGGGGCAGCCACATGCTGCTCACCGCCACCCCGGCCGCCAGTGTGTTGTTGCTCTGGCAGGGCAGGGTGGTGCTGCGCCGCGGCGTGCTGGCGGCAGAGCCCTTCCTCCCCGGCGCCATCTGTCAGCGGGCCCGGCGCACGCAGCGCAGCGTGTCGCTGGTGGACCTGCGCCTTTATCCCGGCCGCGAGGAGTTCACGGGGCTGCCACCGGGTACGCCTGCCGTGATCGTGCAACCCATCGGTGCGCACGGCTGGCTGCTGGTGGGGGGCTGGTCGCCCCGTTGCTTCAGCCGCGCCGATGAGCTGTGGGTGGAGGGCTGGGCCCGCAAGCTCAAAACGACACTGGAGGACGCTGCCGCGGCGTGCCCTGCGCCGGCGGCGGCACCGTGAGCTCGGTGAACACCCGCCCGCCCGGAGTGACGAACTCCACCGTGCCGTCCTTGCCGACCTGGCCGCTCAAGGCGGCACTACGGGTGATCTGCCGGTTTGCCTGGCGCTCCAGCCGCACCTCCCCTTCCGCCTGCACCACCTTTGTCGTCCAGTTCCACTGACAGGTGTTGGCCTGCAACCATTCGCCGGGCTGGCGCAGGTCGCAGCCAGCGGGGATAAAGGCAGTGGTGTCCGCCAGGTTTGTTTCCAGAGACTTGCCACACACATTGAGCTGATCGAAGCGGCCCGTGAACGGTTCGGCGCTGGAGATCCTCTCCCCTTCCAGGTCCCAGCGGGTGCGACCTGCCGCGATCTCCGTCTTGGCAGCGGGGTCGACGAACTGGACCGGCGCCATGCCATAGAACACCTGCTCGCGGGTGTTGCCTTCCAGCGCCGACGCGGTGAGGCGTTGGTCGGGCTTGCCCGCTTGCTGCCGTAGGGCCAGCACCGGTCCGGCCGCCTTCAGCACGCCGCTCGGTGGATACCAGTCGGCTTCGCGGGTGAGCAGGTTGAGACCTGGCTGCAGCAGGCGGGGTGAGCCACGCAGCTCCAGCTTGTCTTCGGCGATCAGGAAGCGGGCGCGGTCCGCCGTCAGGCGGCTGGAGCGGTCGGTGGCCAGCGGCCGGCCGGTGATCTCGATCAGTGAGCGGCCGGGCGTCCAGCGAACGCGATCGCCGGTGATCGTGGCGCCCTGGGGGCCGATTACCACAATGCTCACCTTTCCCTCCAGCTGGATCACCTCGCCGTCGTTGATCACGGTGCCACTGGTGGCCTCAATTCGGTAACGCGGTTTGCCGGCCGCAAAAATCACGCCGCGCGGCTGTTTGGCGGTGGCCACGCGACGTTGCAGGTCGTAGCGGGCTTCAGGGCTCACCAGCTCCCAGCTGGGGCGGCCTTTGGCATCCTGCTGGCGGAGGTTGAGCGCCCGGAACACGAACGGCTGAGGCTTGGCTGGTGTCTTGGTGATGCGCGTACAACCGATCAACGGCGCCGCCAGCAGCAGCACGAGCAGCAGCACGCCGCTGCGGCGCAGGGGGAACGGCGAGATCAAAGGGTTTCCTCCAGCTCGAGGCGGGCCATCACCGGCGCCGGTTCGGGCAGGGGCGTGCCTGCCACCAGGCCGCCCCACCACAACCGTTCGCTCCAGGGCGGGCTTGCAGGGGCGTCGCTGGAGGCCTGCTCGGGCACGCCGCTGGCCAAGGGAGCCTGCGCCAGCTGCGCCAGCATGCGCTCGGCCAGATCGGGCAGCAGCGGGGCGATCAGCAGTGCCACGATCCGGGCAGCCTCCAGCACGGCGTAGAGATCATCCGCCACCTGCTCCACCCCCTCTTGCCGCTTCATGCGGCTCCAGGGGGCTTGCTCGTTGAGATAGCCGTTGGCGGCCACGGCCAGCTGCAGGGCCGCCTCCGCGGCCGCGCGGAAATCGAGCCGTTCCAGTGCCGCCAGCACCCGCTGCGTAGCGTCCGCACTCGCCAGGGCCAGCGGATGCTGATCGGTGAGGGCACTGCTCACCGGCGGCACGGCCTCAGCGAACCAGCGCCGTGCCATCGAGGAGGTGCGGTTGAGCAGGTTGCCGATCGTGTTAGCCAGATCGTTGTTGACCAGATCGGTGAAGCGCTGCTGCTGAAAGTCGCCGTCGTCGCCGAAGCCGATGTCCCGCAGCAGATACCAGCGCACTGCATCGGGCCCGCAGCGCTCCAGCAGGGTGGCGGGATCGAGCACGTTGCCCAGCGATTTGCCCATCTTCTGCCCTTCGCGGGTGAGAAAGCCGTGGCCGAACACCCGCTCCGGCACCGGCAGGCCGGCCGACAGCAACATCGCCGGCCAGTAGACGGCATGAAAACGCAGGATGTCCTTGCCGATCACATGCACCGACGCCGGCCAGCCCCGCTGGCTGAGCAGCTCGAGATCGGGCACATCGCCTGGTTCCAGCAGAGCGGTGAGGTAGCCGAGCAGCGCGTCGAACCACACATAAAAGGTCTGCGGTTCGTGGCCCGGCACCGGCAGGCCCCAGGGCACATTCAGGCGGGAGATCGAGAAATCGCGCAGGCCCTGCAGCACGAAGTTCTCCACTTCCTTCTGGCGGCCGGGTGGGGAGATGAAGCCCGGGCGGCGGATCAGCTCCTCGATCGGCTGTTGATAGCGCGAGAGCCGGAAGAAGAGGTTGATCTCATCGCGCCACTCCAGTGGCCGGTGGTGAATGCCGCAGTTGGGGGTATTGGCGCCGGCGGGGTCGTCCTTGAATTCCTCGCAGGCCACGCAATACCAGCCCTGCTGGCGGCCCTCCACCACATCGCCGGCGGCCTCGACCCGTTTGAAGAACTGGTGCACCAGCTGGCGGTGGCGCGGATCGGTGGTGCGGATGAAGCGGTCGTTGCTGATCTCCCAGGCCTGCCACAGCTCCCGGTACTGGGCGCTGACGCGGTCGCAATGGGCCTGGGGGGTGAGCCCGGCCTGCTCGGCGGTGCGCTGGATCTTCAGGCCGTGCTCATCGCAGCCGGTGATGAAGATCACCCGTTCCCCCTTCAGGCGCTGGAATCGGGCCAGGGCGTCGCAGGCCAGGGTTGTGTAAGCGCTGCCGAGGTGCGGCTTGTCGTTGACGTAGTAGAGGGGGGTGGTGAGCGTGTAGGTCATTCGGCGGGGATCAAGGGCTCGCTGGCCCGCCAAAGCGGCCCTGCGCCGGCGACGGATCCTACCGAGCGCCTCCTGGCACGGCGTTTCCTCACGTGGGCCCCCGCGGCACCTTGAACGCACTCTGACAATCTTTCTCCACCACCTGCTGCGCCGCCGATGGCCCTGCTTCTGCGTGTCTGCCTCTCGCTGAACGGTTGCTCCTGATGGGCGCGGCTGAGGAACGGACCCAGGTGGTGGTCTGGGGGGGTGGCAGCGGCGGTGTGGCGGCGGCGCTGCAGGCCGCCCGTGCCGGCGCCGACACCCTGCTGCTCACCCCCGGCGGCTGGCTGGGGGGAATGGTGAGCGCCGCCGGGGTCTGCGCGCCCGATGGCAATGAGCTCTCCCCCTGGCAGACCGGCCTCTGGGGGGCGCTGCTACGGGCGTTGCAGCGGGAAGAAACCGAAGGGCTCGATCACAACTGGGTGAGTTGCTTCGGCTGGCGGCCGGCCACGGCCGAGCGGATCCTGCGGGGCTGGCTGGCGGCAGAACCGCGGCTGCGCTGGTGGCCGTGCTGCACGCTGCGCGGGGTGCGGCGGCAGGGCCGGCGGGTCACCGCCGTGGAGATCGAGCGGCAGCAGCAATCCCTGCAGATCGCTCTGGACGTGCTGATCGATGGCAGCGACCGGGGCGATCTGCTGCCCCTGGCGGCGGTGCCGTTCCGCTGCGGCTGGGAACCCCGCGAGCAGTGGGGGGAACCCAGCGCACCGCTGCAGCAGCAGCTGGACCAAGACCCCTTTTTCCAGCGGCAGTCGGTGCAGTCACCCACCTGGGTGGTGCTGGGCCAGCTCGGCGATGGCCCCTGCCCCACCGGCCGGCCACCGGCCCCTCCCTTTGAGCGCTCCACGGAAGCCCACGGGCTGTGGCGCACGCTCACCTATGGCCGCCTGCCGGGCGGGCTGGTGATGCTGAACTGGCCCTTGCACGGCAACGACTGGCACGACGGCCTGGGGCGTGCCTTCAGCGCTGAGCCCCAGCATCAGCTGGCGCTGCAGGCGGAGATGCGCGCGCACAGTCTCGCGTTTGCGGCAGCCCTGGGCGAAGCCAGCGACGGCTGGTTGAAGAGAGCGGCGGTGTTCCCGGAGGCGGCGACAGCGGTGGCTCTGGAGGGCACCTCGGCCCTGGCATTGATGCCCTACTGGCGCGAGGGCCGCCGCCTGCACGGTCTGGCCACCGTCACCGAGGGGGATCTGCTGCCCCAGGTCTGCGCCGCTGGGGCCGCCGAGGCCCGCCTGGCACCGCTGGCCGCCGGCCCAGACGGGACGATCAACGCCATCGCCGTGGGCAATTACCCCAACGATCACCACTACCCCGGCCCCGATTGGCCGCTGGCCCCGAAGAGCTGTCGCTGGGGCGGACGCTGGAGCGGTACCCCCTTCACGATTCCCTATGGCGCGTTGGTGTGCGCCGACCTCGACAACCTGCTGGCTGCCGACAAATCCTTCAGCACCAGTCATATGGCCAACGGCGCCACCCGGCTGCAGCCGCTGATTCTCAATATCGGCCAGGCGGCGGGGGCGGCAGCAGCTCTCTGTGTGGCCCACGCTCTGCTGCCGGCCGAGCTGCCGGTGCGCTGGCTACAGGCGGCTCTGATCAACGACCCGCTCGCTCCCGCCGGGCCGCTGCCCCTGTGGGACACGCCCTGGCATCACCCCGAGTGGCGCCAGCGCCAGCACGCGGCGCTGGCTGCGCCCGAACGCCTTTCGCCGGGCGGTGATCTGCTCGGCGCCGCGGCGCCCGATCCCGGTTCTGCTCCCGCTGAGCCCCATGAACGCCTGTTCCAGGGGCTGCTCCAGAGCGATGGCAGTGGCGGCTTTCTGCTGGACACCGGCGAGCGCCGCTGGCCTGTGATCACGTTGGAGCCCGGTCTGCACCACTGGCTGGCTGCTATCGAGCGGCCGCGTTCGGTGCAACTGATCGGCTGCGCCAATCCCTGGGGGCCCTGGCTGCGGCTGTCGCGCCTGGCCACAGGCTGAGCTGCCGGAGCGTTTCAGCGCGCTTCCAGGCGCAGCAGATCAGACAGCGAATCCACCATCTGCACCTGCACTGTCAGGAGGGTGCCGGCTTCTGCAGCGGCGGGGCAGCGGGCGGCCACGTCCAGTGCCAGCGCTTCGAGATGCACCAGGCCGAGCCGGTCCTGCTCCCGCAGCCAGCGCAGGAACACCCCCTCCAAGCGCTCGTCGGGGTGCTGCTCAAACCACACCTGCTGCCAGTGACGCTGGTCTTCGCGGCTGATCTGCACCCCCTCCCGCAGGGCCGGGTCGAGTTGATCGAGCAGGGCGCCCAGCTCAGTTCCGTCCAGGGGCGGCAGCTGTTGCTGATGGGCCGCCAACTGACGTTGCACCAGCAGATCTGCGTAGCGCCGGATCGGTGAGGTGGCCTGCACGTAGGCGCTGAGCCCGAGGCTGAAGTGGTGGCTGGGCTGCACGCCGGTGACGCCCCGCGTGAGGCAGCGGCGCAGAGCCATGTGCCGCACCGGACCTGGGGGCAGGGCTTCCAGTTGGGCGGCGGGTGGCAGTTCGGCGCTGGGCTGGCCCCGGTAGGGAAGGGCCAGACCCTCGCTCACGCCATAGCCGGCGATCACGGCGCCATTGAGGATCATCGCTTCGGCCACCAGCGCCCGGGCCGGGGTCGGGTCGGTGATCTCCACACTTGTTTGCCCCTCCGCCGCACGGATGCGTCCCTCCGGTTGCTCCATCTGCAGCGCGCCCTGGGCCAGGCGCCAGCGGCGACGGCGCTCCAACAGGGTGTCGATGCTGGCCAGATCCGGCTCCTCCTTCGGGGCCAGTTCGATCAGGGCATCGCCGTCGGCGTAGGAGAGGCGATAGGTGGGCACCACCCAGCTGCGCACGATCTCGACGGCAGCCACCGCCCCGTCGACTTCCAGCTCGATCGCCGTGCTCCAAGCGGGGCAGCGTTGGCCCTGGCGCAGGCTGAAGGGGCCGGTGGCCAGCGGAAACGGAAACATCGGCACCACCCGGTCGGCCAGGTAGAGGCTGGAAGCGCGGCGCCGTGCCTCCAGATCCAAGGGCGATTCCGCCGGCACCAGCCGCCCGGGATCGGCGATGTGCACCCAAAGACGCTGGCGCCCTTCGGCCAGCTGCTCAAGGGAGAGGGCGTCGTCGATCTCCTGGGTGTCGGGATCATCGAGCGTGTAGGTGCGCAGGCCAGTCAGGTCGCGGCGCAGATCGTCGCCCGGCTGTGGGAGAGCGGCGGCGGCGATCAACCGTTCGGCCTCAGCCAGCAGCTCGGGCGCGAAACCCTGGTCCCACGCCGTGCGTTGCAGCGAGGGCAGCCCGTGAGGCTCCCACTGGCCCAGATCCACCAGCAGGCGACGTACCGCCCCCGGCTCCGCACTGCAGTGGGCGCTGTGCAGCGCCTGGCGCAACGCCAGCGGCAAGGGCGTGGTGATGTCGCCAGTGGCCAAAGCCAGCAGGCGGTCGAGCTGAGCTCTGGCCTCCGCGTCGAGGCTGCTCGGATCGAGCGGCTGCCGTTGCTGCAGCAAGGCCTGCCAACGCTGCTCGCGCAACCGGGCCAAGCGTTCGAGGTGTCGCTCGCGGCGCAGCTGGCGCAGATCCCGCAACGAGCGGGGCTGGAGAGCACCATGGCGCCAGCGGAAAAAGTGCTGCTCCGGCTGCTGCAAGACCAGCCAACAGGCGGCCCGGGCCGCTGGTGCGTCAGCAGGGGCCACCAGGGCCACGAGGTCCTCCAGGGGCATGGCAGCAGGAGTGCCGTCGGCAGCCGCTCCCGAAGGTGACGCTGCTGCCGGCGTCACCGGCTCAGTGAGCAGTAACCAGGCGGCAGCAAGATCGCGGCTGGAGGGCTTGTGCTGCTGCAGCACCTCTGCCGTGAGCCCCCAGGGGGGAGCCAGCAGAGAGGCAGGCGGGTCAAAGGCGCCGGGCAAGGCTGCCAGGGCGTCAAGCTCCCGCAGCGGCACCTGTTGGCGCCTGGCCTCACCACCAACCCGCAGGGCGGCTTTGCTGCCCGACAGGGTGTCGATCACGGCAAGCTCAGGCCCCCGGGAGCCGTTCAGACCGACCAGGTCGCCGGGCTGAAACACCAAGGGGAACTCAGCCTTCGGGGTTCACGAAGGGAAGCAGCGCCAGGATGCGGGCGCGCTTCACCGAGTTGGTGAGGTCGCGCTGCTGCTGGGCGGTGAGCCCAGTGAGCCGGCGCGGCAGGATCTTGCCCCGTTCAGTGATGAACTTCTTGAGCAGATCGACGTCTTTGTAGTCGATCGGATCGCCGGGCTTGATCGGAGAAAGACGCTTCTTGAAGAAGGAGCTGGACATGGGGAAGGGCAGAAAGGAAGAAGACGTGGAGAGATGAACAAGCGGGAGGGCAGGCGGTGCTGACCGCGAGCCCTAACTCACTTGATCTCCTTGTGGTTCGTGCTCTTGTTGCAGTGAGGGCAGAACTTCTTCAATTCGAGCCGTTCGGTGGTGTTGCGGCGGTTCTTCTGGGTGGTGTAACGAGACACACCAGGAGACCGCTTGGCGGGGTTGGACCGGCATTCGGTGCACTCAAGAGTGATCACGAGCCGGACGCCCTTGTTTTTTGCCATGGAAGGACGTGCGCCGCTGAAGCGAGGCGAGCTGACAGCTAGACAACATACTCTCCGGTCTGCACCGGGCCGGTCATTAGGATCTCGGCGACTGGACGCCGTGGATTCGATGCAGGTCTCGCTCCAATGGTTGCGGGAGCTGGTGGCCTGCTCCATGCCCGCCGCTGAATTGGCCGAGCGTCTATCGCTGGCCGGCTTTGAAGTGGAGGCGATCGAGGATCTCGCTGCCCGCGCCGCTGGCGTGGTGGTGGGCTATGTGGAGGAGCGCACGCCCCATCCCAACGCCGACAAACTCAGCGTCTGCCAGGTACGTGTCGCGGCAGGTGCAGGCGACGACCTGCTGCAGATTGTCTGCGGCGCCCCGAATGTGCGGGCTGGAATCCATGTGCCCGTGGCTCTGGTGGGCGCGCATCTGCCGGCGGTGGATCTCACCATCAAGCCGGCCGAACTGCGCGGCGTGGCCAGCAGCGGCATGATCTGCTCGCTGCGGGAACTGGGCCTGCCCGAGAGCAGCGATGGCATCGCCGTGCTCGACGATCTGCTGAGCGACGTGCCGCCGCTGGGCACTCCGGTGGGACCCAGCCTCGGTCTTGACGATCAGGTGCTGGAGCTGGCGATCACGGCCAACCGCCCCGATGGGCTCTCGATGCAGGGCATCGCCCGCGAGGTAGCGGCCCTCACCGGCGCACCGCTGATGCTCACGGCGCCGGCGCCGGCCGTACCAGCCGTGCCATTGCCGGTGGCGGCCGCTGATGGGGCCGCGATCGAGGCCGGTGGGCTCTACAGCCTCACCGCCATCACCGGCGTGCAGGTTGGGCCCTCACCGGAGTGGCTGCAGCAACGGCTGGAGCGGGCCGGCTTGCGGGCGATCAACAACGTGGTCGATGTCACCAATCTGGTGATGCTCGAATTCGGCCAGCCCCTGCATGCCTTCGACAGCGAGCGGCTGGTCCTGCTTGGCCCGCCTGGCACCGCCACCGCCGATCCCGGCGCCATTGGTGTGCGTCAGGCCGGAGCAGACGAGGCCTTTGAGGCGCTCGATGGCGGCAGCCACCTGCTGAGCCCGGAAGCCCTGCTGATCACCTACGCCAACCAACCGGTGGCCCTGGCGGGGGTGATCGGTGGAAGCAACGCGTCGGTGCACCCCGGCACCGGCGCCATCTGGCTGGAAGCGGCCGTGTTTGCGCCCCAGGCGGTCCGCCGCAGCGCCCGCAGCGTGGGCCTGCGCACCGACGCCAGCCTTCGCTTCGAGAAGGGCCTGCCCCGCGAGGTCACCCTGGCGGCGGCCGATCGTGCCGCTGCCTTGTTGGTGGAACTGGCCGGCGGGGAAATTCAGGGACGCTGGCTGCACCAGGCGCCGGTGGATCCCCGGCCACCGCTGGCCTTGCGCCGCGATGCCCTGCACCAACTGCTGGGTCCGGTGCTCGTCGATGGTGTGGCGGATGACCTGGCCGACGCACGGATCACGGCCACCCTGGAGGCCCTGGGCTGCCAGCTGGAGCAGTGCGAGGCGGGCTGGTGGGTCACGGTGCCGCCATCGCGGGCGATGGATCTGCAGCGGGAAGTGGACCTGATCGAGGAAGTGGCCCGGCTGGTGGGCTACGACCACTTCGCCAGCCATCTGCCGGATCCGATCTGCCCTGGTGGCCTGGAGCCCGCCCAGAAGGCCGAGCGCCTGTTGCGCCGCGGCCTGAGTGCTGCCGGATTGCAGGAGTGCTGCTCGTTGTCGCTCGGGCCGGCCCACGCACCGGTGAGCGGTGACAGCGGGCAGGCGGGCGCCGAGCGGGTGGCGCTGGCCAATCCCCTGCTGGCCGAATACGGCCATCTGCGCGATTCCCTGATCGATGACCTGCTGTTGGCGGCACGCCGCAACCTGCAGGCTTCCCAACCAGGCTTCTGGGCCTTTGAGATCGGCCATGTGTTCCGCGCCACCGGTGACGTGGTCGGCGATGTGATCAGCGAGGCGAAGCTGGCGGGTGTGATCTGCGGCGAACGGCGTTCCGAGCTGTGGAGCAGCGCCGGCAAGCCCCGGCCGTTGGGGTACTACGAGGCGCGCGGCGTGTTGCAGCAGGCCCTCGGCCAGCTGTCTGTTGGCTGCGACGACCGCCCTCTGCAGGGCCATCCGCTGCTGCACCCCGGCCGCGCGGCGGAGCTGGTGCTCGAAGGCCGTGCGGTGGGCTGGTTTGGCCAGCTGCATCCGGCCCGGGCCGAGGCCCTCGACCTGCCGGAATCCACCCATCTGTTCGAGCTGTCGTTGCAGCCGCTGCTGCTCGCAGCCACCCGCAGCAACCGCTGGCAACCCAGCTTCAGCCCCTATCCCACCGTGCCCGCCTCCGAGCGCGACCTCGCCGTGGTGATCCCTGCCAGTGTCACGGCCGCCCAGCTGCTCACGGTGATGCGCAAGGCCGGCCGGCCCCTGCTGGAGTCGGCGGAGTTGATCGATCGCTATGCCGGCAGCCAGGTGGCGGAGGGAGCCGCCAGTCAGGCCTTCCGCCTGCGCTACCGCGATGCCCGCCGCACGCTCACCGAAGCGGAGGTGGAGCAGGCCCATGGGGTCGTTCGCCAGGCCATCGAGAAGCAGTTCGGCGCCCAGCTGCGCGCCTGACGCTCAGCTGGCGGCCAGCACCGCCAGCGCTTCCACGTGGCTGGTCTGGGGGAAGAAATCGATCGGTTGCACGCTCAGCAGTTTCAGCCCGCTTTCCTGGGTGAGCCGGGCCAGGTCGCGGGCGAACGTGGCGGGATTGCAGCTCAGGTAAGCCACACGCCGGGGCGGGCAGGCGCTGATCACGGCCGCGACGTGCTCGGGCAGGCCCTTGCGGGGTGGATCGAGCAGCAATCCATCCGCCTCCGGCAGCAGCTCCACCAGCGCTTCAGCCACATCGGCGCTCTCCACAGTCAAGCCATTGAGGCCGTTGAGCGCCGCGTTGAGCCGGGCCTGCTCCACGCTGGGCGGGTGCAGCTCCAGCCCCCGCACGGTCGCTCCGGTGGCCGCCAGGGGCAAGCCGAAGGTGCCGATGCCGCAGTAGGCCTCCACCAGCGTGCGACCGGCGCGTGGTTCGAGCGCGTCCACCAGCAGCGGCACCAGCCGCTCGGCCTGCGGGGTGTGCACCTGAAAGAAGGTGTCCGGGGCGATGCGCAGTTCATGGCCGCAGAAACGTTCGCTCAGCCAGCCCCGCCCGGCGATCACCTCGGTGCGCGGCCCCATCAAGGTGTTCGTGGGCAGGGGCTGGAGGTTCAGACACACGCCCACCAGCTCAGGCCAGCGCTCCATCCACGCTTCCGCCCGCTCGCTCAGCCCGGGCAGCTGGCTGTGGCTGCTGATCAGGGTGACCAGCACCTCGCCGCTGTGATGCCCGACGCGCAGGGCCAAGTGGCGAAGACCGCCGCCTTCGCTTCGGTCCACGTCCACAGGCCAATCGCTGGCCTCGAGCTCCTGCTTCAGCGGCGCGATCAGCCGGTCGATGCGCCCATCGAGCACCGGACAGCGGTTCATGTTGACGATCTTGTGGCTGCCGCTGCGGTAGAAGCCCGCCCGCAGGGCGCCATCGGGTCCGCGCTCGAGCGGAATCACGGCCCGGTTGCGGTAGGCGAGCGGTTCAGCCGCCGCCAGGATCGGCTCCACCGCGAGGGAAAAGCCGCCGATCCGCTGCAGGGCCTGCTGGACCAGATCCTGTTTCCAGCGCGCCTGGGCATCGTCGACCAGATGCTGAACGCTGCAGCCGCCGCAGCGCTCGGCAAGGATGCAGGGCGGGCGCCGACGTTCCGCTGCTGTGTTGTGCCGCTCGATCAACTCGGCCAGCACGTGACCTTTCGCCTGGTAAGTCACGCGGGCCGTCACGGCCTCACCGGGCAGCGCCTGTGGCACGAACACCACCACACCCCGGTCGCCGGCCGCTTCTGTGGCCGCGCCCCAGCGCCCAACGCCCTCGCCCAGGTGGTTCAAGCCGGTGATGCTCAGCTTCAGTTCTGTGCCGGAGGGGGGCAAGAGTTGGGCCATCCAAAGACCTGCGACACAACGGGCAGCCCCTGACCCTAAAGGCCACCCCGGATGCAAAGGGCCGTTACACAAAGGTACCTACGGCCGTCGCAAGGGTCTGTTCTCGGTAAGATCTGCCCCAGCGTGGTGCATTCGATGAGCGTCGTCCGGGACCTGATCCTGCAAGCCGATGATCAGTTGCGCTACCCCAGCGGCGGTGAATTGCGCTCCATGGCTGATTTCCTCTCCGGGGGAAACCAGCGCATTCGTGTGGCCCGCGTGCTCACGGAAAACGAGAAAAAGATCGTCAACGAGGCGGCGCGGCAGCTGTTTCTGCGCAAGCCCGAATACGTGGCCCAAGGCGGCAACGCTTATGGCCAGCGTCAACGGGCTCAGTGCCTGCGTGATTTCAGCTGGTATCTCCGCCTGGTCACCTATGGCGTGCTGGCCGGCAGCACCGAAAAGATCCAGGACATCGGCTTGATCGGTGCCCGCGAGATGTACAACAGCCTGGGAGTGCCCATGGCCGGCATGGTGGAGAGCATGCGCACGCTCAAAGAGGCCTCGCTGTCGCTGCTCGCCACCGAAGATGCCGTCATGGCAGGCCCCTACTTCGACTTCCTGATCCAGGGGATGCAAACGCCCGGCTGAATCAAGTGTCTGTGCAGGCGTCTGTCAGCGAGTGGAGCGATTGAACCTGGCCGGGGGCGAGATCAAAGCTGAGATCTCCTTCGGAACTGGGCACCACCATCACCAGACTGAGGCCACCTGCAGGGATCGGATCCAGGCAGCCGGCATCAAACTGGGACGATCCCACGGGGATCACGCCGCCTGGCGACGTCAGCAGTTCTTCGCTGCGATTGGAGAGCTGCCAGGCCTGGCTTTGGTCATCGCTGAGCACCAGGGGGCGCAGGTGGTTCAGCTGCAGGCCGCCTGATTCGGCATTCAGGCGCAACCGCAGGCCAGATGGGGTATTGATGTCAGAGCGCTCAAACAGCATGGCGCCCAGGCGGTGGCCGGCGCCGTCATCCAGATTCCAGTTGCCGGGCTGGTCAGCCATGGCAGGTGATGGAGAGAAAAAGGGTGCAAAGAACAGCAGTG
>ERZ888423.788-NODE-788-length-31392-cov-12.760985_pt1 | contig 31392 bp, 30 predicted proteins | sample MGYA00520523_ERZ888423 | MGnify/ENA primary metagenome ERZ888423 (study PRJEB32303, sample SAMEA104408611) | aquatic metagenome | biome: Brackish water; feature: Pelagic; material: water | place: Baltic Sea | collected 2014-06-08T10:24:00 | depth 30,27 m ...
TCGCCGCTGCTGACGAAAGACTGAGGAACGGACTCTCGGAGTGACGGGCTTGCGGTAGCGTTTTCTTAATGGTGGATTTGCTGCGGCCTCTTCGAATTAATGCGGTCGAACTGTTGCGGCGGCCGGGAGCAACCCTGCCGGTGATCGAGGAAATCTCGGCTGAGGCGCTCGGTGTCGTTCACGAGCGATTGAACGGCGAGATTGACGTCGCAATCGAACTCGAATCGATGAACGACGGGATCGCCGTCACCGGAACTGTCGGAGCGCCCTGGTCGGCACCCTGTCGTCGCTGCCTCAAGGACCTGTCTGGTGTGGCCCAAGTCGACATCGACGAGCGCTACCAGATCGACACGATCGACGAAGAGGCCTACCCAATCGATAACGGTCAACTCGACCTCGTCCCGATGGTTCGCGAGTTGGCTCTCATCGAACTCGACGCCGAACAGGTCTGCCAGCCCGACTGCAAAGGCCTCTGCCCGGCCTGCGGCATCGATTGGAACTGGGCCTCCTGCAACTGTGACAACACGGTGACTGACCATCGCTGGTCTTCTCTTGACGGCCTCGTTCTCGACGACTGAATCGTCTGCGTGACAAAGTTGGTTGCCATGCCAGCCGTGAGAGTCACGCAAACAGATGGGGCGCATTGGAACGTGTTCGTCACGCCGCATGTTGATTGTGGCTGAGCGCCGATAACGTTGCACGTCGCTGCGGGGCTCCTCGCCGCCAGCGAATCAGATCTCCAGTCGACCAGAGTGGTCGATGCAGTAGCGAAAGAGCGAACGATGGCCGTTCCCAAGAAAAAGACTTCGAAGTCGAAAACGCGCAGCCGTCGTGCGAGCGCCTGGAAATTGCAGACACCGCCGCGGAGCATCTGCCCCCGTTGCGGCAACGCTAAGACACCGCACACGGTGTGTGGCGAGTGCGGCTGGTATCGCGACCGCGTCGTCGTTGAAGTCTGATCCCCTTCGGATCTCCTGCGAACATGCTCCCCGTCGCCGTTGATGCAATGGGCGGCGATGCCGCGCCACAACCCAACCTTGAGGGCGCTTTTGCTGCCGTCGCTGCCGGTACCCCGGTCGTTATGGTTGGCCCTGAAGACCTCGCCGGCCTCACTTCTGGTGACGTCACGCTCAATCTGATTCCTGCCTCCGAAGTCATTGGTATGAAGGACGATCCAGCGCAGAGTGTTCGCAAGAAGAAGGACTCGACGCTCGTTCGGGCTGCTGAGGCGGTGCGCGATGGAAATGCCAGTGCCATGATCTCGGCGGGTAACACCGGGGCCACGATGGCTGCAGCGCTGCTTCGCATGGGCCGTATTCAGGGCGTCAAGCGTCCCGCGATCGCTACCCCAATCCCGGTCCCTGGTTCGACGCCGACCGTTTTGCTCGATGCTGGCGCAAATGCCGACGTCCAGGCCGAATGGCTCGTGCAGTTCGCGCTGATGGGTTCTGTCTACGCCCGCCGCGGCTTCGGTATCGAGAATCCACGTGTCGGCCTTCTGTCGATTGGCGAAGAGCCCGGCAAGGGCGACGCACTCCGTAAAGAGGCCTACGAGCTCCTTGCGCACGCCCAGGGCATCAACTTCGTTGGCAATGTCGAGGGCCGCGATGTGATGAGCGCTGACATCGACGTCTGTGTTACCGACGGCTTTACCGGCAACGTCGTGTTGAAGACGCTGGAAGGCAGTATGCAGTTTCTCATCGGGGCGCTGCTCGAAGCGTTCGCTCAGCCGGAGTACAAGGACCATGCCGACGCACTCATGCCAGCACTGCTTCCGCTGTACGAGCGGTTCAACCCTGATACCTATGGCGGCGCGGTGCTGCTTGGTGTCGACGGTGTCTGCATTATTTCGCACGGATCGTCGAGCCCCACGGCGATCACGAACGGCATCGCGGTCGCCAGAGAACTGGTCGAACATGACCTGGTCGGTGAAATTCGGGACGTCATCGCAGCTGCGATGCCGACTGACTCACACGACTGACTCACACGACTGACTCACGGCGAGAGCCCGAGCCTGGTACAAGGGTAGAGTGGCGCTATGAGTGAAGTCATCAGCCGCGACGAAGTCCTGAAAATTGTGCGCGACGCACTGTCTGACATACTCGAAATCGAGCCAGACACGGTCACCGAAGGTCAGTCCTTCGCCGATGACCTCGAAGCCGATTCGCTTGCGCTCATCGAACTCGTCGAAGCACTCGAAGAGGCACTGAGTGAAAAGGTTGCTGGCTTCACCATAGAAGACGAGAGCCTCGAAGATCTGAAGACTGTGCGCGATGCAGTCGACTACGTGTACGAAAACGCCAACGAAAGCGTCTGAAGCCTCCGTGAACGGTCGGGAATCAAGCGACCTGGCATTGCTCGCTACGCGAGTCGGCCACGAGTTCGCTGACCCGGCGCTCCTGCGACGTGCGATGGCACACCGTTCGTGGTGCGCCGAGACGCCCGGCGAACCGAGCAACGAACGCCTCGAGTTTTTGGGCGATGCCGTGCTCGGTTGGGTCATTGCCGATATTGCTTTCCACCGCTTTGACGCGTTGCCCGAAGGTTTGCTGACCGATCTTCGCAAGAGCGTTGTCAATGCAAACGCACTCGCTGAGGTTGCCGAAGAAATTGGTATCGGCCGGTACCTGCTCCTCGGCAAGGGCGAGGCGGCCGCGGGCGGTGCCGAGAAGCCGTCGCTTCTCTCCGACGCGTTCGAAGCAGTGCTTGGCGCCGTGTATCTGGACGGCGGGACCGAACCGGCCTACGCCATGGTCGAACGTTGGGTCGCACCGCGCCTGTCGACGTCGATCGAACGACTCGACCAACTCGATCACAAGACGCACCTCCAAGAACTCGCAGCCCACGCAGGCAAGGGCGCGCCCGACTACGTGATCACTTCAACGGGCCCCGACCATGCGAAGCGCTTCCATGCTGAGGTGATCATTGACGGTGACATCCTCGGAGCAGGATCCGGTCGTTCGAAGAAGGCCGCTGAACAGGCTGCCGCTTCGCTTGCAGCCGTTGCACTGGGCTGATCGATGCCCGAGTTGCCCGAGGTCGAGACCGTTCGGCGTGGTCTGCAGCAGCAACTCGCTGGCCGACGGATCGAGCGAGTCGAAGTCGGTCGAGAGCGTGTGGTTCGTCGGACGTCTCGTGAGGCGTTGATCGACGGCCTGACCAACACGACGGTCTTGCGCGCCGAGCGGCGCGGGAAGTACCTCATCATGCCGCTCGACTCCGGCGACTCGATGATGATCCACCTGCGGATGAGCGGCCAAGTACTCCTCGCGCCTGCTGGCGCCGACCGTCCAGCGCATACGCACGTCGTGATGCACCTCGACAACGGCACCGAGTGCTGGTTTGTTGACCCGCGCACCTTCGGTGAGGTGGTCGTCTATGACCCGGCAAATGTGGCCGTCGAGCTCCCACCCCTCGCCCGCCTCGGTGTCGACCCGATTGCCGAAGACTTCCCGCGCACCGCACTGCGCAAAATGGTCCAAGGAACGAGCAAGGCGCTCAAACCGTTTCTGCTCGACCAGCAGTACGTCGCCGGGATCGGAAATATTTATGCCGATGAGATTCTCCACCGGGCGCGCCTCCGGCCCGAACGGCCGGCAAATACCATCGATACTGCGGCGACCTGGCGGCTGCATTCGGCGATCATTGACGTCCTCACGGCGTCGATCGAGGTGGGCGGTTCGACGCTTAGAGATGCGCAGTACGTTGACGTCGATGGCGAGAGCGGCAGTTTCCAAAACGAGCACCGCGTGTATGGCCGTGCTGGTGAGCGATGCAGCACCTGCGGTCGAGGCTGGATCCGGCGCATCGTCGCTGGCGGCAGGTCGACGCACTACTGCCCGATCTGCCAGCGCTGACGTTCAACAACTCCCGGTCACACTGTCCCGGTCACACTGTGCCTGGCACGGTATGACCGGGAGTGGTTGGTGGAGTAGGGCGCTGAGCAAGTAGCTTCTTGATCGCTGTGTACCTGAAGAATCTGACCATCAAAGGCTTTAAATCGTTTGCCGACAGCACGCCGATGGCGCTGGAGCCGGGCGTTACTGTCGTCGTGGGCCCCAACGGGTCTGGCAAGTCAAATGTTGTCGATGCAATTGCCTGGGTGCTGGGCGCCCAGTCGCCGAAGTCTGTCCGCTCCCAGAAGATGGACGATGTCATCTTTGCCGGTACCGCCAAGCGCCCTGCGCTGGGCCGCGCCGAGGTCAGCATCACCATTGACAACTCCGACGGCACGCTCGGCCTCGACTTCACTGAAGTCACGGTGTCGCGCATCCTGTTCCGCACTGGCGATTCTGAGTACATGATCAACGGCGTCAGCTGCCGCCTCCTTGACGTGCAGGAGTTGCTGAGCGACGCTGGCGTCGGCCGTCAACAGCACGTGATTGTCAGCCAGGGTCAAATCGACGCAGTGCTCAACGCCCGTCCCGAAGATCGGCGCGCGATCATCGAAGAAGCGGCGGGTGTTCTGAAGTACCGCAAGCGCAAGGAGAAGGCGGAGCGTCGGCTCGATGCCACCGAAGCAAATCTCCTTCGGGTACAAGACCTCTTGCGTGAAGTCCGTCGGCAGCTCCGGCCGCTCGAGCGGCAAGCAAAGGCAGCGGAACGACACGGTTCGTTGATCGAAGAACTGACCAAGCTGAAGACCTTCGTGTCGGGCCGAGAGATAGCCGGTCTGCGGACCAAGCTCGAAGCCTTGGCGATCATCAAGCTCGAAAGCTCCACAGCCGAAGGCGAACTGAAGGCCGCTCTTGCAGCACTCGACACGTCGGTGATGGGGATCGAGGCACAGCTTTCCGCGCGCGGAGCAAGCGACATCAGCGACCGGCTTGTACATGTCGAGCAATTGCGTGAACGCGCTCGCGGCCTCGCTGCGGTGCTGGTCGAGCGACGCCGCTCGCTCGAACGCGACAAGGGCCAGTTGCTCGACGCTGGTGTCGTTGCCAACCTCGAGGCCGACGCTGCACGTTTCCGGGAGGAGATCGACAAGGCCGCTGGGGAGCTCGGTCTGCTGGAGCCCGAGACGGGCCAGTTGGGCTTTGACGAGGAATCGTTTAAGTCCGAGCGCGAGAACATCATGGACGCGGTGCGCGCCGATCAGACCACGACGAAGGCCGCAAGCGCAGCAGCAGAAGTGCGCGGTGAGCTCAAGTCGATTCGCTCGTCGCTCGAACGCACCGAAGCCGAGCTGCGTCGTCTCGTCAGCCGCAAGGCATCGCTGAGCGAACGCCTTGCGGCGTCGCGCGAAGACACCGAACGATTCCGCACCGACTGCGACGAAGCCGGTGCAATCGAAGCACCGCTCGTTGGCGAAGTTGAGGTCGCCGAGCAGGCGCTTATCGAGGCGCAGTCGACCGTCGAAGCGCGCAAGCTGATCCGCAACGACTTGGCCGAAGACGCATCGAAATGGTCGGCGCGTGTGGAAGCACTGCAGATGGCACTCGATGCGGCACGCGCTCGCGCCGGAGCCGAGCGGCTCGAAGGTGTCGATGGCGTCCTGGGCACGTTGCTTGACCTCATCGAAATCGACGAAGGCTGGGAGCCAGTCGTCGAGGCGGCACTCGGTGAGTCGCTGACGGCCGTGGTGGTCGACGATCCAACAGTGGGCCGCCGTGCGCTTGACGCGCTGCGCAGCAGCGACACGAGTGGTGCAGTCATTGCACTCGGCGCCCGACCGGCTGCGCCGCCCACACCGAGCGTCGGCGACGCCGTCCGACCGCACACCCGTAGCCAGCGACCGGGCGTGAACGATCTGCTCGACGGGCTGCTCGGCTCGGCAGTCCGTATCGACGACCTGTCCGATGCGCTCGACGCAGCAATGCAGCATCCCGAAGCAGTCGTCGTCACCGGCGCCGGTGACCGTTTTGGCATCAGCGGTTGGCGAATCGGAACCGCCGGCAGCGGCGCCACGGCGTCGGCGCTCGAGGAAGCGACCGAGCGATCAACTGCAGCCACCGCTGAATTCGACGCCGCAAAAGCCGCTGTTGCTGAGGCCGAGCAGACGCTCCGCATGGCGCAGAACACCGAACGCGAGCTGGCGAAAAAGCTTGACTCCAACGACGCTCGATTCAGCGCAGCGACGCAAGGGCTCGCACGTACCCAGGGTGAGCACCGAGCGGTCCACGCCGAACTGGAAACGCTCGATCAGAACATTAACGACGCCGAGACCAACATCACTCGTGAGCAGCGACGAGTCGGCGAGATTGAGGCGCTGCTCCCGGCACTCGAAAGCGACGAGCAGGCCGAGGCTGAGGCGGCACGCGCCCGCGGTGAACTCCGCGCCGAACTCGAAGCTCGAGCAGCCCTGCTCGCTTCGCGTCGCAAAGACATTGAGGTTCGTTATGCCGGGCTCCAGGAACGTCATCAGCTGAACGAGCGGCGCCTCGCCGAGACTGAGCGACGCCTTGAGGCCGACAAGGACTCACGTGTTGCTGCCGAGGGTCAACGGATGATCATCGAGCGTCAGATCGCCGTGATCGATCGGCTCGACGGGCTCGTCGAGACACATCGCCACGTCGTTGAAGGCCACCACGCTGAGCTGGCAGAGCAGCGCCGCAAGCAGAGCGACGAAGTCCGCGGTTTAAGCTCTCAACTCGACATGCTGCGGCGTGAACGGGCCGAGAAGGAAAAGTCGCTCGACGTCACCCGCGAGCGGGCTCGCAAGGCTGAGCTCGAAGAGGCCGAAGCCAAACTGCGCCTCGAAACTGCGATCGAAACGTTGCGCCGGGACCTCGACATCGAGCCGGCTGTCGCCGAAGCCGCTGAAATGCCCGAAGTGCCTGACGGAGCAACGCCGGCCGGGCGTGTTCGCGAGCTCGAGCGAGAACTGAGGTTGCTCGGCCCGATCAACCCGTTGGCGCTTGAAGAGTTCAACGAACTGCAGACTCGCCACACGTTCCTCGAAGAACAGCTGGAAGACGTCCGGACGACCCGCCGGGAACTCTCCCGTGTGATTGCGGCGGTCGACGCCGAGATCCAGAACGTGTTCGCCACGGCATTCCATGATGTGGCCAAGAACTTCACCGAGCTGTTCGCGCTGCTCTTCCCGGGCGGCAAGGGCGAACTCAAGCTCACGCAGCCCGACGACATGCTCAACACCGGCATCGAAGTCGAGGCGAAACCGAGCGGCAAAAACGTCAAGAAGCTCTCGCTTCTTTCGGGCGGTGAGCGTTCGCTGACCGCACTGGCCTACCTTTTCGCCGTCTTCCGATCACGTCCGTCGCCGTTCTACGTGATGGACGAAGTCGAAGCTGCACTCGACGATGTGAACCTGCATCGCTTCCTCGGCCTCATTCAGGAGTTCCGCAAGGACGCCCAGCTCATTGTGGTCTCGCACCAGAAGCGCACGATGGAAGCTGGCGACGTGCTCCTCGGCGTCAGCATGCAACCAGGCGGGTCCTCCAAAGTCGTCACCGAACGCGCGTCTGAGGGGTTGCCCCTGGCGGACCGGGGTTGATGTTCACGGCCTGACCCCTCCACGCAAGAGATAGCGTCGGCGATTCATGGGTATCGAGTTCTTTTTCCTGATCCTGGCGGTCTTCGTCGTTGCGTTTGGCATCGGTGTCGTCCTCCTCAATCGTCGCAAGTCGGTTGGTCAACCAGGTCCCGGCCGGCCGACGCCGCCACCGGCCAGGCTGCCGGAGAGCGAGACGCTCGTTGCCGAACCGGAGGTCGATTCGGGAGTCGCTCCGGTCGTCGAAGAACTACCTGCAGTCGAAGAGGAACCGCCCGCTGGCACCTTTCGCGAGCGCCTCGCAAAGGCTCGCTCCACGTTCGCTGGCGCAATTGCTGGCGTGCTCGGTCGCTCAGCAATCACCGACGAGTCGTTCGAGGACCTCGAAGAGGCGCTCTTACGGGCCGACGTTGGCGTGGCAATCGCTGACGAACTACTCAGTGAACTGCGCGTCAAAGTCGCGAACAAGGAAATAACCGAGCCGTCAGACCTCCTCGACGCGCTCCAAGCAGAGATGACCGCGCGGCTTGTCGGCTCTGACCGCTCCCTCAACTTTGAACCATTCGAACCTGGGAACCCCAACGTGTGGATGTTCGTTGGTGTCAACGGCGTCGGCAAAACAACCACCATTGGCAAGCTCGCCAAGCAGCAGGTGGATTCGGGGCGTTCAGTGCTGCTCGCCGCTGGTGACACGTTCCGTGCAGCTGCGGCCGAGCAGCTGGCGGCATGGGCCGAGCGCTCCGATGTTGATGTCGTGCGCGGTGCCGACGGCGCCGACCCTAGCTCGGTCATTTTTGACGGCGTCGAAAAAGCTGCCGCCAACAAGATCGAACTCGTCATGGCCGACACCGCCGGGCGGCTCCACACGAAGAGCAACCTGATGGACGAACTCGGCAAGGTCCGCCGAGTTGCTGACAAGGGTGCCGGCACGGTCACCGAAACGTTGCTGGTCATCGACGCAACCACTGGTCAGAACGGGCTCACCCAGGCACGCGAGTTCGGTGAGGTCACCAACGTCACCGGCGTGGTTCTCACCAAGCTTGACGGCTCGGCCAAGGGTGGCATTGTGTTCGCCATCGAGACCGAGCTCGGAATCCCGGTGAAGCTTGTCGGCATCGGTGAGACGATCGGCGATCTGATCGACTTCGATCCCGAAGAGTTCGTTTCCGCCCTGTTCGAACGCTGAGGCTTCTGGTCGGAGAACCGGCTGCCCGATAACGTGGTCGGCGATGTTCGACAATCTCTCCAACCGCCTCGAAGGCATCATCACCAAGGTCCGGGGCAAGGGCCGGCTCACCGAATCAGACGTTGATGAGGTGATGAAGGAGATCCGCACGGCGCTCCTCGAAGCTGACGTCAACCTGACGGTCGTCCGCTCGATCTGCAACCGCATCCGCGAACACGCGCTCGGCGCCACGCGATCCAAGGCGCTCGACCCCGGCCAGCAGGTAGTCAAAGCCGTCAACGACGAGCTGACCCGTGCGCTCGGTGGTGAGACGCTCGCCATCAAGTACGCCTCAAAGCCGCCGACTGTCGTCCTGATGGCAGGTTTGCAGGGCTCCGGTAAGACCACGAACTCGGCCAAGCTCGCCGCATGGTTCAAGGCGCAGGGACGCAACCCGATGATGATTGGCGCTGACCTCCAGCGCCCTGCAGCCGTTGAGCAGCTCCGCACACTCGGGCGCCAGATCGACGTGCCGGTTTTCTCCGAACCGCAAGATCCGATCCTCACGGCAACGAAGGGTCTCGAAGAGGCCAAGCGCCTTGGTCGCGACGTCGTCATTGTCGACACCGCTGGCCGTCTGTCGATCGACACCGAGATGATGGAGCAGGTTCGCCTCATCTCCGGCGCGGTCAACCCTGATTACACATTCCTCGTCATTGATGCAATGACCGGTCAGGACGCAGTTCAGACCGCCGAGGCCTTCCATAACACGCTGAAAATCGACGGCGTCATCATGTCGAAGATGGACGGTGACGCCCGCGGTGGTGCGGCATTATCCGTCAAGGAAGTCATTGGCCGCCCAATCGCCTTTGCCTCGACGGGGGAGAAGCTCGACGAGTTCGAACAGTTCCACCCCGACCGCATGGCGAGTCGAATTTTGGGCATGGGTGACATGCTCACGCTCATCGAGCAGGCCGAGAAGGCCTTCACTGAAGATCAGGCCGAGGCAGCAGCGACAAAGCTGATGGAGGGGCAGTTCACTCTCGACGACTTCCTCGAGCAGATGCAGGCGCTCAAAAAGATGGGCTCGCTTGGCGGGTTGATGAGCATGATGCCGGGTATGCCAAAAGAGCTGAAGAACGCCAAGATCGATGACAACGACCTGAAGCCGATCGAAGCAATTATCACGTCGATGACGACCCAAGAACGCACCTTCCCGACAATCATCCAGGGCACCCGTCGTGCTCGTATCGCTGCTGGCTCTGGGACCACCGTGGCCGACGTCAACCGGCTGGTGAAGCAGTTCGGTGAGATGCAGAAGATGATGAAGAAAATGGGCATGGCCGGCAAACCCGGCAAAGGCAAGGGAGGCAAGGGAGCCAAGGGAGCCAAGGGAGGCAAGGGAGCCAAGGGAGCCAAGGGCGGTCAGAAGATGCCCAAGGGTCTGCCCCTCGGATTCGATCCGGCAGCGAGCGGTTTCCAGATTCCAGGCCTCCCCGGCACCCCAGGGATGCCTGGAATGCCCGGTCTCCCACGTTGACTTCGTCGAGGCAGCTGTGGGATGTGATCCTTGTCCCGCGTGGGAAGGCGGCCTGGTGCCGTTAGTCTTTCGACGTTCTCAATTTCTCGAACACGTACTCTGGAGTGACGATTAAAGATGGCAGTCAAGCTGCGGCTCACACGTATTGGCAAGAAGAAGCAACCGCAGTATCGCATTGTGGCAGCTGACTCCCGTTCGCCTCGCGACGGTCGGTTTATCGAGATCCTGGGTCATTACGACCCGCGTCAGGATCCGTCCGGCCTCACACTCGACAACGACAGGGCTGTTGCCTGGCTGAAGGAAGGCGCACAGCCGACCGAGCGCGTTGCCAAGCTCCTCAAGGTCTCTGGCGCCGCCGAGCAGTTCGAAGCCGAGAAGGCAGCCAAGTGAGCGATCTCGCTCCCACAGCTGTCGCAGTTCTCGAGCACATCGTCCGCTCCATTGTTGATGATCCCGACGCCGTCACCGTTGAGGTCGACGAGTCGGGCAGCCGCCCCGCGTTGAATGTGCGTGTCGGCGACGGCGACCTCGGTCGCGTCATCGGCCGTCGTGGCCGCACCGCTGCCAGCATCCGCACCGTCACTCGTGCAGCTGCCAGCAAAGACGATGTCGAACTCGACATCGAATTCCTCGACTGACCAGGCTGGAGGCCGCGATGGCCCGATCCACCCCCATCCCTGACGGCTTCCTTGAAGTCGGTCACGTTCGGCGCGCCCACGGGCTGCGCGGTGACGTCTTCGTACAGTTGGTGACCGACCGTACCGAACGACTTGACGTGGGCTCGACGTTGGCCACGGCCAAGGGCGACCTCGTGGTCGGCGCAAGCAAGCTGCTTCCGAACGGCCGTTGGGTCGTAAAATTCGATCAGATCGCCGACCGAACGGCTGCCGAGACCTGGAGCAACGTGGCCGTCCATGCCGCACCAATCGCTGACGCGGATGCGCTCTGGTTCCACGACCTGATTGGTTCCAAAGTTGTCGAAATCGACGGCACCGAGCACGGTATGTGCTCCAATGTCCTGACCAACCCGGCATCAGACATCTTGGAACTCGACACGGGCCACCTCGTCCCGTCCACGTTCATCGTCAGTCGCATCGATGGTGTGGTCACGGTTGACACTCCCGACGGGCTCTTCGACCTTTTGGACAAGTGATGTCGGCGCTCCGGATCGACGTTTTCTCGCTGTTCCCCAAGCTCATCGACGATTTCTGCGCGGAGAGCCTGCTTGGCAAAGCGCAAGAGCGAAACCTGCTCGATCTGCGGACCCACGACATTCGTGAGCAGACCACCGATGTGCACGGCACGGTTGATGACAGCCCCTTTGGTGGCGGTGCCGGCATGGTGATGAAGGCCGGGCCAATTTTCGATGCTGTCGAAGCTGCTGATCCGCCTCGTCCGCTGTTGCTGTTGAGCCCAGGTGGCCGCCGGTTCGATCAGGCAATGGCCTTCGAATTTGCTGAGCTTGCCGAGACCTCGGGCGGTTTCAGCCTGCTGTGTGGCCGGTATGAGGGCATCGACCACCGTGTCCGGCAGCACCTTTGTGACGGCGAAGTGAGCGTCGGTGACGTCGTACTCAGCGGGGGAGAGGTCGCGGCGTGCCTCATTATTGAGGCGGTCACCCGGCTGCGTGACGGAGCGATGGGTAATGCCGCGAGCCCGATCACTGAGAGCTTTGGTGCGTCGGGATTGCTCGAAGAACCCCAGTTCACACGGCCTGCAGAGTTTCGTGACTGGGGTGTACCCGACATTCTGCGCGGGGGGAATCACGGCAAGATCGAACAGTGGCGCCGGGCACAGCGGCTCCACCGAACGCTGCGCGACCGCCCTGACCTGGTGGAAGCCGAACTGTCGGCTGCCGACCAGAAATTGTTGGACACGTTCCCGCCTGTCCCATATTCCTGATTCGCCCGTATCATCTACTCGCCCTGTCAGCGCGGGTCCGCGCTGGCATCACACTCTCGACTCGATTCACTTGGACGTAACGCCATGAAAGCCACCGACATCATCGACAACGATTCGCTCCGGACCGACATTCCGGAGTTCCAGGCGGGCGACGAACTTAAAGTTCACGTCCGCGTGGTCGAGGGCGGCAAAGAGCGCATCCAGGTCTTCCAGGGTGACGTCATTGCCATCCAGGGCGGCGGGCTGCAAGAGACCTATACGGTCCGCAAACTCAGCTACGGAGTCGGAGTCGAGCGCACCTTCCCGATGCACACGCCGACCGTCTCGAAAATCGAAGTAATGAAGCGCGGCGACGTGCGTCGTGCGAAGCTTTACTACTTGCGGGATCGCAAGGGCAAGGCTGCCAAGATCCGCGAGAAGCGCACTTTCTGATGCGCTGGCCGGCGTTCTGCCGGCCACCAATCGAACGGTCGCATTGAGCGAACGTTCCCCTCGGGCTGACGGCCCCAGCAAAACTCTACTGCTGGAGGAAAGCGCCCATGGGCACAGCCAAGCCATCACACGAACCCGATCTGCGTAATCGAGCCCGAGGCCAGTGGGGTGAGAACCTTGCTGCTCGCCACTACGAGCGGCTCGGCTGTCCGGTGATCGATCGCAACTGGCGATCACCGACTGGCGAACTCGACCTCGTTGTCCTCGACGGCGACGTGCACGTCTTTTGCGAGGTGAAGACCCGTGCCTCTGACCTGTACGGGCCAGCCGCTGCTGCAGTGACGGTCGCGAAACAGCGCCGCATTCGCCAGCTCGGCGTCGAGTGGCTACGAGCCCACAACCTCGGCCACAAGCCTGTCCGTTTCGACGTCGCTGCCGTCACCGGCAATCAAGTCGAACTGATCACCAACGCGTTCTGATTGACGACCGTCCGGCCTGGTCAGCCCAAGAACGCCCAGCTGAGTAAGCCAATGGCTACAGCGAGGCAAACGACAACGAGGGCGTAGTCGAACGGCTTGGCGTTGTACGGGCGGTTCGGATCGAATCCCACACCTTCAGTATTGCGGCCTTCGAAGCTGAACCGCACCGCAGCAATGAGCGCGCCAGCTCAAGTGTGACCGATACACCACGGAACGATCACACATTCACAACCGGAGTTTCCGTAGCCTTGGAGGCTTCGTGGCCCGACGAGACAGGCGGGCAGGAACCCCCACCCCCAGTTTTCCAGGAGCCTCGCTTTGACCTCTACTACTCTCGATCAACCGACGCGCGCCAGCATGCGGAGCCGCTTCCACGACGTATGGCTGTCGAACCCCAAAGCCGACCTACTGTCGGGCCTCGTCGTCGCACTCGCGTTGATTCCTGAGGCAATCTCGTTCTCCATTATCGCCGGCGTCGACCCCAAGGTGGGGCTCTACGCATCGTTCTCGATCGCCATCATCATCTCGATGGTCGGTGGGCGCGCCGGCATGATCTCGGCTGCCACTGGCGCCATGGCACTGGTCATTGTCCCGCTCGTTGAGGACTATGGCGTGCAGTACCTGTTCGCAGCAACCGTGCTCGCCGGTGCGCTGCAAGTTGTCTTCGGTTGGCTTGGAGTCGGCAACCTGATGCGATTCGTGCCACGTACGGTGATGCTTGGCTTCGTCAACGCTTTGGCGATCCTGATCTTCCTCGCTCAAATCCCCCACATCATTCTCGAAGACGGTGACAAGGATCAGCTCCCGTTGAACCTTGCGTTCATCGTTGCTGGTCTCGCCATCATTTACGGCCTGCCCCGGATCACCAAGCTGGTACCGTCGCCGCTCGTCGCGATCAGCGTCCTCGCTGCCGGCGCCATCTATTTCGACTGGTCGCTGCCGACCGTCGGCGACATGGGCGCACTGCCCAACTCGCTGCCGGGCTTTGGTCTGCCTGACATCCCCTACACGTGGGAAACGCTCAGCATCATCTTCCCGTTCTCGCTGACGCTCGCGTTCGTCGGTCTCCTCGAGTCTCTGCTCACCGCGCAACTGCTCGACGACCTCACCGACACCGACTCCGACAAGAACCAGGAGTCGCGCGGCCAGGGAATCGCCAACGTCTTCACCGGTTTCTTCGGTGGCATGGCCGGCTGCGCCATGATTGGCCAGTCGATGATCAACTACCGCTCGGGCGGTCGCACCCGGCTATCGACGCTCGCTTCGGGTGTGTTCCTGCTGATTCTGATCATGGTGCTCGGCGACCTCGTCGCTCAGATCCCGATGGCAGCCCTTGTCGCCGTGATGATCATGGTGGCGATCGGTACGTTCAACTGGAAGAGCATCATGCCAAAGACGACGCAGTCGATGCCGAAATCTGAGACCGTGGTCATGGCTGGCACGGTCATTGTGGTTGTCGTTACCCACAACCTCGCCTACGGCGTCGCTGCGGGTGTGTTGCTGTCAGCGGTCGTCTTTGTTCGCAAGGTCAGCCACGTTGTCAGCGTCACGAGCGTGCTCGACCCCGACAACCACGAGCGGCTCTACGCCGTCAGCGGTCAGCTGTTCTTTGCCTCGACGAACGACCTTGTACACCAGTTTGACTATGACGCCGTCAAGGTTGACCGTGTCGAGATCGACTGCACGGACGCCCGCATCTGGGATACATCAGCGGTCGTTGCTTTGAATGCAGTGGTCGCCAAGTTCGCCGAACGCGGGATCGACGCACATCTGGTCGGAATGAATCCGCACGCCGCCGATCTGCACACGAGGACCAAGGAAATCGTCTCTTCAGATCACTGACCGGTCGAGATGACCAGTCCCCGCTGTGTCGGGTTCGTAGGGTGGGCGTTGTGTTGAGTCGTTTGGTGCGGTGCACCATTGCTATGGGTGCGCTGGTGACGTTTCTTGCTGCACCGAGTGCGGCAGCGGCGCCACCTCCGCCCGACAATCCGATTCCCGAAGACGTCGGCTCGGGTCTCATCTCCATTCCTCCGGGCTGCGTCGTTCCTGGCGCAGCCGATGTGGCATTCGTGGGCACCGCAGTTGCCAAAGACTTCGAGAAGGTTCGCTTCGAAATCATCCAGCTGCGCGCCGGTTCGGCAAGCGGCTATGCGATCGACGGCTTGATCGACGTGCTGTATCTCGAGGACGCAAAGTTCCTCGATGTCGATGAGGAATACCTCGTGGGCGCCCGATTCGACCCCGAGCTGGGTGGCTTGTTCTCGAACGTGCGAGCCCCAGAGCCGCTCTTCGGCGGCAACGACGTGATCGGCTTGAATGACACCGATGTCGAGTGCCCGGTGATCGATGACCCGGTGCGCACGTTGCAGCCGAACGGCGAGAGTGTCGACTCTGGCGTGGTCACGCCGCTCTTCCGTGACAAGCGCTTGCTGCTCGCCACACTCGGCGTGCCGGTCGCAATCGCCTTTGCGGTCGTTATCGGTCTTGTCTTACTCCGCAACGTGTGGGGCCTGGTCATCAAGGGCATCTTCGAACTTGGTCGTGCCGCAGTCACGCCCGCACCGGACCACACATCGGTTCGAGTGCGCGAGCATCGCACCGACGTCGAAGAGGATGAGTTCTCCCGATCTCCCACGTAGCGAGACAAGTCCCAGTCCGCCAACTCTGTGACAGGCAGTGTGTACGTTCACAGGTGTGATCGAGTCGGTGAAAGCAGTGGCCTACGGGCGTGCAGCGTCGGAGGCGTTGGCGGCCGCGGTCGCCAGCGCTAAGGCCGCCGGTCCGCTCGTGCCGGTCACGGTCGTCGTGCCATCCAACTTTGTTGGCCTGTCGGCGCGCCGGCTGCTCGGGTCAGGAGCACTCGAGCATGGGGGTAAGCGAGGCGTGGCGAACGTCTCGTTCGTGACACCATTCCGTCTCACCGAAATGGCGGCGGCCGACCTGCTGCTCGAGCAGCAACCGATCACCAACCCGGTGCTCGGTGCTGCGGTCCGTCAGGTGCTCTCCGAAGACCCCGACGTGTACCGGCCCGTCGCCCAGCACGAAGCCACCGAGGCGGCGCTCGCAGCGCTCTTTGCCGAATTGTCGAATGTCGATGAAGCTGGCCTCGAGTCGATCTCTGAAGAGGGCTCTACTGCAGCGCTGCTCGCGGTCAAGTTCTACCGGCGCATCGCTGCGCAGCTCGATGGGTTCCACACGGAGCGCGACCTAGCAACCGCTGCCGCTGACCGGCCTGATCTTGCTGATCGGCTGAGCTCGTTCGGTCACCTCATTTGGTATCTCCCAGCCCCGGTCACGCCGGCAATCGGCCGATTCATTGGCGAGGCGTTGCGCGCCGCCACATCTTCGTCGGTCATTGTCGGGGTTTCGGGCGCCCCACGAGCCGACGAGCCGACGTGGCGGGCGTGTGAAGCGGCACTCGTCGGACGCCACGCTTTGTCTGTGCCGGTCGCGCACGGCGACTCGATCATTTCAGTCAGCGATGCTGCAGAGGAGATTCGAGAAGTGTGCAGCCGCGTCATCGGGCTCGTTGCCGATGGGGTGCGGCTCGACCGCATCGGTGTGTTCTTCCCGGCGCCGGATCCGTACCTGCGGATCATCGAGCAGCAGTTCGGTGCTGCGGGGATTCCGGCGAACGGCCCCGACCCGCGGCGGCTCGCCGACTCGGTTGCGGGTCGAACGCTGCTCGGTGGGCTGGCGCTGTCAGAACAGCGTTGGCGACGTGACCGAGTGATGTCAGTCATCAGCGGCGGCCCGCTGCGTTTTGACGGGGCGTCGGTCCGGCCCGGTGACTGGGACCAACTCTCGCGTGATGCCGGTGTCGTGATTGACCATGCCGACTGGCGACGCAAGATCGAATATGACGAGCAGCGCACAGCGGAGCGGATCGCCAAGCTCGAAGGGGGAGCGCAGTCCGACTCGGTGGCGTATCAGCTCCAGCGGCTGAACGACCGAGTTGCCGACGGCAAACGGTTGACGGCGTTCGTCGACGGGCTGCACGCGATGGTCCGCGCTGTCGAGCAGGCCACGACGTGGCCGACCAAGTGCGCCGCAGCCACTGCACTGTTGCAGTCGCTGCTGGGTGAAGAGCGCCAACACACATCGTGGCCGGATCACGAACAGGAGTCGTTTGCTCGGGTCGAGGATGCGCTGGTGCGCTTGGCTGCTCTTGACGCCATCGAGCCGACGCCGAGTCACGGTGTGTTCCAACGTGCCCTGCGGACCGAACTCGACGTCGCTCGAGGGCGTCATGGCAGGTTCGGAGAGGGTGTCGTTTTTGGCCCGATCGGCACCGCTATTGGCTATGACCTCGATGCGGTGTTCGTGGTCGGCTGTTCCGAAGGGCTGCTCCCAATGCCGCGCCGCGACGACGCAATTTTGCCCGACGCTGTCCGAACCAAATCGCTCGACCAGCTGGAGTCGCGAGCCGAACGGCTCCATCATCAGCATCGAGCATTCCTCGCTGTGTTGGCGGCTGCACCGGCTGGGCGGCGAACCCTGACATTCCCTCGTGGTGACTTACGATCAAATCGGCGGGCACTGCCATCGCGCTGGCTGCTCGATACGGCCTCTGCGCTGGCTGGCCGAGTGGTTCATGCCACTGACTTCGGTGAACTCGAACTCGTTGACACCGTGGGGTCGTTTGCCTCAGGCATCACCGCAGCTGCACACGCCGGGTCGCTCGACGAACGCGACCTTGTTGCGGTGGGCAACGACGCAGCTGCTGGTATCGCGATCCTCGACCATGAGCTGGCGGTACTCGTTGGTAACGGATGGAACATGCAGACAGCGCGGGCGAGTTCCGACTTCACCGAGTTCGACGGCAACCTGTCGGCTCGCGTGGGAGCCGAGGTGTTCCCGCTGCCCGGCATTGGCGATCGGGCATTGTCGCCGTCTCGGCTCGAGACCTGGGCGAGCTGCGGGTTCCGCTATTTCCTTAATTACGTCCTCGAAGTCAGTGACCGTGACGACCCCGAACGAACCGACGAGATCTCGGCGCTCGATCGCGGCTCGCTGATCCACTCGACGCTCGAACAATTCATTGGCGAAGCACTCCGAGATGGTGCGCCGTCGCCCCAGCAGGCATGGTCGCCTGAAGCGCGCGCCCGGCTGCACGTCATTGCCGACGACCAATGTCTGGAGTACGAATCAACCGGGCGAACCGGTCGCCGAGTCAACTGGCGTGTTCGCCGCGATGACCTCCACGACCTGCTCGACGCGTTCTTGCTCGCTGACAACGAGTTCCGCCGTAGCCATCTGGCGACGCCTGTCGATGTCGAACTCGACCTTGGCGTCCGGAGCGGCGATGTTGTGCCCATTACGTTGCCCGACGGTTCCTCGATCACGCTGCGCGGCATGATCGACCGCGTCGACACCACCGCCGATGGGCGGGTGTTGGTCAACGACTACAAGTCAGGAAAGGGAAAGAAATACGACGGCCTCGACGACGATCCGTTCATCGACGGAACGACACTACAGCTCGGCATGTATGCCGAAGGCGCAATGCAAGCCACCGGGAAGTCTGAGGCAGCGGCGCACTACTGGTTGGTCGAGCGCGATGGCGAGCAACGGCTTGGATACGCATGGACCGACGAGAAGCGTGAGCGTTTCCACGAGGTCTTGACCGCAATCACGTCCGGCATTGCCAATGGCGTCTTCGCCGCTTCGCCCGGGGAGTGGGATTCCTGGCGGCTGACCAACGCCAACTGTGGGTACTGCGACTTCGACAGTGTGTGCGTCCGCGACCGCGGTGACCATGCAGAGGCAAAGGCGGACGCCCCCGAGTTGGCGGTGCGTGTGGCGCTGTCACCGAAACCCAAAGCCGACGGAAACAGCCCAGGAGGCGCAGCATGACCATGCTGTTGAGCGACCAACCGGCCCGAGAGCTGATCAGCTCGACTGGGCTCGACCAGACACTTTTTGTCCAGGCTGGAGCGGGAACGGGTAAGACGACCCAGCTCGTCAGCAGGATTGTCAATACGGTCCTGAACAACGACGTGAGGCTCTCCGAGATCGTCGCGATCACGTTTACCGAGGCAGCGGCGAGCGAGCTCCGGGCCCGAATCCGGGTCGAGTTCGAGAAGCTGGCGCACACTCAAGATCCAACGCACCGAGAGCGAGCCGAACAGGCCATTGCCGATACTGATCTTGCAGCGGTGTCGACGGTCCACGGCTTCGCCAGCCGGATTCTTGGCGAGTTCTCCGTGGCTGCTGGCCTTCCGCCGCGGATCAGCGTGCTCGACGAGGTGGCCTCGCAGCTCGCGAACGAGCAACGGTGGGATCGATTCGTCGATCTCCTCAACAACGAGCCCGAGCTAGAAGAGCTGATGTATCGGGCAGCACTGCTCGACTTCCCGCTCAGCCCGGCCTTCCATGGACAGGCGTCCTTCAAGGACGTCGCTCACAACTTCGCGCAAAACTGGGACCGACTCGATGATCTCCTCGACCAGCCGCTGGGGGCTGCCCTTGCTCCGATCGACTTTGCCCCGTTTCGGGAAGCCGTTCGCGCAGTGTCGACGCTGCTCGACGATTGCCTCGACCCGGGCGACCTGCTTGCTGAACACCTCCGCACGATCCTGCCGGAAATGCAAGCAGTGGTGGCCATCGACGATTCGCATCGGGCTCTCCGACGAATGCAGGCGCTCCACCGTCGGGGCAGGTCGGCGAAAGGCCGACGCATCATTTGGGGCCGCGGAACGGGCGGCATCAAGAAGAACTGGGGCGTCGACCCGAAAGACATCAAAGACATCATCGATGAAGCGAACGACGCTCTCAGCCTCGTGCTCGACAAGGTCAGCGAGGGAGTTCTCGATCAGTTGATGCGACTGACCGCTCGCGAAGTTCGACAGGCTGCCAACGAGCGGAAGTCGAATGGCGGGCTCGAATTTCACGACCTCCTCGTCATCGCGCGGCAGGTGCTGCGCGACAGCGCCGAGGTGCGCAAGGTGCTCCACGAGCGTTACCGCCACGTCCTGCTTGACGAGTTCCAAGATACTGACCCGATCCAGATCGAGCTGGCGTCGCTGATCGCTGCTACTCCTGCTGTGCGGCAGCCGCAGCGATGGAGCGACCACTCCGTTGCCGGTGGGCGACTGTTCTTTGTTGGCGACCCGAAGCAGTCGATCTATCGATTTCGTCGTGCCGATATCAAGCTCTTTCTTGAGGCCCGCGACACATTCGGCGCCGCAAGCTCGGGTGCGGTTCGGCTCGACACGAACTTTCGCACGGTGCCGCCAATTATCGACTGGATCAATGGCCTGTTCGCCGATGCGATGCCTGCCGAGATCGCCGACGCCCAGCCGAAGTACGAATCGCTCCACGCAGGCCGCAGTGTTGATTCCGGCGCCGATCATCGACCCGTGGTGCTTGGCGGCGAGCATCCGGATCCGAAGGTCAAGGCGGGCGAGTTGCGTCTTGCCGAAGCGACCGACGTCGCCGGAATCGTGGCTGCGATTCGGGTTGCGCCCGATCAGTGGCCGGTGTTCGACCAACGGGACCAGCGGTGGCGGCCCGCTCGCCTCAGCGACATCACGATCCTGATTCCGACTCGGACGTCGCTGCCGTTCCTGCGCGATGCATTGTCGGGGCACGACATTCCATCGCGCCTGGCCACGGGAACGTTGGTCTATGACACACAAGAAATCCGTGACACGCTGGCTGTCCTGCGCGCTGTCGACGACCCGAACGACACGCTGAGCCTCATCGCTGCATTGCGGTCGCCGCTCTATGGATGCTCTGACGTCGACTTGTACGTGTACCACCAGGCCCATCATCGATGGAGCCTGCGCAATGCTGTCCCTGAGGGGTTCGACGAACAACACCCAGTCGTCGCGGCGCTCGCGCACCTTCGCACGATGTGGGAACAACGCTGGTGGACCGGCCCGGCATCGATGCTCGAACGCGTGCTGCGGGAACGTCGGGGCTTTCTCTTGGGCTACGGAACCGAACGGCCCGCCGAAGTCTGGCGCCGTCTACGGTTCCTGGTCGATCAGGCGCGGGCGTTCGAAGAGTCGAACGGCGGCGGGTTGCGGGCGTTCCTCGACTGGGCGGCGCTGCAGTCGTCTGAAGGCTCACGAGTCCACGAACCAATGTTGCCCGAGACCGATGACGAGGCCGTGCAGATCATCACCGTGCACGGATCGAAGGGGCTCGAATTCCCGATCACCATCCTGTCCGGTATGACAACGGCAGCCAAGGGAAAGCAGAACGGCGTCAGCGTGCTGTGGGCAGATACCGGCCCTCCCGCCATCAAGCTACGGGCCGGCGTCGCCACGGCCGAACACACCACGCGCGCTGATCTCGAAGAAGAAATGGACGCTCACGAAAAGCTCCGGTTGCTCTATGTCGCAACGACCCGAGCACGTGACCATCTCATTGTGTCCGGTCATCACAAGGCCAGTGGCAATGCCGAGGCGACGTACGCAACTCGACTGGCAATGTTCGCAGCAGCGAACCCTGAGCTCTGTCGATCGTTCTCTGCGGCTCCGATTGGCACGCGTGCTGATCTCAATGTCGGCACCCAGAACGAGGTCCCAGCTGTCGCTGCTGGTCAGGCTGGCGAGTCGATGGCAGAACGCAATCGATGGATCGCCACGCGCCGCGGCCTACTGGCTCCGTTCTTGACCCCGACGGCGATGTCGGCAACGGCGATTGCTCGCACGGTTGATGCAGCAATGGCCGACAGCGACGACGACGCAGCGTTGGCCACCGACGAGTCGTCGGGCCCGACGATTGTTCGCAAGAAGGGTCGGGCCGGTTCGGCAATCGGGAGTGCTGTCCACGCAACACTCGAGTTTGTCGACTTCGACGAGCCAGGCGACCTCGATGCGCTCGTCCAACGCCAGTGCGAGCTGCACGCCATTGCCGACTACGTCGACACCGTCGGAGCTTTGGTCCGTTCGGCGCTCAACTCTGACGCAGTGGCACTCGCGCGGACGAACACGGCATTCCGAGAGCTATACGTTGGCGCGTCGTTGGGTGACGTCATGATTGAGGGGTATGTCGACCTGCTGGTCCAGACGCCTGACGGTCTCGTGATCATTGACTACAAGACCGACAGCGCCTCGTCGCCGGCCGAGATCGACGCCAAGCTCGCGGCGTACGAACTGCAGGGCGCGGCCTATGCCGTGGCTCTCGAAGAATCCACTGGTCTCAACGTCGTTGACTGCCGCTTCGTCTTCTGTAAAGCGAGCGGGGCTATCGAGCGTTCGGTTGTTGATCTGGCTGGCGCGAAGCAGCGGGTCCGCGACACGGTGGCTGCTGGGCTTCAGCCAGCCCCTGGCTCGGCATCGGGTGCAGCGGTCTCGATCGACACGATCATGCAACCGAGTTTGTTCAGCGACTGACGAGCTGCCGCTTCGGCACCTGCCGCTGCCCCGAAGGTCGCCGTGCACTATCTGGCTTGGTTCCGAGGTTGCGGCCCGCGACGCAACGAACAGGCGCATGTCGTCAGCAGCGCGTGCAGGCGCGAAGACGCCTGGTCCTGCTCGGGCCGACTCGGGGTCGAATTGCAGCAGCACTGGTTGTATGCCTCGACGACGCGGTCTTGGAGCCCGGCGGCAATTCCGAGGCGAAACGGGGTGAGCGGCCCGTGGCGTCCAGCGGCCTCGGCAATGACGCCGAGAAGAAGGCAATGTGGGACATCAGCAGTTACTGAGGCCAGAACGTGCTCGAGGTCAGCCCAGCGCGCATAGTGGCTGAGCCCAGAGTGGATATCGATGAGCTCGTAGCCCCGGTCGATCGAGTCGAGTTGGACTGTTACTCCATACGCCGGCACCGGAACGGTTGCGACGATCGGCAGGGCTGTTTCGTCCACGGCTTGTTTGTAGCCGGTCGCATACGGTGTCTTGTATGACGATCCGACGGGCAGAGCAGCCCGACTTCCGCAATCTGTGCATCACGGCGATGCGAGCCTTCGCCGACGACCCAGTCATGCGATGGCTCTACCCAGACGACGACGACTATTTCCTTCCGAATGGTGCCGTGTTCGAAAACTCGATGACCAACTGGTTGGCCAACCAGCAGCCGTGGTGCACCGATGATGCTGCGGCTCTGGCCATTTGGTTTCCACCGGTCGAGCCGGGGGCGCCGGAGCTGGAGTGGACCGACACCGGCCCGCCACCGAGCGAAGATCGGCTCGCTCGCTTCGCACTGATTGGCCCGGTCATGGCCGAGAACAGACCCGCCGAGCCGCACTGGTATCTCCAACTCCTTGCCACCCACCCCGACTGGCAGCGAAACGGCCTCGGAGCGCAACTGATGCAGGTGGTTTTCGAACAAGCAGACGAACAGGGCGTTCCTTGTTATCTCGAAACCGAACGACTCGAACTCGTTGCTTACTACCGAAGGTTTGGTTTCGACGTGCGCAGCGAATGGGTCGTCGATCCTGAGGCAACCCTCGGTGAGGTCGGCCCGAAGATGTGGGGCATGTACCGCCCAACGCCCTGACATCGTCCGACGCGGCTCGCCCAACCCTTCCCAAATGGAGATCATTTCTCCCACTCAGTAGTGAGAAATGATCTCTATTTCGGAACGAGTCCCCGCCGCGGCTGAAACTGGGATCGTTGCGATGCGCCACACGAGAGAGATGATCTCTATTTCGGAAGATGGGGTCAGGCGATGGCGGCTTGGGCGCGGGCTCGGAGGTCGGACACGGCGTGCTTGAGACCTTCCGGATCGCGATACAGCGCGCTGCCAGCGATGAGGATGTTCGCTCCGGCCGCTGCAGCACCCGCGATCGTGGTGGGGCTGATGCCACCGTCCACTTCGAGTTCAATCTCGTCGCCGCGGCCTGAGTCGTCGATCATCTTGCGAACCGCGGCGATTTTTGGTTCCATTGTTGAGATGTAGGCCTGGCCACCAAAGCCGGGGTTGACCGTCATCACCAGGACAAGGTCGACGAGGTCGAGAACATGTTCGATGGCGCTGACAGGCGTCGCTGGGTTGAGGGCGACTGCAGCGTTGGCACCCAATTCGTTGATGTTGGCGAGTGTGCGATGCAAGTGTGTGCACGCTTCGACGTGCACGATCAGTCGTGAGCAACCGGCATCGATGTACTGCTTGGCCATCACGTCGGGCGTATAGACCATCATGTGCGCCTCGAATGGCACGTTGCAATGTTGACGAGCCGACTTGATGATGTCGGGGCCGAAGGTGAGGTTCGGGACGAACTGTCCGTCCATTACGTCCCACTGGATCAGATCGACCCCAGCGGCTTCGAGATCAGCGACTTCCTGACCCAGCTTTGAGAAGTCGGCGGGGAGGACGGAGGGAGCAATCTGAATTGGGCGTGCCACGTTGGCCAAAGTTAGTCGCGGCCGCTGCCTGGGCTGAAAAGCTGCGTGTCGCCGTCAGTCGTACGACGAGTTGACGTCGTTCCACATTTCGTCGTCGTTGTCCCACGCGTCGTTGCGTTTGGTCGATGTGGCCTGCCAGTTCTCGGCTTCGGCCTTCGTGTCGTAGGGCCCGAGAGTTTGGTCGCCGGGCCCACGATTGTCAGCCCGAACTGCAATCTTTTTGTCGAGATCCCAGTACCAGTCGGTGTCTTTGGTTTCGACGACGCGTGTGTTGATTTTTCGTTCTGGCATGCGCCCATTCTTTCACCATCTGGCGGTCCTCTTCCGACGCAGCGCAGAGTCGTCGTCGTACGCTGGAGGGATGCGTCTTACCGTGCGTCCAGATCGACTCGTTGCAGGTGGCGAGGCGATGGCACGCGATGACGATGGACGGGTCGTCTTCATTCGGGGTGCACTGCCCGGTGAATTGGTCGAGGTCGAAGTGTCGTTGGCCAAAAAAGACTTCGCCAAGGGCGCGGTCGCCGAAGTTATCGAGCCGTCGGATGACCGCATCGACCCGCAGTGTTATCACCGACGGATGGGATGCGGTGGGTGCGGTTGGATGCACATTGATCCGTATGCGCAGCTCGAAGCAAAGACCGAGATCGTCCGGGAGTCGCTGCGCCGTATCGGCCGGATTGATCCCGACGTTGTTGACGGCATTGTCGACATGGGTGCTTCAGGCGCACCGTTCCGTTACCGCACGACGATTCGTGTCGTTGGTGGGCCCGACGGCGGGCTCGGTTTTCGCGAAGAAGGCTCCGACACCGTGGTGTCGGTGAACAGCTGTGAAGTTGCCGTCCAGCAACTCTCGGACCTGCTGCCGCTATTGACAATCAAGCCTGGCGTCGAAGTAACGCTGCGCGCCTCGGTCGACACCGGAGGGATCACTGCCCGATGGGCCAAGCCGAAAGGCAAAGCTGGAACAGGCCTCGTCAGCGGGATCCCCGAGGACGTTCACATCGGTGACCGCGGGTTCTTGACCGAGGTTGTCGATGGCGTCACACTCCGAGTGTCGGCTGGCTCGTTCTTCCAGTCAGGCGTGGGCGCTGCTGAGATACTCGTTGATGCAGTTCGTCGAGCAGCCCCAGAAGCCGCAACAGCACAACATGCCGTCGACGCATATGGCGGTGTGGGCCTCTTTGCCGCGACGGTGTTGGCCGGCGCCTCCAAGGTCACGGTGCTCGAACAGTCGAAGTCGTCGTGCTTCGACGCGGAACACAACCTGGCCGGTCGCGATGCAGCGGTCATCCGCGGCGAAGTTGGCAATTGGGCGGCGTCCGACGAGCAACCAGTCGACCTCGTCATTGCCGACCCGGCCCGCCCCGGCCTTGGAAAGCCGGGGGTTGCTGCACTTGTCACGGCGTCGCCGGCACCCATCGTGCTGATCAACTGTGATCCGGTGTCGCTCGCACGCGACGTCATGCTGCTTGCCGAGCACGGCTATTACCCCGAACGCGTCGAGGTGCTCGACATCTTCCCGCAGACCCACCATGTTGAAACGGTGACGCGCTTCGTGGTCCGATGAGCCCCGGTGACACGCACGCTTCCGGGCCGTGGCCCGCTAAAAAGATTCTGACGCGGTTCATCCGCCCGACGCATCGCCCCGAAGAGATATTGTGAGGCAAGAATTCGTCGAGGCATCCGATGCCACAATCGTGGTGTCGATCAGCCGCTACGAGCAGTCTGCGCTCGCTGAGGCATACCGTCGCCACGCTGGTGCCGTCTACGGACTGGCCAAACGTCTGCTCAGTGACCATGCCCGCGCCGAAGAGATCGTGCAGGAGGTGTTCGTTCGGCTGTGGAACCAGCCCGAACGTTTTGATCCCGACCGTGGCACCCTGCGGAGCTTTCTCCTGGCCCAGACTCACGGCCGATCGGTCGACATGATCCGGTCCGATGTCGCCCGCCGGAGGCGCGAAGAACGTGAAAGCCTCGAGCAGGCCGAAGGTGGATATGACCTCGCACGCGAAGTGTGGGATATGGCGCTCGCAGGACACGTCCGTGAAGCACTTGAGGTTCTCACGCCGGGCGAGCGTGCCGCCATAGAATTGGCCTACTTCGGAGGCCGCACATACCGAGAAGCTGCTGAAGAACTCGGTGAGGCCGAAGGAACAGTGAAGAGTCGAATTCGAGTCGGGCTGAAACGCCTTCGACGCGAATTGTCGGCTGTGGGCATTGCGAAGGGAGCTGAATGAACATGTCTACCGAAATGAACGAGTCATCGAGAGACAACTACGACCTCGACGAGCTACTCGGGGCCTATGCGCTCGATGCGGTCTCACCGGAAGAGGCACAGCGGGTCGAGGACTATCTCATGATCAATCCAAAGGCTGTTGCTGAGGTTCGCGAGCACCGTGAGGTTGCGACGATGCTGGCCTTTACTGGCATGGACGCTCCCGAAGGTCTGTGGAACAGGATCGAACAAGATCTCGACGCACCTGCGCCGGCTCCCGGTCCGGAACTGGCAAAAGTGTTGGCGATCTCTGAGGCTCCGCGCAAGCGTCGTATCTTGACCGTTGCACCGTGGTTAGTTTCTGCCGCTGCCGCAGCGATCGTAGGTATCGCAGCGGTCGGGTTGGCTGACCGGGCGTCGGCACCAACGGACCCGCTGGCTGCGGCATACCAGGATGCAGATGGCGACCGTGACTCGGGCCGGGCCACGCTCGTTGCTGACGGCTCGACCGCACAAGCCACCGCCGTGATCGATCAAGATGGCCACGGTTTTATCCGTGCCGGAGCACTGCCATCTCTGCCAGATGGTATGACGTACCAGCTGTGGGGTGTCGTTGATACAGGCGGTGCCGAACCCGCCGTGATCTCGCTCGGCATCTTCGGCCCCAACCCGGAGCTCGAGACCTTCACAACCGACACCGCTGTCGTTGCGCTCGCGATCACTATCGAAGAGGCTCCTGGCGTCATCTCGAATGGCAATCCTGAGGGCATCTACGTCGGCGAAGTCAGCTGACGCGGTCGTCTCACCCGACCCGTTGTGCTGGGGCATAGCCTGCGGCTTGTGATGCAACCAAAGTTGTCCGTGCCTGTTGCCGATGCACTCGCCTCCGGGCGTGCCGTGGTGGCGCTCGAGTCAACGATTTTCTCCAACCTCGGCTTGCCATCTCCGGCGAATGCCGATGCATTACAGCGCTGCCTCGAAGCGATCGAGAGCCGCGGTGCAGTTCCGGCTGTGACTGCCGTCCTTGATGGCGTTGTACGGCTTGGGCTCGAATCAGACGAACACGAACGGATCCTCGGAAACGCCCGCAAGGCAGCCGAGCGTGATATCGCAGTTGCTGTCGGCCAGCGCTGGGAATTCGGGGCGACAACCGTCTCGGCTTCGGTGGCCATCGCTGCTGCAGCGGGCGTCACCGTCTTCGCCACGGGTGGCCTGGGCGGGGTACACCGCGGCGCCGAAGCAACGGGTGACGTGTCGGCGGACCTCGATGCGCTTGCTCACCATCGCATCGTGGCCGTCTCCGCCGGAGCGAAGGCGTTCCTCGACCTGCCACGCACGCTTGAGTACCTGGAAACAATGGGTGTGCCGGTCCTCGGCTGGCAACACGACTGGTTCCCGGCGTTCTACACCCGGTCGTCGGGTCTGGCGATCCCGCACAGAGTTGAGTCGGCTGATGAAGTCGCTCGGATCGCTGCATCGCTGACTCGTCCGCAGTCGGGGATGTTGCTCACTGTGCCGATCCCCGAAGCCGACGAACTCGATGCAAGCCATCTCGACGAGGTGCTGGCCGGAGCGCTCGCCGAGTGCGAAGCGCAAGGTGTCACTGGTGCAGCCATCACACCCTTTGTGCTCGGCCGAATCGGCGAGGCCACGGAGGGTCGCAGCATCCCGGCCAACCTTTCCCTTGCTGAGAACAACGCGAAGGTTGCGGCCGACGTGGCCGTAGCGATCGCCGCTCTTGGCGCGGGCTAACCCCCCTCCTGATCCCCTCTCGATCCCCTCTCGATCCCCTCTCGATCGACTCTCAGCGCCGGAGGCGCTGCTCGACGCGGTCAAGAAACATCAAACGCTCCGATTCGGAGCACCGATCAATGTTGTAGAGCGCAAGCCACGAAGTGCGACAGAGCGGATGGCACATAGCGCGCAGGCTGCGGGTGATCGTCCGCTTGCCGCCCTCACCCTCCACCATGTTGATGTGTTTTGGTGATCCGTGGGTCGTCACGGCAACGACCCTGCGAACGTTGCGGAGACGCGGTGCCAGGCGGTTCGCTCCCTCGGGGAGTTCCCAGGCGACGCCGCTCGCCCAGACACGGTCGAACCATCCCTTGAGCATCGCCGGCTGCCCCGACCACCATGTTGGATAGATGAGCACGAGGGTGTCGCACCACATGAGGTTCTCGGCATGGGATGTAATCGAGGGGTCGACCCCTGCATCGAGGTGTGTGGCGTGCTCGTCGGCGCTCAGTTCCGGAGTGAAGCCCTCGCCGTAGAGATCGGTGAGGCGCACCTCAGCACCCGAGGCATCAAGGCCGGCAACGACTCGATCGCGCGCTGCTGCAACGAACGACGTGGGGGAGGGATGGCAGTACACCACAAGGGCCCGCCGTGTCATCGCAGCTCCGTCATCGCAGGTTTGTCATTGACCGTTCGATGTGGGCAGCGAACTCGGCCCGTTGTCCGACAGTCGACGTGTCGATCGCGTACAGGCCGTGCCAGTGCGTCCGGACGCCGAACCCGCAGCTCAAACGGAGTGCTCGCATGATCGTGCGCCGGCCGTTGTCGTTGACCACCCGAACGATGGATTTGGGTGATCCGTATGTAGAGATCCCAATCAGATGGCGAACGTTGGTGAGGCCGGGCCGGACCTTGCCCGTCCGTTCGTCGAATGTAAATCCCACGCCAGGGACCATCACTCGTTCCATCCAGCCTTTCAAGATCGCGGGCAACCCACTCCACCAGGTCGGATAGACAAAGATCAGCGCATCGACATTGCGGACCAGGTCGGCGGATGTTTGCACGAGCGGATCGAGGATTGGTTGGTTGCCACGGTAGGCCTCCTGCTCAGCTTCACTCATTGCCGCCCGGAACCCGTCGGCGTAGAGGTCGATGATATCGACGCGGTGGCCAGCGGCCTGGAGACCATCGACGGCACGCTGGGCGAGCGCGTGGGCGTAGCTGTCCGCACGGGGGTGCGCGAGAACGACGGCGGCATGCACGGTGTCATTGTTGCTGACAGAGGCGCACAACTTTGCAATCAGCCGATGGCGACCTCGTCACGATCAGATCTCAATGTGAGAATCTGAGTGCCGGCGACGAAGAGGAGGAGGAAGCCGAACATCACGTTCGACACCCCTGGGCTGATGCCATCGGCGATAACTCCGCCAGCGATTGCCGACACGACGCCGCACCCGCCGGCGATGGCTGCGACCTTGAGGTCGACGTTGGCGTTGGACCGGTTGCGGAGGGTTCCCATGATCGAGGTCGGCACGATCACGGCGACCGATGTGCCCTTAGCGATCACGGGGACCATGCTGAAGAGCACCACCATCGCAGGCACCATGACGACGCCGCCGCCGATTCCGAGCAGTCCCGAAAGCGTTCCGGTGGCGAGGCCGATGATCACCAGCAACACCGCTGACCAGGCGGTCAGATGGTCGCGGCCGGTGGTCTCGGTGGCGAGGAACAACCGGAGAGCGGTCCCCAGCACAGTGACGATGAACACGATGGTGATCGTGTGTTTTGGCAGGATCGTCAACAGCTTGGTGCCGGCGATTGCCCCGGTCACGGTGCCAATGGCCATCAATGGAGCAACCGCCCAGTCGACGTTGCCGTGGGCGACGTAGGTGCTGAGGCTGGCGAGCGCAATCGGCAACGTTGCTGCGAGCGACGTACCGTGAGCCAGGCGTCGTTCGACCTTGGCGACGAGGACGAGGCCTGGCACGATGATTAAACCGCCGCCAACCCCAAAGAGCCCGCCGAGCGCGCCCGCTGCGAGGCCAACGAGCGCGACGATGCGCATGTCGGGCCTGGTCGTTGTCGGGGCCACCACGGTTGTCACTCGGGGCACACTAGGTGCAAGCCGAGCTCGCCCCACTGTTCCCACTCCTGCTGTTGGTCATGCCCAAAATTATCGACATCGAAAGCAGCGGACCACAGGTGCTCGAATGGGTCAACTGCGCCGATCTGTTGGTGGTGAGCGGTGTGGCTGGTCGCCTCTGACCCTTGGCGCGATGCGGGCGGACAGTACGGTCAGCGCGCAATGAGTGCTCCCAACCTCTTCGCTGACGATTCGATTCTCTCCGACGATCCCGTCGATGCCGATGGAAACCCACTTGATGTCCTGCATGATCGCGAGTACAGGGTCCGTGCGTTCAGGTTGGCCTCTGACCGTGTGTTGATCCGCGGTGCCGTGCGCGATCAGCAGCCGCCGGGTTTGTATCTCCCGGAGGATCCCGATCCGCTCACCATCCATCACATGCTGGTTGACATCGAAGTGTCGTACCCATCGATGGAGATCGTTGCGGCCAAGGTGCACATGGAGACGCACCCGAACCTGGAATGCACGCGGATCGAGCCGCACTACGGCAAGCTTGTCGGGCTGTCGATCGCGCGTGGGTTCACGCATAAGGTCAGAGAGCTGTTCGGCGGGCCGCGTGCGTGTACGCACACCACAGCGCTACTCCAGGCGATGGCGCCGGTCGCAATCCAGTGTGTCTGGTCGTTGCGAGCGTCCGATGCAAGCAAGCCCGGGGGAGCCGACAGCGGCGTTCCCATGGAGCGTTCTGACATGTGGAAGATGAACCTCAACACGTGCCACGTCTGGGCTGAGGACTCCGATGTTGTTGCCAAATACGCCGCGGGTGGAACCTTCGAGCCGCCCGAGTTCGTACGCGAACGGATGGTCGAACTCGGTATCTCGCCAAGCGACTGGGCCAAGCGGATGGGTTCGTAACTCGACTTCGGTGTTTCAGAAGTTGATGTGATCGGGGCCAAGTCGACGCAGACCGGATATTTGTCGAACGACGAGTCGAATTCGAGGGTGTCGATTGCCGCGGGACCTGGCACACTGTGGCACTTACATGGTGGTCATAGCTCAATAGGTAGAGCACCAGGTTGTGATCCTGGCGGTTGG